>Ga0182012_10007717_pt1 | contig 10724 bp, 7 predicted proteins | sample 612S2SmetaG_FD_120486 | JGI IMG/M metagenome (GOLD analysis project Ga0182012, IMG submission 120486) | Permafrost microbial communities from Stordalen Mire, Sweden - 612S2S metaG | ecosystem: Environmental > Terrestrial > Soil > Wetlands > Permafrost | place: Sweden: Stordalen | collected...
AGATCGTGGTCGCAAAGTCGCCGCAGGTTCGCGATTGCGCGCTCGGCGCGCGGCGTCTGGCCGGTTACGTAGAGCTTCAAAACATATTCTTTCATCGCGATGCGTGCTCTTTTACAGACGGGACGGCGCCAGGCTGGGCGCAGGTCTCCAGGTGTCGGCTGCGGTAGACATTCAGGAGCCGACCCATAAGCTCGAGGAGGGCGAGCCGGCCGGTCTCCAGCAAGGCACGCGCACGGCGCGGCTCCTCGCCCGCGGCGCGCGCGGAGAGCGCACGGTAGTGGAGATCTGTGACATCTCGAGCACCGGCCCGCAGCCGAAACAGGCTCTCCGCCAGCTCGCGCAGACCCGGCGTGACCGCATCCTCGATTCGGAAGATGCGCTGCTCGAGGGCGTTCCCGAGAAGTACTTCGTACTCGGCCTGCAGTGCGCCAAAGGCCAGAGGGGCAGTCTCCTTGAGCGGGCCCACCCCGAGCAACCGCGCACTCACCGGAAGCCTCCCCGCTGCCGAGTCGCCGAGCGCCCGGATCTCGGCGTCATAGCTGGCCTGGCGCTCGGACTCGAACTGCGCACGCCAATGCCGCTCGCTGTCCCGCAATGCATCAATCGTTGTCTTATGGCGCAGATAAGCCTCCACCCGGGCAAGCAGTTCGCGGTTCTCGACCGGGCGGGCAAGGTAACCATCGCAGCCTGCGTCGACACCCCGGACCACCGCGCTGCCGTCGTGCCGAAGCGCCGAACAGAGCACGACGAAGGCCGCACTGGTTCGCCGGTCGGCCTTCAGCTGGCGGCAGACCTCCAGACCGTCAATTCCCGGCAGCATCACATCGAGCAGGACGAGGTCAGGCGGATGCTGCTGTGCGAGCCCTAACGCGTCCTCGCCGCTGTTGGCCTGGGTGACCGTGTAGCCGTCCCGGGCCAATAGCCGCGCCGCGCTGGCAGTGATCGTCAAATCGTCATCGACAACAAGGATATGGGCTGACCGCCCGCCGACGGATGGCGCTCCGACCGGACTACTCACCTGAGGCCGCCGGGCTGCTCGGCCACAGACGTTTTCAACAACGGCTCCCGCAGGTGCGGGCCTCCAAAAGCGAAGCTTCCACGGCGGCACGCCAAGCCGGTGGAAAGCGTTGCGCGTCTGTCAGCCAGCCGCCCAGGCTGGCTGTCGCGCCGCGGGCTCCGTCGTTCTCATCGGCCACAGACGAAACCAGCAGAAGCGCCGTCCGCGGGAGCCGTGAAGCCAGGCCTACTCCCACCGCATGGTCGAAGGCATCGGACAGTCTCTCTGCCTCGCAGTCTGAGATGTGCACCCGCCGTGCTTCATGCAGGCGCTCCGCGACCTGACGTAGCTTGGCGTGGATAAGGTGCTCTGCGGGAACGGCCGCATCAAGCTCGTCACAAAGGGTCTCCAGATGCGCTTGCAGCATAATCGATGGAACCCCCCTGGTTGCGAGGACGCCACGCAGCCAACTGACTTGCTCGTTGATCTTTGCCAGGTTCAAGCACGTGAGCGTGGCCAGCCAGGCACTGTCGCTTCGGGTAAACCGGTGGCCACGCTCGCCATATCGTTCGGCCAAATAGGGGAACCGATGCCAACAGAGGTCGGCGGCGCGCAGCGACGCTTCCAAAACGCGCGGGTCCGACGGCACGGGATGATCGCCCGCCTCGGCGTTGTTTCAGCGGCAAACACGGAAGACCCCGCGGGCTTCGGTCACTGCGCCAAGTGCGCAGAGCAATCCTTTTGCTAGCAGCCTGCCACACGTAAAGGCAAGCACAGAACGATCGAATCGGATCCCTTCCCACTCTCCGCCACCTATACGAAGGACGTATCTCCCGCTGTGCTGTTGGGGGACACGCATGCAGATTAATGCCGTAATAACGCCAATTTACTGCGCGCTTCATCTCGGAAGACGGACCAGAAAACGTGAGCCGCGACCGACCTCGCTCTCAACCTGAACCTCGCCACCGTGGCCTTCGGCAATCCTGCGCACGATGGCTAAACCAAGGCCGGTACTCTTCTCGCCCGCCGTTGAGCGCACGCTGGTCTTGCTGAACGGCTTGAAGAGCTTCGCCAACTCGTTCGGTGGAATCCCCGGCCCATGATCGTCGACCGCGATGATTGCGGTACTCGCGGTGGCACTAAGAAGGACATCCACCTGCGTCAGCGCTGGCGAGAACTTGATGGCATTGCCGACCAGATTGTTAAGGACCTGCACGATTTTGGCAGCGTCGATGACCACTCGCAACGTGGCCATCTCCGGCTGGAAACGGATTTGAATTTGCTTGCGTGCCGCCAGAGCCCTGTTGAGCCCCACGTTGTGCCGCAGAAGGCCCACGAGGTCAGCAGGCTGTAGGTCCAGGTTGAGCTGGCCGGCCTCTATCTGCGAGACGTCGAGCAGATCATCGATCAATCGAAGCATGAACTGAGTCGTGCTGCGGATTGCCGAGACGAACTCCCGCTGCTCGCTGTCTAGCACCTCAGCCGCCTCGCTCTCCAGAAACTCGCTGTAGGTCAGAATCACACCGAGCGGGCTTCGCAGATCGTGGGCGGCAATGCCAAGGAACCGGTTCTTTTCTTCGTTGAGTTGCGAGAGTTCCGCGTTCTTTCTGGCCATCTCCCGCTGGAGGTTCGCCAATTCATTATTGACCCTGGTCAGGTCGTCGAACATCGCGTCGTCACGGTCACTGTTCCGCGAGGAGAGTGTCGCAAACTCTTTCGAAATTGACCGCAGCGCGTTCGATTGCTCGTTGTTTATTCGCATCATCTCGTCGTTCATGCGCACCAGCGTGCTCCTGGTGCGCGCCGCGACCACCAGTATGCCTTCGTCATTTCGAACGCCCGCGAAATGGAGAAGCAACAATCCCGTGTCCAATGGCACGGTTATCTCCCAGTCGAAGGTCGCGGCGTGTTTGCGGACTGCCTCAGCGAAGGCGTCGAGCTTATCCCTGCCGGCAGGATCAACCAACACGTCCAGCCGTGCGCCAGCATGCGCCCGGGACAGCCCAAAGTCGTCGCAAACCACCCGTATCACGGTGCTGTCTGCGCCACATTGCAGGACCAACCCCTTGTCGGTGCGTTCGCTCATTGGCGGTCTCGGCTGGTTTTGACCAGCCCATTCCCAACGACGACAGCGGTCTCGGCGTCCGCTCCACTGCCATCCGCCCCCACTTGCCGCCACAGCGTCGGGTCACGGATAAACGGAAAGCCCCCGACGATAACCTTCACGCTTTCGCACTCCACGTGACCGCGAATAAACCCGATCAAGGATCTAACGTCCTCAACGTGATGGTTCATGGTCGCGGAAATGGCCAGCACGTCGGCACGGCGCGCAACGACGGCGTGGAGGACCGCGCTCATCGGGCTGCTTGCACCCGTATAGTATGAGTCCCAGCCGGCCATCTCAAAGAAGTCGGCAACCATGCGAACGCCGAGCTCATGCAGATCGCCACTGACACAGGCCGCGACAACGGTGCGACCAACTTTGTCGCTCGAAAACACCTGCGGGTAGAGCTGCGACATGATGAGCTGGGTTGCCGCCGTCGCATAATGCTCTTCGGCGACGCTGATCCGGTTGAATTGCCACAGGCGGCCGAGCTCGTGCTGGGCCGGCTGGAAGACATGGAGGTAGATTTCCTTGACCGGCGTGCCCGACTCTACCGCTTGCAGGACCAGACGGCTGGCCGTTTGGCGGTCACCTCGGAGTAACGCCCTGAAATAAAGCGTCGCCAGCGGCGTAAGCGGCGAATCCGCCCGCAGCAGCGCTGTTTGCGCCTCTGGCGAGTCGGCCACCTCCCGCAACGCAGCCCTGATGATCCCTGCCGCATCGTCGAACGAGTTCTTCGGAAGCCGCCGGCGCAGGACAGCCGCGACGTGCTCCAAATGCGCTGTTAGCGCTGCTACTGGCACCCCTCGCTGGATTAGCACCGCCTTGGCCCAAGCCGCGCAATCGACAAACAACGCAGGCGCTTCCCACGACAAAGCCCGGCGCAGCTCCGAGAGAAGATGGTCGGCGACGGGTAGAAGAACTCCTTCGGCCTGGCCGGAGCCGGTTTCCGCCGTTTGAAGGTGGCTCGGCGATAGCAGGCGCCCCAGTATCTCGCCGCGTGCCGCGCCGAGTAGAGCGCCGCTGGCCTGCAATTGCGATTCGGTGGTCACGACACACAAAACAGAAAGAAGCCCATGCGGAGAAAGCCCAACCGCTGGGCAGCTACTGCGCGATCCGTTGTCTCGTTCATCTCAGCCTCTCTCGATCAGCCACGCGATGGTCGGTCGCAATGTAGTGCTCTTCCGCAGCCACCATGACGGGCACCGGTGCTAGCGGCCTTAGTACCCCGATTCGCAATTACGGTGACGTATTTTAGGATCGTTCCTTTCGCCGCCACCAAGAGTCTTCAGTCGTATGGCTGGCCTTTCCTCACAAAGCCGGTCTCACTGTTCGTTCGCATGGTCATCGTAATTGCGAAAAGGAGTACTTAGCCCGCCCTATCCTGCACGACGACCCGCTCGGCCACGCCCCCGTCGGACCGGCGCGGTAGCACCCCGTTGGGAAGGAATCTGCGAGCGGTGGCCAACACCATGCGTGGCTTGGCCAGATCAACCGACGCCGGCAAATCGATCGTTTCGTACAAAACCGGATGCTCAATTAAGCGCAATGCGAACCGGGCCGCTGCCGACGCAACAGTCTGACTGTGGTGGTCGCGCAGCGTTTGGCTGCGGTCGTAGTCCAACGCCGCAGGATAGGCCTGGGTGAGATCGTAGTCCATAGCGGCGAGAAGCTGAGGGTTGAGCGCGACAGCAATGTAGGCGTGCATTTCGGCCACTGCCTCCCATGCGGCCAACCCGGGATTGCCATCACCACCCGGAAGCTCGGCCGCAAGTTCGACGCACGAGAGTGCGTCGAACGCCAGCATTCTTGCTTGCTCCGGATAGGTGCCCGCGTTGGTCTGATAACCAATCAACAGCGGTCTTTTTTCGGCCAAGACGGCCCACTCCTGCACCGTGCCAACCAAAGCTACGCAGCTCTTTCTCTCCATGCTGCTGTAATATGCCCCATGGGAACACCGTGCCGCGAAACGGGCGGAAATCGCGGCGAAAACCTCGTCCATGGGACTCTTGAGCTTGCGGAGCCCGTCGGCTCCGAGCGCCAGAACAGTCAAACCAATACTCTCGCCAGTCTTTCCGTCAAACGAGGGATACGAGTCAAAAGCATTCTTCCAAATAGCACGGACTTCATCCGGAACGAGCGCTAGCGGCCTCGGCGGCGGCTCTGGTGTGCAACGGCCGCCGGCGAGCTTGAGTGGCTGCCTCGTTGGACGGTCCGCCCAATTCGCGATTCGCATCCGCACAACCGGCGCGATGGCCCCGTAGAGGTTAACCAATCTGTGGGGCGCTGAGGCGCCTTCACAGTTAACCAGGACCTGCTCCGCCTGTTTGACAATGACATACGCGGTTGCCGCATCGAGTGTTAGCAGAAGGCTCGCGTCGGAGGCGATAGCTCTGAAGGCGATATCGGGCGCCTTATCCAGAGGCGCTTGCTTCCAGGTTAGCAGTGGGCTCGCTATGCCGTATCGATAAAGCCAGTGCTTTATGGCCTCGTCAGTCAGAGAATCGTCATCGTCATCCTCGGCCATTGTTGCCGATCCTCACGCTGAGATGGGACACGATCCCGGGCCTCAAAACTCTCTGAACCTTACCTCTTAGCAGGCGGCTGGACCTCGGTAGTACGAAGCTCGGTAACTGGTGGAAATCGCTCAAAACCGTAGCGCCGCAGATGTCGCAGCGATCGAACCGGCAGACCCACGCTGGACCAACGCAACACCTTCTGGGGTCAGCACGTAGCTGAACACATCGCGCTTTGTGGCCGCATCGCCATCGGTATGTGCGCCACAATCAAGACAGACAAAGCCCACAGCGGTCGCGGAGCTGATGAGCCCGCAGCCGCCGCAGCGGGTGGCCGACCCTGGCTTGCCGTAGTCGTCGCCGAGATGGCCGAGATGCTCTCGGCATTTCGGGCACACAAAATCCGCGTCGCTTATGAAATCCGCCTCCGGCGCTCGGTGATCGCAGCGAAAGTGGTGGAGGTGCGGCGGTACATCGCGTAGATAGCCGGAGCGGCATGCTGGGCACTCCTCGCGGGCGTTCAACCGAACGGAGCCACAGCTACCGCAAGTGTGGAATCGCTCAAAGAAGCGCTGGGCCAGCAGGCCACGGTCGACCAACCGCTCGGCGGCAAGCCGCGCCTCACCGTCCGGGAAGAAGCCCGGATAGCGAACCCACTCGCGGCTGGCAAAGTCCAGCGTTGGCGAAAACGGGCGTCCGGATAGGAACAGGTAAACGAGCAGGCGGGTGTCGACGTCAGCCGCCCGGCTCGCGCCAGCTGCGATCAACCGACGCTGCTCGCCAAAGCGGCCAATAACGGAGGCCACCTCGCCCCACGCCGTGCGGTCGTCGGCGACGAACGCCGCGTCTGCGGCGGCGTGACCGCCCGAGAGGTCAATGAAAGGCAAGGCGAAATAGTCCGACTGGGCTCGCGCGGCCACTACGTCGTCGACCGAATCTGGATCCAGCAGAAGAACCGCCTGCGGCTCCCGCCGGTTGCCGAGATCAAAGTAGCAGCGCAGAACCTGCGCCTGGGCCGGCGTGGGACGCGGTATCGCGATCGCTGCGGGAGCGCCCGGCAGACCAAGTTCAAGCCAGGTTACCGCGGCCGCCCTCGTCGTTTCATCCGAGGCGGCGGCGCGCAGATGGTTATCGACAATGGTGAGCAACGCCGGCAAGTCGAGCGGCTTGGACACGATTGCGTCGAACACGCTTTCCGCCATCTCCCGACTGCTGAGGCCCTCTGGATCCACCGTCACAGCGATGAGCTTGGGCTGCTCATTCTCGGTCATCAGCGCCCGGAGCAACCGTGCCGACGCTAAACCATCGATCTCCGGCAGATGATAGTCGATGAGCGCGAGATCGAAGCCGCCGGCGCGCAGCATATGCACGGCGGTGAGCCCATCGGACGCAACCTCGACCTCATAGCCGCGTCGCACGAGCGCGGACCTGAGAACCGCTTGCTGGACGTCGTCGTCCTCGACAATCAATACGCGCCGCAACATGTGTTTAGCCTTTACCGCAGGTCTTAAGTCCGCCGAATGTATGTAGCGTTTGGAATATTGGCCCCTCGAACAAACCGCCTAACGAATTCTTTGTGGACGCAGTGCCAATTCAGGACAACGCCCGGGACGGTGGCGAGATAAATGTTGGCAGGTTTGCGGCCGAAAGGTCCTCTTGTGGACGATCTATATGAAATCCAACCCTACCTGGAGGCGCTTACGCTTAGGCCAGGGTTGGAACTCTGGTACCGGCTGCGCATTTCCTGTAGCGTGGTCCCAAGTACGGACATGAGGTCAGCCGCCAGGGTTGGCACCGCCGGCGCCCCCTCTGTCACGCCGCGCTGGAACCGGCGGGCCACAAAGGCGATTCGTTCGAAGCCGAACAACCCGGCACTTCCCGCGAGCGTATGCGCCGCCTCAGCAAGGCTGCTCCCGGTGCTCGCAATGGCGTCCGGGGCCTGCAGGCCAAGCAGGAGAGCCTCGCCCTTCCCGGACAGGGTGAGCATATAGGATGCAACTGCCTCGGGTTCGAGGAACGCTGCCGTCCGCTCGAACGTCACCAGGTTGAGAACCGGCAGATCCGAACCAACACCAGCCGCGACCGGCGCGGCGGTGGCTGGCGGCGCCTCCGTCGTCGGTGCGGGTTCTCGTGGAGCCGGAAACGAAATCCCGTTGCGCTGTCCGGCGGTCATTCCAGTTGCCAGCGCGTCCACCAGAGACTTCAGGGTGAATGGTTTGGCCAAGTGGCCGTCCATGCCCGCTGTCCGACACTCCTCCACCTGCTCGGCAAAGGCCTGGGCAGTCATGGCCACGATGGGGACCCGGCCACGCGCGCCCTCCAGGGCACGGATCCGGCGCGTCGCCTCGAGTCCGTCAACCCGGGGCATCCGAACGTCCATCAGAACCATGTCGAACGCCGAGGAAGCGACCGCCTCAACCGCCTCGACCCCGCCTTCGGCGTAAGCGACCTCATGGCCCGCGGCACGAAGAAATGAGCCGGCGATATCACGGTTCATGGCAACGTCGTCGACGACAAGAACGCTCAGAGGCGTCGCCGGCATCAGCGCAGGGTGGGGGGGGCGCAAAACGGGAACATCCGCGGTGACGGGAGGCGACGCGGCACTGGCGCTGGCCACCAACGGCAAATCCAGCCAGAATATACTTCCGCCCCCTGGGTTGTCGTCGTGGCAAAGGCGCCCGCCCATCAGCGCCGCGAGCCGCGCCGACAGAGCAAGTCCAAGCCCCGCCCCCTCGATCGTCCCGGTAACGTCGGCGTCGAGCCGTTCGAACTCCTGGAACAGGCGATGACGCTGTTCGGCCGATATCCCTGGGCCGGTGTCCGCCACCTCGAACCGCAGACCTGCGCCGTTCGCCACGGTCCGCAGCCTCAACTCCACCGCGCCCTGGGCGGTGAACTTCACCGCGTTGCCCAGCAAGTTCAGCAGCACCTGTCGCAAACGCGTTGGATCGATCGTGACGTGCCCGGGTACGTCCGGTTCGATGGCCAGATTCAGCGATAGTCTCTTGGATTCTGCCGTAGGGCGGAGGAGATCAAGGCATGCGGTCGCAACTCTGCCAAGGTCTACCTCAGTCGTCCGCAACTCAACCCTCTCGGCCTCGATCTCGGACAGGTCGAGCACGCAATTGATCATCTGGAGGAGGTGTGTTCCCGCCCCCAGCATAGCTTCCACCCGGGCAGACTGCGCAACGCTCAGGCCGCCCTCGAGACACAGAAGCTCGGCATAGCCCAAAATGCCGTTCAGAGGTGTCCGTAGTTCGTGGCTCATGCCCGCCAAAAAACGCGATTTGGCCAAGCTTGCCCGCTCCGCCTGGTCGCGCGCTAGCTCCAGGTGCTTCGCCAGGCGCTCCAGCTCTGCGTTGACCTCGCGTAGCTCGCGCTCGTGCTCAATGCGCTCGGTCTCGAGGCGGCGGCGCTCGGTAACGTCATGGAAAACAAGCACAACGCCGAGGGTCTTTCCCAGATCGCTACGGATTTGCGCTCCCGTGTCTTCGATCCCGTACTCCTCGCCGCTGCGCGATATCAGCAGCGCGTCGTTGGCCGCGGCGACCGTCTTCCCTTGGGTAAGGCACATCGCTACCGGATTCTCGGCAGGTTCGCGGGTTTTCGCGTTTACGATACGGAACACCTCCGCAAGGGGCCGGCCTTTAGCCTCAGTCGTCAACCAGCCAGTCATACGCTCGGCCACGGGATTAAGCCAAACAACCTGGCCTTCGGAATCGGTCGTGATGACGCCGTCACCGATTGATTGCAGCGTCACGCGCAGCAATTCGTGCTGCTCTGCCAGGTCAGCGACGAGGCGTCGGGTGTCGCTGATGTCCCAGTTCGCGCCGACCATCCGTATGACCCGGCCGGCCGGGTCGCTGGTCACCCGCGCAGAACCCCGTATGTGATGCACGCTGCTGTCATTCCAGATGATCCGGAACTCGGTGTCGAAGGGCTTCGTCCCCTCCACGCCTTCCCTCACCGCTTTCTCGGCAACCGCAAGAATGTCCGGATGCAGATGTCGCTTCCACAATTCGTAGGTCGACTCGTCGTCCCGCGGCTCGATACCGCAAAGCTGATACATCTGGGAGTCCCAAATGATACGATTATTTGTGACGTCCCAGTCCCAGACCCCGACGCCGCTACGATCGGTCGCCAGCCCTCGTTCACTGGCCGCCTGAAAGTCCAGCAGTTTGGAGGCGCATCCGGCGACGCTCATGACATTTCCCGTGTTACTTAGAAACGCGCCCGGTCATGAGCGCCGCGCCCAATCTGGAGCCTCCCCGGCGCTGGCCAGCCGACCGTTGAACCGAGATGAGAGCACTTTGCTTGCATGGACTATTCTCAAGTGAGCGGGGCGGATCGGCAACCGGTCCGCCATTCAAGCGAGTTTGGCTGATCATCACCTTCCATATAGGGGGCTTCCGGAAAAGAGGCTTTAACGGGTGCGGCAGACGGCGCACCAATCGGCTGCCGGCTGAGTTCGCCCCGCCTGCCGGTTGAACAGCGCGAGCACTTCAGGAAGTGCTAAACATACCGCTGTCGAGCACTACCAGGCAGGCGTCAACCACCGTGGCATCAAAGCTTCTGGCTCGACCCGAACTGATTTCCTTTCTGGCGACATCGACCCCGAGCGCCTGGCGGTATGGCCGGAACGTTGTGATCGCCTCAACGACATCGGCGACCGCAAGGATTCTAGCTTCAAGCATGATCTGCTCGCCCACCAGACCGGACGGGTAGCCCGAACCGTCCAGACGTTCGTGATGCTGCAGGATCGTTTCTGCAATTGGCCACGGGAAGTCGATGCACTTGACGATATCGAAACCGACCTGACAGTGCGCCTTCACGATATCAAACTGCGCCGAAGACAGTCGGCCCGACCTGCTCAGGATCTCCGCGGGCACGCCGATTTTGCCCACGTCGTGGATCAGGCTTGCCAACTGGATGCCGTGCACCTGCTGTTCGGCCAAGCCCATCTGCTGCGCGATCGCCACCGCCAGGCTGGGGGTTACGCCGCCGTGGCGGTTGGTTGGCCAGCGGCTTGATACCGACAAACAGCCGCACGAACTCCACCTGGAGGTCGCCGCCGAGCGCGGCAGCCTGTTCCCTTGCCCGGTGTGCG
>Ga0182012_10007719_pt1 | contig 10723 bp, 10 predicted proteins | sample 612S2SmetaG_FD_120486 | JGI IMG/M metagenome (GOLD analysis project Ga0182012, IMG submission 120486) | Permafrost microbial communities from Stordalen Mire, Sweden - 612S2S metaG | ecosystem: Environmental > Terrestrial > Soil > Wetlands > Permafrost | place: Sweden: Stordalen | collected...
CCGCAACAAGACGCTCGGCATTATCGGGCTGGGTCGCATTGGCCTCGAGGTCGCTCGCCGGGCCCAGGCGTTCGGCATGGACGTTATCGGTTACGACCCGTTCATCGCTCCCGTCATCGCTCGAGAGAACCACGTCGCGCTTCTATCCCTGGACGAAGTTTTCTCGACCTCCGACTTTCTATCGCTCCATGTGGGCCTCACGCCGCAAACCGAAGGCCTCATCAACCAGAAGTCGATCGCGCAGATGAAGAAGGGCGTTCGCATTGTCAACTGCGCGCGCGGCGAGCTCATTGTCGACGAAGCCCTGGCAGCAGCCGTCCAATCCGGGCATGTAGCGGGAGCTGCGCTCGACGTCTTCCGCAGCGAGCCGCTGAAGGACTCTCCTTACTTCGTCATCGACAACGTCTTGCTCTCGCCGCATATCGCAGGCTCCACCGACGAAGCGCAGGAAGCCATCGGCATCCAGCTCGCCAACCAGGTTCGCGACTACCTCAAGCTCGGCGTCGTCCAGAACGCCGTCAATGTAGCTTCGCTCACCGAAGAGGAGTACGCCGAAGTCTCGCCGTACATCGAGATGGCAGCGCGGCTCGGGCAGCTGCTCGGCCACGCCGGTGGCACGCGCAACAGCACCGCAACCGGCAGCGCTCCGGCATTGGGTTCGGTCGAAAGTATCTCGCTGGTGTTCAGCGGCCGCCTCGCCTCCCTTAAGACTGACATGATCCGCAACGCGGCCATCGCCGGCGTCCTGCACGGAGCCGACGGAGTGAATCGCATCAACGCCTCAGCCGCTGCAGCCGAGCGCGGCATTCGCGTCCAGGAAGACAAGCGCGAGCAGATATCCGGAGGCACCGGAGCGACGCTCCGCCTCACGCTCCACTGGACTCGCAAGGCCAACAGCGGACAGGTCGAGAGCGGCACTTGGACTGGCCTCGCCACCGTACTCCACGGCCACTCACCGCGCCTGCTCAGCTACGACGGTATCGACATCGAAGCCGAGCTCGCCGGAACCCTGGTCATCATCCGAAACCAGGATGTTCCGGGCGTCATCGGCCGCATCGGCACCGTCCTTGGTGAGGCGAAACTCAACATCGCAAGCTTTGCCCTCGGCCGCGCCTTACCATCTCAGCCAACAACCTCTTCGCCTTCGCGCGCTCCGGAAGGACACGCCCTCGCCGTCGTACAACTAGATATCCCTGACATCGACGGTTCAACTTCCACCTCCACCGAGCTCCAGCAGGCCTTGGCCGCCCTGCGTACAGTGGACGCAATCACCAGCGTCCGCACCGTAGAGCTCGGTAAGCTGTAAACTTAGTAGACTGTGGCCTTTACTCCACAGCTCCAGGAATCCTCCCCGATGCCTAAGTCCGTTCGTGTTATGAAGCCCAAGTTTGCTTGCACGTTTTATATTCTTTTCGCGTCCACGCTCGTCCTCGTCGCCGGCTGCCATAAGGGCCCGCAGCAGGGCGTCGTCGCCACCGTCAACGGTCATCCTATCTTCCAGACGGACGTGGATAAAGCGTACACAGCGCAGCTAGCCACCAATCCTCAGCAACAGGCGCCGACCCCTGACCAGACGGACTCGCTCAAGCTGAACATCATCCATACCCTCATTCTCGAAGCCATCATCGACCAGCGCGCCGCCAAGCAAGGCTTGACCGCGACAGACGCCGAGGTGGAGGCAAAGTTAGCCGAGATGAAAGCGCCTTATACCGAGGAACAGTTCCAGGCCAAGTTGAAGGCCTCGAATCTCACTCTCGACGAGCTCAAGCGCGACGTGCGACGTTCTCTTACGCAGGAGAAGCTCCTCAATAAGGAGATCAACTCTCGCATCACCGTAACGGACGCCGACGTAAGGAACTACTACAACACCAATAAGGCAGCCTTCAATCTCCCCGAGCCCACGTATCACCTGGCTGAGATCGTCGTCACCGATCAGGGCAACGCACAAGCCGGCAATCTGCAAAACAATAAGGCCACCAACGACGAGGAAGCGCGCAAGAAGGTTCAGGTCATCAAGAACCGAATCGACTCTGGCGAAGACTTTGGCGAACTCGCCGCCAACTTCTCTGAGGCGCCCGACAATGCTTCCAACGGCGGCGACATGGGCTTTCATCCGGAGTCGCAGCTCAAGAGCAACCCCGTCATCTACGCCGCAATCTCCAAGCTCAGCGCTGGTCAAACTACCGACATCATTCCGCAAGTTGACCCAACCACCCACAAGCCCGCAGCCTACGCCATCTTCAAGCTGATCAGCAAAGATGCCGCCGGCCAGCGCGAGTACGACGACCCTCGCGTGCAGCAGAGCATTCGCCAACAGCTCCACGATAGCCGCGCCCAGCTTCTGCAGGCAGCCTACCGTGAGATGTTGAGTGACCAGGCCAAGATCCAGAACTTCTTCGCCGAGCAGGTCTTCAAGCGTGGCGCACAGTAACCCCCACACAGGAGAACGAGCCGCAGTGAATTCGATCAAACGAACGCGCCCTACCTGGCTTCCTCTCTGCTCCCTCCTCGTTCTCTACCCGATCCTGACCGGCTGCAAGCCCACCACGCCGCCGCCTATGCCACTCGATCAACTCAACGCGCAACAGACCCGAGGCCACGCCGTCTTCCAGGCTGCCTGCTCCCAATGCCACGACGATCGCGACTCCGACGCCATGCACGGCCCCGCTCTGCTTGGCGTCTTCAAGAAGCAATACCTGCCCAGCGGCGCTCCGGCCAACGATGACCGCGTGCGCGTCGTCATCCTCGAAGGCCACGGCATGATGCCCGCCATCAACCTCGATGATCAGAGCACGCAGGACCTGCTCGCTTACCTGCACACGCTGTAGCGGATCAACATGCCAGACGATCCCCAATCACCGACTACACCAGCACCCTCACCGGCACAAGACACCGGTTTCTCGAACCGGCATCTTCCCGGCACCGCAGCCGGTGAGCTCAAAGGCATGCTGCCCGGAATGGCCTTCATCGGCATGTACCTGCTGCTGCTGGCGATGTTGAACGCCTTCGCAGCGCTGCACGGGATCTACGGCACAGGCTTCGCTCGGTATGGGATCTTCGGCATCTGCAGCCTGATGGTTGTCGGCGTCTTCGGGTTCCTGCGCCTGCGCCGCTGGGGATGGTCTATCGTTGCCGCGGGATTCCTTCTCCTAGCAGCCGGCGACTTTTACCTTTACGCGCATCAGCACGCAGGATTTCTACTGATTCGCGCCCTCTTCAGCATCGTCTTCTTCCTCTACCTCAGCCGCACCGAGGTCCGCGAACGTCTGCGCTAAGAGCACCAACGTACTGAAACCATCTACAATAACTGCAGCAGATGGCTCCCCTCCTCCAATCCGACGGGCTGATCCAAATCGATCTCTCCCCACGCAAGCCCGCCCCAAAGCCTGCCTGGCTCAAGGCCCGAGCGCCCATGGGCGAGACCTTCCATAACCTCAAGAAGCTGGCTCGCGACCTCAACCTCCATACTGTCTGTGAGTCCGCCCACTGCCCAAACATCGGCGAGTGCTGGAACCACAAGACAGCAACTTTCATGATGCTCGGCAACCTCTGCACTCGGCGCTGCGGTTTCTGCGCCGTGCCGAAAGGCAAGCCCGAGCCGATCGACCACGAAGAGCCCAGCCGCGTCGCCTACGCCGTGGCCCAGCTAGGTCTGGCGCACGCCGTCATCACGAGCGTCAACCGTGACGACGACAACCTTGGCGCTGCACAAGCCTTCGTCAACGTCATCAACGAAATTCGCCGCCAGGCTCCAGGCACACAGGTGGAGGTCCTTACCCCTGACTTCCAGGGTGTCCCCGAAGCGCGCCGCATGGTTGTCGCCGCGCGGCCCGAGATTCTCAATCACAACATCGAGACGGTTCCGCGCCTCTACCGCGTTGCTAAGTCGGGCGGCCGCTACGAGCGTTCCCTCGAGTTCCTCGCCGAGGCCAAGCGCGAGTCTTCCGCACACGCCCTCGGCCCCATCGTTACCAAGACCGGCATCATCGTCGGCATGGGCGAAGAGATGCACGAGCTGCTCGGCGTCTTCCGCGACCTCGCCGACCGCAAAGTCGACATCCTCACCGTCGGCCAATATCTCCGGCCCTCGCGCGACCATCTGCCGATGTCCCGCTTCTACACGCCAGACGAGTTCGCGTTCCTCAAGCACGAGGCCCTGCAGATGGGCTTCCGCCATGTAGAGTCCGGACCGCTCGTCCGCTCAAGCTACCACGCCCACGAACAGGCCCAATCCACCGGCCTCGCGTAGTAAATCCAACAACGTCAATCACCCAGCCGGCCCGCAATCATCTGTTGAAGTCGTTGCGCGTCGAACGGCGCATGCACCTTGGCATCGTTATCGAAGTACACATATACATCCCGCGGCAGGCCGTCCGTGCACGCCTCACAAACCCGGGGCCCCTTGGCCACCTTACCCGTCGCCCACGCAGCAATCCGATCCGCCCATGCCTCCAACGCAGCATCGGTATAAGCCGACACATACAGCTCCTCCGACCCGTGTAGTCGGCAATACATGAAGTCCGAAGTCTCATCCACCAACAGTGGCCACGCCACCGTATCCGCGACCACCAGCCCAACCTCGTGCTCGCGTAATAACTCTACAAACTCCGGCACCGCGAAACTCTCATTTCGAATCTCCACCGCATGCCGAATCGGCAACTTCGTCCCACCCCGCATCGCGCTCAGCGACGCACGTCCATCCAACCGTTCATCGTGCCGCCGCGCGAGCCGTGCCGCTGCGCCGTGCGTCCTTGGCAATTGCTGAAAGAACTTCGCAAACCTTCCCCGCTCAAACTTCATCTGCGGCGGGAACTGCCACAGCACCGGACCCATCTTGGCGCCCAGTTCCAACAGGCCACTTGCAAAAAAGTTAGCGAGGGCGGGTTCAACGTTGCGTAACTTCAGCATGTGCGTGATGTAGCGCGAGCCCTTCACAGCAAAAACAAAGTCATCCGAAGTAGCCCTCACCCACTCCCGAAAATTGTCCGGTTTCTGGAGCGAGTAAAACGTTCCGTTAATCTCAACGCTCGGGAATTTCGTGGCCGCAAACTCCAACTCACGCCGCTGTGCCAGCTTCGGCGGATAGAACCTGCCGCGCCAGCCGGCATACCGCCAGCCGGAGATTCCCACCCGCACCTTGCCCGTAGAACGATTCGAACCCATTCTCCTTGTAAGATGCAGATCGCGAAATCTCAGTCCGCGGCCATCGCCCGGATTTTCTCCACCTCAACCAGCGTCGAATAAAATGTGGCCCCACCGCCGATATCCGTCAGCCGTTCGCTGGTCAACGCATTCACATTTGCACCATCCTTGCTAAGTTTTTGCCAGTCGAGCCGAGCCGCCACAACGCCTGCCGGAACTGAATCGCCCACACTAGCCGTCAACGTGATCCGGCCGCGCCCATTCCACACCGAAACGCCATCCCCAGACGCTACACCTCGCGCCGCAGCATCCGCCGGATGCATCTCCAGCAGCCCCGTCGTCTTGCGCTCCATTAGCCGATGCCCGGGCAGATTCGCGAACGTAGAGTTCATAAAGTTGTCGGCCTTGCGCGGTAGAAACTCCAACGGAAAGTTACCCGACCCCTCTGCCCCATTACGCGATTCGACGGGAGCCACCCATGCGGGTACTGGGAGCAGCTCCGCCCGTCCGCCCTCTGGCCCGAACCACTCGCGCGTGCTGAACGGAAGAATCTCTCCGTGTTCATTCTTAGGAAGCGACAGCATTACATGCCCCTCGGCCTCCAGACGCTGCTTCGTCACTCCGTCAAAATACGGATGGTCGGTTCCGAGCGCCTGCGTAATCAGGGTCTCTTCTCCATCCTCAAAGGCAGGTTCACGCGGAAACATCCGCCTCCCCAACTCACCGAACAGCCACACATTCGAGCGCGCCTCACCCAATGGCGCAATCGCTGGCTCCGAGATCTGCGCGAAGAAATGCCCGTACGCTCCCATCAATTCTTTGTGCTCCAGGAACGTCGTGGCTGGCAGCACCACATCCGCATAGTCGGTCGTATCGGTGAAGAACTGCTCGTGTACCACGGTGAACAGATCCTCGCGTCGCAACCCTTCCAGCACGCGCTCTGAATCGGGCGCGATTGTCGCCGCATTGCAGTTGTACACAAACAGTGCTTTCACCTTTGGATCGTCCTTTGCGCCGCTGCCGAGCTCGGTCAACGCCAGGCCCAGCTCAGACATATTCACCACCCGCGCCGCACGTCCTAACGAACTCGCCTGCATCAACTCCGGCATCTGCAGCCGTGCCGAGTTGAACGGAAACGCTCCGCTCACTGACAACTGCAGTCCGCCTCCACGCAGCTTCCAACTCCCCGTTATCAACGGCAGCATTGCCACGGCCCGCACCGCGGTGCCTCCATTTTCGCTGCGCTGAACTCCGTAGTTCAGCCGGATCGCCGCCGCCCCGCGACCCTCCTTTCCTGCGTGCCCATAGGCTTTCGCCAGCCGCTCAATCGTCTCGGCCGCGATCCCTGTAACCTCCGCCGCATGCTGCGGCGAATGCTGCTCGCGCAACGCGTGTGCGCGCAACGGCTCCGCGCCGTTCGTGCACTCCCGCATGTATTCGGCATCGTCGTGGCCATCGCGAAACAGCACATGCATTATCGCCAGCGCCAACAGCACATCGGTTCCCGGACGAATCGCGAGGTGCTCATCCGCGAGCGCCGCCGTGCGCGTTCGGTATGGATCGATCACCACCAAGCGAGCACCCTTGCGGCGAGCCTCCTCCATGAAGGGCCACAGATGAATGTTCGTCCCGTGGATGTTCGCGCCCCACGCGATGATCAAGCCAGCGTGCGCGAAATCCTGCGGCGGCGTCCCCAGACGCGCTCCGTATACCTGCGTCAACGCTTCGCCGCCAGCTTTCGAGCAGATTGTCCGGTCCAGCTGCGACGCTCCCAGCCGATGAAAGAATCTGCGATCCATCGACCCATACCCTAGCTGCCCGATGGTCCCGGCATAGCTGTAGGGCAAGACGCTCTCGGGACCAAATTCCTCCGCGGTGACTTTCAACTTCTGCGCCACAAACTCGAGCGCTTCAGCCCAAGTTATTCGCTCGAATGACTCTGTCTCGCGGCCCTTCGGTAATGGCCCCTTCGCTACACTTGCCTTGCGTCGCATCGGATACAGCAGTCGCTCAGGCGAGTACACGCGGTCCAGATAGCGCGCAACCTTGCCACACAAGAATCCGCGCGTCACCGGATGCGCCGGGTCCCCTTGCACCTTCGTCGCATGGCCAGTCAGTCTATCAACGGTCACAAGCACACCGCACGAGTCTGGGCAATCATGCGTGCACACGGCATGCACCGTTTTCGTTTCCACCGAAACGGTTTTGTTTCCCGAAAGCTCCGTGTTTGCAAGCGGCTCAGGCATAGTTATATTGTAGGCGTCACCACTCGCGTCGCGCTCGATTTCGCTGGGAGCCGTAACTCACCCACAGTCCTGGGCGCCAATCCCGTTGCCCAATGGAGAGCTCATGAATCGCTTCGCCATCGTCCTCCTGCTTTGCATGCCGCTCCCTGCGGGGGCCCAGTCTACTCCCACGCCCGAAGCCCAGGCCATCATCACCGTGCTCAATAAATCTGTTGACGACTGGAATCGTGGCGACCTTGATGCCTTCGCCGCCTGCTATAAGAACTCGCCTGACGTCCTCTTCATGGGCCGCACCATCCAGCACGGCTATGCGCAGATGCTCGCTCGCTACAAGTCGGCTTACCCAACACCCGCTGCCATGGGCACCCTCAGCTTCGCGCAGCTCGAAGTTCAGCCGCTCGACGAACATTTCGCGACTGTCACTGGAAACTTCCACCTCGAGCGCACCGCAGCCAGCGGTGGCAACGCCGACGGCTACTTCCTGCTCGTTGTCGAACACACACTTGCCGGCTGGAAGATCGTTCGCGACGCCACTACCGTTCCCACTCCCCTAACATCGAAGTAACCCTGTGCGGTACCCTTGTCGAAGAACCGCATGCACCCTCAACCTCTGCTCGAAGCCCGCAACCTCGTCAAAGACTTCGGCTCTTCTCGAGTCATCCACGGCATATCGCTCGATATCCATCGCGGCGAAACCCTAGGCCTGGTGGGTGAATCCGGCTCCGGCAAAAGCACCGTCGCACGCCTTCTTCTGCGGCTCATCGAACCCACCAGCGGCAGCGTCATCTTCCATGACGCGAATGCTCCAACCCCGCATACCTACGACCTCCTTCAGCTCAAATTACGCGACATGCGCCGCCTTCGCCGCCGACTCTCCATCGTCTTCCAGGATCCTTATGCCGCGCTGAACCCGCGGATGTCCGTCCGCCAGATTCTCGCCGAACCGTTCGCGATTCACAAGGAACAGCCGCCGCAGGGTCTCGAACTGCGGCTCTATGAGCTTCTAGCCGAAGTGGGACTCGAGCCCTCCGCGCTCCGCCGCTATCCTCACGAGTTTTCCGGCGGCCAGCGACAGCGCATCAATATCGCCCGAGCCATCGCACTGCGTCCAGAGCTTCTTGTTCTCGACGAACCCGTTAGCGCGCTCGATGTTTCCGTCGGCGCCCAGATCATCAACCTGCTACGCGATCTCCAAGAACGATACGGGCTCACCTGTTTGTTTATTTCACACTCGATGCCGCTGGTGCGCTATCTTTGCCATCGTATTGCGGTGATGCAGCGCGGCCGCATCGTCGAAAGCGGCACCTGGAGTGAAGTTTGCGAAGCCCCGCGCGAGACTTACACTCAGCAACTTCTCGCCGCCACGCCAGAATTACCTATCCCGATCTAGCTGTACCGTCTTATTTTGATGTACCTGCGCAAAGAGACCATACTGCCGATCCATGCCTGATTCGGTGGCTTCAGTTTGGACCTTGCCTTTGCGCCTCAACATCGCACACATTCCTCAAATAGTCCCACGAGTACAAACCCGCCTCGTGTCCATCATTCCACTTGAAACGCAGAGCGTAATTTCCGACCGGCGTCACCTCCACAGGCCGCGGAGGCGCCTCGTACATCGGCAACAGCGGCGCAGGCTTCAGCTTGGCAAGCCCCGGGGCCCGGCCTTCTTTGTCCCGCTCCTCATGGCACGTTGCACAGGGGCAGGCGGCTCTCAACCAGGCAAAGTTCCACGAGCTCTGGTGTCCGTCCTTCCACTCGATCACTACGCCCGTTCCGCCGGTCTTATCTACTCTCACCTTCGCAGGACGGATCGCGTCGCCGGCTAGCTTATGCCGCTCTTCACCGGCATCTTCCTGGCTCACAATTCGAATTCCTTCGTGACTCATCTTGACTTCCTCATTCCATGTTCTGTTGCGCTCATGCGTGCGCCTGCTTCCAGAAAAAGTATCCTGCGATCACCACTCCTGTCGAAACCACAATCGCGCGCAGTACATCTCCATGTACGCGACGCGCGAAGCGTGCCCCCACCCATCCTCCGAACGCTGCAAATATCATCGATACCAAGCAGTAATGCCATACGATTGCTCCTTGAAAGATGAAGGTGATAATGGCGCAAAGATTGGAGAGCATCGCCGCCACTACCTTTAGCGCATTGAGCGAATGCATCTCCTCCATACCAAACAGCGCAAGAATGGTCATCACGAGAAATCCTGCACCGGCCCCGAAGTAGCCGATATAAAAGCACACCGGGAATAGGGCGCAAGCCAGGGGAAGTCTCGGGATGTAGGGCTCAAGATCTTGACGCTTCGCACGCCGCCGCAACCACTTTGACGCCGGCCCGCTGATCCCGAAGATAACCGTGCCCACAAGGATCAGCCACGGAATCAGATGGAGGAACGTCCGCTGCGCCGTGTGAAGCAGTACCTCTGCGCCGCAGACGCCGCCCAGCAGCGAGATGATCGCGACGGTTGGGAGCAGGTCTTTGCGGACGTCTCCGCGCAGTGTGGCCACGGAAGTTACCTGTCCCGGCCACAGAGCGACCGTATTGGTAGCGTTTGCCTGCACCGGAAGCACGCCCATCCCCAACATTGCCGGGAACGAAAGAAAGGATCCACCCCCGGCCATCGCATTCATCACGCCCGCGATGGTCGAGGCAATGACCAGCCAGATGTAGTTGAGATGAGCGGTGCGCGCGAGAAGCATTCTCTCTTCATTGTAGCCATTTAGCGTGGCCGCCCCTATGGTCGCATCAGTCAAGACCAGCTAGCGTTATCGCCTCGTCCGAGCTTTCCGCTACCAGTAGAATTCCTCGGTTGCCACGGAGCATTCCTTCTTGATCGCAGACATCTAGAAATGTCAGGAGTGTGTTGAAAAAACCTGCAACGTTTAGCAAAACTACGGGCTTGGAATGAATTTTCAGGGTTTGCCAGGCCAGCACCTCGAACATCTCCTCGAAGGTTCCGTAGCCACCCGGAAGAATAATGAACGCATCCGCCTTCTCGGCCATCAGCGCCTTCCGCGTGTGCATCGTACTGGTCACATGGAGTTCGCTCACGCCGCCGTGCGCCACTTCAAGGTCCACCAGAACATGCGGAATGACTCCGACAACGTGTCCACCTGCTTCCAGAGCCCCATCGGCAAGAACGCCCATCAACCCGGTGTTCCCGCCACCGTATATCAGCCCGATCCCTTGCTCAGCCAGCCTGCGCCCCAGATGGTCCGCTGCAGACGCATACTCGGGCCTGACGCCACGCGCCGACGCGCAAAACACGGCCACGCTTTTCCTTGTAGTCATGTCATTCATGCACTCAGAATACAACTGCACTAGCGGTATC
>Ga0182012_10007720_pt1 | contig 10721 bp, 7 predicted proteins | sample 612S2SmetaG_FD_120486 | JGI IMG/M metagenome (GOLD analysis project Ga0182012, IMG submission 120486) | Permafrost microbial communities from Stordalen Mire, Sweden - 612S2S metaG | ecosystem: Environmental > Terrestrial > Soil > Wetlands > Permafrost | place: Sweden: Stordalen | collected...
GGCCCCATGCCCCAGACGCGTGAACACATTTTGCTGGCCCGTCAGGTCGGCGTCCCCTCGATCGTCGTTTTCCTGAACAAGGTCGACTTGTTGGATGATCCCGAGCTCCTCGACCTAGTCGAGATGGAAGTTCGCGACTTGCTGACCAAGTACGGCTTTGACGGCAACAACACCACCATCGTCCGCGGTTCCGCTCTGGCGGCGCTCGAAGGCAAGCCCGAAGGCGTCAAGGCCATCGGCAACCTGCTCGACGCAGTGGACAAAGACGTCGCCACCCCGGTGCGCGATGTGGACAAGCCCTTTATGATGGCCATCGAAGACGTGTTCTCCATCACCGGTCGTGGCACGGTCGCCACGGGTCGCGTAGAGCGCGGAAAAGTCAAGGTCACCGAGGAACTCGAAATCGTCGGCCTCGTGGACACGCAGAAGACCACCGTCACGGGTCTGGAAATGTTCCGCAAGCTCCTTGATGAAGCCCAGGCGGGCGACAACGTCGGCGTGCTGTTGCGCGGCGTGGAGAAAGAACAAGTTTCGCGCGGCCAAGTCTTGGCCAAGCCGGGCACCATCAAGCCCCACACCAATTTCGTCGCCGAAGTGTACGTCCTGACGAAGGACGAAGGCGGCCGCCATACGCCGTTCTTTGCCAACTACCGTCCTCAGTTCTTCATTGGCACTGCCGATGTGACCGGGGTTTGTACGTTGCCCACGGGTGTCGAAATGGTGATGCCGGGTGACAACTTGGCCATCAATATCGAACTTCAGAAGCCGACGGCCCTCGAAAAAGGGCAGCGCTTCGCCATCCGCGAGGGTGGCCGCACCATCGGTGCCGGTCGCGTCACCGAAATCACCAAGTAACACCACAGGGGCGTAGCTCAATTGGTAGAGTAGCGGTCTCCAAAACCGTTGGTTGTGGGTTCAAGTCCCCCCGCCCCTGCCATTTACCAGGCCTTTTGGGCCGCTGCCGCCGTCCCCGTCAAAACCGTCCCCGCCTCTCATGGCCACGACCACCCATTCGCCGCAACGCAACCCTTTCCGCCGTGTCGCTCTTTTTGGGAGTGAAACGGTGGAGGAATTGCGCAAGGCCAGTTGGCCCGACTGGCCGGAACTGCGCGACTCCACCACCTTGGTGATTTTGACGGTCATCATCATCGGTTCGCTCATTAGCACGGCGGACTTCAGCTTCTACGAGTTGATGACGTACTTCACCCACTTGGCCTCCGGCAAGTAAACCTTCGTTCTGCGCCCATCCCATGGCTGAAACCACCACTTCTTCTGCGACCGACGCCACGGCTCTCACCGAGCCGCGTTGGTATGCGCTGCAGACCTTCTCCAATATGGAAGGGAAGGTAAAGCAGTACCTTGACAAGTTCATTCAGGTCGAGGAAATGGGCGACTACGTTCTCGAAGTCTTGGTGCCGTCGGAATTGGTCACGGAAATCAAGAATGGCCGCAAGAGCACGAAGAACCGCAAATTCTATCCGGGTTACGTCTTTATCAAGATGCGCCTGTACGATGCGGACAACAAAATCCTCCAGCGTCCCTGGTATTTTGTGCGCGGGGTGCAGGGCATTATCAACTTTATTGGTGACGAGCGGCCCATCGCCCTCAAGCAGAGTGAGATTGACCGCATCATTGCCCAGGTGGCGGAAGCCCAGGGCAAGGAAAAGCCGAAAATCGAGTACTTGGTTGGTCAGGAAGTCAAAATCACCGACGGTCCTTTCCACAACCTCACTGGACGCATTGACGAAGTAGACCCGTCGCGCGGCAAACTGAAGGTTTCGGTATCCATCTTTGGCCGTTTCACGCCCGTCGAGCTGGAATACTGGCAGGTCGAAAAGACCGAGCAGAGCTAACTTTTTTAATTCCCTAAACACACCTTTCCATGGCCAAGAAAATTACTGGAATCATCCGCTTGCAATTGCCGGCCGGCGCCGCCAATCCCGCGCCGCCCGTGGGCCCGGCCCTCGGCGCGCAAGGCGTCAACATCATGGGCTTCTGCAAGGAGTTCAATGCCCGCACGAAGGACCAGGCTGGCATGATTTTGCCCGTCGTCATTTCCGTTTACCAAGACAAGTCCTTCACCTTCATCCTCAAGTCGCCGCCCGCCAGCATTCTGTTGAAGAAGGCTGCAAATGTCGCCTCGGGTTCCAAAACCCCCAATCGCGAAAAAGTCGGCAAGGTCACAAAGAAGCAGGTGCTGGAGATCGCCCAGCTTAAAGCCAAAGACTTGAATTCATCCAATCTCGAATCCTGCGCGCGCATGATCGCCGGCACGGCCCGCTCGATGGGCATCATCGTCGAAGAGTAATTATTTTTCCGGAGAATATTTCCATGGTCAAAATCACCAAACGTTTTAAAAAGGCGAACGAAGCCGGCGACCTCACCAAGCCCATCGGCTTGACGGACGCGATCAGCCTGCTGTCCCGCCTGCCCGTCGCCAAGTTCGATGAAACCGTCGAGCTCCAGGCCCGTCTTGAAATCGACCCGAAGCAGAGCGACCAGACCGTGCGCGGCACGGTGGCGTTGCCCAATGGCTCCGGTCGCAAAGTCCGCGTGCTGTGCTTCACTGAAAATCCCGCCGAGGCGATTGCGGCTGGTGCTGACCATGCCGGGCTCGAAGATTTGATGAAGAAGATCACCGACGGCTGGATGGATTTTGACGTGGCCATTTCCACGACGAGCGCCATGAAGACTGTTCGTTCCATCGCCCGCGTGCTCGGTCCGAAAGGCCTGATGCCCAACCCGAAGTCGGGTACCGTGGTGGATGACATCAAGGCCGGCATCAAGGCCGTGAAGGCCGGACGCGTGGAATTCAAAATGGATAAAACGGCGAATGTCGCAATTGTTGTCGGCAAGCGCTCGTTCACCCCGGAAGCCCTTTCGCAGAACGCGGCCGCAGCGCTCGAAGCACTCGGCAAAGCCAAGCCGGAAGCCATCAAAGGCAAGTTCATCAAGAGCCTGACCCTCAGCTCCACGATGAGCCCCGGCCTGCACATTGATCCCAAAGAATACAGCCACCTCTAATTTTTAACGTCTCCAACCCTTCTTTAATCCCATGCGCCCAGAAAAGAAATATCTCGTCGACGAAGTGTCCGGGTACCTCGGCAAGTCCGATTACGTTTTCCTTGCGGACTACCGCAAGGTGACCGTGGCCGACGCCGCAGAGTTGCGCGCCTCCTTGCGCTCCCAGCAGGCCGAGTATCACGTCGTCAAGAACAGCATCCTGAACGTGGCCTGCCGTGAACGCAAGCTGCCGGAGCTGGAAAGCTCCTGGCTCGTGGGGCAGACGGCGATTGTCGTCGGTGGCCGCAATCCGAGCGAAGTCGCCAAGATTTTGACCAAGTATTTCAAGGACAAGGAGAAGCTCGCCCTCAAAGGTGGCGTGCTCGGCCAGAGTCGCCTGAGTGCGGCGGATGTGGATGCTTTGTCCAAGTTGCCCAGCCTCGACACCTTGCGCGCGCAATTGCTCGGCCTTTTGTCCCAGCCGGGAACCAGCTTCGTACGCGTGCTCCAGGGCGTGCCGCAGGGCTTGCTCAATGTTTTGCAGGCGAAGAGCGAAGCCGCTCCCGCCGCCACTGCGTAAACTTTTTTCACAAACCTCAACATCCAAAGAACTTCGTCAGGGACAGCGTGTCCTTAAATACTCTGTTTTGGAGTGCTGACCGTTCAAGGAACCAACAACATGTCAGACATCAATAAGGATCAAGTCGTCGAATGGCTGAGCAATCAGTCCGTTCTGGAAATCTCCGGGCTCGTCAAAGCCCTCGAAACCAAGTGGGGCGTTAGCGCCGCTGCTCCGGTAGCCGTGGCCGCTGCGCCCGCTGCTGGTGGTGGTGGAGCCGCTGCTGCACCGGTCGAGGAAAAGACGGAGTTCACGGTCATCCTCAAAGAGGGCGGCCCGAACAAAATCGGCGTCATTAAGGAAGTCCGCGCGATCACCAACCTCGGCCTCAAAGAAGCCAAGGAATTGGTTGAAGGCGCGCCGAAGACCGTCAAGGAAGGCGCTTCCAAGGCTGATGCCGAGGAAATCAAAAAGAAGCTCGTCGCCGCTGGTGCGACGGTTGAGATCAAATAACTCTTCGCCCGAACCTGAGCCATTTCAACGCGATTTTCTTCCGTGGCCCGACGGCCCTGGCATCCTGCCGGGGCCGCCGGGCTGCGTCATCTTCCTAAATAGTCAGTCCTGCCTTTTTCCACCCAGTTCTGTTTCTCTCCCAACCCGATCCGCCCATGTCTGTCCACGCCAACGAGCGCCAAAACTTCGGAAAACTGCGGGAAGTGATTCCGCCGCCCAACCTGATCGAGAACCAGATCAACTCGTTCCTCGAGTTTTTGCAAAAAGAGGTGCCACCATCCCAGCGTAAACCAGTGGGTCTCGAGGCGGTTTTCCGCGAGGTTTTCCCCATCGCCAGCTATGACGGCCGGGCGACGCTTGAGTACGTCCACTATACTCTGATCGGTCCCAAGAGCACGGAAGTGGAGTGCATTCGCGAGGGCATCACCTATTCCATCGCGCTGTATGTTAAGTTGCGCTTGCGTGAGGAAGACGTTTCCACCGACGAAGAAATTTACATGGGCGAATTGCCGATGATTACGGAGCGCGGCTCCTTCATCATCAACGGTGCCGAACGCGTGATCGTTTCGCAGTTGCACCGTTCGCCGGGCATCTGCTTTGAAGCCACCCCGCACACCAGCGGCAAGACGCTGTTCTCTTTCCGCATTATTCCCGACCGCGGCACCTGGCTCGAAGTGCAGTTCGACCAGAACGATCTGCTCTACGTTTATTTCGACCGCCGCCGCCGCCGCCGCAAGTTCCTCATTACGACGCTATTGCGTTCGTTGGGCTTTGGCTCGGACTTCGACATTCTCAATCTTTTTTACAAACTCGAAGACCTCAAGACCAAGAAGGCTCTCGGGATGGACGATGTCTCAAAGCTCGTGCTCGTTGAAGACATTGTGGACGCCGAACGCGGTGTAGTGTTGGCGCGCGCTTTCGAGCCGCTGACCAAGACGATTATCCGCAGCTTTGAAAAGGCCAACATCGAAGAGGTGAAGGTCATTAATACGGCGGTGGACGACGGCGCCATCATTCGCGCGCTCAAGAAGGACCCGACGCACAACGAAGAGGAAGCCCTCAAGGACATTTACAAGCGCCTGCGTCCAGGTGAACCGCCGACTTCGGCGAACGCCAAGAATTTGCTCAAGCGCCTGTTCCAGGATCCGAAGCGCTACGACCTCGGCCGCGTGGGTCGCTACAAGATTAATCAGAAGCTGGTGCTCAACACCGATCTGGAACAGCGCACGATTGGTTTTGAAGACATCGTTGAAGCTACTCGCTACCTGTGCCGCTTGAAGGGTGGCGAAGGCGTCATCGACGACATCGATCACCTTGGTTCGCGTCGTGTGCGCACCGTGGGCGAATTGCTCGCCAACCAGTGCCGCATCGGTCTGGCCCGCACCGAGCGTCTCGTTAAAGAGCGCATGACCCTTTATGACCAGAGCGTGGATTCGATCACGCCGCAGAAGCTGATCAATCCGAAGGCGCTCAGCACAGTCATCCGCGATTTCTTTGCCCGCAGCCAACTCAGCCAGTTCATGGACCAAATTAATCCTTTGGCCGAACTCACGCACAAGCGCCGTCTCTCGGCCCTCGGGCCTGGTGGTTTGAATCGTGAGCGCGCGGGCTTCGAAGTCCGCGACGTGCATCCTTCACACTATGGTCGCATTTGCCCGATTGAAACGCCGGAAGGCCCGAACATCGGGTTGATTAATTCGCTGTCCACTTTTGCACGCATCAATGAATTTGGTTTCATTGAGACGCCTTACCGCAAGGTCGACCATGGCCGCGTCACCGACAAGGTCGAGTATCTCACCGCCGACCAGGAAGAAAACCACACCATCGCGCAGGCGAATTCGGAAGTTGATAAGAACAGCAAGCTCGCTGGCCGTGTCACCGTCCGCAAACGCGACGAAGTTTTTGAAGCGGATCCGTCGATTGTCGACTACATGGACGTTTCGCCCAAGCAATTGGTGTCCATCGCCGCCGGTCTGATTCCCTTCCTTGAGCATGACGACGCCAATCGCGCGCTCATGGGTTCCAACATGCAACGCCAGGGCGTGCCGCTTTTGCGCACGGAGTCCGCGTTCGTCGGCACCGGCATCGAAGGCCGCGTCGCGAGCGACTCAAAGACGGTCATTCTGGCTGAGGGCAACGGCGTCGTTGCGTTGGTTGAAGCGACCCGCATCATCACCACTGAGGACGGCAAGATTCACGCTCGCAATGACAAGGAGCTGAAGACCGATCCGAAGAAGGGCATTTACGTTTACCCGCTGCGCAAGTTTATGCGCTCGAATGCGGCAACCTGCTTCAATCAGCGGCCCATCGTCAAGAAAGGGCAGAAGATTAAAGAAGGCCAAGTCATCGCCGACGGCGCGGCCACGGATCAGGGCGAACTCGCCTTGGGCCGCAATCTCCTCGTGGCGTTCATGCCATGGAACGGCTATAACTTTGAGGACGCCATTCTATTGTCCGAAAAGTTGTTGCGCGAAGACCATCTCACCTCGATTCACATTGAGGAATACGAAGTGGCTGCGCGCGACACCAAGCTCGGGCCGGAAGAAATTACGCGCGACATTCCGAACGTCGGCGAAGAGGCCCTCAAGGACCTCGACCGCGACGGCGTCATCCGCGTCGGTGCGGAAGTCAAGCAAGGCGACATTCTCGTGGGCAAGATTACCCCCAAGAGCGAAACCGAGCTGGCTCCCGAAGAAAAACTGCTGCGCGCCATCTTTGGTGAAAAGGCCGCTGACGTTAAAGATACTTCGTTGGTCGTTCCGTCCGGCGTATCCGGCATCGTGATGGATGTGAAACTCTCATCGCGCGTGGATCACGAACGCGAGAAGCTCTCTCCTTCCGACCGCCGCCGTCAGACCAAGAAAATTAATGAGGAATACCGCGGCCAGGCTGACAAGTTGCGCGAAGACCTCACCGAGGCTCTGTCGAATATTCTCTTGGGTGAAAAAATTCCGCTCGACGTGTTGAACGCCGAGACGAAGGAAGTCATCATCCCTGCCAACCGTAAAATTACCAAGACGCTGCTGCGCCGCCTGGCCAGTGTGTCCAAGAACATCCAGATCGATCCTTCCCCGGTGAAGATCAAGATCATGGAAATTGTGGACAACTACCAGCACAAGTTCGACGACCTCGACTTGGAGCGCCAACGCAAGGTGGACAGCGTGGAGAGCGGCGACCTCGTCGACTCCGGCGTGGTCAAGAATGTCAAAGTTTATATTGCCACCAAACGCAAGGTGCAGGTCGGTGACAAAATGGCCGGTCGCCACGGTAACAAGGGCGTCGTCGCCAAGATTGTGCCCGAGGAAGACATGCCGTTCCTGCCGGACGGCACGCCGATTGAAATCGTGCTCAACCCGCTGGGCGTGCCTTCACGCATGAACGTCGGCCAGGTGCTCGAAACGCACTTGGGCTGGGCGTGCAAGAAGCTCGGTCTGCGCGTGGCGACCCCGGTATTCGACGGCATTGCCGAAAAACAAATTCGCGGCTACCTCAAAGAAGCCAAATTGCCCGAGTCGGGCAAGACGAAGCTCTATGACGGCCGCACCGGCGAACCCTTCGACCTCGACGTGGTGGTGGGCTACATCTACATGATGAAGCTTAATCACTTGGTCGCGGACAAGATTCACGCTCGCGCCGTGGGCCCGTACAGCCTCATCACCCAGCAACCGTTGGGCGGCAAGGCGCAATACGGCGGCCAGCGTTTCGGCGAAATGGAAGTGTGGGCGCTCGAAGCCTACGGGGCGGCTTACACCCTGCAGGAGCTGCTCACCGTCAAGTCCGACGACGTGCAGGGCCGTACGAAGATTTACGAGCAACTGGTCAAGGGCGACAACTCGCTCTCCGCCGGCACGCCGCAATCCTTCAACGTCCTGATCAAGGAAATGCAGAGTCTGTGCCTGGACATTCGTCTCGGTACGGAGGACGCGCTTGGCTTCAAAGCGTATTCCACTCCCAGCCTGGCCACCTAGTGGCTAGTTTGTTTTTTCCGCGCCAATCTTCACCATTCATTTCCCTTACTTGCCATGAGCACCGCCGTTGCCACTCACACCGAAAAAGAAATCCGCGAAGTTCTCGGGGGCGAAAAGGAGCAGTTGTTTGACACTGTCTCCATCACCATCGCCTCGCCGGACACCATCCGTTCGTGGTCCCGGGGCGAAGTTAAGAACCCGGAGACGATCAATTACCGCACTTTCAAACCCGAACCGGGCGGCTTGTTTTGCCAACGTATTTTTGGGCCGGTGCGTGATTATGAATGCGCGTGCGGCAAGTACAAGCGCATCAAGTTCAAGGGTGTAACCTGCGACCGTTGCGGCGTGGAAGTCACGGTCGCGCGCGTTCGCCGCGAACGCATGGGCCACATCGAATTGGCCGTGCCGGTCTCGCATATCTGGTTCCTCAAGTCCATGCCCAGCCGCCTCGGCCTCATGCTGGACATGACGGCGCGCAATCTTGAGCGCGTCATTTATTACGAGAACTACCTCGTGGTGGATCCGGGCAAGACCCCGCTCGAAAACAAGCAACTGCTGAGCGAGCAGGAATATTTGCAGGCCATTGACGAACATGGCGAAGACGCCTTCGTCGCCAAGATGGGCGCTGCGGCGCTCAAAGATGTACTGGCCAAGCTCGAACTCAATTCGCTCGTGATCGAATTGCAGGAGCAGATGCATGGTACGCGCTCGAAGCAGATTAAGAAGAAACTGGCCAAGCGCTTGAAGGTTGTCCAAGGCTTCATCGCCTCGAAGACGCGTCCCGAGTGGATGGTGCTCGACGTCATTCCCGTCATCCCGCCCGACTTGCGCCCGCTGGTGCCACTCGAAGGTGGCCGCTTTGCCACGTCGGATCTCAACGATCTTTATCGCCGCGTCATCAACCGCAACAACCGGTTGAAGAACTTGCTGCAACTCAAAACGCCGGAAGTCATCATTCACAACGAAAAGCGCATGTTGCAAGAGGCCGTGGACGCGCTCTTCGACAATGGCCGTCATGGCCGCGCCGTCACCGGTGCCGGCAATCGCCCGCTCAAATCCCTCAGCGACATGTTGAAGGGCAAGCAGGGCCGCTTCCGCCAGAATCTCTTGGGCAAGCGCGTGGACTATTCGGGCCGCTCGGTCATCGTCATCGGTCCGGAGCTCAAGCTCCACCAGTGCGGTTTGCCGAAGAAGATGGCGCTCATTTTGTTCGAGCCGTTCATCATCCGCCGCCTGAAAGAATTGGGCTTTGTGCACACCGTTCGTGGTGCGCGCAAGATGATCGAGAAGCGTTCGCCCGAAGTTTGGGATATTCTTGAGGAAGTCACCAAGGGCCACCCGGTGCTGCTCAATCGCGCGCCGACGTTGCACCGTCTCTCGATTCAAGCTTTCGAGCCCATCCTCATTGAAGGCGACGCCATTCGCGTGCACCCGCTCGTTTGTACCGCTTACAATGCGGACTTTGACGGTGACCAGATGGCCGTCCACGTGCCGCTGTCCATCGAAGCCGTCATGGAGTGCAAACTCCTGATGATGTCGGTGCACAACATCTTCTCGCCCTCGAGCGGCAAGCCCATTCTCACGCCGTCGCAGGACATCGTGCTGGGTTCCTATTACCTGACGCTCGAGCCGCGCCACGGTGCGGACAAGAGTTCCCGCCAGCAGTTGTTCTCGAACGTCACCGACGTGCTCTTTGCCGAGACCGAAGGCGCCGTGAACAAGCACACCTGGATTCGCTACGTGAATCCCGACCATGGCCGCGACACCATTTACGGCAACAAGGAAAAGAAGATCATCATCACCACTGTTGGTCGGGTGATCTTCAGCACGCTCTGGCCCAAAGGCATCGGCTTCGTCAATGCGCCGGTCGTCAAAGCCAAGCTCGGCGACTTGATTCTCAACACCTACCGGCTCACCGGCAAGGAGAAGACCATTGAGACGCTCGATAAGCTCAAGGAACTCGGCTTCCAGTCCGCGACCAAGGCGGGCATCTCCATCGGCATCGTCGACATGATTGTGCCGACGGAAAAGCCCGAAGTCATCAAGCGGGCCCGCGCCCGCATCGATGAGATCGAGGAGCAATATCAGAAGGCCATCATTTCCGAGGGCGAGCGCCACAATAAGATCGTCGAAGTCTGGACGGCGGCGACGGATGAAATCGGCAAACACATTTTCAATGTGCTCAAGGAGAACGGCGGCAAGGATTCCGTAAATCCGATTTACGTGATGATGGATTCCGGCGCACGTGGTTCCAAGGCGCAGGTCCGCCAGTTGTGCGGCCCCCGCGGCCTCATGGCCAAGCCCTCCGGTGACATCATTGAGCGTCCGATTCTGTCCTCGTTCCGCGAGGGTCTGTCGGTGCTCGAGTACTTCATCTCGACGCACGGTGCGCGCAAAGGTCTGGCGGACACGGCGCTCAAGACTGCCGACGCCGGTTACCTCACGCGCAAGCTTTGCGACGTAGCCATGGATGTCGTCACTTCAGCGCATGATGATGGCAATCGTGACGGTATTTGGAAGCAGGCCATTTTTGAAGGTGACGAAGAAATCGTACCCTTGGTGGATCGTATCATCGGTCGCTACTCCAGCGATGATGTGCAAAATCCGCTCAATCCGTCCGAGACGCTCGTGTTCAATGGCGACCCCATCACCGAGTCCATTGCGCGCCAGATCGTGGA
>Ga0182012_10007723_pt1 | contig 10718 bp, 7 predicted proteins | sample 612S2SmetaG_FD_120486 | JGI IMG/M metagenome (GOLD analysis project Ga0182012, IMG submission 120486) | Permafrost microbial communities from Stordalen Mire, Sweden - 612S2S metaG | ecosystem: Environmental > Terrestrial > Soil > Wetlands > Permafrost | place: Sweden: Stordalen | collected...
CAAGCCGCGCGCCTGCCGCACTGTCAAAGCCGTGGCCGTGTGTTCATAAGGAGCGTTCGGATCGGAAGAAACAAACAGCTTCACATTGTCCAGTCGCACTCCTTCCAACCAGCTATCGGGGTGGCCATTGATCACCGACGCGCCCGTCCCATGTGCAATCACGTTCTGAATGATAACGTTGCGAATCCTGCCCGCCGCCGGTTCACCCGCACGCTTGTTTCCGTCCACTTCACTCCGCCTCTTGATGTTGAAATGCAGCGGATCGCCATCGCCCCACCAGAACCAGTCAAAGCGCCGCGTCTCGATCGTCACATTCGAAATCACCACATCTTCCACAATGCCGCCATCGTAAACCATGAACGCAATGCCGCGATTGGAATTCGTGATCACCACGTTGTCAATATTCACTCGCCGAATCGCTTTCGAATTGCCATCGCAAAACTTAATCGCGCTCGACGCCGAAGACAGACGGCAATTCGTGACCGTCACATTCTCCACCGGCAGCGCCGGACCCCAAATATCGGCCGAGTAAAACACCAGCGCATCATCGCCCGTTTCAATCGTGGAATTGGAAATGCGCACATCCTGGCAGCCATCGGGGTCAATGCCGTCAGCCCAAACGCCTTCCTTCTGGCTCGAATAAATGTAGACACCATCAATCAGCAACCGTTTACACGCGTAAGGATTAATGGTCCAACTCCGCGAACGCAGAAACTTAAGCCCGCTAATGCGGACATCTGTGCAACGCAGCAACAGCACCATGCGCGGATAAATCGTCTCCGTCCCAAAGCCATGCGGAAACGGCCGCAGCAACGGCTTGCCCGTCGCCTCCATCAACCGCTGGTTGGAAAGAATGTAGAAATCGGTGAAGTTATTCGGATGCCATTCATATGAAGACTGGCCATCCAAAGTGCCGCGGCCTTCGAGCGCAATGTCATGCAAGTCCTCACCGAAAATGAGCGCCGACTTGGGCGACGCATCAAATTGCGCCCCATCGAGCGAAGCAAACAGCGTCGCGCCTGCTTCCAGATACAGCCGCACGCCAGACCGCAGATGCAATTGCCCGGTGGTGTATTCGCCCGGCCCGACATAAACAGTGCCCCCGCCTGCCTTTCCGCACGCATCAATCGCCTGCTGCAGGGCCGGACGCGCATTGTCCGCCTTGTGCCCCGTCGCGCCGTAATCTTTGACGTCGAACTCCGAGTGAGCAAAAAGGACAAGACTGCAGACCGTAAATAGTGCGAAGTAGCGACAGATCATCGCTACAAAGCGTATCACTGCGCTGGGTCTTTGAAAAATGCGTGGTAAATCAAATGCGCGGAAACTTCAATGCGCTGTTGCAACCGAGCCTTGGACATCTGCTTGGCTTGCGATAAAAGATCCCAGAAGAAGCTGTCCATCGCGTTCGCCAGACCGTTCACATCAACTCCTCCACGCGCGTTCGGCAATTGCGCGAGAAAGCGAAACAGCGCAGCCAGACGCGACGCAGTCCAGTTCTGAATCTTTCCGTGCCAGACAGCGAGTTCTGGATCTGAGAGCATAGCCTCTCGCCACGCCCGGTACGCGCCAAGGTAATACAGATCTTGCGAAAACGCGTGAGTTAACAGTCCTCGAATACCAGCCCGGGCGTCGGTGGCAGCTCCCGGCTGAAGATTGATCTTGCTCAGCCCTTCGAGCAGATCGTCCATCAACACAAGCAGAAGTTGGCGCTTGGAACGAAAGTGTTGATAAAAGGTGCCAACGGGCAGCCCAGCGTAACGAGCCACGTCTTCAATTGACGTGCGCTCGTACCCTTTCTTACCGAACAGGGAAAGTCCAGCAGCCTTCAGCCGGACCCGTTTGTCCACGCTACGCGCCTGTTTTGGCTCGTTCGGCAGATCTTCGCCGCTCAGCAGTTGCGGGCGCTTTTTCAAACCTGCTTCCCCTGCGGGAACAGTCCTCCTACAATCGCCCCCGCGCAGCACCAAAGTATCCAGCCGCCGAAGACGCCCGCCACCGCCGGCGACATGTTCGGGAACACCGTAGGAAAAAACGCGCTCGAGAATGGATCAAGCAGCAGTGACGGCATGGCAAGCGAGACGGCTCCCTTCAGCCACTGGTCCCGAGGCAATGTACGACACAACCGTCGCACCACCCACGCCATGAGAGGAAAGCTAACTAAGAAAAGAACCAGCGTACCCGCAGCATCGCCAGGATGCAGGACGCGCTGACCCGCCGCTCGCAGCACCAGCGTCGCGGCCAACCAAATCACCAAACCGGAAACAAATAGCCGAATATTCAGAATCTGAACCTGAATTCATATTCGCATATTCATTGCGATGTATCAGCGCTTGCCCCGCCTAGTCCTGGTTTCAGGTGCAATCATTTCAAAAGCGGACAGAATGACCTCTTCCGTAATCAGATCGGGTGTCAAAAACCTGGTAAATAGCAGCCCGTCAGTGAGTGCGTGAAGCACCCGCATGAAGCGTTCAGCAGGCATCGGCAACTCGTCAACGGAGATAAACTGAACCAGTCCCGCAGCCATCCGGCGATAAATCTCGGCATTCTGCTTGCTAATGCGCTCCCGCATGTCTGGATGCGTCAGCGCAAAAAGCTGGAACGATAAGGCTCCCACGGCACTCTTCTGGCGGACCGGCGCTGCGGCAACCACTGCCCGGCCAATAGCGCGCATCTGTTCGCGAAACGTTCCGCCTGGTTTGAAATCCGGAACAATGGGCTCCCATCGCAGTCTTACCACCTCCAGGAAGAGATCTTCCCGATTCTTGAAATTGCCGTAGATGGCGCCCCGCGTCATACCCGCTCGCGCAGCCACCTCGTCCAGCGTCGTTTCGTGAAATCCCTTTTCACCGATAACTTGGCTGGCCGCTTCCATCAAACGCGCGCGAGTTCTTTCGCGTTTCCCACCCACTTTGGCCCTGACTGGAGAAGATTTATGTACCTTGCGCATCACCGCCCTTAATAATACACTTGCGTATTTTATACACATCCGTATATTCTATGAGCGTGGCACTTCATTCGTCGTTTACCTTGGCCGCCTCAATCTTAGTAATCGGCACTTTGTCCGCGGGCTTCGTCTATGAAGCAGTCACCCGTCGTAGGGATGCTCGCCGTTTCCCGCCGCTCGGCCGCTTAATTGATGTGGGCGGACGCAGACTCCACCTGCTGGCAAAGGGCACCGGAGGGCCAACAATCGTGATTGAACAAGGTGCCGGTTCTCCATCCCTTGCTTGGCTCTCCGTCTTGGACCAAGTCGCCCCATTCGCCTGCGTCTGCCTCTACGACCGCGCCGGCTATCAATGGAGCGACGCTGTTTCGAGACCGCGGACGATCGAAGATCGTGTGAGAGACCTGCATGCACTCCTCAAAGGAGCCGCGTTGCCCGAGCCTTACATACTCGTCGCGCACTCCTACGGAGGCTTTTTAGTCCGGCTTTTTGCCCGCCAGTATCCGGACAAGGTGGCGGGTATGGTTTTGGTGGACACTCCTCACGAACGGACTTACTTCCGGCGCGAAGTCCTGTCGCTTTACTCGAAATTCGCTTGGGTCCTTAGCCTGATGAAGACTCTTTCCTGGTTTGGCATACCGCGCTTAGTCGTTCGCTTGACGGCAAAAGCCGATCCATCCATCCCTTCGGACGTAACTGCGCGAATCAACGCCGGCATGGTCCGCCGTGAGTCTTTTGCTGCGGCCATGGACGATCTGCGCTCTTGCCAAAAGGCGCTGCCTTGGATATTAAAGCCAGACGCCTTAGGCAATCTCGGCGACATACCACTTTAGGTGATTACCCACGGCCAACCCTTCCCGGGCCCCTTCGCAGTCTTGGAACACGGTTGGCGCGAGGGACAGCAACACCTGGCAGCGCTCTCAACCAACGGCAAGCTAATCGTCGCCGATCATTCAAACCACATGATCCACACCGATCAACCGGAAGTGATCGTGGAAGCAATTCGCACTGTTATAGAAAGCTCACGCTCTGCCCTGGTGTAGGCCCTATCCTTTTGTCAGTTTGCTGAGCCGCTCCCCAGCCGCATCCAGCGTTTGCAATTTCTTCGCAAAACAGAAACGCACGAGATTCCTGCCATGCTCCGGATCTGCAAAGAAACTCGAACCCGGCACCGCACCCACACCGATATCCTCCACCAAATGTTGGCAAAACGCGACATCATCCGCAAAACCAAACGCCGAAATATCACACATCACGTAATACGCACCCTTTGGCACATGGCAGCGAAAACCGATCTTCTCCAGAATGCCTACGAGATAATCGCGCTTCGCCTGATACGTGCCGCTTAAACTGGCGAAATAGCTATCTGGCATACCCAACGCCGTAACGCCGGCATGTTGGAAAGGCGTCGCCGCTCCTACCGTTAGAAAATCATGTACTTTGCGGATGGAACTCGTGAGTTCCGGCGGCGCAATCACCCATCCCACGCGCCAACCCGTTACCGAAAATGTCTTGCTCAAACTATTGATCGCCACCGTCCGCTCACGCAGCGATCCTAAACTAATCGGCGCAATGTGCTTCTCACCGTCAAAGATAATGTGCTCGTAAATTTCGTCACAAATCACCAGGCAGTCATGCTCTTCGCAGCAATCGGCCAGCGCCTTCAGTTGCGCCAGCGAAAACACCTTACCCGTGGGATTGTTCGGTGAATTGATAATCACCGCGCGCGTGCGCGAATTGAACGCCGCCTTCAGTTCCTCTTTGAGGAAGTCCCAATCCGGCGGATACAAACGAACATATTTAATAGTCGCGCCGCTCAACTGCGAATCGGGCCAATAATTTTCATAGAACGGCTCGAACACAATCACTTCATCGCCCTGATTTAACAGCGCCAGCAGCGACGCAATCATGCCCTCCGTCGCTCCGCAGCACACCGTCACTTCCCGCTCAGGATCAATCTCCAGATTGTAGAAACGCTTATACGATTTGCAAATCGCATCGCGAAACGGCTTGATGCCCCACGTGATCGGATACTGATTAAAATCGTCAGCAATCGCTTTTTGCGCGGCCGCCTTCAACTCCGCGGGCGCTGGAAAATCCGGAAAGCCTTGCGCCAAATTTACCGCGCCATGTTTCAACGCCAAGCGCGTCATTTCCCGTATCACAGATTCACGGAACTCTCCAATACGCGCACTCTGAAATCGTCGCACCGAAGTGGTTTGAGCCATTTTGCCAATTCTACCGTCGACGCTTCTTGCGATGGTGAACTTTGGCCGTCGTTTTCGTACCTTTCTTCTGAACAATAGCCGTAGGCGCCGGCTTCGGCTGATACGGCGGAATGTCGGCATGCGTGCCGGCATACAACCGTCGGTACACCTCCGCATTGCGCAAAACAATCTGAATATAGCCCCGCGTCTCGTGAAACGGCACCACTTCCGTGAACTCCGCCGGCTCATGAAACGGCCCCCACGTGCGCCAAAGCGCGCTCCTGCTCGGCCCCGCGTTGTAAGCCGCCAGCGCAATCTCCGGCTCCCCGCCGTTGTTATCCAACAGCGTCTTGAAAAAATACGTACCGAGTTGAATATTCCGATCCGCCGTTAAAAGGTCGCTCCCGCTAAAACGCCGAATCCCGAAATGCCGTGCCAATCCCCGCCCGGTACTCGGCAGCACTTGCATCAATCCGTAAGCATTCGCAGGAGAAATGGAATGAATATTAAACTCCGATTCCTGCCGAATTAAAGCCGCCACTAGAAACGGATCCAACCCTTGGTCCCTGCTGTATTTCTCAATGGCTGCACGAAACGGTAGTGGAAACGCTAAGCGCCAAAACTCCAGCGGTGCTTGATCCAGCGGCATGTACAAATACCCCGGCGCAAACGTTTTGATGTAGCGCAAAGCTTCGTCCGGCGCACCATGCCCGGCGGCAAACTTGCCGAGCTCGAACGCATAAACGTTCGCTTGCCCTTCTTCATTCCGCGAACCAAACTTCAGCTCATCCTCGGCCATGTCATGCATGCCGCTCGCCAGCAATAACTGCGCGCGCGCCACTCTCTTCTGCACTAAGGGCCCGCCAATAAAACTCGGGAACTGTGGTCGCGCCGGCCACGCCAGCGCCTCTAATACCGCCACTGTCGCCGCATCCGCCTTCACCGCATTAAGTTCCGCGGACTTGATCCGCGCCTGCGCCAACGTCGCGAAATACGTGTTCGGCAAATGCTCCGTCAGCACATCATAATAGCCGCGCGCCTCTGCCTGCTTATTCTGCTTCTCCATCAAACGCCCCAGAAAATACAACGCGTCCGATGTATCCGTCGCCGCCGGATAAGTCTTCACATAGTTCAGCAGCAAGTCCCCGGCATCCGCCTCATCGGCATGAAACGCATCAAACGCATTCCGCCACGCACACCAAGCCGCCCGATCATTCTTCGCAAAGCCCGACGCACAAGCCCGGTACAGCGGCACGTACGTCGCCGCATCATTTTCCGCCCGCGCCTGATCCGCCACATTAATCAGCGCATCCAACCGCCATTCCGACTGCGGATGGCTATGCTCCAGCTCCGCCAAGTACGCCTTCACATCAGATTTCTTGTCCAGCTTACGTGCACACCGCACCAGATACGCTTGCCGTTCGGCATCCGCTTCGGAATCATCCACTTGTAACGCTTTGAAATACTCGAACGCGTCCGAAACCTTGCCCGCGCGAAAATCAGTTTCGCCAATTCGCACCCGCGCCTGATCTCGCTGCACCCCCGTCAACTGCGGAACCGCCGCATACAACTCGCTCTTCGCATCCGCCGTCCGGTGCGCTTCTAACAACTTCTCGGCGCGCCCTAACATCGCTCCAGGCATTACTGGAGGAAAGCCGTCGGCCAGCTTCGTCTTCAAATCCGCCAGCGCGGTGGCCGCATCAGCCGCCTCTCTCGAATTCGGATAGTTGTAATAAACCCTCTGATAATATTCGGCCGCCTGCGGCAAATCGTTATTCGCCACCAAACAACGCGCCAGCAACAACGTTCCCTGCGGCTGCGGAATCTTATCAAAGTACTTCTTCACCAGGTCGAACGCCTGCTTCGGATTCCCTTGATCCAAATACGCCGACACACCCACCGCCGCCGCCGGCCCAGTCAACGGCGATATCAATTGCTGGCTGAAGACCTGCGTGACAGCCTTAATCGCTTCCGCATCATTCTTAAGTTGATACTCCGCCTGCGCCCGATAATACTGCGCATAATCCACCAACTGTGGAACTTTCGCAATCGCCAGATTCGCCTGCTCCAACGCGGCCGAGGAATTGCCCACTTCCAAGTACTGCTTCGCTAGCGAAATGCTCGCCGCCGGCCCGCTCGCTGCCGGTTTTGGCGGCCCCGCCGGCTTTAGTGGCCCCTTCTTTTTCTTCCCTTTGCGGACCACTTTATGCTTCTTGGAACGCGCCGCCACCGCCGCCGCAGCATGCATCTCCACGCTGCTCCCAATCAAAAGCAGCACGCCCAACCCGATCGTGATCGTCTTCAACCTATGCCAGCTCACCCGGATAATCCGCTCCCAATTTCGTACTGTCTCCACCCAGAATTACGGCCACCAGTTCTCTATGGAAATAATCGGTCATAGAAGGCAAAATCATAAATCTTTGCCGATAAGTTTCCCGCGCCTTTTCAATCTCTTTCCCCAACACCACATAGAGGTCTCCTTTTTCGCGCGCCGTCCGACACGCCGCCGGCTTCAGCAACTGCATCTCCGCCACTGTCACCCGCGCAAAGCGCGCCGCGTGCGAATGCAGCGCCCGCTGAGCCGCCGGCAAATTCGCCCAAGCCGGTAACCGCCGCTCTGTCTCCGTCTCAACCGGAGCCACTAGTGCCGGCGCCGGCGCAATAGCAATCTGCGCATGCAGTCCGCTATTCGTTTGCCGCTCCAGCGCACACGCCGCCATGTTCGCTACCAGTTCCAACTGGTCCACTTCCGCTTCTTCCCCGCTCGCAAACAAAATCGCCGCCACCCGCGCACCATTCAGAATCGGAAACAGATAAGCCAGCCGCCCCGTACTACTCAACGCCGCGCCCACTTCCCCCGCCGTGCAAAGCGCCGTCACCGATTCCTTCGACCGCAGCACCGCCTCAAACGCCGCCGCACTCTTTGTCTCCATCCGCAAATCATCGGCCAGCGTGAGCCGCGCCGCGCCCCGCAGCAGCAACGCCTCGCCCTGCACCGAAAACAGTGCCGCCTGGCGCGCATAATTCCCCGCGCCCTCCATCACCAGCCGCACCCAATCTGCTTCTTTTTCGTATTGCCGGAACCGTCGCAGCAACTGGTTCAACTCATGCGCAGTCTGCACCCGCGCCGATTGTGCCGATTGCTGGCACGCCGCATTGAACTCGCGCTTGAGCTCATCCCACTCCGGCGGCTCAGCCTCTCCCATGCCCGTCACTTCTGTGCAATTTTTTCTCCCGCCGCGGCAGCAGGCGTCACACTCGGCTGCACCGGCGTCATGATGCTCACAATGTGCAATTGCTTATCGCCACTCCCCAAATCGAACACCAACTGCCCCTCACTGTTACTCACCGCCTCGCCATTCCAATCTTGATCCCGCTGCACCGCCTCCACTTTCAAAAGATGCAGCTTCGGCCAGCCATCGGCAAAAGACAAATCGAACGCACCCGACACCTTCTCAAAATCTTCATTCAACGATAGACTCACATCCGTGCCCCAACACTGCCCCACCGCATGCAAACTGCGCAACACATCCGACCCCATCCCCGTGCTGTCCACTTCTCCTTCAGCATTCACCGTGCCGCCGCCCCAGCGGTATCCACTCACGCCGCCTTTGAAATGCGCCACCGGCACCCGCTTCTCCAAATCAATCGAGCCCGATCCGTTCAACGCCACCTCCGGCGTATGCAACTCAAAATCCGCAATCTGCAAGTGCGCACCTTGCCAAACGAAACGCGTATTCATCGGACCCAAGTCAGCCTTGTTCGCCCGAAACCGCGTAATCGCCACATCGCCTTCCATATTGCGCGCCGCCATCCAATCGGGAATCGACCACTTCGTAAACGGCAACCGCGCCAGCAACCCAGGTTCACGCCAAGCCGGCTCCAACGCCGCCGCAATCTCTTCGAAATCCGCTTCCGGCAATTCCACATGCAGTCGCTCCTGCCGCTTCGCCGTCTGGTTATAGCGATAAGTCCCTTGCACCGCACGCTGCTCAAGCATCGCTGAGAAATGCGTCAAGTCAAACGTCTCCGGCGTAAACACCACATGCCCTTGGGCCTTCTTCAACGGCACCGCCACGCCCGCCGCCGCCAGCGTCGCATCCGTAAATTGGAATTGGCCCGACCACCCTGCCCCAGCCGGGACCCCCGCCACACCGTTGTCATAATGCAGCTCACCCGTCACCGCACCATCTTTGCCACCAGTCAACGACGCCAGCGCCGCCGGTGCACCAAACCAGGCCTGCGCCGTGCTCTTCAACGTGTCAATCGAGACTTCGTTCACCGTAATCGCCGCCGCCAAATGCTGCTTCGTCCACGAATAATCGCCGCCCACTTGCAGCGTACCGCCGCCCGTCGCCTGCAGCGTGGCAGGCTCTAAATGCAATCCATCCGGCAGAATCTTCAACGCGGCACCAGCCGCGCTAATCGGCGCGATATCAGGCAGCTTCGCCACCGCATTCTGAATCGAAACTTCACCCGCAAAGCCACCGTTGTTCGAATATCCCACCGCGCCATCAATCGCCCCGCTCAGCGCTACGCCTGCCGGCACCGCAAATCCCATGCGCCGCGCCAACGGCAACAACATTTCCACGGGTGCCTTATTTAATGACGTCATCAGCGTCCAAGCCGGCTTCGTCAAAAAATCGTTAACCTTCACCTGCACCGCCGCCGGCACCGCATCCCCGGCGTTCTGCGGCAAAGTGCGCAACTCCAACTTGTGCGCCATCATGTCAATCGTCCCGCCATACGGCACGCGCCAATCATCGCCCGTCGACGGCAGCAAATCCCACCGGTGCACATCCCGCAATCGCAAATCGCCCGTCACCCGCAACGCTGCCAGCGGCCCGGCAATCTGCGCGCGCGAACTAATCGTTCCATGGACGCCCATATCCTGCCCTTCAATCAGCGTCGTCAATTCGCTCAAATCGCTCGGCAGCAGTGTCACATCCGCTTCCAACTGGTTCCCCTGCCCCGTCGCCGGATTCACCAGCCAGTTCAACGTCCCCCGCATCGACCCAAACCCATTCCCTGCCCGATCCGTCCTCGCCGGCGACCCCGAAAAATTCATCACCACCCGCCCCGACCGCTCCGGATAAATCGCCATATCCGCATCAGTGATATAGAAGGTGGTCTTCCGCGTGCCGAGTTTGAAATCCAACCGCCCATTTGTCACCTGGATCGCCGGCACAAAGTTCAACGGCATACGCCGCGGCGCGCTCATGCGCTGCACAAACTCCAGCACGTTCCACGCCCCGTCATCGCGCTTCACTAAATTCAACGATGGATCAACCAGCCGCAAACTCGCAAACCGAATCTGCCCCACCAGCAGCTTGTCTATCCGCAACCGCGCTTCTAACCCCGTCATTGCGGCAAACGGTTCCAGCCCATAACGCGCATTATCGGCAATGATCACGTTTTCGAGCGAAAACCCAGGCACTGGCAGGAGACGGTAATAGACTTTCTCAAAGCTCACCTTACGCCCTAGTGACTCTTCCAGCGCCAACTGCACGCTCGTGCTAAACCGTGCCGCATTCACAAACGGCGCAATCACACTCAATGCAAGAAAC
>Ga0182012_10007724_pt1 | contig 10717 bp, 9 predicted proteins | sample 612S2SmetaG_FD_120486 | JGI IMG/M metagenome (GOLD analysis project Ga0182012, IMG submission 120486) | Permafrost microbial communities from Stordalen Mire, Sweden - 612S2S metaG | ecosystem: Environmental > Terrestrial > Soil > Wetlands > Permafrost | place: Sweden: Stordalen | collected...
CCGGACATGATGGTTCCATTCAGTGTGACAAAGATGCTCAGCGCCATGGCGGCGGCCACAAAGCCCGCTCCGGCCGGGCCTGCAACCACCGTCAAAGCAGCAACGGCCGGCCTCTCGCTGACGGCGATTTGCGCTGCGGGAAGAATGTACTGGATCGCGGCATTCGTGGCCATAAAGAGAAAGCCCACGATGAATAGCCCACCGATGAGTGCAATAGGCAGGCTTCGCTCCGGGCGGCGAACTTCGCCGGCAACCATGGTCAGGTCGTTCCAGCCGTCATAAGCCCACAGCGTGGCGATGAGCGCGGCCATAAAGCCGCCCAGGCCTCCCACAGCGTGCGGCAGCGTGGTGGTAAAGTTCGCAATAGCCCCGGTTGCAGAGGCGAAGCACAGCCCGGCAACAATCAGGATGAGAATGACTTTGAGCGTAGTGAACACAAGCTGAAAGTCGGCGGCTTTTTTTATTCCCAGATAGTTCAGCCCGGTAATAAACCAGGTCACTGCGATGGCGAACAGTTGGGACCAAAGCAGCGGCATGGGCCCGCCGACGGCCTGGTCGCCGAGCCAATGGAAAGCGGGAAAAAAGCCCAGCGTGCGCGCCAGGCCCACGGTTACCGCGGCGATGGAGGCAGGCTTGGCCACGGCGAACCAGGTCCACATGTAGAGGAAGGCCGGCGCATCGCCATACGCGCCGCGCAGGTAGACATATTCGCCGCCGGCATAGGGCAGCATGGCGCCCAGCTCGGCATAAGTCATGGCGCCGAAGAGCGAAAGCAGCCCGCCCACAATCCAGGCAAGATACACCAGCGCGGAAGAGCCCACGTCCTGCATCATCTCGCGCGGTACAAGAAAGATGCCGCTGCCGATAATGGTGCCCACCACAATGGCCGTAGCCTGGCTTGCGCCCAGCACGCGGGGCAGGTCAGGCGTGGATTGCTGCGTAGGCGCGGCCACCTGCGGTGGGGCAGACGCGGCTTGCGCCGCAAGAGGCTGGGAAGCCGGAGGTGTGGAGTGCTGGCTCATGCGGTGAAGAGAGATTAGCACGGCAGAGCGGCTGGGATTGCGAGTGGTTTAGTTTTGCGAAGGCTTCTTTTCCCTGAGGCCGAATATCGATATCCATCAAGCTTAAAAAGCCCGGCTTTTAGCCGGGCTTTTCATGTGCCGGAATTGGCCGGCGATTAGAGCTTCTCGTAGAAATCGCACACAGAGCACGAAATGTAAACTCCGCCTGGGATGCCGCGCTCGCGGTCCTTTACGCGCTTGACGATGCGCGTGGGCTTCTTGCACTTGGGACAGTCGGTCGACTTCGTCGTGTCCATTTCCTTCTTGCGGTCCCCTGTTTTCGCTATCTTTGCCATCGGTCGGGTGGTTCTCCTTCTGGGATTGTCTCTGCACACACGTAACGTAAACGCGGCTTCAACGGCGCGGTCCTTGACTCGCCTTTCAGGCCAACCTCTAATCTCAAAATTGCCTTGTAATTGGGGCAACGGATTTGCCTGGAGGGAGCCGGACTCGCTCAGTCCAGTTTACATCAAGGGCCGGGTGTCCCGGTTGCGGCTGTCACTCCGGCTGGGACGAACCGACGGGCGGAGGCGATGGCGGCTTGGGCGGGATGGGTTGCGATGCGTCTCCGGGAGGAAGTTGCGTGGCTGACGGGGGCGCGGGCGCACCCGGCGGCTGGCTGGCTGGCGCCGTCGCATCGGGCTGCGCGCCACTTTGGCCGTCAGGCTGCGGCTTGGGCTTGGGGAACTGCACCGGCCTCATTTCGCCGCTGGCCGGCTCGTCGGGGATTTTCTCGCCTGGCTTGAGAATGCTGGGCGCTGCCGCCGGCGCCTGAGTATTGGGGTCGCGCTCGACGTCGCCCTCCTTGACGGTGCGGGCAACTTCAAGCGGCTTGCCGTCGGTGCGCATCAGCCCCTGCACCTCGTCCTTGGTAAAGATGACCGGAGTCTCGCCCACTTTGGCAATCTCAACGCGAATCACGCGATTGCCATTGATGCGGACAAAATCCACCTCCTTGGGCGGCTTGCCGTAGATCCACTCCTCGAAAGGCATCTGGCCTTCCATCTCGCGCGACTTGCCCTCCGGCTGGCCCTTGGCATAGAGCACCATCTCCGTGCTCATGCCAACCAGCACATTATGGTTGAGAATGGCCTCTTTGAGCTTGGGTGGAAGCGTATCGGTGAATGCCTGTACGGGGGTTTTTAGGCCAAACGAGATCATGGGCGACAGCAGCGCCTTTACATCGTCGCCCGTGAGCTCGGGAACATGACTGTCGAAGGTTAGCGAAAGGCGCGCGCCGGTTGGCCCATGATCGTCGGCCTCGACCACGGGAATCATCGTCGGGCCAGTGCCAATCTGGATATGCTGCAGAAAGCGATGTCTGGGGTCCGGGCCGCCATTCAAATCGAATACGATTCTCGAGTGCTCGAACTTGATGTCGGTGAGCACCACGCGGTCGCCTGGCTTGGCCGAAAGTCCCTCCCGGGTGGCCAGGTTCAGATAGTTTTCGCCAGCCGGCTCCAGCTTGCCATTGGCTTCCAGCGTGAGACCCTTGTGGCCGCGTGGAAACGGGCGCATGGCGAATCCCTGTTCGGACTGGAGCGACCGAATCAGTTCGAGGCGGGTTTTGGCGGCGAGTTCCGACTTGGTGAGGGGAACATGAGTGGGTTCGATCTGCTGATAGCGCCGGTCAACCTGGCTGGTGGTGGCGACTGCGGGTCCGTTGGTGACTACGCCGGTTTTGGAATTGATGGTGATCTGGCCTGCGGCCGTACCGGCAAGCAGCAGGGCCGCAATGGCGCAACAACACCCGGGTCGCGGGATATTGCTCCTGCGGCCGGCGTTGGAAATTGGCTGCGCCCACCGGGCTTGCAATGGCCATCTCATGGGACCTCCCATTGCTGCTACCAGAATTAAGCAAAAGATAACCCCGTTTGCATGGAAAATGCAAGTGGCTGCCGGAGAGAACCGATATGGCGGTTCATTCTGCTGACGCCGGCCGCCTACCTGATTGGCGAAACGGAGCGTGCGGCGCATGCCCCGGCTACGGGACCTTCAGATTTCCGCGGCTGGCCGCGGGCGGGGACTTTCCGGCGGCGACCTTTAGAAACTCCTGCCGGATGGTTTCGTAATCCGGTTGTCCGTCGATGAATTTGTAGAAGGTTGGGTCTGCGTGCGCTGACCAGAGCTATCCACCCCGGTCTCTCTGTACGAATCGATCGAAAAGCGCCGCATTCCCTTCCCTGCATGATCGGGATGATCCTTGGCAAATCCCGGTTGATCGAAGTCGTCGCTTTCCAGAGTTATGCGCAGAAACAGTTTGCCGATGCTGTCAGTAACTCTGCCTATGGCATAGACGTTGTAGTTACCCCAGGGGACGAGCGAAGTCGAAATCTGGACCGTATTGTCCCCCAGCCTGACGCTCTCCACCATGTATTCGCGCATTTAAGGGGGAGTAAGGCCGCGGCTGCGCAGGTCGAGCATGTGGGCGATTCCGGCGTCCCGGCATGGCTTATCTCCCAACTCCGCGCAGCTGCGCGTGAGGAGCGCGGCTGCTTGCCAGTCGTCGGGATCGGCCTGGACCAGAGGCTTGAGGCTGTTCACGGCAAAACCTGGATCGCCGGCTTGGATTGAATCCTCACTGGCAAACTTCAAGAGAATTGGATCGCCGGGAAAATCGTTGAGCATCCTCTTGTAGATGGCAACCGCATCCCCGAAGCGCTTCTCTTTGTAGGCCGTCGCCGCATCGTCGAATTGCAACTTCTGTTGGAGATTCAGCCGGGCGATGAATTCCTGGGTTGACTCGCGATGGGTCGCGGCAGGAGCCTGGCTCGTCTGCGCAATACATATTCGAGGAACCACGGAAGCGATTGCGAGCAAAACCGCAAGCATCCAGGATCTGCCTCTCATAACCACCTCCTGAAGTTGAGAGCTGATTTCTTAATTGGACTCGGGCAGCAACGAAAAAGCGTGGCCACGGAGAGTGTAACTCAGGCAACAGGGCCCGATTGGGAATCCGCGGCTTGATCGGCGGGACGCTGCGGCGCGGGCGCGGCTACGGGAAGAATCTGCACCAGCGCGGGAGCCGTCGGCTCGACCGGCCCCATGGCGGCCTCATGCTGGCGGCGGGCCGCGGCGTCCAGGTCCACCGGAATGCCTGCCGCGACGATCACCGGCGTGTTATAGCGAAAATCCAGATCGCGCGTGATGCGGAAGACCACAGGCAGTGCCAGAAGCAGAACAACCAGCGCCATCCAGGTGCCGTCGAGGCCGAAGCCGCCGCCGGTGAGCCAGAACGGCCCCATGGGATCGCCCTGCACCACGGGAGAATGACTGTTGACGCCGCTCACTGCAAGTCCAAACAGCAAGGGACGGCTAGCCTTCCAGCCGAAGTTGAGCCCCCAGCTCACCCACAGGGCCCTGGTTCGAACGTAGGCGGCAGAGAGCACAAGGCCCAGCGCAATGGAGACAGCTTCGCTCAAGTGGCTTGAGCCCGGCGCCGCTGACTGCACAATGGCGTAGAACACGGCAAATCCCACGGACGCGCCAACCGGTCCCAGCGCACGGGAGAAACACTGAAATGCGTAGCCGCGAAAGGCGATTTCTTCCGCCATCGCGGCCAGGGCAAAGAATGCAGCGTCTGCAGCCAGCCAGCCCCAGGCTGAGGCCTGATTGATGAAAACAATGGCGATTCCCCCTGCCAGGGTGAGGGGCAGCACACATACCACGGCAATGGCCCAGCCGGTTGCGAGTCCCATTCCCGCCTCGCCCAGCCAACCGGGCCGAAGCGGAAGACCCTGTGCGCCAATTGCGTGCTGTTGGCGATCGAGCACAAATCCCATGCCCGAATAGCCCACCAGCAGCAGGAACACCAGCATGGCCTGCTGCGCCAGGGGAGCCCACTGCTCGATAGCCAGGCCCTGCGCCCCGTGCCGGGCCAGTGCTCGCGCAAGAAAGAAATAAAGGACTGCCGCAACAAATTGCGCGTAGGCGCGAACACGGCTGGCGGGGAGTTCGGGCGTGCTCATGCGCGGTCCCCCTCGACGGCACGGTTGCGGGCGCTTGCATTAATATTTGCGTTCTTTCGAGCGTTCGACATTCAATGCCTTTTCGCCGGCTGGCGCGCCACTCAGAGCATGTTTAAAAAACGCTGGCTTTGTATCATGGCACGACTTCTGTCGTGCCGTAAATGCCGCAAAAATCAGCGCGGGCTTTAGCCCCTGTGGGCGCGACTTCCTGATCAAAGTCACTCCTTCAACAAACTTCTAAGAGTTGCCTTCCGTATAGAACTGGGCGATGTTGCGGAATTTCTGCTGGCGAGCGGCAACAAGAGCGTCAATGGGGGTCGCCTTCAGTTCCTCAAGATGCTTCTTGAGTACGCTACCCAGGATGCCGGCGCCGGCTTCACGGTCGGTGTGCGCGCCTCCCGGCGGCTCACTGACAATCTCGTCCACGCAGCCGACCGCCGCAACCTCAGGAGCGGATATGCGCATGGCGTCGGCGGCAAGCTGTTTATTTGCCGAATCTTTCCACATGATAGCGGCGCAGGATTCAGGAGTAATCACAAAGTAAAGGGCATTCTCGAGGATCAGGACGCGGTCGCTGACGGCCAGGGCCAGCGCTCCGCCCGAGCCGCCCTCGCCGCTGATGACGGAAATGGTGGGTACGCGCAGGCGAGACATTTCGCGAATGTTTCGAGCGATGGCCTCGGCCTGTCCGCGCTCCTCCGCGCCCAGACCGGGATACGCGCCCGGCAGGTCGATGAGGCTGATAATCGGACGTCCGAATTTTTCGGCGATCTTCATGCATCGAAGCGCTTTGCGATAGCCCTCCGGATGAGGCATGCCGAAGTTGCGCCGCACGCGGTCCTTGGTGCTGCCGCCCTTCCGGTTGGCGATCACCAGGACTTCGTCGGTGCCCAACCGCGCCATTCCGCAGGCGATGGCCTCGTCGTCGCCGAAGGCGCGATCCCCGTGAATCTCGCTAAAATCGGTGAAGATCCGCTCGATAAAGTCCATGGGGTATGGCCGCTGGGGATGGCGGGCTCGCTCAATTCTGATCCACGCCGGCGAAACCGGCTGCGCTGTAGGGGAAGCCCCTGTTTCCTGTTCGCTCATCGGTTCTGAAGCCGCTCCGGGCAACGATACCGATTGCCCTGTTGCGATTCTACTAGAGCGGAGTTGGGTGGGGGCCTGAGGGGAGTTGTCGGTTGTAAGTTGGCAGTTGTTAGTTGTCAGTTCTTAGAGAGCCCCCGAACAGATCGGCGCTTTGAAAGGGCACGACCTGGCTACCGGGGTACCCCCAGGGTCGGGGCCGCGTGCTGCAGATGCCGCAAAATCATTGGGTCTTAGCCCCTGGGGATTCCGTCCAAAATCTGCTCTGTACTCGACGACAATGATCAGGCTCCTGGTCAGATCGCGACTTGAGCTGATCCGGATAGCTATGGCACACGTGGGTCGTCGCCCCAGCTTGGGTTGTGGTCGAGCCAGGAAAAGAGAGTGCGAATGCTGCCAGTAGCCAACGCGATGCAGGAGTCGGCGGCCCCGTAGTAGAGATTGATGGTGTCCCCGTCGGCCCCGATGGTTTGCCCGCAAGGAAACACCACCTCGGGGACATCTCCATGCTGCTCGTATTCGGCCTCCGGGCTGAAGATCCAGCAGTCTCCGCGCTGCAGGCACACATCCGGCTTGTTGAGGTCGAACAGAGCGAGACCGAGACGGTAAATGCTGCCGGCAGCGGTCTGGCGCACCCCGTGATAAATTGCCAGCCAGCCTTTTTCAGTCTCGATGAACGGAGAGCAAAGCCCGATCTTGTTGGCGTCCCACCATCCGCCACGGCGAGCTTCGAGTATCACGCGATGTCCGCCCCAGTTCCTGAGGTCAGGCGAGTACGAGATCCAGATATGAGCGCCGAGCGATGTGGTTGGGCGATGCACCAGCGCCCAAAGCCCTCCGATCCTGCGCGGCAGCAGCGCGGCGTCCTTATCTTCCGGAGTCATGATGACGCCGAAGCGCTCGAAGGTCTTGAAGTCGCTTGTCATGGCCAGCGACACGCAGGGCCCCCCTCTGGCAAAGGAGGTATAAGCGACCGCACATTTCTTGAGCTCCGGCACGTAGGTGATACGCGGATCTTCTATTCCCCAGATTTCTTCGGGATATTCGCGCGGATTCCCCGCCAGCGTTGGCTGCGGATCGATGCGCCAGCCATCGATTCCATTTGCGGATCGGGCCGCGCAAAGGTGCGACAAGCCACTCCGGTCTTCGACGCGACACAGCAGCAGCGTGTCTCCGTCGTCCAGCCGAACGACACCGGCGTTGAAGACGCTGTTGACCGGATAGGGCCAGTCTTTGGCGCTGAGAATCGGGTTGGAAGGATGGCGCTTGAAGAGCGAGTCCTGGCCGTGATATCGGGTGTGTTCGGCGTCGGTCCTGGCCGGATCGGACAACGGAGACGTCAGGGTGATTGTGCCCAAACTGATACGCTCATTTCTTGCTTCTGTTGTGGCGCGATTTGAATTTCCAGACTTTACATGCCATACGGGGCCGGCAGAATCGAATCTGCGCCCTGGTTTTCGTTGACGCGGCCTGTGTTGGAGAGTCTCGTCATCGCGAGTCTTCGCTAAAGGTACGAGTTGATGTTCTTCGGCCAGCAGGACTGACAGCAACACGTCCTGTGATGAGGAACATCTGCAGAGCTCGTGGATTCCCCGGTCCCACTCTCATCGATGCGTTTTCCAGTTGCTTCCTCTTGCAAAGTTTGTTCTCGTTCTTGCCCGTTATCGCTTACGCGCTGGTCTCCGGTGAATATTGCATCTTGTGTACTCATGATTTCCTCTCCCTTGGTTATGATGGGCGGCTAGTGTCGAGGCGAGCTGGGAGATCTCCCTGGCGATAGCTACGCTCAAGCTGCGGCGCTTACAGCATGTGTGACTTTGCTTGCACCCTCAGAATTGCGGCCGACGTTATTTGCACCAGCATTCAGTCCGGTTACACTACGGCCCGTGCTCTGCGTTTTGATCGCCGTGGATGCCTACAGCTTCTCCCAAGGTGGAACTACGCCCTGAGAGATATTCTGCCAGCGTGCCGATTACCAAAGATGGTTGCTTTTGCTCAAATAGCAAAAAGCTTTGTGTGGATTTGCCCTTCGAAGAATGCCTGCTCATCAGGATTACCCCTCACTCCGGCCAGGTGGCGAGAGTGGAGAGTGGGTGCGTCGAACATTCGAGGCGCATTCGGCTTTCAGTCTGAATCTTGGGTAGACGTCGGCGGCATGAAGCTTTTCGCACTTCTCGCTCTCGCAGCGCCCCTCGTTACGTCTAACCAGCCCCTCGGAACGTCTAACCATCTGAGGGGGAAATAATGGCAGCTTCCACGCTGGTTGCGCCCAGCACCAGGCGTTCCAAATTTAAGACCGTTCTCTGGATCTCCCTTGGTCTCACTACGCTCTTTGTCTTCGTCACTTCAGAAGTTCTTCTCGTCACTGATTACCCCATGTACCACGCCTACCGTCTGCAGGTCATCGCCGATCGCGGCCTCCTCATCCCCCACACACTCGCCGGAATCTTCGCTCTCGTGATCGGCCCCATCAATTTCTCCTCGCGGATCCGCCAGCGGCACCTCAAGTTCCATCGCGTCCTCGGACGCATCTACGTCATCTCCGTCTTTATCGGCGCCGCAACCGGAGTCGCTCTCGCCAGCGGCCGTCCCGGCTTCCCCGGCACCTGCGGACAGGCCGCCGCATGGATCGTCTGCACCACCGCCGCCTTGATCACCGCGCGCAACCGCCAAATCATCCAGCACCGCCAGTGGATGGCCCGTTCCTACGCCGTCACCTTTACCTTCGTCTCCAGCCGTGTGCTCAACCTATGGCCCCGCTACTGGAGCCACCTTGGCGACAGCCTATCCGCCGTCGGCGTCATCGCCTTCACCCTCGCCTCGCTGCTTATCGTCGACCTCGGCCTCAACTGGCGCGAGCTCACCACCCGTCGTGACCGATAGTCGGTTAAGATGCCATGAGATTTTCAGGGCATCGTCAAAAACGCGGGTGATACTCATCTCGCCTTTGAGATGTGAGTTTCAAGAAATGTCCTATTTCCCGAAGCTGGTTCCCTCCAGCTCCGAGCTGAGCACAGGGCCGGAACCACCTAACTGTCCAACTACCCTCACCACCGCAGGCTGCTCACCCTCCAGTACCCACACCATCACATCTTTCGGCTGAAGGCCGAGCAGCGTGGCAATCACGCCCAGGATGCCACCCAACTCCGGATGGATGCGAAACACCGTCGCCTTAAGGGTCTGTCCTGCCTTCTGAAACGGTTGCTCGCCCTCCGGCGAGATCAGGATTCGAATCAATCGCCCGCCGAAGACTGGCGCCAGTATCCCCACCCGAAACGGCGGCGTATTGTGCGGCACATTCAGCAGCAACGTTCCAACGAATCCATTCGCCAGGTCATCCGGAAGGTCGATTTGTTCGCTCTCGACGTGTATCTCGCCATTCTTGTCCTCTGTGCGGCTGGTCGCTATGCCGGTAGCGGCTTCCACCGTAAAGTCGACGGGCTTTGCAAAGAACGGCCCTTTCTGTATGTGATGGTTGCGTACTAATCGAAACGTGCCCTGCTGCCTGCACGTCGTGGTCTCATCGTCAATTGACCCATCCACAAAACGATAGGTCAGGCGCATCGTCACTTCATCGCCCTGCACCACCTGCGCAAACTCAACCCGGGCGATGATCTTTCCAGTCTCGGAGCGCGCCGCCATAAACTCATGCCTCGGGAGTTGGATATGCTTCACTGAAATTCGTTCTGCCTGTGCGGCGGCGCCCAACAATATTGTCAAAAAAGCGGCTACAAGGAATCTACTTCGCCCCATCCAATACCTCGCTCTAGCGATCACCTTTATGAAATGCCAATTGTGCGTAAATGGCCCACTACAAGAACGAGCGTCTCACATTTCACCTTCTAGACGTGACTTATGTCCCGAAAGAACGCCCTCCAAACCCCTAAACTAATCAGAGACTCCGGCAAGCGGCATCACCACTCGCCGTGAACCGATCATGGGCGCCCTGGCCTTCTCTGGACCATCGGGCAGAGCAGGCTGCGGCTCACTATTCCCGCCTACGCCCTGTCAAACCCTTGCAGTCCTGTGGATTTCAAACTGCAGCATTGGTCATGCAATACCCATTGGAGCGGTATAATTTTAGTACCGGGTCCGAAAAGGAGCTTCCAGTTACAACGTCCCCATTGAATCGGATTCCTGCACAAGATGAAGTTCTCATCCTCGGCGGTGGAGTGGCAGGTTGTGCCGCTTCTATCGCGCTGGCCCGCAAGGGACGGCGCGTTACGCTGATCGAACGCGAGCCCACACCTCGCCATAAGGTGTGCGGAGAGTTCCTGAGCGGTGAGGCGCTTGAAGACCTGCATGCGCTCGGCATCGACGTGGCCTCGCTCGGCGCCGCGCCCATTGACTACGTTCGCTTAGCGGCTGCCAGGCGCGCCGCGCAGGCCCCGTTGCCTTTTGCCGCAGCCTCGCTCACGCGCAAGGCGCTTGACACAGCCCTCATCGCTGAGGCCATCGCCGCAGGAGTCAGCGTAGAGCGCGGTCGCAGCATTCAGGCGCTCGGTCGTACTGCAAGCGGCATGTGGCAGGCTAAGCTCGACGACGGCGCCACCTATGAAGCTGCAACGGTCTTTCTCGCCACAGGCAAGCACGATCTCCGCG
>Ga0182012_10007729_pt1 | contig 10713 bp, 8 predicted proteins | sample 612S2SmetaG_FD_120486 | JGI IMG/M metagenome (GOLD analysis project Ga0182012, IMG submission 120486) | Permafrost microbial communities from Stordalen Mire, Sweden - 612S2S metaG | ecosystem: Environmental > Terrestrial > Soil > Wetlands > Permafrost | place: Sweden: Stordalen | collected...
CTCTTTCGATCTCGGCGACGCACTCCACACCGATCTTCAAGGGTGGGCCGGCCGTTCTTACCCTTACGGTCACAAATACCGGCGGTCCCACCGTCGGCGCGGCAACTATTACCGATACGATCGATACCGGGTTTGCCAATGGCAGCGGCCCAAAGTCATGCACGTTTGCAAGCCCGGTACTAACCTGCACTATCCCGCCGGGTTCTTCCTTCTCCACCATGTCGTTTAACATTTACGCCACCGCTTCACTGAGCGCGTCAAGCTGGACGAACTCGCCGACACTGACCGCTCCCTCCGACACCGTCACGGGCGGCGGCACGGCGAGCGATCTCATTACAGTCAGCGCGGCCGCGCCGCAGAAGGATGCCAGCCTGACGCAGGTGTCGCTAAGCGGCTCCACGGATGTGGGTCCATGCGTGGCCGGCGGGTGGCGCACGCTGACCGCAACGGCTCAGATGGGGAACACTTCCCTCACCACGCTGAGCAATCCTTACGCAACCATGGTAGGGGGAGGAGCCGGGATCACTCTGACTAACGGCAACACGCTGCAGGCGCAAATCGATCCCGCCAGCTTAACGTCAGGCCAGGTACTTCCTTTTTACTTCAAAATCCAGCTGGCGAATTGTAATCCGTTCTCCTTGACCTTTGATGTAAACAGCAATTAGTGAGGATGGCATGGAGAGACCGGCTGGCGGCAAAGACCGCCGGCCGGTCCTTCCGTCTGGAAAATCAAAACACTGGTGCGCGTTTTAAATGGCTTTGCAGCAGAGCACAGCTTCATTGACGATCGCATCACGCGCGAATCTTATACAAAAGCGAACAGGCTTTGCCGACTGCGGGCATGAGGAAATTTTCTTCCGCATAGTCAAAGAAATCTCGCGGAGAACCGATCATCTCCAACCCTAACTTCCGCTTGAGCATGTGTTGATAGCACCTCTCGCGCCATGCCATACTGAGTTGAAACTGCTGCGTTTGAAAGGCCTCGCGCTGGAACCTCGGCCAGGCCAGAAAATCGGGCAGATCGGCGAGCAGTGTTTCCCCGAAAAACTCGACCGCGGCTCGATTGGCCACCGATAGCGCCTTGATCTTTCCCGCGTTGCCCGCCCGTTCCATCACCTCGCAGCGATGTGTGGGCGACAGGCTGCGGAAGACCATCAGCGTGTCATAGAGCCAGGCCAGACGCGCAAAGAAGTGCCGCGCCGCGTGGATCGCCAGATAGATCGCCTCATCAGCCGGATCGAGCACCCGCGCCTCCAGACCGTTCGCACCGCTCCAGGGCTCAGAGCGATCCAACAGATCGCTCGCGCCGATCGGCGTGTGCTGCGATGGAAGCCTGTAATGGAGTTCCACGCTTGCGAAGTCGGGTTGGCGGTCAGGTTGGGGGTCAGGTTGGGGGTCAGCGGGGAGCAAGAGGATGTGATGATAGCGCCGCCTGCGCACGAACCATGGCAATTCATGCTCTTCCTCCCGCAGGCCCAATGCCGCCATGCAGCCGCTGGCTCTGGGAATATCGATCTCGTCGACCAGAATGTCCAGGTCGCCGGAGACCTTCGCATACGCAGGATTGTGGAAGCGTTCGCCCAGTACAGGCCCTTTGAGGGCCACAGCACGGATTCCCTCCGCGTCAAGAGCGGCAAGGGTCGTCTTCAACTCGCGCAGGCGGCTGTTGTGAGAGGCGAGGTGCGTCGCTACCACGCCGCTCATCCATACCGATTCGCTGGCGGGCAGGTACGCACCGCAACGATGGGCGAGCACCGCGGAAAGGCCATGCATACTTGCCTGGCGCTTGACCTCTTGCCACCACTCGGGAGAAGAGGCAGCCAACCTTGCGCGGGCCGGTTCATGCATCACCGCGAGGAGCGATGTTACCCCATCCGAATTGGGCGTTGGATTCACTTCACAGAGCCTGGCCTGACGAGAATAGGAGGACAACGCCAGGATTCTTTACGATCTCATGCCTTGAGCAAGTGTTTAAGAAATACTCCTCACATGTCCAGTTGCAGAATAGCTGTACCCCGGATCCACTCACGCGAAGTCTGGAACCGGTGTAAGCGAGCTGTTAGAGCAGAATCCGAGTAACAGTGCCCATTGGACTATAGTGAAAGGTGTCATTTTCTTAAGGAAAATGACACTTGACGGGCGTGCAGTTGGGTACATCTACTCGGATTCTGCTGTAGCGTGGGAGTCACAATTTAAGATTGAGACGAGCCGCAGCAAATACCCTGAAAATATATCTTTACAATAGTACGGGCTGTGTTGCAGAATGACTTCAGAAAATCGGTTAAAGCTTCCCCGGAAATTAGAACGTAGTGGAAACATAAAGCACTCTTGAACTTATATCGCTTTTGCACTATCCGGCATGCGAGACTTGATGGCTCGCCAGCTTTCTGTTAAGGCAGGAAAGCTCCGGTGGTGCCGCGGCGAGCGAAGAGCGCGATTGGTTCCACTCGGGATGGGAGCTTTAGGTGGATTTATTACCACTGAATTTTGCCGCGGCGTTTATCGATTCGCACGGCACATCTGTTTTTTCAGCGTTTTCAACACCCGGCAAAGAGATCAATGGGCTGGCGTACTTTGTCTTGGCCATATCGGCTGGGGTATTTCTCGTTGTGAGCGTTCTGCTCATCCATGTAATCACACGTTATCGTTCGCGCCCAGGCGACAACTCCGAGCCGCCGCAGGTATTCGGCAGCCTGCAGGTTGAACTGGCTTGGACGATCATTCCGATTCTGATCGTGGTGGTGATTTTTCTCAGTACTGCCCGGGTTCTATTTTCCGTTCAGGACGCTCCCAAACCGCCCGACGCACTGGATGTGGTCGTGACGGGCCACCAGTATTGGTGGGAGTTTCAGTACCCTCAATACGGCGTTGTAACCGCGAACGAGCTGCACCTGCCGTTGAGCACTGCGGCCTCACCCAGGGCCACGTACATGAAGCTGACGTCTGCTGACGTGATCCATAGCTTCTGGGTGCCCGCGTTGACTGGCAAGACAGATCTTATCCCGAACAGAGTGAACGAAATGTGGGTCGATCCGCAGGCGACGGGCCTCTTTCTGGGCCAATGCACGCAGTTCTGCGGTCCGGAACACGCAAAGATGCTGCTCCGGGTCTATGTCGACACGCCGGAGCAATTCCAGCAGTGGATCGCAGCCCAGCAGAAGACGCAAGCAGAACTCAACACGAGCGCCAGCGTAGTGACCGTGGCCGCCGCAACAACAACGACGAGCGACCAGGACGCGAAACTTGGACAGGCGGATTTTGAGCGCGAGGCGTGCATGGCTTGCCACAATGTATCCGGCACCATGGCCTTTGGCCGCCTCGGGCCTGACCTGACACACCTGATGAGCCGCGAGACGTTGGGCGCGGGCATCATCCCCAACAATGCGCAAAACCTCAAAGCGTGGATCGTCAACCCCGACACATTCAAAGTCGGAACGTTGATGCCGGCCATGCACCTGAGCGACAAGGAAAACACAGAGATCACGGCTTACCTTCTAACACTGAAGTAGGTAACCCTCAAGTTAGCGAGCGAGAAGGAAACCATGGGCGGACAGAGCATTTCAATCGGACATACGATCGACGGGCACCCGGAGAGCCGGGGCGCGCGTTCCGGCTTACTTGCGATCTTCGAAAGCTGGATCTTTACTGTCGATCACAAGAAGCTGGGCATTTTCTACATCCTGTACGGTGTAGTGTTCCTGGTGGTCGCCGGCATTCAGGCGCTGTTGATGCGTATACAGCTTTTCTATCCGTACAATACGTTTGTCTCGCCATACACGTTCAACCGGCTGTTTACGATGCACGGCACGGCGATGGTGTTCTTCGTCGGTATGCCGCTGATCTTCGGGTTTGCCAACTATTTAGTTCCACTGATGATCGGCGCGCGCGACATGGCCTTTCCGCGCCTCAACGCCTTCAGCTTCTGGATCAGCGCTTTCGCAGGCCCGTTGCTCTACTCGAGTTATTTTGCCGGCACCGGCCCGGATGCAATCGGCTCGGCGCCGGACGTGGGCTGGTTCGCATACGCCCCGTTGACCGAACACGCTTTCTCTCCCGGCCACGCCATGGACTACTGGACCATATCGCTGCTTCTGAGCGGCATCGGCAGCATCGGCGCGGCCATCAACATCCTGGCCACCGTCTTCTGCATGCGATGCAAGGGAATGACTCTTCTCAAAATTCCTTTGCTTCCATGGGTCTATGCTTCCTCAGCCTTCATTGTTCTTGTGGCAGTGAGCCCGCTCACCGCATGCCAGGCGATGCTGATGATCGACCGCTATCTGGGCGGCCATTTCTTTGATACCGCGGCAGGAGGGTCGGCGATCCTCTGGGCGCACTTCTTCTGGATCTTCGGACACCCGGAAGTCTACGTGCTTATTCTGCCAATCTTCGGCTTCGCCAGCGAGATCATTCCGGTCTTCTCGCGCAAAGCAATCTTTGGCTATCCGGCCATGGTTGCGGCATCGGTGTGCATCGCCTTCATCGGTTTAGGCGTTTGGGCGCACCACATGTTCACCATGGGCATGACATCCTACAGCAATGCCTATTTCACGTTGGCAACCATGCTGGTGGGGGTACCTACCGGCATCAAGGTATTCAACTGGCTGGCCACCATGTGGGGCGGAAAGATTCGCTTCGAATTGCCGATGATGTTTTCAATCGCCTTTCTCTTCCAGTTTGTGGTCGCAGGCCTGACCGGAATCATGCTCTCCGTCTCAGCCTGGGACTGGCAACTGCACAACTCCTATTTTGTCGTCGCCCATTTTCATTACGTGCTGGTGGGCGCCTTCGTGTTCATGACCTTTGCGGCGCTCTATTACTGGTACCCCAAGATCACTGGGCGCATGCTCAATAACCGGATAGGTTTATGGCATTTCTGGTTGTTGCTGATCGGCTTTCATCTGACCTTCGACACCATGCATATTCCAGGCCTGCTTGGCATGCCGCGGAATATCTTCACCTACGAGGCGGACCGGGGATGGACGTTGATGAATCAAATCATGACGGTAGGTGGATTCATTCAGGCCATCGCTGTTCTGCTGTTTGCCGTGAACATGGTGTACTCGTACTTCTACGGCAAAGAGGCCGGCCCCGATCCGTGGGATGCGTGGACGCTGGAGTGGAGCACGTCTTCGCCTCCGCCTTCCTACAACTTCGCGGTTGACCCGGAAGTATTCAGCCGACGGCCGTTATGGGACCTGAAGCATCCTGAAGATTCCGATTCCGCATTCGAGTAATTCACCAAGAGGAGAACATGGCTACGATTCCCATGCAGCAAAGCATTCAAGAGGTCCCGTGGACCCTGCCCAAGCGCGGCACGGTCGCCATGGCGTGCCTCATTACGGCGGAGTCCGCTATCTTCACGATCTTTGTCGTCGCGTACCTTTATTACCTGGGCCGCGACACTGTGGGGCCCAAGCCCAGCGAAGTGCTTGACGTACCCATCTTTTATACCGTGTGCCTGTTATCGTCGAGCTTTTTCATCTGGCTTGCCGAGCGCGCCATCGATCACGGCAAGATGGGGGCCTTCCGGCTGTGGTGGTCGATCACCAGCCTGCTGGGATTGACATTTCTTTTCGGCACGGGCAAAGAGTGGCAGAAGCTCATCGTGCAGGATCAGTTCACGATTAAAACCAATCTGTTTGGGACGACATATTATTCGCTGGTCGGCCTTCATGCCTCGCATGTCGTCGTCGGGCTCATCCTGCTGTTGCTTACGCTGGTGTTTTCGCTGGCAGGCGCGGTGGGCCCGCAGCATGCCTATCGCGTCAAGACCCTGGCTCTCTACTGGCATTTCGTCGACGCTGTCTGGGTCGTCGTTTTCACCGTTGTTTACGTGGTGGGCAGATGAACAATACACACAATGGAAGCACTACCGGCGCGCAACCGGAAACGATGCCTTTACCGGCATCCACGGGATGGCCCCTCGTCATGTCGCTTGGGCTCACGCTGGTCGGCCTTTCGCTGGTCACCCATTTTTGGCTTATCTGGGCCGGAGCGCTACTATTCGTCGTGGGGGCGTTTGGATGGTTCCGCAATGTGCTGCCTCACGAAGCGCATGAAAATGTTCTGGTGGATGAAACTACCTACCCGTCTGTGACCTCGTATGAAAACGTGTCGCGAGTCGCAGTCGACCACACGCACCGCGCGCAACTGCCGATGGAAACCTTCCCAATATCGAGCGGCATCAAAGGCGGCATTGCGGGCGGCATCGCCATGATCATTCCGGCGGAGATCTACGGAATTCTCCGCTACCACAGCATCTGGTACGTGGTGAACTTGCTCGGCGGCGCAGGCGTGGGTGCGTGGAACAATCCCACCGTCGAACAAATGAGCAGCTTCCATCTGGGCGCGTTCCTCATCGCCAACGTCATCCAGGGCGCGACCACGCTGCTGGTGGGCATTCTTTACGGCGCGCTGCTTCCAATCTGGCCGCGCAGGCCGATCCTCCTTGGCGGCATCCTCGCGCCCATGGTGTGGACGGGCTTGCTGCACAACATTCTCGGACTGATCAATCCCTACTTTGCCAATCACATTGACTGGTGGTCGTTCGCGGCTTCGCAGGTTTTCTTCGGAGTTGTCGCGGGCTACGTGGTTTCTAAATCCGGCCGTCTCACGCGCCTGCAGCAGGTGCCGCTCTCAGAGCGGATCGGCTTGGAGACTCACGGGTTGTTCGCGGAGGACGACACGGAAGATCACAACGGATAAACCTGGACGGAAGCTCTGGACGTGACACGCAAATTCACCCGTCAAGCGCGACCACGAACAAAGCGGCATCGGGTGAGTTGGTGTAGGCCGTCACTGATAGGGTCACCTGCAGATTTCTTTAAATGGACTGAATTTGAAGAAGAGAATTCCCTCAGGGGCTAAAGCCCTGTTTGTCATATGCTTTATACGGCGCGACTGAAGTCGCGCCCCTTCCAAGCCCGAACGAATATCTTTGTCGCGGACACCACTGGCATGTTGCATTATCTGGCCATACTCGATGCGGACCCCTTGCCGGATAATTGGTGGGCAGCGTGGTCATTTCCCGAGGTGCCATTCCTCGGGCTCTCTCTTCTGCTTGTGATCTATCTGCTCGGTTGGCGAGCTGCGTTTCGCACGCGGAGCAGCGAACTGCCGCTCTGGCGCGGCGGGTGCTTCGTAGCGGGAATCCTCTCGCTCTGGATCGCTCTTGCCTCGCCCATCGACGCGTTGGACGACTACCTGCTCACCGCTCATATGCTGCAGCATTTCATTTTGATGTCCGTGGCTCCGCCGCTGCTGGTGCTGGGCACGCCGACCGTACCATTACTCCGTGGCCTGCCTCGCTGGCTGATACAAGCTCTATCTCGTCCAGTATTTCGCGCCCGTTGGCTTCACAATGTATGCAGGTTTATCACGCATCCTGTATTTGCCTGGCTGGCAATGAATATCGCCTATCTCAGCTGGCATGTGCCGGGGATGTTTGAACTGACGTTTCAGTCGGAGAACATCCACAACTTTGAGCACCTGTGTTTCTTTCTTACCTCAATCGCATTCTGGTGGGTGGTGATTGCGCCGTGGCCTACGCGTTCGAGCTGGCCGCGCTGGACAATCATCCCCTACCTGCTGAGCGCCGACGTTCTCAATACAATGCTCTCCGCCACGCTCGCCTTCTCCGGCAAGGTGTTGTACCCGTCGTACGCGGCGGTGGAGCGGATCTGCAGCTTGACGCCGCTTCAGGACCAGATTGCAGCAGGCGCGGAGATGTGGGTGTTGAATTCGATCGTCTTCCTTGTGCCGGCAGTGGTTATCACCGCAAGATTGCTGTTCCCGCGTGCGCTCACTACGGCTGCACTTCGCCCAAACTCCGTCAAGTCGAAGATTGTGCTCGATAGCAGCCGTTAATCGCATTCAGGGCGAATGCTGTGACGAAATTGCATCTGTCAGTACAACCAGTTCAAAGAATCTGGTAGAAATCGAGCTGGACGGAATTTATCAATCTCCGCCCCGTGCTGACGAAGAGGTGCTGATTCAGCCATTGGTAACGTCCGAGAGGCGCTTCGAAGGATGGCGCGGCTCGAAAGTAGTACTCGGAGGGGTCAACAGGATCGCCCAGCGCCAATCGCCGCATCACCTCCGGCGGACCATGCCGATAGCCCCGGTTGACTACCCGAATGATGACTCGATCCTCGGTTTCAAGTGTGTAGTGCGCCTCGATTTCGGTAACGCCATCGGAGCGAATCATCTGCCAATCGGCGCCTCCAGCCGGGATTGTGCCTTTCATGCGCGGGCCTTCAAAGGAGCCGGCCAGGATAGGCACCATGCGCCTGATGCCAATGGTACCCGCGCCCAATTCGACCGCCGGAGCCACGGCTACCTCAGCTCGAAACAGAAGTGCGAGTTGGATTGGATTCGAGGCGGTCATCTTTTCCGAAATCTCTACACTTCCTGCGGATCGAGTCACGCTTGCACTTCTATGGTAGTTCTTCCGAAATCAACTCGACGGTCTACTTTACCGGCGGAATGCTACTGTGCGATTATCGGCTTGACTGTCGCATATCGGACTCACAGGCGAAGACTAAGGTTGCGCCGCGGAACCTGTCAAGCAAAGAATGTGCTGCTGTTCCAAAATATTGGAGAACTGAAATGCCGCAAAGGACTCTAAAGAAGGAATCGAATCCGGAGACGAGGAAGACGGAGCGATTCGGTCTGCCTCCTGGCGAATCGATTCGCCGCAAGGGGCCGCAGGACGTTCGGCGATCCGGTGGAAGTCCGAATGACCCAGACTTTATGATGTCACTGGCGCGCGGCCTCAGCGTGATGCAGGCTTTCAGCAGAGATACGCCGCGGCTGACCTCATCGCAAGTCAGCAAGCGGACCGGGCTCTCGCGCGCAGCAGTGCGCCGCTGCCTGCATACGCTGCGGCTACTTGGGTTCGTCGATCTTGAAGAGAGTAACGAATTCTCGCTTGCTCAGCGAGTGCTGACATTCAGCCATGCTTACACTTCTTCGAATCGATTGCCGCGCGCGGCGCAGCCCATTCTTGAAAAGCTGAGTAGCCTACTTGAGGAGTCCTGTTCCGTGGCCACACTTGTCGATGACGATCTGATTTATGTGGCCCGAGCGCAGGTATCGCGCATCATGACGGTCGACCTGGCCATTGGCAGCCGCCTCCCCGCGTATTGCACATCCATGGGCAGGGTGCTGCTTGCGCATCTGCCACAGGAACAGTTGGACGAGTATCTGCGCCGAGTCGTGCTTCGACGGCACACGTCGCGAACCATTGTCTCCGCAAGCAAGCTGCGTAAAGTTCTGGAGAAAGTGCGAACCGATGGTTTTGCAATGGTGGATCAGGAGTTGGAGGAAGGGCTTCGCTCGGTCGCGGTTCCGGTGAGTACGGCTGGAGGACAGGTGCTGGCAGCGATGAATGTGGGGACGCACGCGCAACGAATGCCCGTGGAAGCGGTGAAGAGCCGCTTTCTGCCCCGGCTGCTTGCCGCTGCAAAGACTCTCAGTCTGGCGCTGTAATGCGCGGACTCCGAGCCCTTCATCCAGTCACAATCAGCGCGTCCAGCGCGACTGCACCATGGCCCTGTTCGTAGACAACGACGGGGTTGATGTCCACCTCTTTGATCTGCGGATTGGCCAGCACGAATCTGCCGAGTCGATGTACCACTTCTGCCACGGCTTGCACATCGAGCGCAGGCGAGCCGCGAAAACCTCGCAGCAGCGCAGCGCTCTTCAGTTGGAGGATTTCCTCCGCAATGGCCGCGACCGAAAGATCGGGCGGTACGAGCCGCACATCTTGTAACGCCTCGGCCAAAACGCCGCCAGAACCGATAAGCAACACCGGACCCCAATCCGGATCGTTCTGCGCGCCGACAATCAACTCCATGCCGCGCGCGCCCATCTTTTCGATGAGCATGCCGTCGAGCTCGAGACCTGGACGATGGCTAGCGACGGACTCGATCATTCGCGACCACGCGGAGGCGAGTGCGGCTTCATCGCGCAGGTTGAGCTCTACTCCGCCCGCGTCGGTCTTGTGGGATAGTTGAGCTGACTGCGCTTTGAGTGCAACCGGATAGCCCAAACGCGATGCGGCAGCTCTAGCCTCCTCGATGGTCCGGGTAAATGCGCCTTCCGGAGTTCGAATCCCCAACGATTGAAGAATCTGCTTGCTCTTGTATTCGGGAATCGTGCCTGAATCCAACTGCGGCTTGGGTTGAGTTTGCGAATAGGCGGAGTCCGCATTCTCAAGTCTTATGCGAGATGCAAAGGAAGTAACGCAGGCCAACGCACGGTAAGCTCGCTCCGGAGTGGGAAAGAAACAAACGCCCAGACTGCGAAGCTCGTTGATATAGGAGGGGAGAATTTGCGCCCCTTCATCAAGCCCTGCGAAGATCACTGGCTTTTCCGGCTTGATTTCCTTTAAAGCCGCGATGATCGGTGGAAACTTCAATCCGCTCGTGGCTTCATCGGTGAGAATGATGCCGAGCACGAGACTGCCGAACCGGTCGTCAGCCAGAATGGGCGGCAAGGTTCTGCTGTAGAGGTCGGGATCAACCAGACCCTGGGCGGTAATGTCGAGCGGATTGGTGGGAGGAATGAATTCGGGCAGCACGGCCTTGAGCGCGCTGAATGCGGAATCGGAGAGTGCGGGAAGTGAAAGCGAGACGGACTCGCAAAAGTCGAGAGAGAGCGCCTTGAATGCCCCGGACTCGGTGAAGACCGCGGCTCCGCCCGAAGGGA
>Ga0182012_10007731_pt1 | contig 10712 bp, 13 predicted proteins | sample 612S2SmetaG_FD_120486 | JGI IMG/M metagenome (GOLD analysis project Ga0182012, IMG submission 120486) | Permafrost microbial communities from Stordalen Mire, Sweden - 612S2S metaG | ecosystem: Environmental > Terrestrial > Soil > Wetlands > Permafrost | place: Sweden: Stordalen | collected...
CGAGCGTGCGCAGCGTCTTGCGGCGTTCGCCGAGCGCGAAACTCAGCAGCGGCGCCTTGCCGAGCGCGCGGGCGATGCGGGCCGCGCGAAGAGCGACCTTCTCGTCGCACAAGACGACGGCGCGGCGGTACCCGCGCTCGCGCGCGAACCCGACGGCCGCGGCGGGGCCGTCCGGCGCGACGACGATCGGATAGCCGAGATCCTCGATCCGCGTGGTCATGCGATGCCGTCGTAGAGTGCCCAGGCGGGCGCGAGATCCTGAACGATATGCCCCAGCGACTTGTACGCGGTGACCTCGTCCGCGGACCGCCGCCCTTGCGCCGTGCCTGCGAGCACCTCGCCGATCTCGGCGACGATGTGATCGTCGCCGATGAGGCCGGCCGCCTTGGCATGCAGAAACTCGGCGCCCTGAGCGAGCACGCCCTCGCGGCTGTCGGCGATGAAGCGCGAGCGAACCACCAGTGCGTCGTCCACTTCGCGCGGCCCGGCGAAGCCCGAGCCGACGATGTTCACATGCGTCCCCGCCGCGACCCACTCCGACAGCAGGATCGGATCGTAGGCCGACGTGACGGTGCATACGACGTCCGCATCGGCCACGGCCGCGCGCGCGCTCGCGGCGGCTTCTACCGGAATGCCGAGCTCATCCGACATACGCAGCGCAAACGCGGCGGCGCGCTCCGGCGAACGGCCCCACACGGCGATCGCCTCGACCGGGCGCACCTTTGCGATCGCACGCGCGTGGGTGGCGGCCTGTTCGCCGTAGCCGAGGATGGCCAGCCGCCGCGCGTCCTTGCGGGCCAGAGCGTCGGTCGCGACCGCGCTGGCAGCCGCCGTGCGGATTGCCGTCACCTCACCCGCATGCACGACGCAGACCGGCGCGCCCGACTCCGGCTCGAAGAGCACGATGAGGCCCTGGTGCGACTGCACGCCCTTGGCAAAGTTCTCCGGGTAGACGCTGATCAGCTTTGCACCGAACGCGGCTCGTTCGCCCAACGCGCCGGGCATGACGCCGAACAGCCGCGCGTCCGTCAGCGGGATGATCGAGCGCAGCAATTGGCGCGTCCGGCCGGTCGAGAATGCGACCATCGCATCGCGCACGATCGGGATACAGACGTCGTAGTTCAGGCGCCGGGCAACCTCTTCTCTATCGATGTATCGCATCGGACCTTCCGTCGGCAAGCGCATCCAGCAGCCGCACGATCTCGTCCGCGACCTCTTCGCGGGTACGGCCCGCGCAGGAAACGACGAGGTGCGCTTGGCGGTAGAGCGCGTCGCGCGCGGCCAGAAGCTCCTCGACGCGTTCGAGGGTCGGCGCTCCGCGCATTAACGGGCGGCGGGTGCGCGACCGCAGCAGCCGGGAATGGAGCAGCGCGGCCGGCGCTTCGAGATACACCGAAACGCTGCGCTCCGCGATCAGCGCCCGCGTCGCCTGGTGGGCAAAGCCGCCGCCGCCCGTCGCGAGAACCGCGGGTCTGCCGGCAAGCGCCGCGCTCACCGCGGCACACTCGTACAGGCGGAACGCCGCTTCCCCTTCATCCGCGAAGATGCGCGCGACCGAGCGGCCCTGCGCCGCGACGACGAGCCGGTCCGTGTCCACGAACGGCACGCGGAGCCGCCGCGCGAGCAACTTACCGACGGTGGACTTGCCCGCGGCCATCATGCCGACCAGCGCGACGTGCTTGCGTTCGATGCCGGGCGCCCCGTCAGGTAGCAAATAACGCGGCCGCCGCCTCGCCCGCGCGCCGCATGTTGTCCCGCGTCTCCTCGAGGCAGTCGCCGCCGAACTTCTCGAGCACCGGTGCGGTCAGTGCGAGCCGCACCATCGCTTCGCCGACGATCGAAGCGGCCGGAACGACGCAGACGTCGCTGCGCACGATCGATGCGGGGGCTTCGGTGCCTTCGTGCAGATTGACGGACGGGAGCGCCTTCATCAGCGTGGGAATCGGCTTAACGGAGACGCGCAAGACGATGTCTTGGCCGTTGCTGATGCCGCCCTCGATGCCGCCGGCGCGGTTCGAGCCCCGCACGACGCTGCCGCCGTCGAGGCCGAACGTGTCGTGCGCTTGCGAGCCCGGCGCCGCCGCGACGTCTGCGCCCGCCCCCACCTCGACCGCCTTGGCCGTCTGCATCGCCATCAGCGCACCCGCGAGCACGCCGTCGAGCCGCGTGTCGGGCTGCCGGTTGGAACCTATGCCCGCGGGGACGCCGGTCACGCGCACCGTGAACGTGCCGCCGAGCGTGTCGCCGGCCGCTTTCGCTGCGTCGATCGCGGCGATCATCGCGCTCTCGGCCTGCGGATCGGGACAGCGCACGTCGCTCGCGGCGACGGCGGCCGCGTCGATCTCGTCGAGCTCGCGCGCGACGACCCCTCCGATCCGCGAGACGTAGGCCGACGTGCGAATGCCGAGCGCTTCGAGAAACTGAGCGCAGATGGCGCCGAGCGCGACCCGCATCGCCGTTTCGCGCGCGCTGGCGCGCTCGAGCACGTTGCGCAAGTCGCGGTGGCGGTATTTCATCGCCCCCGCGTAGTCCGTGTGCCCGGGGCGCGGATTGGTCAGCGGCTTGCCCGCGCCGGTCAGCGGGTCCATCAACGCGCGATTGTTGTCGAAGTCGCGATTACGCACGACGACGGCGAGCGGCGAGCCGAGCGTCACCGAACCGCGCAGCCCGGCGAGGAACTCCACGGCGTCGCTCTCGATCTTCATCCGGCCGCCGCGGCCGTAGCCGCCCTGCCGTGCGCGCAGCGTCGCGTCGATCGCCCCGACGTCGAGCCGCAGGCCGGCCGGCAAGCCGTCGAGGATGCCGACGAGCGCGGGACCGTGCGACTCCCCCGCAGTGAGATAGCGAAACATACCGTGGGGCCTTACCCGGGAACGAGCTTCTTCGCGCGCTCCGCGATTGCGGCGGCGATCGCCGCCTTGATCTCGCCGGAGTCGCGCACGGCCGACGCCATATTATGCATCGTCGCGAGCAGGCCGATCTCGCCGACCGTCGGGTCGACGGCCTGGTAGCGCAGCGGGCTCGCGTCCACCATCGTCTTGTATGACGGGAAGTTGGCGGCCATCCAGTTCTGCATCTCGGCCAACTGCGTCCAGGGGTCGAACGGCTTCCACGAGTCCATGCCCCGTGGGTTCGCCGCGCCGGTGCGGGGTTACTCGTCCGCTTGGCGTACCTGGCCGTCATGGACGAAGCAGACCGTGGCGGCCGCGACTTCCTGAGGGCAACCGCAGCCGAGGCGCGCGCCCGCGAGCTTCCGCCGGGCGAACTGTCGGTCATCCTCGCGACCCGCGGCACGCTGTCGCTGGAGTACTACGCCCCGCGCGGCACCGACGTGCAGGAACCGCACGAGCAAGACGAGATCTACGTCGTCATCGCGGGCAGCGGGACGTTCGTCTGCGGCGGCCGGAACGTCCCGTTCGGCCCGCACGACGTCCTGTTCGTACCCGCTCGGATGCCGCATCGCTTCGAGGGCTTCGGCGACGATTTCGAAGCCTGGGTGATCTTTTACGGGCCGCGCGGCGGTGAGGCTCGCTCGGGATCGGCAGAAAACTTGTAGCCGTAGCCGTGGACCGTCCGCACGTACCCCGGTCGCGAAGGTCGCTCTTCGACCCGTAATCGCAGGCGGCGGACGTGTACGTCCACGGTCCGTTCGTCACCGTCGAAGTCGTAGCCCCATACCCGCTCCAGGAGCAGCGCCCGCGAAAACGCGACGCCCGGGCTTCTCGCCATCGTCAGCAGGAGCGCGAACTCGCGCGGCTTGAGGCCCGCGTCGCGGCCGTCGAGGCGGGCCTCGCGGGCCGCCTCGTCGATCTCGAGCCGCCCGAACCGGAGCAGCGCGGGCATCGCGTCGAAGCGAACGCCGCAGCGCCTCGCGACCGCGCGCACGCGCGCGAGCAGTTCGCGCGGCGAACACGGCTTGGGAACGTAGTCGTCCGCGCCGACTTCGAAGCCGACGATGCGATCGATCTCCTCGGAGCACGAACCGAGCAAGACCACCGGCACGCCATTGCCCTCGCGTCGCAGCTGCCGCATCACCTCTAGCCCGCGCAGTCCGGGTAACGCGTCGTCCAGAACCGCTATGTCGACGCCGTTGCGCACGATGCGCAGCGCGCCGTGCCCGTCGGACGCCTCGACGACCGCAAAACCTTCGCGGCGCGCGCGATCCGCCGCAGCCGCACGAGCCACCTTGTCTTCCCCAGCGAAGAGAACGCGCAACGCCGTCATGCCCGATGGAGTGCCCGCACGAGCGTCTCGCTGCGACTACCCAATATTGGGGACGGCTCGACCGGCCGTTTCGATTGCATCGCATCCCGCGCCGTGCCATATATCGTACACCTGGAGTACACATCGTGAACGCATACGCACGGACTATCTCAGACGCGCTCGTCGAATCGCATCGCCATCTCTGCCGGCGCGCAGCGTATCGGTTTCTTCGCCGCGGTCTCGAACTGCGCGACCTCGAGCAGGTGGCTGCCATCGGACTCATCAAGGCGTCGCGCCGCTACGAGGCGGCGAACGGTACGCCCTTCGAGGCCTATGCGCGGATCATGATGCGCGGCGAGTTGATGCACTACGTGCGAGATTACGAGCACGCCGTCCGTCTTCCGCGCCGCCTGCGGGCGCTCGATCGCAAGTGCGGAAGCGTCGAAGAGGCGCTAACCCGCACCCTCGAGCGCGAGCCGACCCGGCTCGAGATCGCGCGCGCCCTTGGAGTCGAGCTTGCGGAACTGCACGAATTGGCTCGCGCGCGCAACGCCGTCCTCGGCGCGGGCGATGCCTGGGCCGCGACGGACCCGGATTCGCTGCCGGCACCGTGCCCCGCCGCGACGGCGTCGCGCGCGGACGACCGCCTCCTTGCCGAGCGCGCGCTCCGCGAACTCGTCCCGCTCGAACGCGCGATCGTCGTCGGCGTCTACGTCCTCGGACTCACGCAGGCCGACATCGCGCGGCGCCTGTCGCTCGGCTCGCGCCAGGTCCATCGCATCCACCGCAACGCACTGGCGCGGATGCACGCGGCGCTGGCGGGGCCGGCCGCCTAGACGACCAGCGCGCGCAAGGCCGCTTCGTCGGAGACCACGATGTGCGACGTCTTCATGTCGATCAGACGCTCGTCCCAGAAGCGATTCAGCGATCGGTTCACCGTCTCGCGGGTCGTGCCGATCATATTGGCCATCTCTTGGTTCGTCAGCCGCAGGGTGATGCGCGTCCCTTCGGGGATCGCCTCGCCGAATTGCTCCTTGAGGTGCAGCAGCAGCGACGCGAGCCGCGAGCGAATGTCCTGCGACGAGGTGGATGCGATCATCGCGTTCGCCGCGCGCAAACGGTCGGCAAGCGCGACGACGAGCGCTCGTCCGATACGGGGGCTGCGGTCGATCAGGGCCAGGAAGTCGTCGCGATGAATGACCCCGACCTCCGCCGGCGTCAGCGTTCGGATTCCGGCGGAGCGTACCGACGAGTCGAACACGCTCATCTCGCCGAAGAAATCGTTCGTCGTGAGCAGCGAGAGGATCGTCTCGCGCCCCTCGCCCGCGTCGCGCACGACCGCCACCGAACCCGACACGACGACGTAGAACTTCTCGCCGGGATCCCCCTCGCGGAAGATCGTCTGATGCTTGCGGAAGCTCTGCACCGTGAACAGTCGTGCGAGTTCGTCCAGCGCTCCGTCCTCGAAGTCCGCGAACAGCGGCACGTTGCGCAACGCCGAAGGGTCGATGCCTTTGGCGGAGTCGATTGCAATGGCGGCCTGAGTCATCATACGAAAAGTATCGGCCGCGTCCGGGCCATTCTTAGGGCTAACGGGAAAGTCGCTCGAAGGGCACCGGCTCCGCGGAGGCGCAGCCCGGCACATGCCTAGCTTCACCGCCCCGGACGGCGCCGTGCTCGCCTTCGACGACTACGGCCGCGGCGAGCCGCCCGTCGTCCTCGTCCACGGCTGGCAGGGCACGGCCGAGACCTGGGGGCCGTTGGCCGGCCGGCTAGCAGAACGCCATCGGGTCGTCGCGGTCGACCTGCGCGGAGCGGGGGGCTCGGCCGGGGCGCCGGGCCCCTACAGCGTGGAGCGCTTCGCCGCCGACGTGGCGGGCCTGGCGGAGCACCTCGGCCTCGAGCGCTTCGTTCTGGCCGGCCACTCGATGGGCGGCACCGTCGCGCAACGGCTGGCGGTCGACCATCCCGGACTGCTCGCGGCGCTGGTGCTCGTCGCGCCGGTTCCCGCCTCCGGCCTGCCCCTGTCGCCGCGCGTCGAGGCGGTCTTCCGCGAGGTGCCCCTCAACCCCGAGACGGCGCGGATGTGGCTCGGCATGCTGACGGCAACGCCGCTCCCGGCGGACCGGTACGCCATCCTGGTGCGGGCGGCCGCGAGCGTAGCGCCGGAGACCGCACTCGAAGCGTTCGACTCATGGCAGCGCTCCGCGTTCGAGGCCGAGGCGCGGTCGATCGACGTTCCGACGCTCGTGCTCGCGGGGGCGAAGGACCGGCCCCAGACGCCGGACTTTCTCCAGCGGACGGTCGTCGAGGTGATCGCCGGCGCGCGGATGACCGTCGTCGAGGATACCGGCCACTTCCTCCATCTGGAACGCGACGGCGAGGTGGCCGCCCTGATCGAGGCCTTCCTGGCAAGTCTCACGCCGGACTAACGGAAAACGGGGGCCGCCGCAGCGACCCCCGTCTCATCGCGTTTGCGCCGTGGCTCTACGACTTCTTGGCGTAGTACTTGCACCAGCCGGTCGGGCTGATGGCGCCCTTGACGATGTTGCAGGTGCCGTTCGACTTCGTCGGGTTCGACTTCGCGGGGACGAACAGCGAACACGAGCTGCACTGCTTGCCGTCCTTCGGCTTGGTCTGGTAGCCCGCGGCCTTCGGATCCATGGTCCCGGCCGCCGATGCCTGGCCGACGGTCATGGCGACCGCTCCGACGGCGACCGGGATCGTGAGAAGATTGATGATGACGTCTTTACGGTTCATGAAGCCCTCTTGAGCGGTCCCGGCAAACGCGCGTTGCGATGGTGCCGGGGCGGAGTTCGGGGAGTCAATACGCGCGCGAGGCCGGATTGCCTCCTACGCGGCCAGGGTGCTGGTGCAGAACTTGCAGCGGCGGGCGGCGAGCGGCACCTCGCTCAGACACTCGGGGCACTCCTTCACGGTCGGCTCGTCCACCGTCTTGGGCTTCAGCCGGGACGTCGCAGCGTCGATCGGCAGGACGATGAAGTAGTAGACGGCCGCGGAGATGAGGACGAACGAGATGAGGGCGTTGAGGAAGTCGCCGACGGGAAACCGGCTGTTGTTGATCGTGAAACCCAAGTACGAGAAGTCCGGCTTGCCGAAGAGCGCCGCGATCACCGGCGTGATGAGGTCCTTGACCAGCGCCGTCACCACGGCTCCGAACGCCGCGCCCATGACCACGGCAACGGCCAGGTCGACGACGTTCCCGCGCATGATGAACTTTCCGAATCCGCTGATCATAGTGTTCTCCTCAAAGGGCAGCGCTGACGCAGCACGCTTGGCCGCTCGCGCTCGCTGCCCTGCCCGACCGGAGGAAACGGCGGGGCGGCTATGAAGCGGTGCCGCCTGGAGGATAACGTGAACGCAATGCTTCGTATCATCGCCGTCTTCGCCGCTGCCGCGGTCCTGGGAGGCTGCGCGGGCGCCGGCCAGTCCCAGATCGCAACCGCCGGGGCCGGCGCTCCCGCTTCGCTCCAATCGGCGGCGCGGACGCAGAGCCTCGTCGAGTCGGTGCGCGCCGACGTGCGATTCGGCATCGACCGGCGGGCCTACGACGCGCGCCTTGCCGTGCGCGGCCCGGGGATCGCTCCGCGTCACAAGGGCTCCACGCTCTTCGTCGACGACCTGGACGCCGGCGAGATTCGCCTCTATCCCGCGACCGGCAAGAACCCGCAGCAGAGCGGGACGATCACGCAGGGCATCGACCTCGGGATCAACGTGGCCGTCGACGCCAAGGGCACGCTGTACGTCGCCAACAACGGGAACAGCACGGTCACCGAGTATCCGCTCGGCCAGACGAGCCCGAGCGTGACGCTGGCGACGTCGCTGGTCTATCCGAACGGCATAGCCGTCGATTCGCAAGGCACGGTGTACGTGACGAGCGGTTCGACGGTGGGCGACACCTACGTCCTGGAGTTCCCGAAAGGAGCGACGTCGCCGTCCGCGCAGGTCGGCACGTTCGGCCTCGCGGTCGGGTTGGCGATCGACCAGAACGACACGCTCTACGTCTGCGACGCACACAACAACCAAGTCTGGAGCGTGGCGAAGGGTTCGACGACGCCGGTGAACCTGGGGCTCACGAGTCTCTCGGATCCGACCGGAGCGGCGATCGATCCCTCCGGCAACCTGTTCGTCACGAACGAGACGTTCCGCGCAAACATCATCAACGGGTTCAAGCCGGGTGCTACGTCCCCGTACGAATCGATCACGACCGACGTGTCCGGGCCGTACACGCTGGCCTTCGACAAGAAGGGTACGCTATACGTCGGCAACGACGGCACGTATCCCGGCTACGTCTCGGAGTACAAGGCCAACAAGACGTCGGTGTACACGACGTTTTCGAACGGCATCGAGAACCCGGCGGGCATCGCCGTCTACAAGCCCGTCTCGATCTAGGGAAGCTCCCTAGCCCGACCCGAGCGCGCGCCGGCGGCGAACTAACCGAGTTCTCACGCCGGCCGCGCACGACTCGTCGAGCGCTCCCGTTATACGGTCGAACCCAAGACCGAAGGAGCACTCATGAATAACCGCTTACTCGCCGCCCCGCTGCTCGGACTCTCGCTGCTCGCCGCAAGCGCCGGCGTCGCCGCGACGGCAGCCCCAGCGTTATCCCAGACTGTGCCGTATTACGCGCCGTACGGCTACGACGCGCACGACGTCCGCGGCACCGTCTCGTACTTCTCCGGCTACGTCATGACGATCAACACGCGCAAAGGACAGATCGAGGTACAGTTGCACCGCGGCACCGTCATCAACCCGCTCGGCATGACGATCCGCCCCGGCATGCACGTGACCGTACACGGCGACTGGAGCACGAACGGCTGGTTCTACGCCAACCGCATCGGCGTCCGCTAACCGGCGCGCGTCCTGCACCGCCGCGCCGGCCTACGGGCCGTAGCGGCGGGGCAGGGCTACTTGACGGTCAGCGTGCTCGATGACGTTCTCCCGAACTCCTCGGGGGCGTACTGCAGGTAGACGCTCGCCGCGGGCCAGGCGTAGGTGCCGGGCGTTACGGAGCGCACGATGTAGTGCAGCGCGTAGACGCCGGCCTCGAGGTGGCTCGCGAAGGCCTCGACGCGGTCGAAGTAGATCTGCTGGTAGTCGATCTGCCAATCGTCGCCGCGCGCTTGGTAGTATTGCGACGACGTCTGGAACGTCGAGTCGACCGCCTGGAAACCGGCGGGGATCGGGTCCACGATCGAGACCGCGTTGACGGCGTGGTCGGTCACGACACGGTCCTCGATTTCGAAGACCTGGGTCGCGCCGACCGCCAGCGCTTGCGGTTGCGCGAGGCCGTAGGTCGCGAGCACCGTGTCGCTTCCCGCCTGCCGGACGATGCGGTCGATGCGCAGTCCCTGATACCGCCCGGGGGCGTTGCCCGCCACGCGGTAGCGCAGCGCCACGACGTAGTGCAGCGTCCCCGTGCCGGTCTTGTCGAGAGCGACCGCCGTCTTGCCCCGCGGGAGATCGCGCATCGGCACGTTCACGTCCGTACTCGTCTTCGCGTAGCCCTGGAATGCCGCAGAGTGGGCCGCGCCGCCGCCCACGCGGACGGTGGCAGTAAACGACGGCGGTGCCGGCTGAAGCGACGCGTACGAGACGAGCGCGTCCATGGCCGACGCGTTGTCGCACGGGCAGCCCCATAGTCCGTTGGTCCGCAGCCCGAGCAGCGCCTGGAGCGCGCGATCCGTCCGCTCCGCCGGTTCGCGCGCATCGACGTACAGCCGCACGAGTTGCGCCTGCGCGGCGACGCCCGTGTCGAACGCGTTCACGCCGGCCGTGCGGCCCGTCTCGTAGACGTTTTGCGACAGCTTGTCGCGCAGGGTCTTCGCCTGGTCGGCCCAGGCCGGCAGTTTCGTCAACTGGCGGGCGAGCATGATCCGCGAGGCCGTGTCGAGCGCGTCGCGCTGCGCGTAGATCTGGCCGATGAAGTCGCTGCGGACCTTCCCGTCGTCGGCGAGCGCCGACAGGATCGCGATCCGCACTTCGCTGCGGCATGGCTCCTGCTTGCACCCTTCGTCTGCGGCGCCCGGATTGGCGAGCATCTTCAGCAGCGCGGGGTCGAGCGCCGCGAGCGCGGCGGCGGCGTCCGCCGACCCCGCAGCCTTCGCGTGGGCGAGCGCGCCGGCGGCGAAGGCGCTCACGAACTGATTGCTCGACTTCGCGCCGGGCCACGCGGCAACGCCGCCGTCCGGCCCGCGGAGCGCGCGCAGCGCCGTCAGGGCCTTCGCGAGCGCCGTCGTGACCGCGGCCGCAGGTTGCTGCCGGTACTGCTTGGCGAGCAGGACCGCGTCGCCCGCCACGCCGATGCGGCTCGCGACCGACATCCCGTACGCGTCGTCGTCCTGCAGCGAAGAACGCACCGGCTCCAGGACGTCGGGCAGCAGCGTGCTCGCGAGGGTGGCGTCGAGGCCGCCCGCATCGCTCGGGAGTTCCGCCGCAACCGTCAGCGGAACGGTCGCGGAAGCCGCCGTCGTCCCCGTCGTGACGAC
>Ga0182012_10007733_pt1 | contig 10709 bp, 7 predicted proteins | sample 612S2SmetaG_FD_120486 | JGI IMG/M metagenome (GOLD analysis project Ga0182012, IMG submission 120486) | Permafrost microbial communities from Stordalen Mire, Sweden - 612S2S metaG | ecosystem: Environmental > Terrestrial > Soil > Wetlands > Permafrost | place: Sweden: Stordalen | collected...
CGCCGCGCAGACGCGGGCGTAATCCACGATGCCCTCTTGTGGGACGCGCAGCGCCGCCACTCCGCCCACGTGCGGTTCGATCTCGCGCATCTCCTCGCGCCCGAGCCAGCGCAGGCCTTCGAGCCCGTTGGCAGCGCCGCGTTCCTGCAAGGCGCGCAGGCGTCCGACTTCGATGTCGTCGACGGCGACCACCAGCTTGCCGCAGATCTCATGCGGCACGCCGTTTTCCTGGCAGAACGCCACCATCTGGCGGATGCCCTGTACCGCCAGCCGCGCTTTTACCGAGCCCGGCTTATAGTAGAGGCCGCAATGCAGCACACCGCTGTTGTGGCCCGTTTGGTGTTTGCCGACCTCGCTCTCCTTTTCGAGAAGCGTGATCTCCGCGGATGGCATGCGCTCTCCTAAACGGTATGCCGTGGCCAGCCCCACGATGCCGCCTCCAATGACGATGATTTTCACAGTGAGTCCAGATCCATCGCGGTCTTCAACTTCCCTTCGCTGTCTTCCCGGCCCTTGTCAGGTGCTCGATGCCTGCGTTCTCCAGGTCGACAGCGAAGTCGAGCGATGTGCCGGCAGTTTCGGCTGCATAGGCCACAATCGCAACGCGGCGAGCGCGAGGACCGCCGGTGCTTTTTCGTCGGGAAGAGCCACGTGGAGGTTCTTCATGTAGTTTGGCGCACTCTTGATCATGCCACAGGCCGGCGTACGACTATCGCACGGGAGCGATGGCCATCGAGGTGACTCACCGTTGCTCCGTCAGATTGAAGAGCAAGCCGAACCGATCCCGGACGTAGCACCGTGGGAACTCGGGCTCGTCCTTCACGATTTCGCAGCCATTCTTCACCAGCCGGGCCTTGGCCTCTTCGACGCTCTCGACCGTTACCTCGAGCACCGCCCCCAGCGCGGGGCCGCGCTCAATAAAGAGGTTGATGTGCTCGCCGTGAAGGCTGATCATGTTGGGCATATCGCCGGAAATTTCGAAGCCGAGTTGGTCGACATAGAAAGCGGCCGCGTCCTTCGGTTCCGGCGCTTGAATCAAGATGTCCGTTCCAAACTTGTTTGCCATGTTTCGCCGCACCTCGTCCGCCACGCGAACCCGGACCCTGGATTGAGACTACACTATCTTTTTTGGCCGCATTGCCGTCTAATGTTCGCAGGAGGCTCCATGCGTGTTTTTGCCATCATACTCCTATGTGCCGCCGCGTTGCCGGCACAGAAGCCGGTCTCCGAACAAGATGTTCGGGCTTCGATGGAAACCAAGGAGCGCGAAAGAAAGCATCTGTGGGAGACCAAGGACTACCAGGCGGCGGTTCGTCTTCTCGAAGAGTTGGTCGCCGACCCTGCGCTGCGGCGCTTTCCCGACCTTCACCTGAACAACCTCTACAATCTCGCCTGCGGTTACGCGCTCGTCGGCGACTCAGCTAAAGCAGTGGCACGGTTGAGGGAGACTCTCGATCTTGGTTATCGCAACGTGGCAAACATCCAGCGAGACAGCGATTTCGATTCCATTCGCAATGACCCCGGTTTCCTTGCCGTGATCGCGGAAATGAAAACCATTCCCGATTTCTGGAACGGCCCCGCCTGGGAGACTCCCTACCAGCCCGATCTCCCTGAAAACGAGAAACTCGCCGGTCTCTCCCGCTTCTGGTCGGAAGTTAAATACAACTTCGCCTGGTTCGAGCACTTGCCACGCGATTTCGACTGGGACGCACTCTACGTCTCCTACATCCCCAAGGTGCGAGCCACGCGCTCCACGCTCGAATACTACCGCGTGTTGCAGGAATTCTGTGCACGTCTCAAGGACTCCCACACGAGTGTCAACTTGCCCAGCGCGTTGGGGCGAGAAGTCTATGCCATACCGGGGGTGAGTACGCGCTTGATCGAAGGACGCGTGCTGCTCTCGGAGATCTGGGACCCCGCGTTGAAAAAGGATGGTCTCGTACCCGGCCTCGATATCGTCGCCATCGACGGCGTGCCGGTCAAACAGTACGGCGCCGAACGCGTCGCACCCTACCAGAGCGCCTCCACCGCGCAGACTCTGGACATCCAAACCTTCGAATATGGTCTGCTTCGGGGAAAGATGGGGGTGGCTGTCGAACTGACGCTGCGCGCGCCCGACGGCAGCACGTTCCAGCGTTCACTTCCACGGGGGACCAGTAACGGAGCGGCGCCCCAGCGCCTGCCCGACTTCGAATTCAAAGTGCTGCCTGGAAATATCGCCTACGTGGCGCTGAACACCTTCGGCACGGCCACGGCGCAAACGGAATTCGAACGCCAGTTCGACGAGATCGCGAAATCCCGGGCGCTGATTTTCGACGTGCGCAATAATGGCGGCGGGAACAGCGGATACGGCACCGCGATCCTCTCGCACCTCATCGAGAAACCTGCGCCGGCCTCGGAATGGCGCAGCCGCCAGTACGTCCCGGCACAGCGCGCGTGGGGCAATCCGCCCGGCTGGACCGGCGACACGCCGACCACGGAGCCGAGCCGCGGCCAGCACTACCGAAATCCCGTCGTGGTCCTAACCAGCCCGCGCACGTTCTCCGCTGCCGAGGATTTCACCATCGATTTCGAGCTAACAGGCCGCGGCAGGATCATCGGTGAGCCGACCGGCGGCAGCACTGGCCAGCCGCTCTTCTTCTCGCTGCCCGGCGGCGGCTCGGCGCGCGTGTGCACCAAGCAGAACCTGTATCCCGACGGGCGCCAGTTCGTGGGCGTGGGCATTCAGCCGCAGATACTGGTCCGCCCCACGGTTGCCGATTTCCGCGCCGGCCGCGACGCGGTTCTGGAGAAGGCCCTGGAATATTTGCGAAGCTCACTGGCTCCCTGACTGCGAGATTGGATACTGCCGGAACGCGCGCCCGCTTGGGTTATCGTTCCATAAACCCTTTATGGTTTGTCCGGAAATAACCGCTCCCTCTGGTCGCGGCTCGGATACGTATGCTGCCCATTCCGAGCCTCGACCAGAGGGAGCGGTTTCCGAAAACTGCCGCTGTTATCTCTTGACGAGTCCTTACCCGCGATAGGGGATTACCTGCCAGTCGCCCAGCGTTTACAAACGGTTCGGGCAGCGCCCGGAAGCCACTTTGCCGTATCCCGCCTCGGGGAAATGAGTGCGGCTGATTATCCGGAAGTCTTAGTGTGGCAGGCTCCGGGCGGACCATGCGCTACTCGGAGTAAGATGGGCGTCACGAAGGCGATTGGGAGCCTCCGCATTGCTGTGGACCCCGCAGCCCTGCCTAGACGTTCGCCGTAGAGTCGCTCTTGATGTCGTTCTTGACCATCGCCAGCACTTTGTCGTCGAACTCGAAGCTAGCCGTGCGCGGCTTGTGATTACGGGTGTACCAGCGGTACGTCTCTTTGAGACCCACCTCGAACGGTGTCGGCTTGAGCTTCAAAATACGCGCTACCTTGCCGATGTTCTCGGTGATGGGAGGCACGTCGAAGTATTCGCCGAAATAATAAGGCTCACCCATGGCATTGCCGCCGGCCTGCTGGATGACATCGCGCGGTACGCGTGCCAGAGTGACTTCCACGTTGGCGGCGCGCGCCAGCTTGTCGGCGAATTCCACCTGCGTGAGCGGCTTGGGATCTCCGATATTGAATGCCTCGCCCACCGCGCGGGGCTCTTCGATGGAGCGGGCCATGGCCTGCACCAGATCGGTGAGGTAGACGAATTGCATCAGGCGATGGCCGTCGCCGGGAATGATGATGGGCCGGCCGGCGCGCAGACGGTCCCAGAAGAATTGCTCGCGGTAGAAAGGATTCCCCGGGCCGTACACGAACGGGGGACGGAAGGTCACCAGGGGCAGTCCGCTCTGCGCCTGCATACGGAAGAGCAGCCGCTCGGTGGTCGCTTTGTGCCGGGTATACGGAATGGCGTGATAATCGGGCGCCAGCGGATCGCTCTCCTTATGATTCAACCCGTCGCCATACGCCGCCACGCTGGACAGGAAGACGTACCGTGTGAGGCGATCGCCGCAGGCGCGCACCGTCGCTTCTACCTGCTCCGCCGTGGTGCCGCGATCCCAGTCGTAAACGTTGTCGAAAACGGCGTCGAACCGGCGCGTGGATAGAGCTTCGCGCATGGCCGCGGCATCGTTACGGTCGGCCTGGATGTTGTCCACCCGGCGTCCGAAATCGTGTTTCGGTTTGCGGTGCAGCACCGCTACTTCGTGGCCGCTCTTCACCAGCTCCTCCACCAAAGCCCGGCCGATGAAGAGCGTTCCCCCGATTACCAGTACCTTCATATGCTCCTAAGACAATAAGACGCGGCGGCGCAGAAGTCTAGCGCTTTTCGCAACCGCCGGGCCGATGAGAGACTCAGTTAATCGTAATATTCCAGGCCGAGGTGCGTAATCAGGTCCTCGCCCATCATCCAGCGCAGGGTGTTTTTGAGCTTCATGAGCTGAATGAAAATGTCGTGCTCCGGATACAAACCGGGGGCATGCATGGGCGCCTTGAAATAGAACGAAAGCCATTCCTGAATGCCGCGCATGCCGGCGCGCTGCGCCAGATCCATGAAAAGCACGATATCCAGCATCAGCGGGGCGGCCAAAATCGAGTCGCGGCACAGAAAGTTGATCTTGATCTGCATGGGATAGCCGAGCCATCCGAAGATGTCGATATTGTCCCAGCCTTCCTTGGCATCGCCGCGCGGCGGATAGTACTCGATGCGGACCTTGTGGTAGAACTCGCTGTACAGATCGGGGTACAGGTCCTTCTGTAGAATGTACTCGAGAGCCGACGACTTGCTGACTTCCTTGGAGCGGAACGATCCCGGCTCATCCAGCACTTCGCCGTCGCGATTGCCCAGAATATTGGTGGAAAACCAGCCGTTCAGTCCCAGCATGCGGCTTTTCAGTCCCGGCGCAATCAACGTCTTCATGAACGTCTGGCCGCTCTTGTAATCCTTTCCGGACACCGGCACATTCATATTGCGCGCCAGTTCGAGCAGCGCCGGCATATCGGTGGTCAGGTGCGGCGAGCCGTTGGCGAAGCCCATGCCGCTCTTCAGCGCCGCATAGGCGTAAATCTGGCTGGGCGAAATCTCCGGGTCGTTCTTCTGCAGGCCGCACTCGAAATCCTTGAGGGTGGCATGCACTGGGGCGGCCTGATGATAGACCTCGGTCGATCCGCACCAGATCATCTGCGTGCGGGCCACACCGGTTCGCTTCTTGAAGCTTTGGATGTCGTCCATGATTCGCTCGGCGTAGTCCATCTTGGACCCGCCGGACATGACGTTCGGTCCATTGATGCGCTTGACGAAGTCGTGGTCGAAGACGGCCTTCATCGGCTTGATGGCCTGCATCGGCTCTTTAACCTGCTCCAAGAGCGACATTTCCAGCACGCCTGCTTTCACGGCGGCTTCGTAGGCGTTATCTTCGAAAATATCCCAGCAGCCAACTTCGATGTCATTGATTCCGGCCAGCGGCACGAAATCCTTAATCGCGGGGCTGCGGCCTTCCGTACGTTTCCCCAGGCGGACAGTGCCGAGTTGCGTGAGGGACCCGATCGGCTTGGCGAGTCCTCTCTTAATGGCTTCCAGCCCGGCGATAAACGTGGTCGTCACCGCGCCCATTCCGGGGACGAGAATACCTAGCTTCCCCTCCGCTGGCGCGATTTGGACGTTGTCTTGATTGGGCAAATGCGGTCTCCTTTTAGTCGAAATGCTATAATACCAACTCGATGCGGGAACGTGCGACTGCCACTCTCTCTACAATCGTAGTGGACGACGAGCAACTGGCCTGTGACGAACTGTCGTTCCTGCTCCAGGATTTCCCGGAAATAGATGTAATTGCAACCGGTTCCAACGGATTGCAGGCGGTGGAGCTGATCCGCAAGATGGAGCCTGAGCTGGTCTTCTTGGACGTCAATATGCCCGGCCTGGATGGCATGGGTGTAGTACGGCAATTGCGCGAAAAGGGCGTCGAGCTGCCGCACGTCATTTTCGTTACCGCTTACGACCAGTACGCTGTTGAGGCCTTCCGCCTGGAAGCCCTGGATTACCTGTTGAAGCCCGTCGACAAGGTCCGTCTGGCGGAGAGCATCGACCGGGCACGCCGCGCCGCACAGGAACGGAAAGTGCCGGAAGTGGCGGTAGCCGCGCCTTCGGCCTCGGCGGCGCCGGCTCCGCAATCGGCGCCACGGAATAAATTGGCAGTCCGTTGCAACAATCGCCATTTCATCGTGGACGCCAACGAGGTGATCTACGCCACCATCGACAACGGTCTCATCACGCTAGTCACCACCAACCTGGAAGGCCATTCGAATTACCGCACGATTGAAGACTTGCAGGCCGCGCTCGACCGCGAGCAGTTCTGGCGCGTGCACCGGTCCTACCTGGTCAACATCAATCGGATCAAGGAAGTGGTGCCATGGTTCAAGTCGAGCTACCAGCTCCGCATGGACGACAAGAAGCACACCGAAGTGCCCGTCAGCCGCGTACAAACCCGCAGGTTGCGGGAACTTTTTAAGCTGTAGCCGCCATAGAGACGCTGTTAGTTCCGTAGGCTCCAAGCTATAGATACACCGTACCGCTGGCAATCGCTCACCTGTTCAGCCGTCTCGATGGCGCGCCTCTGACTTTCGATCGAACGCGGGGCCTTTTTCCGATTCCGGCCCTGCGTTGCTGTTTACTGCTGTCTGTCTTCCAGGCGTTCGATTCTCTCTTCGTGGCTGGCCGCGATGTTGGCCAGTCGGTGTATCGCGTCCTTCACGTCAGCGGCGTATTCGGTCATTTGCTTTTTGAATTCGTCGTGTCGCTTTTCCAGGTCTTCGTGGAGGTGGGTTACTACTTCCAGGTGCATGGTGAGTGCTTCAAGTCGCTCATCTATGGTCATGGTTTCGGCTTCCTTTTGGGGTGTGGCATTCCCGCCGGCTTGTTCGATTATCTCACCCCCAACGCTTTCGCGTAGGGGTTCACCTGTTGTGGTCCGGCTGTCAGTTGCCGCGCCGGCGACCACCGCCGCGCACTGCGCCCACTTCCCCGGTGACACAAACGCTGCACCGACCGCTTCCCACCTTTGTACTAACCCATGCACGACCCCGGCGCGGCTTTCAACCTGAATCCGGCAGTTGCGGCCTGCCGAATCGTCGGTCGGCCTACGGCTCAATCGCTTGTGAAAACCGCGGTTCTCACCAGAAAGGTGAGCTGCGCCGCAGTTGGAAATTGCAGGCAGCAAAGGCTCTGGACTCCTGATGTCTCCCCGTAACTTTGATGCGCCAAGGAATCAGACTGAGCCACGCCACAAGAACCAAGTGTTATTGGCCGCAGATAAACGCGGATGAACGCAGATAAGACAAGAGCTTTTTTGTTTCTTACCCGTGTTTATCCGTGTTCATCTGTGGCCAATAATGTTTCTTTGGTCTGGTTCGTCGGACACTGCCAGCCTAGGTGGATGTTTTCGCCTTGACCGTCCGACGATCGAGCTGCAGCCGGCGTGCAGTCTCTTCATAACTGCCGGTTTGCCGATAGATATACGTGCAGTATCGCCGTAATAACTGGTCGGCGGTAAGTCGGCCGGCGCGAAGCTCCCGCGCCAGTTCGTCCCCTGTGTCGCCGGATTCTGCCCGTGCCGGCCGGTAAGTCCGGCGGATGAGCACATTGCGTACGCACTGTTCCAGCTCGCGATAATTCCCCGGCCACCGATACTCGGCCCCGAGATTCTGCTCTACCCATGCGATCGCTTCGGCCGCCAGTTCTTCCGATTCCGCGCCGGCGATCTTGCGCGCCATATAGGCGATCGATTCGCGGAGCACCTGCGGCGAATCGGCAATCTGCTGCGCGAGCGAGGGCGTCGAGATCTGGTCGGAACACAGACGGTAGTACAAATCTTCGCGGAAACGGCTGCTGTGAATGTCCGCAGCCAGGTCGCGATTGGTGGCGGCGATCAGCTTGCCCTGAAAGCGCAGGCTGGCGGTGTCGCCTACAGGATTGAATCGCCGTGTCTCGATTACACGCAGGAGTTTCACCTGAATGCCGGGCTCCAGATCGCCCATTTCGTCCAGAAAGACCGATCCGTGCGCGGAGCATGTCTCGAGCCACCCCTTGCGGTCGCCCACCGCGCCGGTGAACGACCCGCGGCGGTGGCCGAACAGCTCCGATTCCACCAGTGCCGGTGACAGCGCCGAGATATTGATGGGGAAAAACACCGTCCCCTCGTCATCGGGAAACGCCATCCGCCGCTCGTCGAACCGCAGGTACGGCGATTCGGCGATGGCGCGCGCGACCAGTTCCTTGCCCGTGCCGGATGGGCCGGTGATGAGCGTGGCGAATTCGCCCATCCGCTCGTACAGCGTACGGCGATAGCGCCGCATATCGTGGGTGAAGATCGATTGCCACACCCCCGCGCGCAGCTGCGCCGCAGGCAGCGAGTTGCCGATGATGTTCAGGAAGATGCGTTCGAACGCGCACTGGATCTGCCGGAAGCAGGCGAAGGTGTGGGCCGGCTCGTAGCTCGAGGGCAGTGACAGGCCCTCGATTTCGAAGAAGTACCGCCAGTCCGACAGAAACTGCGAATAGAACCGCCACCGCGCTGCCCCGGCGCCCCTCTGTTCGCCAAACCCGGCGTCGAAGAAGCGTGGATAGTAGCGCTGATAGAGCAGGTTCAGGATGGCCTCTTCATAGAGGCCGCGGTCTTCCTCATTCGCCGTCACTCGCGCCGCGAGCTTGCCTCTCAATCGCGGGCACAGCTCATCGAGGCGCGCCGCGATTCGCCACACATTCGCGCGGCGCCGCTCCGGTTCGTGTATGGAGAAGCTCCAGACCGGCTCGTCATCGACAAATTCCGCGCCGAGAGCCGACCGCTCGTGCTCCATCCGCTCCGGCAGGAACGGATTGCAAAACGCCAACCGCGATGCCGCCCGCAGGAACGCTCGCTCCGATGAGGACAGGAATGCCATAGATATGCATTCATTGTACAGACGTACGCACAGAGTGTACATTTGAGGCCAGGGAAATCGGTGAGCCTGGTGAAAGAACCAATCGGTGCGCTGCACGGCGCCCCAAGGATGGAGCGGCCTTCCATCGGATCGCCGTCTCCAGGCGCGTGGTGCAACCTGGCGGTTGGCGGCCCATCCTGCCTGCGCCTGCTGGCTGCGGCCGCCGATGGACGCAGCCAAAGACGGCGAAACTGCAGAATTATTTCCGCGATCGACAAGTATGGCGTCTGGGCGCGCGGAACACTCCGGCCCGCCTCATACCCTGCTGCCAGACAGGCGCCGAGTGCCCCGCGGCGAGAGGCTCGACGCACTGCTTCCGGCCCGAGCCGGTGTCGCGATCGACACGTATGGCGTTTGGGCGCGCGGAACACTCCGGCCCGCCGAGCGACCCCGGAGAGAAGTTCGGACGCGCCGATTCCGGCACGAGCCGGCGTTGTGTGCGCATCGATTGTATGGGACTGTACATAGAATGTACACAGGCTCCGAAAGGATGCTCCTCGAAGGCGCCGAACCTATTGAAACTAATAGGGCGGGGAATGGGGCGCGGCGTGTACTATTCAATGCGCCATGATTAGTGATTCAATAGCTCGAACGATGCCTCACGGATTCGGCGAGCTTCTCAAAAAACGGGGCTTCCAGGCCTTCCTCTGGACGCAATTCCTGGGCGCGTTCAACGACAACCTATATAAGATCATCGTCTCCATGCGCGCCGTGCAACTGGCGGCGGCAGCGGGCGGCCTGTATCTGTCGTTGGCGGGGGCCGTGTTCGTCGCGCCGTTCCTGCTCTTCAGCGGATACTCGGGCCACCTGGCGGACGCCGTCAGCAAGCGCACCGTCCTGATCTCGGTGAAGGTTTTCGAGGTCGCGGTGATGCTGTTGGGACTGGCGGTTTTCTTCTCCACTCGCATTGAGCTGATGCTGGTGGTGCTGTTCCTTATGGCGGTGCACTCCACAGTTTTCAGCCCGGCGAAATACGGCATCGTGCCGGAAATGCTGGGCGATGAGGACCTCTCGCGCGCCAACGCGCTGCTGGAGATGAGCACCTTCGTGGCGATCGTGCTCGGCACTTCGGTGGGCTCGCTGCTATTCGTCGCCTGGAAGAACGAGCCGTGGAAAATGGGGCTGCTGACGGTCGGGGTCGCCATCGTGGGGCTGGCCGTCTCGCAGGCGATCGCACGCGTCCCGGCGGCCGGCGCCACTGCGCGATTCCAATGGAACCCCTTCGCGGAAGTCATCACTGGCACCAAACACCTGCTCGCCGACCGCGCCCTGTGGTTGACGGTGCTGGGCATCTCTTACTTCTGGTTTCTGGGCGCGCTCTTTCAGTTGGACCTGCTGCTGTTCGCGAGCGAGGTGTTGCACGTCAACGAACTCCGCACCGGTCTGATGGTCACCTGCCTGGCGGTAGGGATCGGCGCGGGCAGCATGCTTTCGGGCAAACTCTCCGGCGATAAGGTGGAACTCGGACTGGTGCCGCTCGGCTCCCTGCTGATGGCGGTCTTCTCCGTGCTGCTCTATGTGGCGCGCGGGTCGTACGGCTGGTCGGTCGCCATGCTCGCGTTGCTGGGTCTGTCGAGCGGCCTCTTCATCGTGCCGTTGAATGCTTACCTGCAGCAGAAGGGCGAAGCTCGCGAAAAGGGCCGCCTCATCGCTACCAACAATTTCTACAACACCATCGGCATGTTGATCGCCTCCGCGACGCTCTGGCTGATGCACGATCGCCTGCACGTGGGGCCCGACAAGCTGATCCTGATCTTCGGAGTCGC
>Ga0182012_10007734_pt1 | contig 10709 bp, 11 predicted proteins | sample 612S2SmetaG_FD_120486 | JGI IMG/M metagenome (GOLD analysis project Ga0182012, IMG submission 120486) | Permafrost microbial communities from Stordalen Mire, Sweden - 612S2S metaG | ecosystem: Environmental > Terrestrial > Soil > Wetlands > Permafrost | place: Sweden: Stordalen | collected...
ACGACATCACCCCACAAAATGCTTGGGCCATCCAGGCAGCAAGCTATAAGGGCATCATCGGGGGAACCTATACCGTGGACGGTATCGCGGGCATGGCCCTGTTTACGGGATGCGCCACCGAGGAGGCCTTCCAGGTGATGGTGCAAACAACGCTGGCCCAGTTAGGGCAGCCCAGCGCAGACGCTCCGGTCATCACCAATGCGACGGTAGATTTAGTGGATGCAGGCGGGACCGTGACTATCGGGGTCTATACGGTGAGCCTATACGGGCTGATCGGCACAGGCGGGCCCTTTCCATCGCTCGTAATGAACATGAAAACAGACCCAACGGGATCTGTGCCGACAGATTACAGCTTTAGTTTCACAGGGCTGCCCGCAAATGTAACAGCGGAGAACACGACGCCAGACGCTTATCCCGACGCGCAGATTACCTTTACAACAAGCTACGGGGCAGCGACGGGAAACAGCGACGTAGCCGTCCTCATCACCGGGCCGGGCGGATCAGGAACTATCACCGTAACCATTCGCGTCATCTCCGGTGACCAAATCCCCGTGCTGCCGCCGCCAATCTACATCTTGCCGGATTCCGCCAGCAGCAAAACGACCTACGACCTGAGCTACAACGTGACCGCCTTCACCCTCACCTATCAAGTGTTGCCAAGCGACGGCGCTTTGTTAACCAGGTTCGGCATCCCGGTCCAGCAGCAATGGATGCTGACCGCCAGCCCCTGCTATGCCAGCAGCTACGCCAAGCCCGCAGCCACCGCGTACCTACAACTGACCGCCAATGCGAACGTCCTGCTGGGTGGCGCTGGGGTCAACCTGGGCAACCCTTCCGACGCAGTGGACCCGCTGACAGCCTGGGTTGCAGTCTTCGGCGACCTGCCAGATACCGGCAAAATCGCATTCCTCATCGCGCCGGTTGACCCAATCACCGGCTGCCCTGGGCCATCGCTCGAGGCCATCGCAGAGTGGAAAGTCGGGACGCTCTTGGGCGCAGACCTCTCTGTGTGGGAAGGGCCAATGTTCAGCATCGGTGGCGGATATGGAACTGAGCCTTTAACGGTTGGTGTACCCAGAACCTTCGATATTTTCCTTTACCCAACGAATGGTACAGTCTATCCGGTCATTCCCCAGCCACCAAACTACAGCGGGACCATCGCCCTTTCAATCGTCAAAGACGCAGTCATTCCCGCCGGGAACAATACTACAACCAAGTCGTTCCCGCCTAACGTCACAGCGACCTTGAGCACTACAACAATCACCATAACCGGCGGATATCCAGCCCCGGCTACTGCGTCATTCACGCTCGAGCAGACAGCCGCAAATCGCTATGTCTTCAGTGGCGCTTTGAATCCAAGTACGCCAGGCTTCAGCGGGCCGATCAAAATTGAAGCGACGGATGGGATTCAGACGGTGTCGGCAAAACTGAGCTTACAGATGGGCGGCGACCTGCCGCCGCTGCCGTCTAATTTCGTCTATATGGCCCCAACTCCCATCTACGCAGTGGACCTGCCACCTGGCAGTTACACCATTCCATACACCGTGTACAACGAAGGGCCGGACGGGCAATACGTGGTGATGGTCGAAGAAAGCCCAAATACGGGAATCAGTATGAGCTTCAGCCCAATCAGCCTGAACGTCCCGGCGGTGGCGACGACGGTGCAAGGCGCCTCCCCAATCACAACCATTGGTCAGGGACCGGGTAGCAACGGCGGCTTCGCGCAGATTTCCTTGCCCGATGTCGGATCGGCTTTGGACGGCGCAGTATGCCCATATCTGACCGGCAGTTTCGTCGGCTGGCATGTCCAGTACACGGACAGCGGAGATCCGACCTACAACGTTGCAAACTCTCTCATTACCGCGAATGACGTATTGAACGTCCAAACCGCGACACCATACACCCTCGGGAACTCGCCGTGGGGGGGGACCATTACCCTGACCAACCCGGACAGCGTGGTAAACACGCCCGCACCGACCCTGACAACGCGCGTGGCCGGGGCGGCGTCAACCGTGGCAACGATGGTCATCGCGCCAGGGACGCTTACCCCAGGAACTATCGTCAACGTCGAGGCAAGCTGCGGCGTGTACTCAAACTACGTTTACGTGGTCTTTCAGGAACCAAATGTTTCAGAGTCCGAGATGTCACCCAGCCCGATCACCATCGACGGGCCAGGCGCAGGAACGTTTACCCAGGTGCTTGACTACTACGGCGATTCTGAGAATCCGGCGGTCATGCTCCTGACCGTAAGTTGCGCTATCCCAGGTTCAACTGTGTCCATCAGCCCGGAGACGTTGACGATACCGCCAAGAACGGGAGATGTGCCGAGCCACGTCACAGCCACCGTGACCTACACCTTTGTCGCTGGTACGGTCACGCTCAACCAGGCCATACAGATCACAGGCCAGCATCAAAGCAGCATCGTACCCGGCGGTCCTTTATTAGACGATGGGCTGTTTCTGTATGCCATCGGCTTCGTCAGTTAAGTGGGCAGGCGTCTAATCTCCTGTGAGTCAAATAGCTGCTAAACTGGGCGCGGTGAACTAATGTCAATCGACGCGATTACCGTAGCGGCAATCTTTCTGATAGGCCAGACCATCTGCGCGGTCTTCGCTTTCGCAACACTCCGCGCAGACACGGCCAACCTGAAAACGTGGGTACGGGATATTGCGTCGGACACCAAGGCGACGGCTCTGGTCGTCGCCGCATTGACCGGGCAGCGCTACCAAGAACATGAGCACAAGGAGTAGAAACCGATGATCCTACAGCGCTACACGAACCCCGCTGATGTCAGCCAGCAGGACGTTGACAACATCTCCGCCGCCAGGTCCACCCTGGACATTGCGGCCTACACGCTTACCCATCAGGGCATCATTGCCGCGGTGGACGGCAGGGCCAGGGCAGGCGTCAAGGTCCGGCTGTACCTGGACCGTACCGAGCTCGAGTGCGAGGCGCGCGGTGACGCCACGCTCGCCCATTGCCCGCTCGGTGTGCTCTTGTCCACCCCCAACGTGCAGATCAAGGTCAAGGCCAGCAGTATCCTGATGCACCTGAAAAGCTACTGCGTGGACAACAAGCTGCTGCGCGACGGCTCGGCCAACTTCTCACCGCTCGGCGAAGGCGAGCAGGATAATTCCATGTTCTGTAACGACGACAGCGGCGTGCTGGCCCTCTGGCAATGCAAGTTCGAGGCGATGTGGGCACGCCAGGACAACCTGGGTGTGGCGCAGGCCATCTCGGAAAGCCACCGCACCGAGCCAACCAGGTACAACTCCCGGTGATCGGGCAGTAAAATGGCCATGAGGGTAAACAAATCCTCATGTGCCTTGGGGGCGGCCACCGGCTGCCCCCGTTTTTTGCGCCGATTTTTGTCCAATTAAAAACGGGCGCACCTGGGGCTTTAGGGGACTCGTGTGTGAGCATTACCGGGAGCACTTCGGTAACGGTCGAAGACCGCGACCCCCCTATCAAGGTCAGAACCCAATCAGCAAAAGAACTGCCCGACTGGCGGTGACCAATGCCCAAACGAGACGACCTGGCGCACTCGAAGCGCCTCCAACACAATCCCATTCACCTCTGTGCGTTTGCGCGTTTTGTTGTGCCCACATCTGCCCACCGGGATAGAAGCCCCTACCATTGCCCGGAAACCCCAATTCAGTGCATGACGCTGACCCGGGGACGCTTGCGCTCGCGGAAAGCCTTCGGCTTTAGACTCGATCTTTCGACAATCGAGGGACCGCTCCTTTTGAGAAGTGCACCACGGGGGCATCGAGGCGTCATCGGACGTGGCAGGGCGTGACTCTACCAGGCGCTGGGCGGCAACGGAAGCCAACCAGTTCCCTCTACGCGACCGGGTATCAGACTGGAATTGAGACATTTTAGAAAAAACCCGGCTAAGCCGGTTTTCTGTCGGAGCCGGAGAGGTACACTCAGGCCAGCGACGTGCTCACCATCTCACGGTTTGAGCCAAAAGTTTTGCACAGCCAAAGCCCCAAAAATCCAGTTTTGAAGTGCTATCAACAAACCACCGTAAAAGTGGTAAGTCGTTTGGATTTGATGCAGTGTTGTCAGAATGCTACTTATCAGACCCAGTAAACAACCGTCTAAGCGGTAAACTACGCGCCGTTTCTGTGCATGATACAGAAGATGGTCAAAAGATTTATTGATGAGAGTAAAACGAATTGTGCATGTTATGCAGATGTCGCTCTTGACATGCGGTGGTTATGTACCGTATCTTCCAGAAAGATGATGTTTACCACATGAAAGGAGTTTTTAATGGCGGACTTTGAAGTCACCCGAGAAGTACCACAACTTGAGAAGGATCCTCGCAAAACGATCTGCACCTGCGGCCAATCCGTCTACCTTCCAGCCCATCCGACGTTCCACTGCCCGAAGTGCCATGCCACCTACATCAGCCGGTCGATGAACCGGCCCGCGTACTGCGCTCAATGCAAGTTCCCGGTGCGCAAGTGGCGCAGCCGCAACAACATCCCGGACATTCGCACGCCTTTCCCATAGATCGAGGCCGTGTTCCACGTGGAACACTCGCGGGAAATAGCCAGGTGCAGGCGAATGGAAAAGGGGGAGTCAGTGAAATCGTACCCAATGATGCAGCCGAACCCGTTGGTTCGATACGTTGAGGCCGTCGAGACGCATTTCAGCAGGCACTTCGGCAAGCCATGCACGTTTCAGCCGGACGACTTCAAACTGCTATTGCAGTGGTTCAAAGAAGAGATGCCACTAGAAGCAATCCGACGTGGCATCGACGCGGCATTCGACGAGGCGCGCTGCCGGATCCAGTACAATCCGGCGGCAAAGCCAAGCAGCATTGCCTTCTGTCAGCGTTATGTACTCGTAGCCGACAAGGCTTTGATACAGGCAAGCGTTGGCACAAACAAGACGGGAGAGGATAAGGACTCATGGCAACGATAAGTGCGCCAAAAACGGTGCTAGCCTTTTTGGATTTGATTGCAGAAGCGGAAGTCACAAGCACATCAGCAGTAACCAAGAATGATGGATACGACATTATCGTTAATGGCGTAGATGAGCATGAGATCATTACCGATTACAGTGCCCATCCGTTCGCTACCGGGCGCGCTCCAATCTATGTTTCGCCGCCGCTTTACTACGCGAAGGTGGGGCTTGTGAACAAAATGCAATTGGCTGAACAACCGCCGAGGCTGGCGCGGGCTGCAATCTACTCAACAGCAGCGGGCCGCTATCAAATCATTTTGCCGACATGGGCATATTTGACGCTCCGGGCAGGATTGAGTGACTTTACACCCTTGTCGCAGGATAAGGCGGCGCTCTTGCTGCTGGCGCAACGCGACGCGATGACACCTATTACGACGGGTGATGTAGAAATAGCCATAGACCGCGTGGGCGCGATCTGGGCATCGTTCCCAGGCAATGAATACAAGCAGCCAGGCGTAACAAAGGAATGGTTGTTGTCACGGTACTATGCGATGTTGAAAGGTATGTGACGTAATGGCAAATGTAGAAAAAGAAGCCGTTGAAGCCATGCCGGGTGAGGTCGAAAGAAGCGTTAAAGACGCTCTGATCGAGGCCTCAAAAAGCGTCGACAGAGCCGTCGATAGCTCCGGTTTAACGCCTAACCAGGAGCTCTATCTGTACACCATGTTGATGTCAGTGCTGCAAACGCGTTTACTTGGAGTCATCGGCGACGACGAGGACGAGAAACCAGAAACAATTCAATAGACCGGGGCGACCGGAGCACTGATGCGTGACAGTTTTTACGCCAAAACAAGATGAACGGAGAATCGAAGATGACAGAAACAACGAAGGAGACCCTGCTGCAAGACGTTGGCAACGTGCTCGGCGTCGAAAGAAGCGTCAATGACGCTCTGGTCGAGGTCTCAAAAAGTATCGACAGAGCCATCGATAGCTTCGGTTTAACGCCTAACCAGGAGCTCGATCTGTACACCGCGTTGATGTCAGTGCTGGAAACGCTTGCACTTGGAGTCATCGGCGACGACGAGGACGAGAAACTAGAAATAATTCAATAGACCGGGGCGACCGGAGCACTGATGCGTGACAGTTTTCACGCCAAAACAAGATGAACGGAGAATCGAAGATGACAGCAACAACGAAGCAGACCCTACTACAAGACATTGGCAACGTGCTCGGCAAAGTCTTCAATGTGAGTTTGGCCGTTGCAGCCGTTGCGGAACCCGTCGTCGCCGTGGGATTCCCTGGCATGGCGACAATCTACAACCTTACCTTGACCGCTGCCGCCCAGGCAGAGCAGGCGGCGGTGGCCGCCGGTGCAACTCAATCAACGACACTGCTGAAAACCATTGCCGCAACGCAAGCGGTGACGCCGTATGCCCTCGCATACGCGCAGCAAGCCGGGTTGCCTGCGCCATCCGTTGCTACAGTCACCGCGTACGCGCAAGCGGTGATCCAGTCAGCCGAGCTTTTCGGCGGAATCACGACACTGGCGGCAAAGTAAACCGGATTAACTCGGGGCCGTCGATGACGGCCCCTTTCAAATCGCACATGAGAGGAAGGGTATGGATATGACGGATTGGAAAGCAAAGATTGGAGAAGTAATCGCTTTGCCTGGAAGCGAAGATGTGGCCTGCGATCAGTCGCCGCAGGTCGATGTGGATTTGTTGGAGCAAACGCTCGAGGATTGCGCCGGCTTACTCCTGAACGATCTGGCATATGAGCTGGCACTGGCAATGCCGAAATGCGCGCCGCACCTGGTCAAACGAGAAGAGATTATTCACTCCACTGCGCTTATTGATGAATGCATGGCAGTGGCGTTCGAGGCCGGGCGAAGGGTCGCAATCCATCAAGCAATCGAACTGATGCACGAAGACATTGTCGAGCCGGACCCGAGACAGATCACAATCTTTGAGTACTTGGAGCAGAAAAAATGAGACCGCAACTTACCCAAGACGAACGCAACCTTTTTGTTGAGCTCTGCCGATTCGTACTGGGGGCCAGAACCCTTCTGGTAGATGATTACCCGGAGCCGTTCAGCTACTTCATGACCGAAGATTGGGAGCGGTGCCAGAGTGTGATCTACAAGCTGGACGCCCTGGGACCGATAGAACCTCGGTAAGCACAATCCCCCCTAAAAACCATGCCTAGCCAAGGTTCGAATCTGGACATTCGCCCGGATTCGAACCAAGGCCTATTGTCGCGCTGCGCGAGGGCGTCAAGGCCGCTACGCGCCGCGAGCGCGGTGGCCGGCGGCCAGCCTTGACGCTATGATCCCCCACCTGGTCGTAGCGATCTCATCCGGTTTTTTTGTCATTAACAAGAAGACACAGTGCGGTAAAGGTATCCAAAGCGCGGCATTGATAGATAAAAGTGAAGTCATGGTGCTGGTTTAGCTGCGGTGCAGCCGAGTGGAGTGAGACCCGCGAATCTACCATGATGCTAGACCAAGCCTGCTTTCCACCTGGAAGCGTCGCGGTACGCTCGCTTCGCATCGCCCTCCCTGTGAACGTGCTCGCTTCGCATCGCACTCCCTGTGAACGTGCTCGCTTCGCGTCGCACTCCCTGTGGCCGCGCTCGCTTCGCTCGCATCGCGGCGGAAATGCCCCGCCGATGCGCAGCCAGTTTGCCAAGCAGTCCAGAGCCAGCAGATAGCATGCAGTAACGCGCGGCCTGCGGCCTTGCTTACGCCTCCCGGCGGGGCCTTGGAGTTCGAGGATTCCCGACGCCTCCGCTCTTCGCCTCACCGCCGCTAGCGGTCGGCCCCACCGCCCGCGCGAGCGGATTCGGCTCATCGCTGGTCGAGCTTGGACACTTCTAGCAGGCTCGCCAGCGCTCGCCCCCAAAGTGCAGCGGCGCTCCGCGCCTTACGCCTGCGCGGCGGGCGTCTGGAAGCGCGCGGCCTGCGGCCTTGCTTACGCCTGCGCGGCGAGCGCTTGGGAAGCGCATGGCCTGCGGCCATGCTTACGCCTCCCGGCGGGGGCCTGCTAGCGGCGCGCCAATTTGTTACTCGAAAAACCCCGGTGGCGCGCCTTAACCGGGGGCGCTGCCCCCGGACCCCCGAAAGCATTGGTACTCTCTCGCGCGCGGCTTGGATAATTTTGTAGCACACGCGTAAAGGCCGTTCCGGCGCGCAACGTGTCAAGGTTTCGGCGCTGGAACGCGCCGAAACGCCGGGCTGCGGCCCGGTGCTGCGCAGCCTTGACCCGTGTGCAAGGCGGGATATAGGCCGCGCGCCGCGAGGGCCGGAAAGGGAAAAATGAAAATCGAATACGGAGTGGAATTGACGATGGCCGAAGTCGTGGAAGCACTGGTAAGTGTGTGGGAAGAGGAAAGGTTCAATGCAGCAGAGCCGGTAAGGGAATGGACGCCGGGAAGCGATGATGATCGAAATCCATTCGGTGAATTCAAGGAGGAGGCGAAATGAGGTACTACAAGCAAGTGTCGCTGGCTGTTGAGTTCAAGCATTTTCTTGGGGCCGTGAGGTTATACGGCCCCAGCGTTATTACGTGGTCCCACGTTCACAACATCGCCAAGCGTCATCCGGTTCGCATCCGGCATCCGTGGCCGATAAACATCATTATCATCTTCCTGGGCGTCGCCGTCCTCGGGGCCGCACAGCTAGTTCCGCCAAGCGAAGGCAAACCGGATCGCCAGGTAAAGCAGGACTTCGATCCGAAGTATGAATTGAAGACGAGCAAGCCGGGGAAAGAAAAGAAGGAGAAGATAACCCACGTGGAATGCAAAGACAACCCGGAAGAGATCTGTCCGGCAAACAATGAGCAGGCCGGTTGGGTCACCAACGAACAGGGCTACACTTACCCAGCAGGTTGCCACCTGATGTTAAGCTGCCGGACTGTAAACGGTCCTAATCGCAAATTCAAAATCATCCTGAAATGAGTTCAGGCCGGGCGGTGGTCACCGGTTACCCGGCCACTTTACTCTGCTCCGCAGGCGGGGGCTGGCTGCCCCCGGCCCGCCCGGGGTGCCCGCACCCCGGACCCCAAATCGCTCGCATGCGCTCGCAGGGGTGCAATGGTCCGCGCCAGAGAAAAGGCGCGGGGCGATCATCGCACCGAAAAGCCCCCCGCTACGGCGGCGCTTCGCGACAAAGCCCCACGAGAAGCTAAAGCGCTGGGACAAGAACGGAGCTCCCGGCTTGCTTTTTCGCCTACACAGGGGCGCGGAAACTAAAACTCTCCGGGCGCACGAAATACCGCAGTTGGGGGCCGCGCGGCAGCGCCGATGATGCACTTGGATGGGAGCCAGGTGAAAGTGTCGCGGTCATCCTGGAGCGCCCGAAAAACTATAAAGATCTATATGTGCTTCAGATTTACTGTTCCCGCGCGGGGGCTAAAGGTGCGCGCCCCGAAAGCTAGTGTGCCTACGGCGGGGCCCGTCCTGCGGCCACCCACCTCCCGGCCCACTCGGGGGCGCAGGTTTACTCCAGACTTCGTCTTCCGTCCAGATTGAAAGGGGAGGCGCCCCTGAACCCGCGCCTCCCCTCTCAACCTCACCTCTCCTGCCCCACCCAGCGGGCCTGGCCGTGGGCCGCGCCGAAAGGCAGGCCCGCACATGTTTTGCGCTCGGCTTGAAACGCGGCAGCCGTTCGGCTGCCGCCTGCCTTCGCGCAAAACACCCGGGCGCGCGCTTATCAAGCCCGGCACCTCTTACGCGTGTTGCCCCACGCTTCGCGCACGTCCGGGGCCAGCCTAAACAAGTGCCCCAGAGCTTCTAATCGCTGGCCCCGGACCGTGCCGTGGGGCACCGTGCACCGCCCCCTTGACCCCTGACGCACTACACGCGTCTGTAAGGGTGCCTGGCCCGAGCGCGCGCCCGTTTATAAACTGCGTCCGGTGCCGATGTAGATTAGACCTGCCCATCCAGCCGTGCCAGTTTCCCAAGGATGGCGTCCCGTTGTATTCCCCATGTAGCTTACGCAGGAAACCCAGCAGAAAACCCGTAAACACGCTAGAATCATCGCAGCCTCCTCCAGCGGCTCCGAACGGGGCAGGTTGCCGCAAGCCGGGCCGGTCCCAAACACCGGCCCGCGCGGTGCGCAGGCAAGGGGAATACCCTGCCATGAAGTACATCGGACTTTTGTCTTCGGCCGCCAGCGGCAAGCTGGGCGGAATCGTCGCATCCCACAACAGAGGCGGAACCTACTTCCGTCACCACTCGATTCCGGTCCAGCCGCGCACTCCGGCGCAGACTGCGGTGCGCAACCAACTGCAAGGTTTTTCCAGCGCGTTCAAGTCGCTGACCCAGGCGCAAATCGCCGGATGGAACGCTCTTGCTGGCACTGTCACACTGAAGTCAAAACTGGGGACGACCTACAACCCCACCGGACAGCAGCTTTTCGTAAGCTGCAACAAGCACCTGGCCTCGATCAACATCAATACGGTCTTGACCAACGCGCCCACCATCCCCTCGCTGCCGGGCTTCACGAGCTTTACCGTGGCCAACTCGTCCACCTATGGCTACGTGACTGCCATCACCGCCACCTACGATCCGGCACCGAGCGCGAGCTTCGGGATCCAACTCCGCGCGTCTTCGGTGCTCTCAAATGGCCGCACCTTTGTAGGCAAGTCGCAATTCCGGACTCTAGCCGGGTATAACCCGGCCAGCGGCTTACCCACCGACCTATTGACCAGCTACGTCGCGCGCTTCGGCGCGCTGCCGTCGGCTGGCTCTATCGCTTACGAGGTGCGTTATGTCGATCCGGCCTCCGGATTTGCCGG
>Ga0182012_10007737_pt1 | contig 10706 bp, 5 predicted proteins | sample 612S2SmetaG_FD_120486 | JGI IMG/M metagenome (GOLD analysis project Ga0182012, IMG submission 120486) | Permafrost microbial communities from Stordalen Mire, Sweden - 612S2S metaG | ecosystem: Environmental > Terrestrial > Soil > Wetlands > Permafrost | place: Sweden: Stordalen | collected...
TGCGGACCCTTTCGCCACACCAATGAAAATATGCCGTCGTCTTTGGTCGCCTCGCCCCTAGCAGTCCGCTCCAGGTGGAACGCTCCGGTGACTACTGCATATTCCACCTTGCCGCACGAGCCTGGCAGCAGCCTCACTTCCAGGTCGTTGAAAGTCAGAGTTCCCATCTGTTCCTGCGTGGTGTAGTTCTTCTTGTAGTTCTCGAGAATCGGCCCAAAGCCCTTGCGCACATGCGAGCCAATGAAGGTGGTCTCCGGCGAATCCTCGTACGTCTGCATAAACGTGGGAATGTCCGCGCGGTTCCACGCCGAGGCCTGCGTGGCGATCGCCGCCCGAATCGCCGCCTCGTCACTGCCGGCCTGTGCCTGCGCCGCCCAACCCCCAAATGCCAATAGAACAAGCACCAAGAAGCTTCGCATCTGAATTCCTCCGCATTCAGCTTACAATGGCAGCATGTCCGCGGCCCCGGCGTCTTCCCTTTTTCGCATCGTACATACCGTATGCTCACACGATTGCCCCGATTCCTGCGGCGTGCTGGTAACCGTAAATGCGGAGGGCCGGGCGATCAAGGTAGCGGGTGACCCAGCGCATCCGGTCACGCAGGGCTTTTTGTGCGGCAAGGTGGCCAAGTATCTCGATCGCGTCTATGCGCCGGAGAGGATTCTCTATCCTCTGCGGCGCAAGGCCGGAGTGGCCAAGAGGCCGCTCGGACGAGGTCGCGAGCACCAGGCCTTCGAGCGCGTCCCTTGGGACGAAGCGCTGGATTCGATTGTGGCGCGGCTTAACGAGATCGCTGCCCGCTTCGGACCGGAGTCGATCTTGCCCTACAGTTACGCGGGCACCATCGGCGCGCTCGGCTATGGCTCGATGGACCGCCGGTTCTTTCACCGCCTTGGCGCCAGCCAGTTGGACCGCACTATCTGTTCTGAAGCCGGCGGCGTAGCGTGGAAGCTCGTATACGGCAAGAAGCTCGGTACCCCGACAGAGGACTTCCGCCGGGCGAGGCTGGTGCTGGCGTGGGGCGCAAACATCCATGGCAACAACGTTCACCTGTGGCCCTTTGTTGAGCAGGCGCGGCGCAACGGGGCGCGCCTCATCGTCATCGATCCCTACCGCACACGGACTGCCGCCCTGGCTGACTGGCACATCGCCATCCGCCCTGGAACAGATGGCGCACTGGCGCTGGGAATGATGCAGGTGATCCTCAACGAGGGACTCGAAGACCGCGCCTACATCGACGAAAGGACCCACGGGATTGCGCAGCTTGCCGAACGGGTGCGCGAATATACGCCGGAGCGAGTATCGGCGTGGACCGGCATGACCGCGGCCGAGATTGAGCAACTGGCTCGCGAATATGCCACCACGCGGCCTGCCGCGCTGCGCATGAACTATGGCGTGCAGCGGTCCCAGAATGGTGGAACGGCGGTGAGGGCCATCGCCATGCTTCCAGCTCTCACCGGAGCGTGGCAGCTTCGCGGCGGTGGCGGAGTACTTTCCACATGCGGCGCATTCGAGTTTGACGAGGATGCACTGCGCCGCCCTGACCTCGCAATGGCATCGCCGCTTGGACGGTTGGCGCGGACCGTGAACATGTCGGCCCTGGGGCACGCGCTGACGGAACTTGGTCAGGACCCGAACGCGAGCGCGGACGACGATCCGCCGGTGAAGGCATTGTTTGTGTATAACTCGAATCCCGGCGCGGTGGCGCCAAATCAGAATGCCGTCCGCCGCGGAATGGAGCGGCCAGACCTGTTCACCGTGGTGCATGAGCAGTTCTTCACCGACACAACCGACTATGCGGATTACATTCTGCCGGCCACAACATTTCTCGAGCACACCGATATTCAGGGTGCCTACGGCCACTACTTTGTGCAGCTCTCAAAGCAGGCCGTTGAACCACTTGGAGAAGCGCGTTCGAATGTGTGGCTCTTCGGCCAACTGGCCCAGCGCATGGGCTTTCAAGAGGAGTGCTTCCGCGATACGCCGGAGGACCTGATCCGGCAGGCGCTGGCAATTGGGGCCGATGGCCGCTCGACGAATGCGGGCATGGAACACATAACGTTTGAGGACCTGGAAGAACAGGGGCACATACCGCTGAGCTTCCATCGCGATCCTGAAACGCGTCCATTCCAGCCATACACCTCCGGGCCGGTTCCCACGCCGTCAGGCAAAATCGAGTTTTATTCGGAGAAGTTGGCAGCGCAGGGGCTTGACCCGCTGCCGGGATTTATTCCGCCAACCGAATCCCGTTGGGGCGAAGCCGCCAAACGTTTTCCTCTTGAGTTTCTAAGCCGCAAGGCCGATAACTACATGAACACCACCTTTGCCAACCTCGATGGCCACCGCAAGCTCGAGGCCCGAACGAGTCAGCGGCTTGAGATGCATCCGACAGACGCCGAAGCTCGTGGAATTGCGGACGGCGACGCTGTGCGAATCTGGAACGACCGCGGATCGCTCACGCTGAAGGCGATGATGAATGAGAGGCTGCCCGCAGGGGTGGTGGCCGGAAAGCTGGACTGGGCCAAGCTGAGTGCGGACGGAGCAAACGTGAACGCGCTAACCAGCGAGCGGCTCACCGACATCGGCGCGGGGGCAACCTTCTATTCCACGTTGGTGGAAGTGGCGAAGGTGCAGGGAACAGGGAATACCGGACTTCATTCCTCAGCGCGGGCTTGCGACGATGGTCAAGGACGCGGTTTGAGAGATTCGGATTGAACCGGCAAGGCCTCAATGTAGTCCAGCACAGCGGGGTCCTGCCCGTCGGGCACTCCGTCGATGTGAATCACGTCGCCGGGGTTAAGCTCTACGTTAGGAATTGTTTTGCGGGTTGAGTTGTCCCCGTTCGGCCGTCTCGATGGCAGCGTAGCGTCGGCGTCCCATGACGCGGATGCTGCGGCGGGAAGACCGTTCAAAGAGAGCGTGAAATGGGCTGTGCCGCCTGGCAAATCGAAATATTGAGCGGCGAGGTTGAAGCGTCCCGGTTCGCCAGCGTAGGTCCATTCCGCGGAGCATGCGGAGTGCGGGAGATGCGCCGGGGCGGAACTTGCCCCTGTGCCCGCATTGGGCATTCCCGGGCGATTGGGCATGGGCGCAAGATCGCCGCAAATAACGGCCTTCCCGCCTGAAGCATCTTCCCACGGGGTAACATCGATCACCTTGTAGCCCGACAGGCGCGCGTCTTCAGCTTCCATGCGCCCGGGATAGTGGCCGGCCCGGCCCTCATCGTCAGCAATGCCCGTCAGTTTGAAGAAATACTGGACAATGGCGTCGCGCCACACAGTCGCGTGTCCAGCCTGATACTCAAGCCGGGCGAGCACGTCTTTGTATAGCGCGGGGTCAATCCGGCTCTTGACCGTCTTCCATTCTTCCACCAGCTCCTGCGCCTGCGCAGCGCCGTCGTAGTGGCTGTCGTAAATTTCCTGGATGACCGTCTTTCCCGATTGAAGATGGAAGTTGTACGGAACGTGATGAAAGAAGAGCAGCAGCTCATCGGGGCAAGTGAGCAGCGACTCGTAGAGCTTGGCAACGTCTGCCGGGTACTGGCCTGTGTAGCCGGTTCCAGTTGCCACGGTGCGGTCCATGCCCACTCCCTCGCGATCGGCGCGGTGCCACTGCCCCCAGCCGTTGTTCTCGCTCGACTCGATGTTGGGCCCGTAGTGGCTGCCCGTGATGTCGGTCAGGGTCTGCATCCCCAGCGGACCGGTATAGCTCTCATAAGCCGGCCACGACTGCATCACCATCCTCTCCACGGTGCTAACCAACTGCGGATCGTTGCCGATGGATTGCCGGATCCACTCGTCGGCAATTTGTTCCGGGATAAGGTTGGGGTTCCACGCCAGGCGGCCAAATGCATACAGATTGGCCATTGCAAGCGGTGATCCAAGCCAGGCGTTCTGCCCCACGCCGGCCACGCCCACCATTCCACCCAGTGGCTGCTGGAACGCCTTGCCTTCGAGAATCTCCTTGACCGGCGTAGGCCTGTTGTCTGCGCGCAGGTCAAAGTCCAGCACCTCCTTCCACATCGGTGCAAGGTATACCAGGTGACGCTGCTGCCCGGTGTACTCCTGCGTGATCTGCACCTCCATTGCCTGGCTGGTTTGCTTCAGGCCAGCAAAAAGCGGCGAAACCGGTTCCCGCGCCTGGAAGTCGATGGGGCCCTCCTTGATTTGGACGATCACATTTTCGGCAAACTTGCCGTCGAGCGGCTGAAAGATGTCGTAAGCGGCGCGAGCGCGGTCGGCTTTGGGGTCGCGCCAGTCGGCGTGGTGGTTGTAAACAAAGGCGCGATATAGCACAACTCCGGCGTGCGGCTTCAGCGCGGCTGCCAGCAGGTTGGCGGCATCGGCAGGAGTGCGGCCATAGCTGGCTGGTCCCGCCTGACCCTCGGAGTCGGCCTTCACCGTGAATCCGGCGAAGTCGGGAATCAGCGAGTAAATCTCATTCACCTTCGCGGCCCACCAGGCCTTCACCGCCGGGTCCAGCGGGTCATACGTCGCAAGCCCGCCAATGGTCTGCGGGCTTGCAATGGCCACGCTCACGGCCAGCCGCACGCCCCACGGACGCATAGCGTCGGCAATGCGGGCAAGTTGTTTTATGTGGTCTGAGTCGAGCAACTGCGGCGCGGCATTCACGTTGTTCACGTTGCAGCCGTTGATGCCGATCGAAGCAAGCAGGCGAGCATATTCCGACACCGGCTTCAGGTCCTGGCGCACGTTGCCGCCGTCGAAGAAGATGCTGCGCCCCGCGTAGCCACGCTCAATCGAGCCGTCCGGATTATCCCACTCGTCCACCCAGCGAATTGCCATGGCGGGAGCCTCGACTACATTCATCGAGTCGAGGGTCTGGCCCTGACTCATGCGCCGTAGCAGATCGAACGCACCGTACAATACGCCGCGACCGCTCCCGCCAACCAACACAATCTGCCGGGAGGTTCCAGCCTGAACGGAGCCGATCCAAAAGCCCTCCGGATCAAGCGCAGGCGCCTTGATGCTGGGAAACGAAGCGGCAAATTCCATTTTGTCGAAGACCAGAACATTGGGTTCATTAAGCGGGCGCATATCGCTGAACGGATGCTTCTCCGCTTCGGTCAAACGCTTCAGGCCGCGTGTCAGTTCGGCCTGGGCGGAGCGTTCAAGAGCATGATCGAAATCAAGAAGCACGCCCGGCGTGGGAGCTCCCGGCGCTGCCCACGACAGTTCATGAGAAAGAGGAACCGAACTGAAGGGAGAGGCGGGATAGGTGGTTGGAACCGGCTCGTTGCTGGAGTTTTGATAGCGCAGCCAAGCCTGATCGGCCGTCTGAGCAGCGGCAGCCATGCATACGGTCACTACAGCCGTGAGCAAAAAACCCATTGAGAAATCGAATCTAGCCGCCGTTCTCATCGCACTCTCGCTTTGCATACGTTCCATCACGCCAATAAGTCTCGGAAGGTACTGAAGGAAGTGGCTCAATCGTCTTCCCACTCAATCTCCGCCAGCCGCACCCCGCGAACCGCGTTCGACAAATAGACGGCATCCGCCGCACGCAAGTCTTCCATCGAGAGCACCCTCTCTTCCACACCACCCTGTGTCTCCATCAAATGGCGTCGCATAACGCCGGCCAGCAGTCCGCATTCCACGGGAGGAGTAGCCCAGCGCCCTCCCTTCACCACAAACACATTGTGAATGGCCCCTTCGGTCACCTCGCCGCGAAGGTTCAGGAACAGCACATCGTCCAAGCCGGCTCGGGTCGCTGCCTCGAAGGCCTCCGCGTAAAGCCTTCGGTGAGTCGTCTTGTGAAACAGCATCCGGTCCCGCGGATCGGTACGCAGGGACGAAACGCGCACGCGTACCTGCTCGCGGCTCTCTGGCAGCGCTTCGGCCGTGATTTGCACCGCCCCGTTCCAGTCGAGCAGCAGCCGAACCTTCCGTGGGGCGTGGTCCTCAAATCCATCCGCACACCCAAGAAGCGCGCCCTTTACTGCTCCACGGTCACAAGAATAATCGAAGTAGCCGGCCGAATCTTCCAGCCGGTCGAGATGCAACTCAATCAGCCGATACGCCCCATTCCATAGCAGCGTTTCAACCAGCGAAAACCGCTCCGATTCCACATGCGCCGGCCGGGTCAAGAACTCCGCCTTCAGCAGGCACTCGCCGAACTCGCCGGCTGCATCGGAATCGATAACGATACCGCTGCCCACGCCCATCTTTCCGTGCTCGCCGTTCAGCTCCAGCGTGCGAATGGCCACGTTGAAGATCGATTGCTCCTTTGAGAAAAATCCAATGGCGCCGGTGTACACGCCTCTGGGTTCCTCTTCAAGGTTCGCCAGCAGTTCCATGGCTCGCACCTTGGGTGCGCCGGTAACGGAGCCGCAGGGAAACAGCGCGCGAAAAATCTCAATGAAGCCAGCCTCGGCCCTCAGCTCGCCCGTTACGGTCGAAGTCATTTGCCAGAGGGTAGGGAATCGCTCCGTGGAGAACATATTCTCCGTTTGCACACTGCCATATCTGCACAAGCGGCCAAGATCGTTGCGCAGCAGGTCCACAATCATCACGTTTTCGCTGCGGTTCTTCGGGTCGTTGCGTAGCCACTGGGCCAGCGCCCGGTCTTCGCGCGTGGTGCGTCCGCGGGCCACAGTGCCCTTCATAGGACGCGCGGTCAGTCGCTGTACCCCGCCATCGCTTTCCAACCGGAAGAACAGCTCCGGCGAAAACGACAGAATGCGGCGGTTTTTCTGCCAATGGAGAAACGCGCCATATGGAACCGGCTGGCGCAAGCTCAGGCGCCGATACAGCGCCGCAGCGCTCCCCCGCGCATGCACGCGGAAGGGAACCGTGAAGTTGAGCTGGTAAACATCGCCGGCGCGAATCCACTCGTGAATACCCGCGATGCGATCGGCATATTCCCTTTCGCTTACGCCGAGAACTGCTTCCAGTGCAGCCTCGGCTCGCGAATCTTCCCCTGCACCATTGCCAATGTCCGGCACGCCCACACCAAATCCGCCCAATCCAGGTGGATTGCCGCCAACAAACGTTCCGGTTCGATGGTCAAACGGGTAGGCGTGATCATAAAGTCCGAACCAGGCCAACGGCTGGGCCGGCCTATCGCTTGCGCTCCCCGATCGTATCGCCGTTCGCGGCTCAAAAAAGCCGCCGCACTCGTAAGTAAAAAACCCGGCGGCACACAATCCTTGAGCCACGGCGCTTTCAATCTCTGCGAAGAGCCTGGGAATGTCGGCCAGTTCGTTGGCTACGCACTCGCGAACCGGAGCGGTGAACAACCTCGTCCAGCACTCCCCCTCGCGCTCTGCTGCGCCGCGCCCCGCGCACTCCACCAGAATCGTGGCCGGGGTGTGCTCCACCAGCGCATACAGCTCCGCGGGTAGAGAATGCCGGCGGTTCATGCGGCTTGCCCTACTGCACCGTCAGCGCCAGCGTGGTGGAGTTGGTAATGGCAGTAACGCCGTTGCTCGATTGCGCGGTCACCGTCACGGTATAGGTGCCGGCGGGCGTGGCCGGCGGAATCGGCGGCCCGTGATTGTAATAGTCGTAGCGCGCGTTGCAGGCTGTTGCGCCCAGCATTGTCACCAGCCCCACCAGCGCCAGCAGCGTGAGCCGGTTAAGCCATTGGCGGCGGCGCACTCCCCACGCAAGACTTCCCAACCCCAGCGCGCCAGGCAGCAGCAGCGCCCAGGCCACGGGGTCGCCCCGCCGATTCGAGGCTGTGCCTACGGTATTCGACTGGGTGACAATAATCATCGAGCTGGTAATCGCGCTCGTGGCGTTGGGCAGAATCTCCACGTTCTCCGGTGTAAACGAGCAGGCGGCCTGGTCGGGAAGACCTGAGCACGACAGCGTGACGAATGCAGGAGCGGACAGAGAAGATGTGTAATCTGGCGAAGGAGTGATAGTAACTGCGACCGTGCCCGACTCGCCGGGGGTTAGAGTGAGTGCGGCCGGTGCGGCTGCAACCGTAAAATCACACGATCCTGTAACAACCGCCGTTGTCACCGATGAAGATGTCGAGATCAGGTCGACAGCATTGCCAAAATAGACTGCGGTGAGAATATGCGTGCCATCTGTGAGGGATACCGTTGCACTGGCTGTGCCTTGGGCGCTCAGGGCCGCCGCGGCCAGTTGCACTTCTTTACCGTTGAGATTGTCTTCTATCGTGACGGTTCCAGTGGCAGGCTGTCCATTTGCCGTCACTGTAACCGAAAGAGCCTGAGAACATCCGCTTAGTGCACCGGCGGTCAGCGTTGTTGTCGAGGGTACGGTTTGCGCGTGCGCTGCTATCGACGCCATCGCCAACGCGATACCCAGTCCTGCAACCAACTCAAGCCGCAGACTGCGGCATAGAATGCCTCTCACGTGCACCTGCTCCAAATTCTCAACAAAGAATAGCGTACTGCCCAATTGCCAGAACCGTAGAACCCTATTGTATCCGGCGGGGGCTTGGCCGGGCTATGGGCTGCCACTGGCCGGGCACTTTGTTTGGACGCAACGGCGGCGAGAATGGCGTTATGCGGGAGCCAGGATTGGAGCTGTGAACTCCGCTGTCGATGCTTCTCCAGCACCAAGGCGGGTAAGGCTCAGCACCGTAATGTCGTCGTCCTGACCGAAGACAACGGCAGCCTGGGCGGCCTCAGCGGCGGTGGGTCTCTCAGCGAAAAGCGTTTTCAGACGGCCAAACCCGTAAAGCTCCCCGGAAGCGCTGCGAGCTTCGAGCAACCCATCCGTGTAAAGGGCGAGGCAGTCATGGCCGGTGAGTTGCAGGCGCGTCTCTTCGTAGCTTGCGAACCTTGCCAGCCCAAGCGGCAGCGCGCCTGGCAGGCTGAGCTCATTGCCATTGAGAAACGGTGATGGATGTCCGGCGGAGGCGATCGTGCAGCGGCCGTCGGAGTCAAGAAGGAGGGCGATGGTTGTGGCAAATCCCCCGCGCAAACGACCTTCGAGGTGCCGGTTGAGGCCCGTCAGAATCTCTGCGGGGCTGGCGCTGATTTCAGCCAAAGTCCGGATGGCTCCCACGATCAGAGAGACGGCCATGGCAGCTTTCAGTCCTTTTCCGCTCACATCCCCTAACACAATAAGGGTCGATCGCTCGTCGATGGGAACGATCTGAAAAAAATCACCTCCGACTTCGTGCGCAGGCAGGTAGGCGCTGGTCAGGGCGAAACCGGGGACGGCGGGAATCGTCTCGGGGATAAGGACCTGCTGAATTTCGCGGGCGCTTTTGAATTCCTGTTCGAGCAGGGTCTGGCGCTTGCCATTTTCGACGGAGTAACCGTAGACAGCGTAGACCATGGAGAGCAGTAGCAGTGTATTCACCAGCATCGTCACGTCGACCGGGTTTCCGTTCAAGGTGAACAGGGCGAAATGCAACTCGTCAAACGCGAACGACAAACCGGTGCGGGCGAAGAACGAACGGTAGAATTCGAGAATGATAACAACCTGCTGAAGGCAGGCAAAGATCGCCAACAGCCATCTGGAATGGTCGAGGCGGCGATGCTGCTGGAATGCGGAGCGAACCATGCCGAACGGGAGCGCGGCGCAGAAGACACTCAAGAAAAACGTAGCCACGAACCAATTCACGCCGAACACGGCGGCCAGGAGCCACGCAAGAAACCTGGCAGAAAAACCGGAGATGGCCATGATCACGTAGCGTCTCATCCGCCGGTCCACGCGAAGGCCGAGCAGCCAAAACAGCAGGAGCCAGACCGCAAAACTCTGGATCGTCTGCTCACCGTCTCTCAGGTTGAGTACCCAATTGGGCTGTGGAAGATGCATCTCGTAAAGAAAGAGGTTTATCGCGGGAAAGATGGCGTAGATCGTGATCCACAGCAGATACCACTGGCTGCGATCCTTCAGCCAGGCAATCAAGCTGAGGATCGCTACAACAAAGTAAATGAGTTTGAGGCCAAAGTTGAGCTGTTGACTGCGCAGCCAGTCATAATCGCGTTGGGTTTTCAAAAGGAGAATTGCCTTCGACCCTCCCAAAACCGGCGCGCTGACCAGGCCGCCGTACTGGCCTTCTTCGTCGGAAGAGAGCTTTGCATTCCAAACTCGAATGGAGAGGACACCTGTATGCGCCAGCCCAAGGCCGAAGGTTTGTGCAGGCTGGTCGTAGTACCAAACTGTGTGGGGCGGCAATTGACCGTTGTGACCTACGAGCACACCGTTCCAATAGAGCTCGTACGCATCCTCCACGCCAGTGAGCAGGATTGCGATTTCGGGTTGGGTATCCTGAGATGGTCTGACGGCCAGGTGAAGACGATACCAGGCAAACCCTGTGTAGGCTCCATGGCCCTGCATGGTCCATCGATCATTGCCCCTGAGTTGCTCCCAGTGAGAGTCGTCGAAAGCAGGATTAGCCCAGGCCGGATCGTCGCCGGTGTGGAACTGCCACGGCCCAACCAGATCGACTGAACCCTTACCCAAACCGTCGATTACAGTCGCCGGCGGGGCGCTCCTGGGAACTGCTGACGCTTGTTCCGCAAAACAGGTGGCCGCGACTGAGGCGTAATACACCACGGCAACGAGTAAGAGGCTGCACCCAGGTCTGCAAAACATGGGGAAAGCATACACCATGTTTGTTCTCAGGCGGGCAGCCCACATCTCAATCAATTCTTAAGGCTAGGCTGAGGCATAACCTCGCGCCCCGGCCAGGTCGCGCTCTGTACTATAGTGTGGAGGCTCGCGCGCGGCGTCCACTGTGCCGGGATGCGGCCA
>Ga0182012_10007738_pt1 | contig 10703 bp, 8 predicted proteins | sample 612S2SmetaG_FD_120486 | JGI IMG/M metagenome (GOLD analysis project Ga0182012, IMG submission 120486) | Permafrost microbial communities from Stordalen Mire, Sweden - 612S2S metaG | ecosystem: Environmental > Terrestrial > Soil > Wetlands > Permafrost | place: Sweden: Stordalen | collected...
ATGATCATGTCCTTCTTGCGGTCGACGACGAACACGAACCCGTCTTCGTCGCGTCGGACGAGATCACCGGAAAGGAACCATCCCCCGCGCGTGGCTTCGGCTGTGGCCCCGGGATTGTTCCAGTAGCACGCCATCATGGACGGGCCGCGGTAGACGATCTCGCCTACCTGGCCGACCTCGACGTCGCGCATCCTCTCGTCCACCACGCGCACGTCCACGGCGGGGACGGGGCGCCCGACGGAGCCGAACTTGCGGATGGAGTCCTCGCCGTCGAGCACGCAGGTCACCGGTGACATCTCGGTCTGGCCGAACACCGCCGTGAAGGGCACCTCGGGAAAGCAGCGTGCCATGGCCTCCATGGTGGACGGGAGTGCGGGCGAGGCGCCCCACGTCACCGCACGCAGTGCGAGGTCGCGTTCGGCAATGTCCGGGAGGTCGCACATGGCCTGCCACTGCGTGGGCACCAAGAACATGTCCGTGACCTTTTCTGACTCGAGAAGATCGAGAATCCCGGCGGGATCGAAGGTACGGGCTGACGTCAGCACCACCGTCTGACCTAGAGTCAGGGCTGGGACCACCTTGGCCAGGCCGGCGATGTGGAAGATGGGGGCGGCGCACAGTGAGATCCCCCCGTTGCCGAGACTACGCGTCGTGCGCATGAAGGCCATCGTGGCCATCAAGAGGTTCAGGTGGGTGAGGACGGCGCCTTTGGGCCTCCCCGTCGTGCCCGATGTGTACATGATGACGGCCGGGGCGCCCGGCTCCCACGCCGCCACGGTGTCTCGGGAAAGGGGGGGCTCGGAGGGGACATGGCCCGTCACGTCGGCCCAGGACTGACCGGCGCCCGTGCCGACCGGCGCGCCCACGGTCACGACCTCGATACTGCCACCGGCAGCCCGGGCAGCCTCCTGCGCTGCCGCGGCGCGTTCGGAGTCGGCGACCACCACCGTTGCCCCACTGTCGCGCAACAGGTGGGAGATCTCCGGTGCGACGAGACGGAAGTTCAGGGGGACGGCGATGGCCCCCAGCCTCATGATCCCCCCGAGCGCTTCGATGTACTCCGTCCGATTCGCCATGAGCACCGCCACACGCGCGCCCACGCCTACGCCTACGCCCAGGCGTGAGAGTCCCACGGCGACCTGGTCGAAACGGGAGTCCAGCTCTCGGTAGGCGATCTCCGTTCCGTCGGAGCGCAGAGCTGCCTCCTCCGGCTGTACGTGGGCGTGCCGGCGCACGAAGCTGGACCAGGCGATTGCATTCGCCCCCAGCATCTCCAGCTGGTCCCGATCGGGACGATGCGACACGGCTGCTAAGGGCTGGTGACCAGGGCGTCGAGCCGGGCCAACGTCAGCTCCATGTCGCGCCGGGTCTTTTTCGAGTAGATGTCGCCCAACCTCAGCAGGGAACGTTGGTGATCGCCGGTGATGTCCCAGCTCTCGCGCACCAACGTGCCGTCGGCGAGTGGTTCGAGCTCGTACCTCCAGATCCGGCCGGCGACGTAGGGCTCGAGCCTGCCTTTCGGACCTGTCTTCCACGCAATTCGTCGGTTCTCCTCGAACTCGACCACGGTGCTGGCCGTGGCATACCTGATCCCCAATTTCATGCTCATCCCGAACGTGACACCGAGGTGGAGGCGCGTGGGCTCCCCGTTGTCCACCACCCCTTGGACCATGCCGGACCCGTCGATCAGCGCATGTTTAGAGGGATCGGCCAGAACATCGAAGATCGCCTCGGGCGAGGCCCGGATCTTTCGCTCGACCGAAAACACGTTGCACTTCATGGTGTCACTCCTGTGCGTTTCGCCGCCACCCTAGTGCCGGCCCCCGACGGCGCCGCATCAACGAAAAAATTAGCTCATACGGTAGCGTGGGAGAGTGGGGATCCCGTCGGGTGTGGCTCGCCGTCGCGTGGTGGGGCCGCTGGCCTTGGTGGGCGCTCTTGCGCTCGCGATGGCAGTGTTGGCCCCCCCTGCGGGCCCGGCCGGCGCCTCGGCGGCGCGGGCGCACAAAACGGCTGGCAAGCCGTCTCGCAAACACAAGGCTGTCGCTCCGGTGTTCAACGGTCCGAACGGCCCGGAGGCGAGGTGGGTGATCGCCGAGAACAAGAAGCCCGGCACCACGGCGTGGCTGATCACCGGCACGCAGACCACGACCGGGATCATGGGGTACGCCAACATGGTCCAGGCGCAGGTCGGCCAACGGGTGACGCTCTTCGTGTCCACCGAAGCCCCTACCTACCGGGTGCAGGCGTTCCGGATGGGCTACTACCAGGGCAAGGGCGCCCGACTGGTATGGCGTTCGAAAACGCTGAGCGGGAACGTCCAACCTTCGTGCCCGGTCACGCCCGGCATCAACATGGTCCAGTGCTCCTGGTCGGCGTCACTCTCCTTCACCATCACCTCAACGTGGGTCCAAGGTGAGTACCTGTTGAAGCTCATAGGCAGCCAGGGGCAGCAAAGCTACGTCCCTTTGACGATCTCGGACCCCATGAGTCACGCGGCCTACGTCATCATGGACCCGGTGCTCACGACGCAAGTGTTCAATCTCTTCGGTGGCTACGACCTGTACCAAGGGGCAACCCCGTGCGCACCCGATGTCTATCCGTGCTCGAGTCGATCGCGTGTCGTCTCCTTTGATCGACCGTACGGATACGGCCATGGCGCCGGAACGTATCTCACTCTCGTCTACCCGTTGACCCGCCTGGCCGAAGAAGAAGGGCTCGATGTCACGTATTGGACCGACATCACACTTGCCACCGGGGCCGCACCGCTCACCGACCACAAGGTCCTGATCTCAGCAGGTCACGACGAGGAATGGTCTCTCAGCATGCGCAACGCAGCGATGACCGCCGCCGACAGCGGCGTCAACCTCATCTTCTTCGGGGCCAGCGCAATTCTGCGCAAGGTACGCCTCCAGGCGTCACCGCTCGGAGCAAACCGACAGATCGTCAATTACCGTGACCCTCAACAGGATCCGCTCTATGGCAGTGACAATGCCGACGTGAGCCAGAACGAGTGGATCCAGCCACCCGCCAATTGGGTCCCGAGCGAGCTTCTCGGCGCGAATTACATCGGCTACGACAACGGCGTGGTGGCACCACTGGTCGTCGCCGACCCGTCATCATGGCTGTTCGCGGGAACCGGTCTCGGGGTCCGGGGCGCCATACCCGGCGTGGTCTCGAACGATTTTCAGGAGTACCAGCCGTCAGCGCCCGATCCCTCCAATGTCGAGATCCTGGCCCACTCGCCGGTACAGGTGGAGTTCCACGGTCCGGCCTTCGCCGACACCACGTATTACACAATGCCATCGAGCAACGCCGGGGTTTTCGATAGTGGGACCACCGAGTGGATCCCGTCCCTCTCGCTCTCCGCGTGCCAGGCAGGGGTGTCGAGCTGTCCCGCCCAACGAATGGGGGAACTGACCGCGAATTTGCTGCGGGTATTCGGCCAGGGTCCGGTGGGGCTCCATCACCCGTCCGTCGCCAACTGGCAGCTGTTCTACGGGTGATTCCGGCTCTCGTCACTCAGCACCGGCGTGGAGACACGAGCGACCACAATGTCACTGCGGCTGCGGAGCGCCGCTGAGAGCACATGGTCTATCTGGTTGTGGAGGATGCGGTGACGAAAGCGGCTGGGGATCACCATCGGAATCAGCACCACCAGCTGCTGGTCGCTGCTTGCGCGCAGCTGGTCGATGAACGCAACGATGGGCTCGACGACCGACGAGTATTCGGTATGGAGAATGCGCAGGGGCACCCCGGGGCCCCATTGCGCCCACTCGTGCTGCAGGGCCTCGGCTGTTTCCTGAGCTTCATCGCCGCTGTCGAGGAAGACGGATATCGCCATGACCTCCTGGCCGATTGACAACGCCTCGCTGATGGCGTGCCGGGTCAGCCGGGAAACGTTTGTCACGGGGACGATGACGAGGGTCCGCTTGCGGACAGGCTTCCCCGGTATCACGCCCACACCGAGCTCGAGACCGGCGCGCCGGTAGTACTCGTGTACGCGCGTGAACAGGAGAACGAAGGTCGGGACGGCAACCACAACCACCCAGGCCCCCTGTACGAACTTCGAAACCAAAAAGATGACGGTCGCCAATGCCGTGATCGCCGCCCCGAAGCCATTGATCAAGGCGCGATGGGTCCACCGGGGCGGCCGGGTCCGGTGCCAGTGGACGACCAATCCGGTTTGGGAAAGCGTGAAGCCGGTAAATACGCCGATGGCGAACAGCGGGATCAATTCGTTGGTGTTCCCGCCCACGGCGACCAGGAGTACGGCGGACAGGCCGGCCAACACCCAGATTCCCGTGACGAAGACCTGGCGATCACCGCGCAGCGAGAAGAGGTGGGGCAGATAGTTGTCGCGCGCCAGCAAGCTGGTGAGTATGGGCAGGCCGCCGAAGGACGTGTTCGCGGCCAGGGCGAGGACGATGGTGATGGTGAGGGACACGATGTAGTACGCCCAATGCCGACCGACAGCTTCACCCATGATCTGGCTGAGAACGGTCTGGTTCGACCGGGGACCGATGTGCCATCGCCGCGCCAGTACCGCAAGTCCGAGCAGCATGACGCCGAGGACCACCCCGAGCATGAGCTCGGTGCGCTTCGCCCGTACCGCCCGGGGTTCCTTGAAGAGCGGCACCCCGTTGGCGATCGCCTCGACTCCCGTCAGCGCGCTGCACCCTGACGAAAACGCTTTGAGGATCAGTAGGACGCCGACAGCCTGCAAGCGGTGGGTGCTCAGGAGGGAATGACCGGGTTGCGCGACGTGGAGGGCGAGGGGGTGGATCAACCCGACGGCGATGATGCCGAGCAGGCCGAAGATGAACAGCATCGTCGGCAGGAGAAAGGCACGGGCCGCCTCACCGAGTCCTCGCAGATTCAAGACGGTGATGAGGGCCAAGAACCCGAGGCAGATTGGAACTGTCGCCGACGTCAGGCTCGGAAATGCCGAGGTCAACGAGCCGACCCCGGCCGCGATGGAGACCGCAACGGTGAGCGTGTAGTCGACGATCAGTGCCGCACCGGCAATCAGGCTGGCCCGGTGGCCGAGGTTGGCCCGCGAGACCGCATAGGCGCCACCCCCCGTGGGGTAGGCGTCGATCACCTGTCGGTAAGAGAAGACCAGTATGGCCAACAGGATCACGATGGCCCCCGTGATCGGCAGGACGATGTGCAGGGCTCCGCCCCCGGCCACTGCGAGTACCACAATGATCGCCTCGGGCCCGTAGGCCACCGAGGTCAGGGCATCGAGTGACAGAGCGGAAAGCCCCTCTACCGGGGTGATCTGCTCCTTGGAGGCCTCGTCGGCTCTCAGTGGCCGGCCGACGAGCAGGCGCCAGGCGGACCGACCAGGAGAAACTTGTGGGTCGCCGCCTTCGGGCACCCGAGCATCGTAGGGGCTCGGAGGGGTGGGGACGGAGGTCCAGTCCCTTGCGGCCCCGTCGTCGTTGGTCCGCGCGCACGGTACGCTGCATATGTTGGAAGGAGTTCACAATGGCCGACGAGCAGGGCAAGGCCCAATGGAGCGCGGCGGACTGGCAGGGCAAGGTCCTGGTCGACGTCAACGGTGAGAAGCTCGGTAAGTTGCAGGATGTCTACGTCGATGTCGAGACGGACGTACCGCAATTCGCCACGGTGAAAGAGGGTTTCATCGGCCGGCACCTGACCTTCGTGCCGCTGGGCGGCGTCGAAATCGGCCCCGACGGCCTTCAGGTCCCTGTCACCAAAGAGCAGGTCCGGACTGCACCCGACATCGACATCCACGGGGGTGAGCTGTCCCGGGCGGACGAGTCCACCCTCTACCACCACTTCGAATTGAACTACACGGCGATCGACACTGAAAGCGGCCGTCGACTCGCGCGACGCTGATCGGCGCTTGGCGCGGGACGAGCGCGAGGCTCGGCACTCCGCACTCCGCACTCCGCACTCCAGGTGTACTTTAAGGGCGGTGCCGTTGGACCCGGACGATTTGGATCCTTCCCAACACGACGGTGACGACGCCGCACAACGACGTGGTTCCTGGGGGACGCGCGAGATCGCTCTGTCCCAGACAGGCGCGTCGCTCCACGAAGTCATAGACGCAGTGGCAGATGCGGTCATCGCCACAGATCAGAACGGGCGGATCGTGCTGTGGAACCAGACGGCCGAGCGACTCTACGGATGGAGCGAAAGCGAGGTCATCGGACACTCCATTGTGGAACTGCTGGCGCCGGCTGGGACGCGCGACCGCGGCGAAGATCTGCTCGACTCCCTGAGGCTGCGCGGTCACCTCGGGAGCGATCACCGACTCGTCGCAAAGTCAGGTCATGGCGTTGATATCCACGCCGCCACCCGTGCCATCGCCAACGAGGATGGCGACGTGCGGGCTCTCGTGGGTGTCTCGCGGGACATCTCTGCACTGAGGCAGGCGCGCGCCACCGCCGCCACTCTTTCGGCGCAGTTACAGTCGGCCCTCCATACTGAGACACGACGAGCCCTGCTCGCCGAGGCGACGAGCGACCTGGCCGTGAGCCTGAGCGTTTCCGGTTCGCTGCAACGCCTCGCCCGCCTGGTCGTTCCCGAACTTGCGGACTGGGTCATCATCGACCTGGCCGATCAGCATTCGCACCCTGTGCAAGTTGCGATGCTCCACCGGGACGGGATGGCGGGCGTCGTCGAGCGGTTCAGCAAGCTTCAGCCGGCGGCGATGACGGACCAAGCTCCCATTATGCGGGTTCTGGCTACGGGGGAGCCCATCCTCGTGTCGGAGACATCGATCGCCGCCGCCACCACCTACGTATCCGATCCCGAGCTCCTCGAGCTTTGCGACCAGTTGGGCATCTGCTCGGTGATGTACATCCCGCTTGCCGCCCGGGGACGGATACTCGGATGCATCACCCTCGTCGCCGGAGTGTCCGGACGTCACTACACGCACGAGGACCTCGACTTCGCCGTCGGCCTGGCCCAACGAGCCGCCCTGGTAGTGGACAACTCCAGTCTCTACGAACGCGAGCATCGGGTGGCTCAGGTGCTCCAGGAGAGCCTCCTGCCGTCGCTTCCCGGGGTGAGCGACATCGACCTGGCCGCGGTCTATCGACCAGGCGATCTGGGTGCACTGGTGGGCGGCGATTTCTACGACGTGTTGACCCTCCCGGGCGATCGTCTCGGCTTGGCGGTTGGCGACGTGGTCGGACATGACCTGGCCGCGGCGGCAACGATGGGGCAGCTGCGCGGTCTGCTCCGGGCATGTGCCTGGGAAGGCATGGGGGATGGCCCCACTGCGCCAGGAGACGTGCTCGACCGAGTCGACCGCCTCGTGCAGGGCCTCGAGCTGACGAGGATGGCGACCGTCTTCTATGCCGAGACCGAGCGGTGGAACGGCTCCGGCGACTGGGTGCTGCGCTACGCCACTGCCGGACACCCGCTTCCCCTCATGCGACACCCGGACGGGAGCGTGACAGAGATGAACGGGCGGGGCCTCGCGCTCGGCGTCTCCCCTCACCCGACGAGGAGGTCCTTCGAGGTCGCGGTGCCAGCGGGCTCGATCCTCGTCGCCTTCACCGACGGGCTCGTCGAGCGCAGGGACTGCACCTGGGATGAAAGCATGGAGCAGGTGCGGACCGCGCTGGCTGCGCTGCCCCGGGACATGGCTGCGAAGAGCATTGCCGAGCACCTGCTCGGTACCGTCGGAGGGGCGAGATCGGACGACATCGCCATTTTGGTGGCGCGCTTCTCCGCACCGCATTAGCGAACGTCGACCGCGATCGACCACCCGCACGAGCGAGCGGGCTGGCTGGCTGGAGGTGAGGGCGCCTCCTGTTACAAGAGCAAGGCGAGCGGGCTGGTATAGAATTGGTCGAGTAGTTCGTGAACGTTGCGGTACACATGGAGAGCCCCGTCTTCGATGAGCTCGTGTTGGCTGTAACCCCCGCTTTCGACGGCGATGCACCCGATGCCGGCGGCTCGAGCCGCGTTGACATCCCAGATGCTGTCGCCCACGGCAATGGCTCTGCGGCGATCGATACCCCCGGCCTCCATCGCTTTGACGAAGACCTCGGGAGCCGGCTTTGGCTCGTCAATATCGTCCGCTGTGGTACGGGCGTCGATAGCCTCGTCGACACCGAGTTTCTCGAGCAATACGTCCAGCTCGTCAGAGACGGCAGACGTGGCGATCACGACGGCAAGGCCTTCGTCATGGCACAACCGCACGAGTTCCGCCGCTCCGGGAAACGGGAGAGCCTCGTCCACCAGTTCTTTGTAGCGTTGTGGTCGCGCCGTCACTGCTTCTGGACTCTCGTGCCCCAAAAGCTCCATGACGAGTCGGTCGCTCCCCATTCCTACTAGGCGATGGATCGAATTCATGGGGGCCCACTCGCCGGCGTCGGCGAACGCGCGGGCCCAAGACAGCGTGTGCAGGTAATTGGTGTCGACCAACGTGCCGTCGATATCGAACAGGACTCCGGGCCGTGAGGGCGGTGGCAAGTGTGTCCCCTTTCGGGCTAACGGGTCGGAGGGAGGCGACGTATCGCTGGCCGCGGCCGGCGGGCGGAGACGAACGGATGGCGTACGCTCTCCGCCGTGAGCGCCGCGCGTGCCGCGTTCGCCCCACACGCGCCATGGACTCCCCCACCCGGGTGGGCGCTGGCTGACGCCAGGTATAAGCCGCTGACGAACGTGCCCGCCCGACCGAGTCCGGGGAACGGTCGGAATATCAGCTGTTGATGAAGTTGCGACGTTCCTCCGTTGATGGCGCCCCCATTCAGGTTGGCGTCATCCATCTCGAATTTCGGCGGGGTGAATACGTGACGACCTCTTATGGACGAGCGGAATCCGGGCGCGAATTCCTCCACCCGGTGCTCCAGCCGATCGGCGATCGCCTCCTCGTCATCGGCGTCCCATTTGCCCGAGATTTCGCCCCCGGCGTCATGGGTGATCTGCCGTGGTACATGCGTGTACGCCCATGCCGTCTCGTTTCCGGGTGGCTGGCGGGTGGGATCCGTCATGGACTGTTGCCCGAACAGCATGAACGGGCGGGCCGGGACCGTGTGGGTCGCCAGATCGGCGGACCACCGGGTGAGATGATCGAGACTGTCCGCGAGATGGACCGTGCCGGCGAGGCGAGCGGCGGCGGCGGACCACGGGATCGGGCGATCGAGTGCCCAATCGACCTTTACCGTGCCGGCATCCCACTGGAATTTTGCGAGATCGCCGTGCAGGCCGTCGGGCAAGGGCGTCTCGCTCAGAAGATCCCGGTAGAGCGCGGGGGCATCGACATCAGCCAACACCGCCTTGCGCACCAGCACCTCTTCGCCGCCCGCCGTACGCACGCCGACGCACCGTCCATGGCGGACGACGACTTGATCGACTCGTTGACCACAACGCAGTTGGCCACCAGCGCGCCGCAAGCGATTCACCAGGGCTGCCGTCAGCGCACCAGCCCCCCCTTCAGGCACGGGAAATCCAACGGTCTGTGCCAGGGCACACATCATCCATCCGAAAAACCCACTGCCCGCCGTCTCGGGGCTGAGATCGGCATGGAGCGCGTTGGCGGCGAGAAGCAGGGCGCCTCCCTGGCCTTTGAAGTGCTCCTCGGACAGTCGGCGTACGGGAGTGATCGCCATGCGTCCCAACTGCCGCAAGCCTTGGGGGCCGGTGCGACTCGCCAGCCGTACTGCGGCACGCACGGGTGGGAAGGGCGTGAGCAGCGTTCGGATAAGCGGGTCCTCCACGGCATCCCAGCGGTTCATGAGCCGGTCCCACCCCACTCCATCCCCGGGGGCGTAGGCGTCGAGGCTGGCCGCAGTGATTTCACGCTCGGGCGCAATGACCGCACACTTCCCGTCCGGGGTCGGGTGAGCCAGCGTGACCGGCGCGCGCCGCCAACGGAGCCCGTGCTCTTCGAGGTGAAGTCCGGCGAAGGCGGGGGACGCTGCTCCGAGCGGATAGAACGCGCTGAACAGGTCGTGATGGAACCCGGGGATGGTGATCTGTCCGGTGCGCACCGTCCCTCCGGGAACGGGCTGAGCCTCAAAGGTCAACACGTCCCAGCCGGCGTCGGCAAGTGCATTTGCCGCCACCAATCCGTTCGGCCCCGAGCCGATGACGACTGCATCGACGATCACCCGGCCGCCTCGCACACCAGATTCTCCAACCTTCGCAGCGCCTCGCTGTTCCGGGCAAAGATCGCAGGATCAAAGAGGCGCCGTGCGGCGCGAGCGACGCGGGGGGCGCTCGGCTCCTCCGTCATGGAGACCCGGGTACCGCGCTCGGATGGTGAAAGCTCGAACGCGATCCGGGCGAACCCGACGGGGCGGATTTTGGCCTCCAGCACCAACCTTTGGGGCCGTTCGCTCTCCAGCACGGTCGTGGCGTCTCGGATACGGAGGGGCCAGACCCCCACTGTGTGGTGGAATCGAGACCCCTTCGCCGGCCAGTTCCCCTCCCACTTCCTGACCTCCTTCGCCCCGACGACCCAGTCGCTGTACTTCTCCGGATCGGCCAGCACCGACCACACTTGCTCGGGTACCGCCGGGATTTCCCTGGTGTTGGTGGCCATGCGAAGGGTGTACCCCTCTGATCATGAATTACACGCCCGGTTGTCGCGCCGGTTCGTCGCACCTGAACAAGCGGTGCGCCCGCTCCACCGCGGCCTCACGATCCGTATCGAAACACCTCGCCTAATCTTCATTATCGAAGCGCTCCGCAAGTTTGCGATCACCGAGAGA
>Ga0182012_10007741_pt1 | contig 10700 bp, 9 predicted proteins | sample 612S2SmetaG_FD_120486 | JGI IMG/M metagenome (GOLD analysis project Ga0182012, IMG submission 120486) | Permafrost microbial communities from Stordalen Mire, Sweden - 612S2S metaG | ecosystem: Environmental > Terrestrial > Soil > Wetlands > Permafrost | place: Sweden: Stordalen | collected...
CCGCCGACGGCGGCATCTTCTCCTACGGGGACGCCCGCTTCCACGGGTCGACCGGGGCCATCCGGCTCAACCAGCCCATCGTGGGCATGGCTGCCACCCCGGACGGCCACGGCTACTGGCTGGTGGCCGCCGACGGCGGGATCTTCTCCTTCGGCGACGCCCTCTTCTACGGGTCGACCGGATCGATCCATCTCAACCAGCCCATCGTGGGCATGGCCCCCACACCCGACGGTCGTGGCTACTGGCTGGTGGCCGCCGACGGCGGCATCTTCTCCTACGGGGACGCCCGCTTCCACGGGTCGACCGGGGCCATCCACCTGAACAGGCCCATCGTGGGCATGGCCGCCACCCCCGACGGCCGCTGCTACTGGCTGGTGGCCTCGGACGGCGGGATCTTCACCTTCGGCGACGCCCACTTCTACGGGTCGACCGGGAGCCTCCGCCTCAACCGGCCCATGGTGGGCATGGCCGCCACGCCCGACGGCCGGGGCTACTGGCTGGTGGCCTCGGACGGCGGGATCTTCACCGCAGGCGACGCCCGCTTCTACGGGTCGACCGGTTCGCTGGCCCTGAACCGGGCCATCGTGGGCATGGCCTCCACCTGACCGGGCGTGGCACCGGGCTGTCGGCTCGTCCTGGTCGGACGCCCCGGCCCGGGGTGCCTGCACCATCTAAGCTCTCGCCATCATGTCCGCCGGTCAGATCGCCGTACTCGTCGCCTCCGCGGCCTGCGTCCTGGCCGTGGTCGGCCTCCTGATCGCCATCCGCTCGCTGCGGACGCAGGTCACCCGCATGACCGTGGTGGCCGACGAGCTCCGCCGCCAGACCGTGCCCCTGGTGGCCGACGCCCACCGGGTGGTCGACCAGGCTGCCACGGAGATGGAGCGCGTCGGCGCGGTGCTCGACTCCACCGAATCGGTCCATGCCACCGTGGACTCGGCCTCCCGCCTGGCCTACCGGGCCTTCGCCAATCCGGTGGTCAAGGTGCTGGCCGTGCGGGCCGGCGCGGCCACCGGGATCCGGCGGCTCGCCTCCGGCGGGACGCTGCCGGCCGCTGAGCCCGCCGCACACGGCGCCGTCAACGGAAACGGGAACGGCAGCGGGAGTGGAAGCCGGAGCCGGAGCCGGACCCGGAGCGCCAACGGGAACGGGCACCGGTAGTCGTGCCCAAACGAACGTTCTGGCTCGCCACCGGGGTGGCCATCGGTGCGGGGTCGTCCCTGTGGGCCGAGCGCAAGGTCCGCCGGTCGGTGCACGAGGCCACCGCCCGCCTCCAGCCCGACGCCGTGGTGCTCGAGGTGGGCCGGTCGGCCCGCCTGGTGGCCGATTCGGCCGGCACCCGGGTGCGTGACGCCGTGGCCAGCGGCCGGCACGAGATGCAGCGACGCGAAGAGGAGCTCTGGTCCGAGTTGGCCGGCCAGGGGGTCGAGGTCCCCCTGCCGCCGCGGCATCCCGCACCGACGGGGATCACCACCCCGGCTCCCATCCCCGCCGCGGCGACGTCGCGGCCGGCGACCGCTCCGGGTACCGGCACTCCGACGGGCCGGCGAAAGCGGCGGACCCGCACTGGAGCGCAGCGGCGGGCGAAATCGCCTTCCCACCTGGACAAGTAGTATCCGGGGTCGTGACTCCCGGTACGGCGACCGACGCCGAACAGCTGCGCGGCGCCTTCACCCGGTTCTTCACTGAGCGGGGCCACACCCCCGTGCCGTCGGCCTCGCTGATCCCCCACGACCCCTCCGTGCTGTTCACCATCGCCGGCATGGTGCCCTTCAAGCCCTTCTTCCTGGGCGACGAGGTGGCACCGTGGCCGCGTGCCACCTCGGTGCAGAAGTGCTTCCGGACCGTCGACATCGACGTGGTCGGCACCACCCAGCGGCACTGCACCTTCTTCGAGATGCTGGGCAACTTCAGCTTCGGTGACTACTTCAAGGCCGACGCCATCCCCTACGCCTGGGAGCTGGTCACCGAGGTGTTGGGCATCGAGGCCGACCGCCTCTGGGTCACCGTCCACGACAGCGACGACGACGCCGAGCAGATCTGGGCCGACACCGTCGGCGTCCCCCGCCAGCGGATCCAGCGGCTGGGCGACGACAACTTCTGGAAGATGGGCGACACCGGCCCGTGCGGGCCCAGCTCGGAGATCTTCTACGACAAGGGTCCCGACTACGGCGAGGACGGTGGTCCGGCCTTTGGCGGCTCCGAGCGGTTCGTGGAGATCTGGAACCTGGTGTTCATGCAGTTCAACCGCACCCCGGCCGGCGACACCGAGCCCCTGCCCCGTCCGAGCATCGACACCGGCGCCGGCCTGGAGCGCATCCTCCCGGTGCTCCAGGGCGTGGACTCCATCTTCGCCACCGACCTGTTCGCGCCGATGCTGGAGACAGCACAGTCGGTGACCGGGCACACCTACGGCCAGGACGAACAGGTCGACGTCGGGCTGCGGATCCTGGCCGACCACGGGCGGGCCATGACCATGCTGGTGACCGACGGCGTGCTCCCGGCCAACGAGGGCCGTGGCTACGTGCTGCGGCGGATCATCCGGCGGGCCGTGCGCCGGGCCCGCCAGCTCGGGGTGGACCGGCCCTTCACCGGGACACTGGTGGACGCGGCGGTCGGCGTCCTGGGCTCGGCCTACCCGGCCATGGCCGAGCAGCACCACCTGGTGACCGACGTGGTGGCCCGCGAGGAGGAGGGGTTCCTCCGCACCCTGGCCACCGGCTCCACCATCCTGGAGGAGCAGCTGGCGTCGGGGGTCGACTCGGTGTCGGGGGACGTCGCCTTCCGGCTCCACGACACCTACGGATTCCCGGTGGAGCTCACCCGGGAGATCGCCGAGGAGGCCGGGGTGGCGGTGGACCTGGCCGGCTTCGAGGCGGCCATGGACCGGCAGCGGGCCCAGGCCCGCGCTGCTGCCCGCACCGGCAAGAACGTCGCCGGCGAGCAGGCCTACCGGTCCGTCCTCGACACCGAGGGCCAGACCGTGTTCGTGGGCCAACGGCCCGACGGGTACTCGGCCCCCGCCCGTGTCGTGGCGGTGCTGGCCGACCTCGATCCCGAGCACGCCGGTCAGGCCGAGATCTTCCTCGATCGCACCCCGTTCTACGCCGAGGGCGGCGGCCAGGTCGGCGACACCGGGACCATCGTCACCGAGACGGGCACCGCCCTGGTCTACGACACCGTGTCGGCCCTGCCCGGGCTGACCTCGCACCGGGCCCGGGTCACCGGCGAGCTGTTCGCCGGCCAGGACGCCCTGGCCACCATCGACGGCGTCCGGCGCGACGCGCTGCGGCGCAACCACACCGGGACCCACCTGCTCCATGCCGCCCTGCGGACCGTGCTCGGGGACCACGTCCGTCAGCAGGGATCGCTGGTCGCCCCGGACCGGCTCCGCTTCGACTTCAGCCACCACGGGGGCGTGGCCCCCGAGGAGCTGGCCGAAGTGGCGTCACTGGCCAACGCCGACGTGCTGACCGACGCCGACGTCATCGTGGAGGAGACGACCAAGGCCCAGGCCGAGGCCATGGGGGCCCTGGCCTTCTTCGGTGACAAGTACGGGGAGCGCGTCCGGGTGGTCCGGGCCGGTCCCCACTCCATCGAGCTGTGCGGCGGCACCCATGTCGGGGCGCTGGGCATGATCGGTCCCATCACCGTGGTGTCCGAGTCGTCGATCGGCTCCAACACACGCCGGATCGAGGCGGTCACCGGCACCAGCGCGTTCGAGCGGATCCTGGCCCGCGAGGGCCTGCTGGCCGAGGCGGCCGCCCTGCTCCGCACCGAGCCCGAGCACGTGCCCGAGGCCATCGACCGCCTGATGGAGCGTCAGCGTGCGGCGGAGAAGTCCTTGGAGCAGGCCCGCAGCCGCGAGCTCCAGGCCGAGGCGGCCTCGCTGGTGGCCGGGGCCTCCGCCGGCGTCGTGGTGGCCCGACGGGACGGCGCCACGCCGGACCAGCTCCGCGACCTGGCCCAGGCCGTCCGGTCGACGGGTGCACTCCGCGCCGTGGTCCTGGGCGGAAGCCCGGACGGGACCAAGGCCTCGGTGGCCGTGGCGGCCGACCCGTCGGCCCCGGACCCGGTGCACGCCGGTGACCTGGTCAAACAGGTCGCCCCGCTCCTGGGTGGCGGCGGAGGCGGCTCCCCCGAGGTCGCCGTGGCGGGCGGCCGCGATCCGGCCGGCATCGACCACGCCCTGGACGAGGCGCGCCGCCTCCTGGCCGGTGGCTGAACGGTGATGGCTGACCAGTGACGACCGGGAACTGATGGCACCACACGTCCCGTCCCGACAGGGCCGGGTGGTCGGCGTCGACCTGGGATCACGCCGGATCGGGATCGCCGTGACGGATTCGGCCCGCACCGTGGCCCTGCCCCGCACCACCTTGACCCGCACGGGCGATCGGGAACGGGACCGACGGGCCCTGGTGGAGCTGGTCCTCGAGGAGGAGGCGTCCCTGGTGGTGGTGGGCCTGCCCCTCAGTCTGGACGGGAGCCACGGCCGGGCCGCGGTCGAGGCCAGCGACGAGGCGGGGGAGTTGCGGTCGCTCCTCCTGCCCCACGCCATCGACGTGGAGCTGTTCGACGAGCGACTCACCACCGTGACGGCCCACCAGGCCCTCACGGCCGGGGGGGCCGGAGGACGGGCCCGCCGCGAAGTGGTGGACAAGGCCGCGGCCACCGTCATGCTCGGTGCGTGGCTGGAGTCGGCCGGGGCCACGCCGTGAGCACCGTCCCACCGGGCGATCCGCCCTTCGACCACGAGGCACCCGGCGACGGGCCGGTCGGTGCCGGGGCTCCCCCCGCCTACGGGACGGCGGACGATGCGCCGTACTCACGGCACCGGGCCCAGCACGGTCGGCACGGCCAGAGGCGGCACCGCGTCCGGAACGGTGTGCTGATCGTGGTGGGCCTGATCGTGGTGGCCGTGGTGGCCCTCGGACTCTGGATCCGCTCGGAGGCGGACCCGTCCGGACCGAGAGGCGCCCAGGTCATCGTCACCGTCCCCTCCGGCACCGGGACCGACCAGCTGGCCTCGGCCCTGGAAGCCAAGGGGGTCATCGGGAGCTCCCTGGCCTACCGGATCTGGAGCCAGGTCCACGGGGCCCCGGGCGTGCTGTCCGGCGCGTACGCCTTCAACAAGAACAGCAGCTTCGGCCGGGTCGACTCGGTCGTCAGCGCCGGGCCCAACGTCTTCCCCCTCTCCATCCCGGCCGGGTTCACCGTGGCCGAGGTGGCCGAGCGGGTGGGCCAGCTCCCGGGCCACCAGGCGTCGTCCTTCGAGCACGTGGCCACCCGTGGGGTCGTGCGCTCACCGTGGCAGCCGGCCGGCTCCACCAACCTGGACGGGCTCCTCGGCACCGGCACCTACACGGTGCTCCCGGGCGAGACCGACACCACGCTCCTCACCGACATGGTCGACCGCTTCGACACCCAGGCCACCACGCTCGGCCTGGCCACCGGTGCGGCCGGGGTGGGCCTCACCCCGTACCAGGCCATCACCATGGCGTCGATCGTCCAGAAGGAGGGGTTCATCGTCAAGAACATGGGCCCGGTGGCCCGGGTCATCCTGAACCGCCTGGCCGCGGACATGCCACTGCAGATGAACTCCACCGTCCTCTATGCCGAGGGGCGGGACGGCGGCACGGTCACCAACAAGGACCTGGCGCTGCAGACCCCCTACAACACCTACCTCACCAAGGGCCTCACCCCCACGCCGATCTGCTTCCCGTCACGGCAGGCCTTCGAGGCCACACTCCATCCGCCCGCCGGCTCCTGGCTCTACTTCGTGCTGGTGAAGTCGGACGGCACCGAGGCGTTCGCCGACACCTACGCCGAGCAGGAGGCCAACGAGGCACTGGCCCAGCAGCGAGGTCTGCCCTGAGCCGGGCGCTCTGGACCAGACTGGGCCCATGGACATGACCAACCGACGACCGGTGCCGGGCCCGCTGTCGGCGGCCACCACCGTGGTGGGGGTGATCGGGGATCCGGTGGCCCACTCGCTGTCGCCCCTGCTCCACAACACCGCCTTCGCGGTGATGGGGCTGGACTGGGTGTCGGTCGGATTTCCGGTCGGGGTCGGCCGCGCCGGACAGGCCCTGTCCGGCGCCACGGCCCTCGGGGTCCGCGGCCTCTCGGTGACCATGCCCCACAAGGATGCCGCCGCCAGCCTGGTCCAGAGCCTGTCCCCCCTGGCCGAGCTGCTGGGCGCCGTCAACTGCGTGGTGGAGCGGGACGGGGGCTGGCACGGCGAGAACACCGACGGGCCGGGGTTCGTCGCCGCGCTCCGCCACACCGGCGCATTCGACCCCGAGGGTCGGCGGTGCCTGGTGGTCGGGGCCGGCGGGGCGGCGCGCGCCGTCGTGGCCGGACTGGCCGGTGCCGGGGCGGCTGAGGTCGTGGTGGTCAACCGGTCCGCCGACCGGGCGGCGACGGCGGCGGGTGCCGCCGGGCCGGCCGGGCGGGTGGGAGAGGAGTCCGACGCCGCCACGGCCGAGCTGGTGGTGAACGCCACCCCGCTCGGAATGGGCCCGACCGCCGCCGGCACCGGGGACTGGCCGGTCCGGCCGGACCTGCTCCACCCGGGCCAGGTGGTGGTGGACCTGGTGTACCACCCCCGGGTGACCCCGTGGATGGCCGCGGCCGAGGCCCAGGGGGCGCAGGTGGCCAACGGGATCGGCATGCTGGTCCATCAGGCGGCGCTGCAGCTGTGGGCCTGGACCGGGCACGAGGTGCCGGTCCAGGCCATGTGGGAGGCGGCCCAGACCCCCGGGCCTCCCTGAGAGAGCCGGCCCGGAGGTCCCGGGTACTGTGGTGGCCCGAGAGCCCATGGTCCACTACGCCCCTGCCCCCACTGCCGACCGGACGCGCCAGCTCACCGCCCGGTTCGACCTGGTGCTGGTGGGTGGGACCGTCGTCCTGGCCCTGATCGGGGTCGTGATGATCTACTCGGCCACCCGTGGGTGGCTGACCCTGGACGGGAGTGACCCCCACTACTTCCTGAAGCGTCAGGGCATCTTCATGGTGATCGGGCTGATCGTGATGGTCGTCGTCTCCCAGTTCGACTACCGGCGGTTCGAGCAGGTCAGCACCGTGCTCTACATCGGCATCCTGGTGGCCCTGGTGGCCGTGCTGGCCACTCCGGCGCGCCTGGGATCCCAGCGCTGGTTCCCGCTCGGTCCCCTGCAGCTCCAACCGTCCGAGTTCGCCACCCTGGTCCTCATCATCGCCATCGCCACCTACTGCACCCGGCGCCCCGAGGGCCTGGAGTTCCGTGACCTGGTCCGCCTGGTCCTCATGTCGGCCCTGCCCATCTTGTTGGTCATCAAGCAGCCCGACCTCGGGACGGCCATCGTCATGGTGGTGATCCTGATGGTGATGCTGGCCGTGGCCGGCATGCCCGGCCGCTACCTGGTGCTGCTCATCGTGGGCGCCGTCGTCCTCGTCGTGTTCGCCATCAACGTGGGCCTGCTGCAGCACTACCAGATCGAGCGCCTGACCAGCTTCATCTCTCCCAACGGTGCCAGCCAGAGCGCCACCTACAACGTGGACCAGGCCAAGGACGCCATCGCCCACGGCGGCGTGTTCGGCCGGGGGCTGTTCCACGGTGCCCTGACCAACCTGGCCTATGTGCCCGAGCAACAGACGGACTTCATCTTCTCCGCGGTGGGCGAGCAGGTCGGCCTGGTGGGTGCCGGCGTCCTGTTGGCCATCTACGGTGTGGTGGCCTGGCGGATCCTGCGCACCGCCCAGCTGGCCCGTGACAACTACGGACGGCTGCTCTGCACGGGGATCTTCGCCCTGCTCGTGTTCTCGGTCTTCGAGAATGTCGGCATGAACATGGGGATCATGCCGGTGACCGGCATCCCGCTGCCGTTCCTCTCCTACGGTGGCTCGGCCATGATCGGCTTCTTCGCCGCCATCGGCATCGTCATCAGCGTGCACAACCGGAGTGTCCGGTGAGCGACACCGCCCCGGGCAATGTCGGGACCCCGGTCCCGACCACGCGGCCCCCCTCGGAGCACGGGGAGGGGATTGGTCCCGGTGACGAGATGGTCACCACGGTGGAGGCCGTCCTCCCGCTCGACGCAAGCATCGGGACAGACGGGGCTGCGGGGGATGCCGGGGTTGAGGGTGGGGCTGCCGGGGTTGAGGGTGGGGCTGACGGGGAGGGCGGGACAGGAGGGGCAGAAGGTACAGGAGGGGCAGGCGGACCCGAGCGGGGCCCGCAGCCCTCGGCCGACTTCAGCGTGGCCCTGGTCTCCGCCGTCACCGTCGACCTCCCCAACCAGCATCCGACCGTGGTGCTCCGGGAGCTGGAGTCACCGAGGCGTCAGCTCTCGTTCTCCATCGGCCTGCCCGACGGCGTGGTGCTGTCCCACGCCATGCGGCGCATCCCCACGCCCCGTCCCCTCACCCACGAGCTCATGAGCGAGATCCTGCAGGGCTTCGCCATCGATGTGGTGGCGGTCCGCCTGGTGGGCCGTCAGGGATCGGTGTACTTCGCCGAACTCGACCTCCGGGGCCGTAACGGCCGCTCCGTGCACTCGTGCCGGCCGTCGGACGGGCTCACCATCGCCCTGCTCCAGCCCACTCCGGTCCCCATCCTGATCGACCGCCGGCTCTTCGAGCAGGCGGGCGATGTCGCCCCCTTCGGCACCGGAGCACCCGCCGCCGACTGAGGTCGGGCGCCGACGTGGCGGCCCGGGACCGGCTAGCGGCCGCTCAGGAGCCGGCGCTTGCGCTCCCGGTACTGCTCGTACTGGGTCTGGTCGGCGGCGTCGGTGGCGGCCCCGCCCTCGTCGGAGATCCGCATGAGCAGGGCGATCAGCACGTAGTTGGCCAGCAGCGCCGAGCCCCCGTAGGAGACGAACGGGAGGGTGATCCCGGTGAGCGGCAGCAGCCGCACCACGCCGCCGATGATGAAGAAGGCCTGGAACCCGATGATCAGCGTGAGGCCCACCGCGGTGAGCTTGGCGAACTCCGAGCGGGCCGCCTGGGCGATGCGGAGCCCGGCCCCGACCAGCAGGAGGAACGCCACCAGCACCATGGTCGACCCCAACAGGCCCATCTCCTCGCCGATGATGGCGAAGATGAAGTCGGTCTGGGGGACCGGGATGGTGAAGGCGCCGGATCCGAGACCCAGTCCCGTCCCGCCGATCCCCCCGCTCCCCAGCGAGTACCAGGCCTGGACCAGCTGCCTGCCGCTGCCGCCGGCGTACTTCCACGGGTCGAGCCAGTCCTCGATCCGGATATGGGTCTGGTACAGGTACTTTCCGGACAGATAGGCGCCGATGGCGAACAGGGCGACGCCGAGCACCAGGTACCCGGTGCGGCCGGTGGTCACCCAGAGCAGGCCGATGAACAGGGTGAACAGCAGCGCGGAGAACCCGATGTCGTGCTCGAGGCTCATCACGCCGATGGCGAAGACCCAGGCCAGCAGGATGGGCACCAACGGGCGGGGGTCGAGGACCAGGCGGTTGCCCCACCGGGCCGTCGGGATGCTGAGCAGCTCGCGCTTCTCGGCGAAGTACGAGGCGAAGAAGATGCACAGCAGCAACTTGGCCAGCTCGATGGGCTGGAACTGGAACCGTCCCACCCGGACCCAGAGGCGGGCCCCCCCGATGGTGGTGCCGAAGTGGGGGACCAGGGGGAGGAGCAGCAGGATCACGCCGAGGGCCAGGAGGATGTAGCGGTAGCGGTCGAGGTCGCGTGACCGTCGGACCACCGCCAGGGTCAGTACGTAGGCGGCGACCCCGCCGGCGGTCCACGCCGCCTGCAGCGGGGCGTAGTTGGTGGCCACACCGAGGTCGATCCGGGTGATGACCACGTAGCCCAGCCCATTGAGCAGGAAGGCGATGGGCAGGATGATCGGCATGGCGCTCGGCGCCCAGATGCGGTTGGCCAGGTGGGCGATGGCTCCGAGGGCCAGCATGGCCCCCAGCAGGGGTCCGACGTCGTCGGGGACCTTGGACGTGTTGCCCAGGATCATGAGGCTGTAGGCGGCGGTGATGATGACCGCAGCCGCCACCAGAAGTCCCAGTTCAGTGCGTCGTCGGGCCTTGAAGGTCCGCCGGAGAATCTTGAGCTCGGGATCCTGCGCGGCGGTGACCGTCACGGGGGCGAGCCTATCGGCGCCCGCCGGCGGGACGGTGGAGCCGGAATCCCGGGCCACGGGTACGATGGCCGGTCAATGGCGACGCTTCGATGACGGACCGGATGTGACGGACCGGACGGCGACCCCGCCCCATCCCCGCACCCCGCCCGCCGGTCGACCCGGCGGTGGCCCGGTCACCCCGGTGGACCGGGCCGACGGCGGCGGCGGGCCCGGGCCCGCGTCGCCCTGGCCGGTCGAGCCGCACGAGCGGTTCATCAACCGGGAGCTCTCCTGGCTCGAATTCGGGGCCCGGCTGCTCCAGTTGGCCGCCGACGAGCGCCTGGCCCTGTTCGAGCGGATCAAATTCCTCTCCATCTTCTCGGGTGGGCTCGATGAGTTCTTCCAGGTCCGGGTGGCCGGCCTGGAGGACCAGGTGGCGGCGTCCCTCCACACCCGGTCGCCCGACGGGATGAGCCCGTCCGAGCAGCTGGATGCCATCACGACCAGGGCCACCGCCCTGGTGGCCTGGCAGAGCCGGGTCTTCCACGACCAGATCGGTCCGGCGCTGGCCCGGGCCGGCCTGGTCATCGCCGACTGGCACACCCTCGACGCC
>Ga0182012_10007742_pt1 | contig 10700 bp, 11 predicted proteins | sample 612S2SmetaG_FD_120486 | JGI IMG/M metagenome (GOLD analysis project Ga0182012, IMG submission 120486) | Permafrost microbial communities from Stordalen Mire, Sweden - 612S2S metaG | ecosystem: Environmental > Terrestrial > Soil > Wetlands > Permafrost | place: Sweden: Stordalen | collected...
AGTGGGCCGCGCCCTGCTGATGGCCAAGCCCGGTGTCGAGCTGAAGACGGACTCCGTGCGGGAGCACTGCCTCTCCCATCTCGCGAAATACAAGGTGCCGGCCGAGTTCTTGATCGTGGAGCCCTTCGAGCGCAACGGTTCGGGCAAGTTACCGAAGGCGGACTTGAAGAAGAAGTACGGGTCCGGGGTGTCCACGGTGGCCCCGCGCATGGCTCCGCTGCAAAGCTGACCTGGACCTTGCCGAGCAGACGCAAAAGCCCCCCACGACACGGCGTGTCGGGGGCTTTTGCGACTGCTCGGCCAGTTAGGTCGTGGCGAGTATGAGTGACATGGCGGTGGTGGGTTCGGGCGCGGCGGGTCTGGCTGCTGCGTACCGCCTCCGGCAAGCGGGGCACAACGTTCGGATCCTGGAGCGCAACGCTCGCCTGGGTGGGAAGATGTTGACCACTCGGAAGATGGGCTTCACCCTCGAAGAGGGCCCCAGCGCGATGGCCGGCAGTTACCACAGCATCTTGGGCATTGCCAGGGAAGCCGGCATGGGCGCGGACATTGTTCCCGCTTCCGGTCGTATCGCCCTTCCCGGGCCTGACGGCGACATGCATTATCTGGACCCGACCAGGATCGTCAGGGACGGTTTTCGCACCAGCCTGATATCCACGCGTGCCAAGATTCGGTTGGCCAGACTGGGGATTGATCTTTTCCGCACCCGTTCGCGGCGCAAGCCATACGACCTCTCCCTGCTCGAAGAGTTCGACGGCGTGAGTGCCGAACAGTATTCGCGTAGTCGCCTCGGTGACGAACTGACGGACTACCTCGTCGATCCCTGTATCCGCTCGTTCGTCAACTGCGGATCGTCTGAGGTGTCTGCGGCCGATCTGCTCTATGTGTTCGGCGCATTCATGGGAAGTTCGGAATACGTCGCCTTCCGCCACGGTATGAGCTCGTACGCGGAACGTATCGGTTCCCTGTGCGAGGTGACGCTTCAAGCCGAAGTGTGCGCGGTGCGGGACCGGGGCGCGTTCGCCGAGGTGACGTGGCGCGGTCCGGACGGCGCGGACCGGACCGAGGAATTCGCCGGCGTTGTGGTGGCCTCCGATGCCAATACGGCGGGTTCGGTCTGCGTGGACCTCGACCCGTGGCGACGGGAACTGCTCACCGACGGCGTGGACTACACCTGGAGCACGGTGGCGCACGTCGCTCTCGAGGAGGCGCCTCCGGTCGATTCGTGCTTCATCTTTCCGCGCGCGAGCAAGTACCCAAACTTGATGATTCTCTCCTTGGAGCACAACAAGACACCTATGCAGGTTCCAGCGGGTAAGGGCTTGGTCGGTATCTATCCGTCTTCGGCGCATGCGCGGGAGCTGTACGACTTGGACGACGATGCCATCGCCAAGGACCTGATCACCGAAGCCGAGGAGTTGATACCCGGACTCGGTGACGATGTCATCTTTACCCACATCAGTCGATGGCATCCGACTCTGCTGCAGAGCAGGCCCGGCTACTGGAGGTCGATGCGGGAGTTCATGGCGCGATCCGAAGCCACCGATCGGCTGGTGCAGCTCGCCGGCGACTACTTCTGTACCTCGAGCTTGAACACCGCCTCGGCGTCGGGTGAGCGGGCGGCTCAACGTCTGGCCGGCTGATGAGCAGACACAAAAGCCCCCTTTTCGGGGCGAAAATGGGGGCTTTTGCGTCTGCTCGGCCAAACTTTGCTTGTAATACCAAACGCCGTTTGGTATATTTCGGACGCTGACTAAGCCAGCCACTCGAACGCAGGAGCCGCCGTGGAACAGTTCGATCACCACTCCGAGCACTTCGCCCAGCATTGGCGCGAGACCTATCGCGAGCTGCGCGAGTCCTGCCCGGTCGCCCATAGCGACCTGCACGGCGGATTCTCGGTAGTGACCAAATACGACGACATCAAGCAGGTGCTGGCCGACCCGGAGACGTTCGCATGCGGCCGCGACTTCGTGTTCAACGGAGAAGTGGTCGGAGGCGTCACCGTCCCCACCAATCCGGTGCAGATGGGCATGATGGAGACGGATCCGCCGGAGGCGCAGGCCTACCGACGCATCCTGGCTCCGCGGTTCTCGGCCAAAGCGATCAAAGAGTATCGGCCGCGGCTCGGCGAGATCGTGACATGGATTGTCGATCGGGTGATCGAGTCGGGGCGCATCGACTTCGTCGACGACCTCGCCAACCCGCTGCCCGCCCTGGTGTCTCTGGACTACTTCGGTCTGCCACTGGACAAGTGGGAGCTCTACGCGACCGCGCTGCATAAGGCCGCCTACCGTGAGAAGGGGTCGGCCCGGGCTGTCGGGGAGTTGGTGGCGGACCTCGAAGCCGTCATGGCGGCGCGACGGGCCAGCGCGGGAGAGCGCGGTGACATCGTCGACCGGCTGCTCACCGAGGAGGTCAACGGTGCGCCGATGCCCCACGACGTCGCCGTCAACATGATGTTCATGCTCCTCAATGGTGGTATCGACACGTCAACCGCGCTGATTGCCAGCATGTTCCTTTACCTGGGGCGCAATCCCGAGTACCGCGCACAGTTGGCAGCCGACCATAGTTTGATTCCGGCCGCCGTCGACGAAATGCTCCGCTACTTCACACCGGGCACGGGCGTCGCACGGACAGTACTCAAGCCCGTTGAGCTCGGCGGTGCGCAGCTGCAGCCGGGCGACCGCATTCTGCTGGGGTTGGGCTCTGGGAACCTCGATCCCGACATGTTCCCTTCGCCCGACGAGGTCTTGCTGAACCGAGAGAACAACAACAAGCACCTTTCGTTCGGCCATGGGATGCACCGCTGTCTGGGGGCATTCCTTGCCCCGGCCGAGATGATCGTGCTGCTTGAAGAGGTGCTTCGGCGCATGCCGGACTACACGATCGACCTCGACGGCGTCCGGCAGTACCCCACGATTCCGCTGGTGAACGGCTATATCGCCATGCCGGCGACGTTCCCGCCGGGGGAGCGGATCCTCACCGGGTTCGACGAACACCTCCCGGTGCGGGCCGCCGCGCTGAGCGGCGGGGCGAGCTAAGACGTGCCGGAAGCACCCGTGAGCACCATGCCGCGGGTGCGCGCCAGGATCGTCGTCATCGGTGATGAGGTGCTCGACGGGTTTGTCGCCGACGCCAACGCCCGCTGGCTGGCTCAGCGACTACGGTCGGCGGGCATCGCGCTGGATCGGATCGCGATCGTCCCCGATGACGTGCAGGCGATCGCCGCCGAGGTCCGCACCGGGCTGGCCGGCCCCCGGCCCTCGATCGTGCTGACCACCGGTGGCGTCGGCGGCACGCACGACGACGTCACCTACGAGGCTGTCGCGCTCGCGCTGGGTGTCCCGCTCGTCGTCGCACCCGAACTCGCCACGCCGGTCCGCGAACTCATCGAGTGGACGACCTCCACCGGATACCGGCTCGAGGAGCAGGCGGTGGCGGGAATGATGCGGATTGCGACCGTACCCGAGGGGTCCGCGGTCCGGCTGCTGCAGCGCTGGCTCGCCGGGGTGCACGTCGAGATCGACGGCGGCCCGACGGCGGTGTCCGGTACGGCGGTGGTCATGCTTCCGGGTCCGCCCAACCACCTGCAGGCGGTCGTCGACGAGTTGATCATCCCCGAAGTCCTTGGTGGCGAGCGCATCCCGCTGGCCGTCGCCGAGGTGCCGCACGAGTACCCCGAGACGCTGCTGGTCGGCCATCTGGGACGGATCCGGGCTCGACACCCGGAGGTGAAGGTGGGGTCCTATCCCGGCACGCCGATGCTCGTCCGGTTCGTCGGAGAGCAAGAGGATGTCGCCGGTGCGGCGGGGGAGTTGCGCGCGGTGCTCGCCGACATGGCCACCGACGGGGCCACCGCGACGGTGCGAGAGGCCTGGAAACGTTCGCCGTCTTGGACCGCCACACCGTGACGCAGACACCGTTAGGCGAATTGGACGCGTTCATCGCCGACCTGCCCGGCCGGCCGGCCCATCGGCCGGTGGTCGCGCGCGAAGCCGTGAGCGTGCCGGCCATCCACGCGTGGTGCGATGTCATGGGCGAACGGGGCGCGGCCTTCACCGGCGTCGATCCGCTCGCCCCGCCGGCCACGCTGCAGATGTGGACGTTCCCCGGCCTCGCCCGGGGCCGACCTGTCGATGCCGGCCCCGCCGGCCCCGGCGACCTTGACCTCGAGGTCCGCGCCCGGCTCGCCGACAAGGGACTCACTGCGACCCTGGCGACCGCCACCGAGCAGGGGTTCATCGCCGACCTGCGGCCGGGCGACCTGCTCACCGCGCGAGACCACTACACATCGGTGAGCGGACTCAAGAACACCGCTTTGGGACGCGGGCACTTCCTGTCCACCCGCACCACCTACAGCAGACAGGACGGCGTGGAGGTGGGACGGCTGACCCTGACCATCTTCGTCTTCGAGCCCCGCCCCGCTATGCCGCCACCGGCCCCCGCGCCCGCGCCTGCCGGCCGACCCGACTGGCCCGACGCCGCTCCGGCGGTATCCCTGATCACCGGAGCCGTGCTGCCGGACACTCGCATTCCCGTGACGCCGACGTTGATCGTGGCCGGCGCCATGGCCACCCGCGACTTCTATCCGGTGCACCACGACCGCGACTACGCCCGCTCCCACGGCAATCCGGACATCGTGATGAACATCCTCACCACCAACGGCCTGCTGTCGCGGGTCGTCGGGGAGTGGAGCGGCGGTGCCCGGCTGACCCGGCTGGACACCCGCCTGCGCGCCCCCGCGTACCCACACCACACCCTGACCATCGGTGGAGTGGTAGCCGACGCAACCGACGGTCGTGCGGTTCTGAACATTCGCGCGGCGACGGAAGCGGGCGTGCACGCCGAGGCCACCGCGCACGTCACCGTCGAGGACGGACCCTGACCATTGCAGGCCGAACCAAATGTTGTTAGGTTAGTAACCATGGGCTCGCTGGACGTCCGGGAAGGTGCCGGAGGTTTTCTCGCGCTGCTGCATCTCGACGCCGTCGACGCCGATACGTTCCGCGCACGGCAGGCGCCCGGCCCCGCCGAGCAGCTTTCCCGCGGGCTTCTCGGCGCGCAGGGCCTCGTCGCCGCAGGGGGCACCGTCGACACCGACTGGCGCTGGGTGCATTCCCTGCACGTCACCCACCTCGCCGACGGCGATGCGGATCGACCCGTCGAGTATGGGATCGAGCGCGTCAGGGACTCCGAGCACCTCTCGACGCGGCTGGTACGGGCAACCCAAGGCGGTGCACCGCTGGCGACGATGACGGTGTCGTTTCAGGTGCCGCGCCCGAGTCGGGCGCCGACGCATCAGCAGGCCCAGTTGGACGACTGGCCCGATCCGCACGCTCTGCCGGCCACCGACGCGGGTGCGGCGATGGACGTCCGTTATGTCGACCGCGTGCCGTGGTCCACGGGAATGTCCAACACGGGTGCGTCCGCCACGGCCAATCGGATATGGCTGCGATTCACCGAGGAGATCCCCGACCGGATCCTGCTGCACGCCGCCGCTATCGTCTACGCGGCGGACTTGCTGCTGGTCGAGCCGCTCGTCGGCCCTGAGGGGCCTGAACTCGCGACGGGGCACGGTCTGCATGCGGAGACTCTTGATCTCTCGGTGCGCTTCCATCGTGGCTTCCGGGCGGACGACTGGATGCGGCACGAACACGAGCTACCCGTCACCGCCGACCACCGGGCGCTCACCACCGGCCGGTTCTTCTCCTCGATGGGCCGGCTCGTCGCGTCGGTATCCCAGGAGACGGCGTTGCTGCCGGTCGCTGCTGCGGACACGAGAACAGTTGTCGTCACCAGACCCGCGGGCGGGTCACGAGAGGAGTAAGGATGTTCCATCATGTCGCCGTCGCGTCGAAGGACGTCAAGCGGTCACACAAGTTCTACACCGAGGCAATGGGTTTCACGCTGAAGAAGGTGGTCAAGCGCCAGACGCCCGAGGGTGGGTGGACCAAGCACATCTTCTACGACACCGGCGACGGGCAGTACTTCGCGATCTGGGACCTGCGCGGCATCGAGGGCGTCGTCATCGACCCTGAGCAGTGGAAGGGCGGCATCGGCAACGGCCTGCCGTACTGGATCAACCACATCGCGTTCGACTGCCACGACATCGGCGGGCTCGAGGACTGCAAGCAGCGCTGGATCGACCATGGCTACAACGTCGTGGAGGTCAAGCACGAGTTCATCCACTCCATCTACACCAAAGACCCCGACGGGACCCTGGTCGAGTTCACCTTCGACACCCAGCCGCTGACCGAGGTTGACGAACGGGAGGCCGCGGAACTGCTCGCCGACGACACACCGGCGCAGGTGCCCGACTACGAGGGTGTGCAGCACCGTTCGCCGCACTTCAAGGCCCGCCGCGACGCGGAGAAGAACGAGCTCTCCAACGCCGGCGCGGCGATCTGACTCAGGACCCGCTGCGCTCGATGTGTGCGGCCACGTGCTCGCCTGACGCATCCAGCCATCCCCGCGAGCGCGCGAAGGCGATCATCGCATCGAATCGGTTGTCCCAGTCGGGAATCGAGGCGGCGGCCCGTGCTGTCGTGCGCAGTGCGTCGACCGCGAGCCAGACATGAGCGGGTTCCCCTTGACGGCCGAGGCCCGCGCTCTGCAGCGCGGCACCGGCCTCGGCGTCGTCGAGGGTGTCAGCGGTGACATGCAGCCGAGTGCAGTCGTCGGCGGACTCGACGTACGACTGATCGTGGGTGATGACGATGATCATCGGCCGTCCTGTCAGCTCAGCTGGGGGATCACCGTGGCGCCGATGAGTTCGACCATGTCGCGATACTCGCCGGCGGGTTGGCCGCCCATATCGAGGTAGATCAGGTTGGTGTCGGCACCCAGCGACGCGGAGGCGGTGTTGAGCCGGTCGGCCACCTCATCCGGACTACCGACGAGGGCCGGGCCGCGGGTGGTGAGGAAGTCGAAGTCGAACGGCTTGGTGACGAATGCCGGGGGGTCGGGGTTGACGCGCGGGATGATCGTGTTCATCAGCTCGAAGTAGTTGCGGTAGCGCGGCTCCCACCGGGCCCGGGCCTCTTGCGAGGTCTTGGCGACGTTGACATGCCAGCAGGCGCCGATGCGAGGCTGGTGGGGGTGACCGTAGCTGGCGAATTTCTCGCGGTAGGTCTCGACCACCGGCGCGAACATCGACGGATTGCCGAAAGCGCTGGGCAGCATCAGGTCCAGGCCCAGGCGCGCGGCCAACTCTGCGGTGGACTCCGATGCCCCGCCGCCGATCCACAGCGGCATCGGGCCGACGGGCGGTGGCTGCAGGACGAACTCGTCGATGGGTGCACGGTGCGCCGATCCCGGCCAGCTGACCGATTTACCGCTCCACAGCTGCACGAGCAGTTCGACGTTGTCGTGGAAGAGGTCGTGCGAGTCCTCGATCTTCTGGCCGAAGAGGGTGTAGGTGGAGACGAAGAAGTTCCCCCGCCCGACGACGACCTCGCAGCGTCCGCCGGACAACACGTCGACGGTGGCGTAGTCCTCGGCTGCCCGCACCGGATCGAGGTTGGCGGCCAGCGCGACCGCGGTGGACAGGGTGAGGTTCTTGGTGCGCTCACCGATTGCCGACAGGATGACCGGCGGTGCCGAGGTGGTGTACTCCAATCCGTGATGCTCGCCGATGTGGATGCCGGCGAAACCGGCTTGATCGGCGACCACGGCGGCCTCGACGATAGCCCGGTGGCGCTGCGCGGCGGTCTCGCTCGTGCCGGTGACCGGGTCGGTGACCTGGTCTCCCAGTGTCATCAGACTCAACTTCATGGTGCTTCCTCCAGTGTCCAGTGGGGCCGTAGAAATCAAGAGTATCAAACACTGTTTGGTTTAGCTACATAAATCGGTCTGTGTTTGGTTATTGTGGTTGGAGATGGAAGGAGCACCTGTGATTGATGTGATCGAGGTGAGCCCGCGCGACGGGCTGCAGAACGAGTCGGTGCTGCTGCCCACGGCTGCCAAGGTGGAGCTGATCCAGCGCGCGGTGGCAGCGGGCGCGCGCCGCATCGAGGCGGTGTCCTTCGTCCGGGCCGACGCCGTGCCTGCCATGGCCGATGCCGAGGCGGTGATGGCGGCAGTCCCGCGATCCGACCGGGTGTCCTACATCGGGCTGGTACTCAACCGACGGGGCTTCACCCGCGCGCAGGCCGCGGCGGTCGACGAGATCAATGTTGTCGTTCCGGTGACCGAGACATTCGCCCGCCGTAACCAGAATGCCGCCGCGGAGGACCTGCTCGAGATGGCCGAGCAGGTGGCCGCCGACGCGGCGAGCATCGGTCTGCCCTGCTCGGTGACCCTCGCCGTCGCGTTCGGTTGCCCGTTCGAAGGTGAGGTCGACCCGGCGCGGGTGGTCGCGTTCGGCGTGCGCGCAGCGCGGGCCGGTGCGGTTGAGGTCGCGATCGCCGACACGATCGGCGTCGGCGTGCCCGTGCAGGTTCGGCGGCTGGTGAGCGACCTGCGGGCGGAACTGCCGCAGACCCCGTTGCGGGTGCACTTCCACAACACCCGCAATACGGGCTATGCCAACGCGATGGCCGCGGTGGACCTCGGTGTGACCAGGCTCGATGCCAGCATCGGCGGTGTTGGCGGCTGTCCCTTTGCGCCGAATGCCACCGGCAACATCGCCACGGAGGACCTCGTCTACCTGCTGGAGCGCAGTGGCCTGGCCACCGGGCTCGATATGCAGGCCCTCGTCGAGACGGCGGGTTTTCTCGGCGACGCGCTCGGACGGCAGGTGCCGGCCCTGTTGCCCCGCGCCGGCGGCTTCCCGGTCGTGCGGTCCGCTAGTCCGGTGTGACGGGTGGTAACAGGCTCTGCAGCACCTGGCGGTCGAGGTCGAGCCGTTCGGGCACTGTCGCGGTGGTCGAGTCGGTGAGCAGGGCCTTCGTGGCGCGAAGGGCCGCCCGGGGCTTCGCGGCCAGCGCCGCCGTGCGCTCGGCGACCAGCTGATCCAGCGCGTCGGCGTCGGCCACCACCGCGGTGACGATCCCCAGGTCCGCGGCAGTAGCGGCGTCGAAACGCTCACCGAAGAGCATCAGGTCGGCCGCGCGCTGGTGGCCGACGAGCCGGGGCAGCAGCAGTGTCGACGCGGCCTCGGGCACCAAGCCGAGGTCGACGAAGGGCAGCCGGAAGGTGCTGCGGGCCGTGGCGTAGACGAGGTCGCAGTGCAGCAGAACGGTGGTGCCCACGCCGATGGCCGGCCCGTCGACCGCGGCCACCAGCACCGCACGCAGGCCGGTGAGCGCGGATAGGAACCGGGCCGGCGGCGGGTTGTCCCCAACGGGTGGGTTCTCCTGCATGTCGCGCAAGTCGTTGCCCGCGGTGAAGGCACCGCCCGCACCCGTCAGGACGACGACGGCCGCGGCGGACGCCTCGGCGGCGATGAGCGCGTCGGCGAGTGTGGTGTACATCGCCGCTGTGATCGCGTTGCGCTTATCCGGTCGGCTGAGCCTGATCGTCACGACGTCGCCGGACGTGCTGACCTCGACCGGAGACATCAGTGCGCACCGCGAATTCTCACATCGACATTCCGCCGTCGACGGGGAGTACGGCGCCGGTGATGTACCCGGCCTCGGCGGAGGCGAGGAACGCGACCGCGGGCGCCATTTCCTGCGGCTCGGCGAAACGCCCGAGCGGGATCGCCGCCGTCAGCTCAGCGAGCTTGTCGGGGGGCACCCCTGCCACCATGGCCGTGGCGGCGTTGGGGGAGATCGCGTTCACCGTGATGCCGAATCGTGCGACCTCCTTCGCCACGGTCTTGGTGAACCCGATGATGCCGGCCTTTGCGGCGGCGTAGTTGGCCTGTCCGACGTTGCCGTGCAGGCCGGTGTAGGAGGTGACGTTGATGATCCGGCCGAAACCACCCCCGCGCATGTGCGGGATCGCGGCCCTGGTGACGTGGAAAGTGCCGCCCAGGTGCACGTTGAGCACCTGCTGCCACTGCTCGGTGGACAGTTTCCAGACCACCGTGTCGCGGGTGATGCCGGCGTTGTTCACGGCGATGTCGACACCGCCGGCCCACGCGGCGACGTCGTCGACCGCGGTGGTGACGGCGTCTGCGTCGGCGACATCCACGGCCAGCGGGGCGACGGTGTCGGTGCGCTCGCCCCACACCGAGCGCAACGTACTCGGGTCGAGGTCGAAGGGCGCGACCCTGGCTCCGGCGGCGGCGAACAGCCTGGCGATGCCGAGGCCGATGCCCTGCGCGGCACCCGTCACGATCACGGTGCGGCCGGTGAAGTCGAAGGAGATGCTCATGACCGTCGGGTGTCCTTCCACGAGATGTCGCGGTCTACCCGAGGTTCGCCGGGCAGGCCCAGGACGCGTTCACCCAGGATGTTGCGCAGAATCTCGGAGGTACCGCCCTCGATGGAGTTGGCCAGTGATCGCAGCCATGCTTTGCGGACGTCGGTGTCGCCGTGGACGGCCGAGAAGTCCGGGGCGATCTCCGCGTAGTTGTCGATGAGCAGACCGGCGTCACCCGACAAGTCCACGCACAGCTCGTAGATTGCCTTGTTGAGCTCCGCCATCTGCACCTTCGCGATCGAGCCCTCCGGTCCCGGCTGGCGCCCGGGCTGCGCGGCGGCGCGGGCATTGGTGAGCCGGGCCGCTTCGGCGCGGGTCCACAGCAGCATCACCTGCTCCGTGGCGGTCGCGTCGACCCGGCCTGCGGCGTGCGCCGCGCGGTAAACCTCAGC
>Ga0182012_10007744_pt1 | contig 10699 bp, 7 predicted proteins | sample 612S2SmetaG_FD_120486 | JGI IMG/M metagenome (GOLD analysis project Ga0182012, IMG submission 120486) | Permafrost microbial communities from Stordalen Mire, Sweden - 612S2S metaG | ecosystem: Environmental > Terrestrial > Soil > Wetlands > Permafrost | place: Sweden: Stordalen | collected...
TCCCGCCCGATGCATCCACTCCAGGTCCGCACGGATGCCCTCTTTGGAGATATTTCCGTTCATCCAGTGCCACCACACGAGGGGGCGCGCGCTGTGCGGTGGTTGACGGAATCCGTTGAGCAAAGAATCCGCTGGCTTCGTTGTCGTAACCTGCGCCGCAGACGATGCGCTAACTAGAACCAGTAGGAGTGTGAGGTTTTTCATGACCCAACCATTTTATTGTCGATTGTTTCGAGCGTGCTCGCGGAGAACCGAGCGCTGAGGTTTTCCAAACCCGGGATCCAGGGGCAGTCATGCAACATACGTCTACAGCCGCATGTACCGCCTTCCACAGTGTTTTCTCAAGCCTTAAAAACTTATCTTTGCAATTCGGCAATCCGTGTAGAATCAGGCCAACTTAAGTTTCACAAAGTTGTTTCCTACGCTCCCGAGCTTCACTTCGCGTACAGAAGATGTCCTTCAACGTGTCTCGAGCGCAATCACGTTGCAGGAGATCTCTCTTGAGCCATCGCGCCGCTATTCGTATCCTCGCTGTCTTTCTCTTTACATTTGCTTTCGGTATCTGCGCCAATGCTGCACAGGTAGCCCTGGTCGGCGACGCAAGCGTGAGCTCCGCACGGCCTTCAACGAACTTTGGCGCGCTCTCGAACCTTTATGTGGGCAGTGGCAGTTCGGCCTTCCTGCAGTTCGATCTGAGCACGCTGCCTGCCGGAACGACGGCTGTCCAGATCGCGCATGCGACGCTGACGCTGTTCGTCAATCGCGTCAACGCGACCGGTCCCGTAGCGCTCTCGCCCGTTACTTCTGCATGGAGCGAGTCGTCGGTCACGTCGTCAACAGCTCCGTCAGTGGGGGCGACGTCGAATTCCTTCTTGGCCTCAGTTGCGGGCCAGTACGTTACTCTCGACGTCACCGCACTCGTGCAAGGGTGGGTGACGACGCCGGCGACCAACCTCGGCTTGGCACTGACGTCTAACTCCGCCAACCTGATTCTTGACAGCAAGGAGAACGACGAGACGGGCCACGCTGCGAGCCTCGACATCACCATTACGTCCGCAGGGGCGACCGGCCCGCAAGGCGTTGCCGGCCCCGCCGGGCTTCAGGGTGTCGCTGGTCTTAACGGGCCTCCAGGCGTCCCTGGTTTGGCGGGAATCCCCGGACCCATCGGCCTACAGGGCATTCCGGGAACGGTGGGCCCAGCAGGCTTGACTGGCGCTCCCGGACCCACCGGCGTTGCCGGCCCAGCAGGCACGATCGGCATTGTGACCAACTGGTCTTCTTCCACAACCTATCAAGTTGGGCAAGTCGTCTTCTGCTCAGGGTGCTCCAGCAACGGATCCAGCTACGTCGCTCTCACAGCCAACACGAATCAAGATCCTCCCACGCAGACCGGCTTTTGGAATCCCATCGCGGTCGCAGGTGCGACGGGACCCGCGGGCGCTGCAGGCACGATCGGCCCGGTCGGAGTAACGGGCCCTGCCGGACCAACCGGCACTGCGGGCCCAACAGGTCCCAATGGCGCGACTGGAACCTTTAGCCAGGCCGGAAACTGGTTCTCCGACACCGCTTATGTCGCCGGACGAGTGATCTACTGCGCGGCCTGCTCGAGTAACGGTTCCAGCTACATCGCCCTGTCCACCAACATCAATATAGACCCCCCCACCAACCCCGCCGTGTGGGGCCTGGTAGCCCATGCTGGAGCGGTGGGCGGCACCGGCCCGACAGGACCTGCAGGCGTGAACGGGGTCAATGGCACTGACGGCACCAACGGCACGGGGACGATCACTTCTGTCACTGTTGGCTCCGTTTCAAACACCGCCGCCGATGGAGCCGGAACGCTCACCATCACCAATTCGACCACCACGCCGACAATCGCCATCAACTTTCCCGCCGGCAGTGGCAGCGGATTCGTGTGGAACGCGTCGTTTGCCAACACCCAGGACGACGGCCCCGACTACTACAGTCCAATCAGCGGAGGCAACGGGGCGGCCTATGAGGGAGCCGGAAGTACCTGGACTCCGAGCGCCTGCACGGTCAGATCGCTCAAGGTATTCGCGACCGGAGTGCCGGATCCCGGTTACACCGGGGCGGATCAGATCACCGTCACTGTCGAACACAACGGCGCAAACACCAGCATGTCATGCACCGTCGACATTGCCAACGCGCAAACAAGCACGACCACCTGCTCGAATACAGCCAGTACCTTTAGCGTCGCCGCTGGAGACAGGATTGAGTACGTCGTGACTCAAAGTGATACGAGCCCATACGACCAGATTGGCGCGATTCTTACGTGCGACTAGGTGCGGCTGTCTTCCTCACCGTAAACGAGCGATTCGATTCGACACAACTTCAATTCTTTCAACCACCGCGACACGATACCCAATGTCCGGTCGAAAGAGCGATGTAGCACCCTACTCCCGCACCCAGGTAATTGGTACCGCATCGTGTAAACGAACCTTTGTTCTGCAGCTTCATCCCCAGGCACGCTGCACCTGTCCCAACGCGACTGGACGCACGAACGATACGAGGAGCCCTATGTCGGATCAATATATTGGCGAAATACGTATGACCGGATTCAACTACGCACCGCAAGGCTGGGCGCTCTGCAATGGCCAAACGATGCCGATCTCCCAAAACAATGCTCTCTTTGCGCTGATCGGCATTACGTACGGCGGCAACGGATCGACTACGTTCAACCTGCCAAACCTGCAGGGGCGGGTGCCAGTCCACCAGGGCGCTGGGGCCGGACTGGCCGCTGCCGTGATCGGTACTGCGGGGGGCTCGGAATCCGTTGCGCTGGTCGCTTCGAATCTCCCCAGCCACTCTCATCTGGTCACGCCACCGGTCTCGAATGCGGCCGGCACCTCGAGCACTCCCGTCAACTGCTTTCCGGCACTCGACAACGTCACAGCTAGCCCTTCGATCGAACACACCACGCTAACTGGACGTAGCTACGCGGCTGCAGCGGTCTCCGGGCAAACCGCCGGTTCCTATCCCAGCGGCACCACCGGCAGCAGCACTGCATTCGGTATAGCGTCACCCTTCCTTGTAGTGAACTTCATCATTGCCTTGACAGGAATCTTTCCGCCGCGCGACTAGCTCCGACACGTCTTTTCAGTCACCCTTCGCAAATCATGAAAGCTTACTTGCCACAACTCGCTGCTCTCCAGCCGGCTACTTACCTCGATCAGTCGCTGCTGTTTCGGTTATTCGCGGAACAGCGCGCCCAGATTTTCGTCGCCGCCGGTCTGGACGAGCGGCAGATCAACGTTACGCTTCAATCGCAGTTCAAGTTTCGGTCCCGCTCTCACTTGCTTCTCCATCCCTCGGCAGAGCACCGCATCCTCGTCACCAACGCTGGGGAGCGTATAGGTCGCGTACTCATCGATTGGACCGAGGGGATGGGCAGGCTCGTCGATTTCGCCATCCTCCAGACGCATCAAGGGTTGGGAATTGGCACCAGCACCGTCGAACGTTGTCTCGACGAAGCTGATCGGCTTGGTTGTCCTTTGCAGCTGACGGTAGACCACGGCAGCAGGGCGCAAAATCTTTATGCCCGTATAGGCTTCACGGTAATTGAGGAAACACCGTTGCAGCGGCAGATGGAATATTTGGCCGACACGAAGAGGCGGCTTAGCATGGCAACAGCACATCGCAGTGTCGTGTCGAAGACGCCTCCGGCAGAGGGATTGCTTGGCGCGCCAGCGTGGGATGAGGCAGCGGCAGGGAGCTCGGAAGGGGGCATCCGGATATCTCGAGGGTGGGCGAAGTGTGCGGTGCTTCTCTTCGCCTCCGCCGCCTGGCTGCACGGGCAGGGCATTCTAACCGTAACTCCGAGCCGAACGGTAAGCACCGCTGCCGGAACAGGCGTTGCCGGATATAGCGGAGACAGTGGCCACGCCAGCGCGGCCGCGCTGTCCGACCCCGCCGCGGTCGCCTACGATGCTGCCGGCAATTTGTACGTCGCGGATACGAACAATCACGTCGTCCGAGAGATTTCTATAAACGGTGTGATTACGACCATCGCTGGAAACGGGACCGAGGGCTATACGGGAGATGGTGCGGCTGCAACTGCTGCGCAGCTTGATACGCCGACCGGGGTTGCCGTGGACGCGGGAGGAAACGTGTACATCGCGGACTCCCACAATCATTGCATCCGCAAGGTCAGCGGCGGAACGATTATCACCTTCGCCGGAAGTGGGATCTCCGGCTTCTCTGGAGATGGTGCTGCGGCGACCTCGGCGCGACTCTCACTGCCGTCCGGTGTCGCAGTCGACGCGATAGGCAACGTCTACATTGCTGACACCAACAATGAGCGCATCCGTAAGGTCAGCAGCGGAACCATTACATCGTTCGCGGGCGATGGTGAGGAACTTTTCGCAGGCGACGGAGCAGCAGCCACGGCAGCGGCGCTCGATTCACCTACGGGAGTTGCTGTCGATGCCATCGGCAACGTCTACATTGCGGACCGTCTCAACCAACGCATTCGTAAAGTCAGCAATGGCACGATCACCTCGATCGCCGGCACCAGCGCAGCAGGCTTCTCTGGCGACGGTGGCTTCGCTAGCGCTGCAATCCTAGCCAGGCCCAGCGGCGTGAGCGTCGACTCAGGCGGGAACGTCTACATTGCAGATACCGGCAACCAGCGGATCCGCGAGGTCAGCAGCGGCGCCGCCGGTGCGAGCGTGATCGCGACGGTCGCAGGCTCCGGCGCGCAAGGTTTCGGAGGAGATTTAGGCCTGGCCACCGCAGCCATCTTCAACTCGCCTCGCAGTGTCGCCTCTGACGCATCCGGGAATCTCTCCATCGCCGACAAGCTCAATCAGCGACTGCGCTCCGGCGCACTCCCAGCCCTGACCTTCACCTCCGAAGACGTCGGCGTAGCCAGTGCGGCCCAAAGCTTAACGCTGTCCAACACCGGCACTGCATTCATCAGCATCTCGGTCGTCACCGTTAGCGCAGGCTATGCGACAACAGCTGGAGGCACCTGCTCGCACCTGCCGATAACTCTTGCCGCGGGGTCCAGTTGCACGGCGAACGTCGAGCTACTCTCCGAAATGACAGGCCCTTCGAAAGGCTCGATCGTCTTCAGCGGTCCCGGTGTCGTGCCCAACACGATCCTGCTGGCCGGGTCGGCGACATCCTCGCCGACAACCGTCGTGCTCAGCTCCAACGTGAACCCCGCCCTGAATGGTCAACCGATCGTCTATACCGCAATCATCACTCCTGCGGGAATTGGGTTCCCGACTGGCACGGTAGCCTTCGATGCCGCCGGAGTGGCTTTCGGTGCCCAGCCATTACCTGGCGGAAGCGGGGCGGCGATAGCCACCACCTCAACGCTCCCTACCGGCACAGATAGCATCACCGCAGTCTACTCGGGCGATCCCAACTTTACCGCAAGCACTTCCACCGCAATTCCTCAACTGATCGAGGACTTCAGTATTGAGTTGACACCTCAGCCAATCAACGCAGCCGGCTCAGCCAGTCAGACCGTAATTCCCGGGAAGGCAGCGACCTTCAGCTTTGCATTGACGCCGCTGTCCGGGCCGTTCAACTTCCCCGTCACTCTTAGTGCGGCAGGATTGCCGCCAGCAGCAACGGTGACGTTTACCCCGCAGGCCGCAACGCCAGGCACGAATCCCGCGAGCTTCACCATGACGATCCAAACCGTGGTCGATCAGGGAGCGCTGCAGCATGAGCAACCCATTGGCAGAGCGATAACAATCGCACTTCTGCTGCTGCCGTTCACGCTAAGGTTGCGACGGCGGGCGAGGGGAATGAAGTGGCTTCAGGGTGTTAGTCTTGCCGCCGCTCTGCTATTGAGCGCAGCTGCATTCGGGAGTATGACAGGCTGCGGGACAGATACCGGTTTCTTCGCGCAGCCCCAGCAGAACTACAACATCGTCATTACGGGAACCGCGGCAGGCTCCAATGGGTTCGTTTTGCAGCACAGTACGAGCGTTGCGCTGACGGTGCAGTAAAGATGTCGACTGGTGAAACGCTGAGTAGCAGAAGAGGAGTGCCGCACTTGCCGAGAATCACCCGAATACCATTCTGCCTCGTTCTGCTGCTGGCGACTTCGCTGATGTGTGCGCAGAACGTGCAGACTGCGCAGTCTCCAAAGCTTGATGTCGCCGGGACGTTCACCACTGTGCGTTCGTTGAGATCCGGGACGCCGGATAGTTTTTGGATGCAAGGTGGATCCATCGAGCTCGGCACCAACAGCTGGCATGGCCTAGGCGTCGCCGCGAATGTATCTGGCTTCCATACGGGATCAGTGAACGGCACCGGGATTCCATTATCGATCGTTACGGCCACATTTGGACCGCGTTACCGGTGGCATGCAGATCGACGCCTTTCAATCTATGTGGAAGGTCTAGTCGGCGAAGCAAACGGTTTCAAGAGCCTCTTTCCGAGTGCGACCGGATCCCAGACTAGCAGCGGAAGTTTTGCCGCTGTAGTGGGCGGTGGGCTCGACTACAAGCTCTCGCAGCACATCGCCATTCGTCTCGCCGAGACCGACTGGCAGCACACCCAGTTACCGAACGGAACCAACAATATACAAAACGGCGCTCGGCTTGGAACGGGCATCCTTCTGCGCTTCTGACGTGAGATGGCCCACGCAACGTCGAGTTAGAGCTTGGCGATCACGGACTTCACCTGGGTGTATTGTTGCAGCCCGTATTCGCCCAGCTCGCGTCCAATCCCCGACTGCTTGAACCCGCCAAACGGGGCTCTTGTATCCATGACGTTATAGCAGTTCACCCAAACGGTTCCTGCCCGCACACCGTTGGACACGGCGAGCGCCCGTTTGATGTCCCGTGTCCAGACGGCGGCGGCCAAGCCGTATTTTGTCTGATTGGCTCGCGCAATCACTTCGTCTACTCCATTGAACGGGATGATGCTCATCACCGGACCGAAGATCTCCTCGGTTGCGATTCTCATGGTGTCTTCGACGTCGGCGAAGACGGCAGGCTGGATGAAGAATCCGCGGCTGCCAATCCGGTCGCCTCCACAGGCTAGTGTCGCGCCTTGGCTGCGCCCGGAATCGACGTAGCTCATGACGGTGTCGAGTTGAGTTTGGTCGACCAGAGGCCCAAGTTCTGTTCGAGGATCGAAAGGATCGCCGACGATTCTCGATCTGGCGCGAGCCACACTCCTTTCGACGAAGTCCTTATAGATCGACTGCTCGACGAAGACCCTGGAACCTGCGCAGCAGGACTGACCTTGATTGGAAAACAGCCCGCGGTGAGCTCCTTCAATCGCCTCGTCGAGGTCAACGTCGTCGAAGATGATGTTGGGACTCTTGCCGCCCAACTCGAGAGTGACCGGCTTGAGGTTTGATTGTGCGGAGGCTTCCATGATGAGGTGACCGACAGCGGTAGAGCCCGTGAACGCGACCTTGTCGATGTCCATGTGCCGGGCGATGGCTGCGCCGGCCTTCGGACCGAAACCCGGCAGCAGGTTCACAACACCTTCCGGGAATCCAGCTTGCAGAATCAGTTCGCCGATGCGGAGGGCCGTGAGAGGCGTTTGTTCGGCAGGCTTCAACAAGATGGTGTTGCCGGTAGCAAGGGCAGGAGCGAGCTTCCAGGCCATCATCAGCATCGGGAAATTCCACGGGATGATCTGGCCGACAACTCCGATCGGTTCGTGGCGGGTATAACAAAGGTAGTCGCCGTCAATGGGGATGGTCTTCCCGTGGATCTTGTCTGCCCACCCACCGAAGTATCGATAACAGACGGCCGGCTTCGCTACATCGACAGCCGTTGCAACAGACACCGGCTTCCCATTATCTAGAGCCTCGAGCTGAGCCAGTTCGCTGCTGTGGCTCTCGATGAGTTCGGCGAGACGAAGCAGAAGCCGACCTCGTTCGGAGGCAGGCATGTTGCGCCATGGCCCGCGTTCGAAGGCGTGCCGAGCGGCACGGACAGCACGGTCAACATCTTCTGCGTCGGCCTCGGCTACCTGGCAAATCTCTTCGCCGGTGGATGGGTTGACGGTGGCGAACGTTCTACCTGAGGCGGCGTCAACCCAGCGATTGTCGATCAGCAGCTTGGGTTCGGGAAGTTCAACCTTAATATCGTTAGGCAAAGCGAGCGTGGTGGCCATGGCATGTTGCTCCTTGAGATTCCTAACAAGCCGCGCGCGAGACGTCCAACGTGTCTTTCTGCTGGCTCATGCTGCTGTTGACGCAGAGATACTTCAGCCAATTCCTGTAGATTCGAACCGCGGTGGATTGCCAGGTGTTTTTGATCTGGATGGTCGGCATGATCCTGGCAACTTGAGCCAGAATCTGGTCGCGATGCATAGAGTCAGCGTTCCGTTTTAAGGAAGAGAATGCTGTTTCAGTAGCAGCATCAAAATATCCTTGAGGCACGTTTGGATAAGCCTTTGCATCGTGATGAAGAAATCTACCTATGTCCCGCCGATATTCTCGGAGCAGGGTATCTGTTGAATACTCTGGATGGCCCTGCAAGAAAACGAAGAGGCTGGTTTCTTGTTTGGCAAACATATCCACTCCGCCGTCCTGTGTGCGGGAGAGGATGTTGTATCCACGCACCGCCAATTCCTGTTCGTCTAAACCGTTCCAGCGGGAGTGGGGGACGGAGAGGTGACGAGCGGTGCCATGCAGCAGCCGGTCGTCGGACAGACGTTGGCACTGAAAGATGCCGAAGTGTTTTGCGTCATTTCGGCGGCGCTCGATGCCGTCCATGTGCAGAACCGCGGCGTGCGCTGCGAGGCACGACCAGATCGCCGAAGCAGTACTATCACGGGCCCAGTCGAGCAGCCGGGTGAAATTTGTCCAGTAGGGTTCGTCCTGCAGTGCTGTGGTCGTGGGCTCGGCGCCAGTGACGATGAGGCCATCGAGCCTCTGGCCTCGCAGATCGTCGGTGTTGCCATAGAGGGAGGCGGCGTGCCGATAAGACACCGTCATCGGCACGCCGCGCAAGACGTGGAGCGATAGCTGGATGGGAAGACCATCGCACGCGGCGTTGAGTAACGAGATGAACTGATTCTCGGTCGCTTTGAACGCGGCCTCCGGCATGTTGTTGACCAGCCCGATTCTGATAGGTCCGCGTCCGGCCTGTTCTTCGATGAGGTTAGTTGGAGTAGGCCGATTGTCGTCGCTGAGGCGGTTTGAGTACAGTTGAACGGGCACGGCACCTCCTTTGAAATTACTAGCTAGGCTTTCGATGTTGCTGGGTCTGTGGCCTCGAGCGCCTGATCCAAGTCGTCGAGGATGTCATCGATGTGTTCGATACCAATGCTCAAACGGACCATCTCTGGGAGAACTCCGGCGCTGCGCTGCTCTTGCTGCGACATCTGCCGGTGGGTGGTTGAGGCAGGATGGCAAACAAGCGATTTCGCGTCCCCGAGATTGACCAGGCGAGTGACCAGTTTGAGTGCGTCGTGGAAGCGGACAGCTGCTTCGTAGCCACCGCAAATGCCGACGGACATAAGTGAGCAAGCCTGGCCATCGAAGTATTTCTGCGCCAAAGCATGGTAAGGGCTCTCGGGAAATCCGGCGTAGCGTACCCACTCGACCTGCGGGTTAGTGCGTAAAAACTCCGCAACGCGTCGGCCGTTTTCGACGTGGCGCTCAACGCGCAGAGCGACCGTCTCGATACCCTGCAGAAGCAGGAACGAGCTGAGCGGAGACAGGACCGCTCCCATGGTGCGCTGGTAGATGCTGCGGCAGCGCGCGATATACGCAGCCCTGCCGAAGTGGTCGGAGTACACGAGGCCGTGATAGGAGGGGTCCGGCTGGCTGAAGCAAGGGAAGCGCGAAGCATGAGCCTTCCAGTCGAATTTTCCGCTGTCGACAATGGCCCCGCCCATGGTTGTGCCGTGCCCTCCCAGAAACTTCGTGAGTGAATTCACGACGATGTCGGCGCCGTACTCGATGGGGCGTAGAAGAATGGGCGTGGCAACTGTGTTATCGACGATGAGCGGTAAGCCGTGTTCGTGTGCCACTTTCGACAGTGCTTCGAGGTCGCAGATATTGCCTGCTGGATTTCCTACGCTCTCGCAGAAGATCCCGCGAGTGTTTTCGTCGATGAGTTGCGCAATCGCTTCAGCGTGGTCCGATGCTGCGAACCGGACGGTAACTCCCTGGGTCGGCAAGACGTGTGCGAAGAGTGTGTGCGTAGTGCCGTAGAGTTGAGGGACGGAGATGAGGTTCGAGCCCATCTCTACGAGATTTTGCACGGCAAAATTAACGGCAGCTTGTCCACTGCTCACGCAGAGCGCCTCCACTCCACCTTCGAGAGCGGCGACGCGACGCTCGAGGACAGCTGTGGTCGGGTTCTGTATGCGAGTGTAGCGAAATCCTTCGGCCTCAAGATTGAAAAGGGCGGCGGCATGCTCTGCGCTGTCGAAAGCATAGGAGGCGGTCTGATAGATCGGAACGGCCACGGACCTGGTCGTTGGATCTACCTCGTAACCGCCGTGGATGGCGATAGTCTCGCGCTTCATTTGGCTGCCCCGGTTTGGACAGGGGCGATAGGCATCGACGAATCCTCGTTTGTACCAGAGTAGAACTCTGAGAACAGGTCGTTGATGCGTTCGACAACCCAATGGATATCCTCATCGGTTGTTCGGAAACTGGTGATGCACGCGCGTATGACAGGAATACCGGCAAGGACGGCTTCGGACATCCATGCCACGTTGTGCTCTCTGAGGGACGCAAGCAACA
>Ga0182012_10007745_pt1 | contig 10699 bp, 9 predicted proteins | sample 612S2SmetaG_FD_120486 | JGI IMG/M metagenome (GOLD analysis project Ga0182012, IMG submission 120486) | Permafrost microbial communities from Stordalen Mire, Sweden - 612S2S metaG | ecosystem: Environmental > Terrestrial > Soil > Wetlands > Permafrost | place: Sweden: Stordalen | collected...
AAGGTCTGATGAGATGGATTCGAGGTCTCCCCATAGTTCGACCAGACGCAGACTAAATTTTCCCTTGTCCGAGGGTTCAATCTTGATTTGCTGATTCCGAAATACTTCACGATAGATCTCATCAATCGGAGGAAATCGCGGCTTGACCTTTACAAGCGATTGGGTCACACTCGCAACGGACAACTTGAAACCCGTCCCGTGCGAATCAATGCTTATGCCCGATCTGCTCGAGCGCAGCGCAAACTTGACTTGAGAGTCCCCCGCCGAAAGAAGTGGATTTACGAGGCTTCGCGACGGTAGCCGCCTTGCGTCGTCTTCAATGTCAACTTGCCATCGGCATCCCTCGAGCCTTCCTATTGTGGGTGTTAGGACCTTCGCCGTACTCGCCATCTCTTCATCCACAAATGGTTCGTAGGTGATCGCATCCGATACTTCGCGATCAAGGAGATAGATATCTCGTGACATTGGAAGATTGCCCACCTCGCATGTTTCGATCGCGACGGAGTCCGCTATATAAAGAAACGGCGGGTAGGTCTCTAACTGCGAATTGAGGGCGTCGACGACAGTCTGCAGCTCACTCAGGTCTGTAGATAACGAAGTAACAAACACCTTTCGAGTCTCGTACGGACCTACCGCACTCTCTGCAAGTACATCAGCCATTACTTCCACCATGATCACGCCGAGATCGGTAGTGATATCCGAGGAGGACAGCGGAAACCAATGAGTCGCTTCAGTTATTCTCTGCCTCGAATAGGCCAAGCAGAAGTCGCTCACCGTATCACCGCAAACGATGACAACGGGATTGTTGTCCCTAAATGCCGAAGTACTGAAGAATAGATTTCCGAACTTTGTGAGCGTAAATGGTGAGTTAGCTTTGATCACCTCGGATGAGTACGTTTGCAGAAGCGCATTTACACGACCACCAGGCACCGTGAGCTCAACTTTGACAGGAGAAATCGACGTGTTGAGCCCCCACGCATGTCGGAGAAGGTTGGCGGTCTGATCAACCTCAACGAATAGGTGAGTGATTTGAGCACCCTCACGCTTCGCAAAACTCTTCTGATACTCGGGCCGATACCGCCCCGCTCCTGCGTAAACAAGTTGTTGAACTGGTTCAGGAACTCCATCAAGCTCAAAGTGGATTGTCCCGTTTGGACCGTTCCCCAACTCTAAGAGATCCACTGTCCGTTGAGGAAGTACTTTTCCAACCTCGTAAGTAGTAATAGTCATCGCCGAGGTCGTTCCATAGGGCGCGCTTAAAGCGGCGATCTCTTCTCCCAAGTTGGTACTTGGAGGCCAGACCCAATTCGCCAATCGCTGATTTGACTCGACCAAATGTGTCCGATACTCATCCTCAGTAAATCCCGTCGAACCGGCATTCGCTGCGACAACTTCGTCGATGAAGTTTTCGTATGATGCGAAGTCCTCCATTTCTAGGCTCTCGAGGTTCCTCTGAAAATGTGACCAAAAATCAGCGTCAAACTCACGTAATAATGGCCAGAATCGGTCGTTAATGTTCCAATCCCATGACGCTGGCATCATCGTTGACGCGATTCCACCCCACTGTTGGGAGTGGAATTCAATCATTCTCATCGCGTCGCTTCGCCACGAAGAGTCGGAGCCGATGAGCGTGACCGTACGCGCGGGTCTCACGCGCTGATGAACTTGCCTAAAGTGAAGTTTTGAGTCCGTTACTGCCATCCGAAATAGGGTATTGCGTCGCAGTTTTGTTTGCTCGGTATTACGGTCCTGACGGTGCCCGCCGGCGAGTGATCTCGTCATCTCGGAGAAACTTCGACTAATAGGTCCGAGCTTGCGCGAGACCATACTGCCAGGTTTATCAATGTCGCGCAGTAGTGCGAAAGCCGCGCTCGTAACCGTTCCAACGCCAAGCACTTGCCACGTTGGATCGTGGAGGACTACTGGAGCGACGATCAGAAACCCGAGTCCTCCCACGAGTGCGAGGTCGCGGTCGAGCATGACAGAGACCATGCGGCGATCTTCCAACAATGTTCGACTGACGTCTTCAAGACTGGAATATGCCATAATCCGCGCATGGCTTTTGGGGCCGAGCGCCGTCGACTAAAGGGCATCATCGGGCAAGATGAGACAATCCTTGCCAGTGATCTACTCGGAGGCATCAAGGAATGGCCGCATTTGTCAAGGCCGCCCGTACTTGTGGTGACAGACAAGTCCATTTATGTATTGCTGTCGGGCGCTGAGAAAGGTGTTTACGCAGTTCCATTCAATGAGCTCGCTGGCGTAGGCCGAAGGTCGGGCCTCTTCGGAGGTGAGATACAACTGATTCTCAGAGAGGACAACGGACAGATAACAACGATCACTTGTAAATTCCATCCTCGGGATCGCCACGAACAAACCGGAGATCAGATTACGGAGCACTACTTCGGCAGGGTAATCAAAGACACCGAGAGAGATCCACCAGAACCCAGAAGTGTGAGCAACGAGGAAACTGTTTCGTCAAAAGCGAGATGGGACACCGGTCCATTCAGTTCTTCGGAGCAATGTGAAGGGATTGTGTACGCGAGGGAAGATGGCCTTTACTCGTCGGCGATATCAGGTACGACCGCAACGATTCCGTGGGGCCACTTAGAGGAATTCCGCGTCGCAGCCGATCGAAAAGTGTTGATAATCAATGCTGGAGCACCTTGGTTTTGGTTCTTTCGATTGGAACCGGGTGACGTTACGAACTGCGACGATTGGAAAACCATTCTGGAGTCGAATGGGGTCGTTGAAGGCTAGAGGCGCTACACGGCGTGTTCGTCGTCGTCAGCCTTATCCTCTGCGGAGTACTCGTGCGGAAGAATCCTATTTGATTCGCCCGCGTCCATTATTTGATGTGCCTTCCGGTGAAGAGTGTGCAGCACAACGGTCCCAGTACCCTCTTCACCCGCGTACTTGTAATCGTGATAGTCATCCATATGTTGGCGAAGTGCGTCAAGGTCCATGTCCAGCCCTCTCTTGTTGACATCTAGTGAATCAGGAACTGGCTTACTTGTCCAGTGACTGATCCGAACGCTGATCTAACTGCGGAGGATCTTCGCCTTTTGTGCTTCAAACTCGAGATCGGTCAGCACGCCTCGATCATGCAGAGCGGTGAGATGCTCGAGTTCGTCGACCGCGGATTGGGCTGGCGCCCTCGTCGAAGCCGCACTCATATCTACCGGAAAACCGCGCTTCCCCACGAGACCCACATGAAACCAAAGGAAAGTTGGAGACTCCATAAATACCCGATAGGCCGATTTTGTCTACCCCAGTGCACGATATGTACTAAAGTGATACATACATGGTCTTATTGACACGAACCGTACTACTAATACACGAAGGAGAATTACAATGTCACTGCCACCAGACGTCGAGCGCCAGCTAAACGCCGCCATTTCGAAGATTCATCAGACTCGCGACGCTATGCGGAGGGCGAAAGACTACGGAGATCTGATAGCTGGACTGCAGAGTTCTATCAACTCCCTGGCCGACCCTCGTCGCCGAGCGATTACGGAAGTCGCGCTCTTGCCTGGTGCGTCATTGCAGTCTGTGGCCGACGAGCTCGGTCTGTCCAAGTCAGCAGTAGCCAAGCTCGTGACCCCCGATCTTCGACAGGTCATCGGTGAGGACTTGCGCAAGCGATTAGCCCGGGGATTTAATCCACCGCCGCAGCGCCGCTAGGTCCGGTTAGAGCTAGCGGAAGCGTTGGGGGCATTTGGCCCCAGTCACAGCAAACCTCTCGCGGAGGATTACTGAATCTCGCCAGGTAAGCGGTCACCCTTGAATCCTCTGCGCTGTTCGAAGGGCTTGCCTGGTTTCAATCTGCGTAGGCTTCTCGTGATCGGGGGAGAAATCTGATGTTCATAGTTTCAGTCATCGCGATCATTGTTTCAGTGATTGGTATAGGACTTGGGCTAAGGGCGAACTCGATATCCCGTGTCGCGAAGGATGCGGCAGTCCGCTCCGCCGAACAGGCTGAAAACTCTGCGATCGAGGCCCAGAGATCAAGACTTGATGAACTCGGACCGTCAGTCTCAATCATCGAGTGCATTCCACAGTATGAACGTTGGCAAGTCCTCTCGACCCGTGAGACGGAGGACATGACCCACCCGCAACGTGTACAACCCAATTCAACGTTCAGAATGCCGGCTGACGGTGAGGTCCGCATCTGCGTTGCGGCAATTCTCACCCTTCGAAATGAAGGTAGCCGAACTTCGCAAGTGCTCTTTGAAGTGGACCGCATTGATGACGTAACCAGTCCATATGGAATAAGCGTGCTAACTGACCCCGAAAACTCTTCGCATCAGATACACACCGTACTTCGCGAAAAACGCGTTTCCATTGCCCCTCAAGAGGTCCGTCAAGTCTTTGTGCGCTGCGGTCCAACAATTGAGGAGTGGTTCGAGGGCGATCAATCTGCGATTTGGAAAAACACATTTCTTGTTAGTGCTTATGCATCAATCGAGGGTGCGCGTCAAAACTGGGCTCTCTCCTTCGAGGCGCAATTGTTCACGACCAATCCGCGATACATGGGTGACGTAACTCTCCGAGCGAACGTCCTGCCTAGCACCATGATCGCTGAACTTCCTCGAACTTATCCATGAGAGAGTTCAGGCCTCGGTAATGAGGTGGCGCACAAGTTTGGTGCTACCCATCGTCACAATACGTTTCTGAAGTGTCAATCGCGGGCACACGATTTTTCTTGTAACCGAACTACATACCCGCGACTACCTAAGCGAATACAGCGAGTCTGGAAAGCTTGAGAGAACCATCGCAACTATCACGAACCCTGATGCAGTCGATTTCTACGGCTTTCGGGCTATCGAACTGGAAGGCAACTTCATCTGGGCAGCGAATTATTCCATGAGTACGGTGGCGAAGTATAAGCCGTGAGGCCAGAGGGAGCCCAACTCGCTAAGTTCCGGATACCTGGACTGGCACCGAAGAGTTGGAAAAGGCACCGTTCCCAAGTTCACCGTACTGATTGTTTCCCCAGCAGTAGACGGCACCGCTGGAGAGGGATGCGCAACTTTCCTCTTGTCCTTCGCCTATGGCCGTCACTCCAGTCAGCGAACTCACGCTTTCGGCAGATTGACTTGAATTGGTCGTGCCGACTCCGAGTTCTCCATCCGTGTTAACGCCCCAACATTCCACCGTCTGCCCAACTAGGAGTACGCAACTGTCCACACCGTTTGCCGCGACCTCGGAGGCACCGGTGATTTGCGAAAACGGAACGGGCACATCTGACAGAATGTTGCCAGTCTGATAATTCGCGATTCCGAGATTGCTTCCCCAACAGTCGACCGAACCACCGACGACAATTGCGCACGGGCCCGTCAAACCTGCCGATACTTGAGTGGCTCCGGCCAGCGAGGACACTGCAACTGGAACGTTGGAATTTGAGGTGCTCCCATCACCCAATTCTCCGAATGCTCCGTCCCCCCAACAATCCACGCCTCCATTGCCCAGCAGTGCGCATTCGTAGAGTTCACTACTGGAGATCTCGACCACACCATTTAATCCGCTGACCGTAACGGGGGCCGTTGACTGGTCTACCGTTGATCCGTTACCTAACTGGCCTTGATAGTTGAGTCCCCAGCACTTCACTGTGCCGCCTAACAAAAGTGCACAGTCGGTGTTGCCACCCACTGAGACCTGAGTCACCCCGTTAAGACCGCTAACGGTAACTGGTTTGCCATTGAAGCTCGCTAAACCGCCCCAGCACGTCACCGTACCGTCGTCCAAGAGTGCGCACGCGCTACCCGCTCCGACCGAAACTTCCTTAACCGTCTTCAGATCAGGTACGGTCACGGGGGTTGACGAATTTGTGGTGCTTCCGTCGCCGAGTTGCCCCTGGTCATTGTCGCCCCAGCATTCCACCATGCCGCTTGTGGTGACGAGGCAGGCACTGTCCGGGCCAACCGAAAAATTCGGGGATGTGACAGTCATTGTCGGCGGAGGCGTGGTCGTAGTGGTAGAGCCCGAGGCACATCGCGGGATGTTCGAGCTGAATCCGTTCTTCGCTGGCGTATTGGTGAAGTAATCGGAGACATAGTCGCCGTTGGAAAGTTGATCCCAGACGGTCGAAGTGTTCACGAGTGTCCCAGAGGTTTGACACGAAATTTCAATGATCGACGCTTCGGGCAGTCGGCCAACGATCACAAAACTTGTGCCGGCCCCCGCCCGCTCATTGACTGTTGCATTGGGACCCGTTCCGGGGAGAACAATTCTGTAGGCGAACGGCCCGACGGGCGCGCTGGGTGGTGGCGCGGGCGCCGGCGGCGTAGGTCCGTTGAAGTCCGGCGTGGGGATGCCAAACGCCCACTGGAAGATGTTATAGAGGCCCTCGTACGTCATAGCACCATTGGTGACTGTGATCTTGTCGATCCCAGTTGTGTACGCGTTCTCATTCAACACGCTGATCGTCCCATTACCCCCAGATAGAACTGAAGGTTCTACGGAAATCACGATTGCCACGTGGCCGTAAGTGTTAGTCAGGCCCATACTGATAATGTCGCCCGTTTTCAATGTTGATTGGTATATATCTGTGCTGGGAGATAAATTCAGCTGCGGATCGACATTGGTTACATCGCGGGCGTAGAGACTCCCGTTTGCTCTTGGCGGAGTCCTCCCAGTGGTCGCGTAGAAGTAACGGGCGGCCAATTCCACGCACTGAAATCCTACGGAATCGAATTCGACACCTTTGTAACTAATTTCACCCTGCGTGTTCGAACTCGAGTTCCGGTATTGGTCCCCGCACGCAGCGACTCCATCGAAACTATTACCCATATAGCGCACGCCAATTGTGGAACAGAACGAACTATCCGCCCAATCACTGGGCCACGACTCATGCGCTTCGACATGCGCAGATGAGTACGAAGAGGCCGCCAATGACGGCGTCGAAATGTTGAGTGTGACCGACATAACTAGGAGGGAGCCTCCTGCGAGCATCGCGAGCGGCGAATGCACGCCGATACGTGTCGAATTTGCTCGATCCGTTCTTCGATAAAACATTCGATGAAGTCCCCTTTACATATTCGAACTACTATCCGAACGTACTAGCCCCGTATCCAGACTGCCGAGGGTTCTGTTGGCTGTTAACCAGACCCATCGCAGTCCCTACAGCGCCAATCCAGCGCACGACGACAGAGTGGAACGATGGAGCAAAGCCTTTATTCTCTCTACGATCTGAACTTTTTGCGCTGACCGACCTTTTCCGACGCTTAACAACCCAAGTTGAAAACGCGATTTCAAGTCTCCTCGCGTGCTCAGAATTAGAATATTCAACAGGTCGGGTCGAGGACTTTCCGATTTCGAGTGCGCCTTCAGGGCATTGCTATGCGGAGCAAAGTACGCTGATTCGCAGTAGGCGCTCTACCTTTGGGGGACGATGAACCTTAGTGGCCTCGCGAAACTGTCAATTGTTACAGTCATCATCCTTGCATCTGCCATAATCGTGCACACCGCCACTGCATCAGCAGTTTCTGTACCGGCAGAACCGGATTCGCTTTTGGCGGTTGGTGGAGATGTCTGGGTCGCTAGTTGCGGCGGCAATTCTGTCACTGAGATCCTTCGTTCCAATGCAAAGGTTGTTCAGGTGCTGAGCCAGCCGTCCTACGGTTTCGCTTGTCCCGATGCGTTGGCCTTTGCTGATGGCGAGATTTGGGTAGCGAATCAGGCGGGCAGTTCAATCACGGAATTGAGCGCATCCACGGGGGACTTCGTCGCGACGCTCACGGGCCCCGACATATCTGACCCCGTCTCTCTCATCTCCGTCGCTGGTGGCAGCTTCTGGGTCGGAAACACGTACACCGACAATGCGTTTGGACCCTCTCTCGCGCAAATCAATGCATCGAGCGGAGACATCACTGAGACCGTTACCGACCCCTCAGACCTGAAATTCATTCTCTCTGATCCTCAGCACATCGCTTTCGATGGGAAGGACATTTGGGTCGCCGACTCAGGGAGCACCTACGAATTCAATGCAGCGAACGGTGAGTATCTGAGAACCCTTCGAACTATCCCGGTGAATGGGTCGGGGCCCCTGACATGTCGTGGACGGTACTTATTTGTCGATATTTACAACAACAACGGCGTCGCGGTGTTCAACGTGTCCAATGGGAAGTTCGTGAAGACGCTCAACGTGTTCGACGCCGGAGCCATCGCAAACTATGGGAACGATCTGCTCGTTGTCAGTGACAGTCCCGTCGACACCTTGAAGGAGTACAGCGCATCAGGCGTCTTCTTGAGAACCATCGCTCGATCGAACAAAGACGCCGGCTACGGAATTCGCAACTTACTAGTGACTGGAAACAGCGTTTGGACGGCAAACTATTCATCCAATTCAGTCTCGAAGTATCGCGCATAAACCGGCGCACCGACTCGATCGTGGGTTCGATTTTCGCGCTCCCTCCGCCGACTTACGTCGGGACGGAGACAAGTCTTGGAAGTCGACCTGGCGCCAAGATAGCACCCGGGTGAGCGCAAAAAGCCCGTTGAAATTGGAAAGAAGTGGACCGAGATTTCAGCAATCCTGGTTCAATACGATCAGAGTTACGAACCCACAGTGCGGCAAAAGGCCACCGTATTGAGCGAATAGTTTGAGAACCATAAACCCCCATCGCTATATATAAGTGCGTCCCCTATCGGCGAGAGTTCGCCGCGGTACCCATTCGAGTTCAACCTAACAACGGTACGAATCAATGTACCGCTCGAATTGTATTCTCTGATCGCACTGATGGGACTATAGAAAGCGACGAAAAGGTCACGACCGGTAAAAACCAATTCGCCAGCAGGAGTGGTACCGCTGTGAATGCTCCGAAGATACTTCCCACTCTTAGCGTTGTATTCCCAAACGCCATTGTCACCTGCGACCCATAGGACTCCGCTGTGATACGACAGGTAGTTGTCGTAGAGAAGCGGCGGGACTCCTTTAACCTCGAGAAATGGCCAAAGTCGAATCTCCCGGCCATTCAGATCCATGAGTTCTGAATTTCCCGTGTCTCCGCCGGCGACCCAAATGCCTGCTCCTGTATACGCAAGGGACCAGGGATCGCCAAATGGTTGATGAATGCTTCCAATCGTCGCGCCGGACCTGACGTCAAACTCCGACACAAAGGACCCAAGCTGGTTGTCGATGTTGTCCAGACTGGGATAATTCCCGACCCAAAGACTGTTCTTAACGACAACCATCGATATTGGGGCAAGAACGTTTCGGAACGTGTGCTTATTTTCCGTGACGCTGGTGCCCGTAATCGTTTGAATCCACGCACCCGTCGAGGCAGACAGTTGCGTTAGAGATCCGCCCAGTGCGTTGGCGACCCATAGGTAACCATCACCGAAGGCAAGAGCGTCTGGGCAATCAAATCCAAAACTAGACCCCGAAAGTACTTGAACAACCTGAAACGTACTTCGATTGATTTCGGTTACAGCGTTACCTGCACAACTGGCGACCCAAATATTTGATCCAATGGCAACTATCGCATCGGGTCCCGCCGCAACCGGGATTGTCTGAATTGAAACTGCTCCGCTCGCCGTAAATCCACCGAGAGGTAACAAAACGAGGAGGAGTGGAATAAAACCAAAAGCAATCCTCCTGATCGATGAAAAGGTTGATCCCATAACTTGCCTCCCATTTTGGTCAAGACTAAGCCGGTGTTTCCTACACAAGTGCCAATCCAAAGAAACGCTGTGGGCGATTGGAATCCGGACGTCTTGCCAATCCATCCGACTTGTAACGCCCGCGGAACGCCCAAAGTCCAGCCCGGAGCCAAACCAACGCAACTAAATACCCCATAATCAGGTCGCACACCATGACGTCGAATCGTTCTCACCACCCCTTCAAGGTGGCGGCACGGGTGCGAATCCCGTTGGGGGTGTCACAGGAAATTCGCCGAAAACCCAGTATTTGCAAGGGTTTACGTTTGACCAGTGGTGACCACGAAAGCCCACAAACGCCCCGTGTGAAGCGCCCATAAGCGCCCAAAAAAGAGACCTCCGAAATTGGCAGCATGCATCGCGGCCGAGCGTCGCGGCAAATTTGTCGCCATCGATGGGCTTGATCGTCTCTAAGCCCTGACCCCGGAACTGGTCGCTCCGAGATACACGTCAGTTGCCCCGCATGTTGGGAGAGTAAGCCTTGCCAGGACGTTCAGCACGATGATATGGGCTGCATCGAGGGGGAAGCGTAACCTTTTGGGAGTGCCAAATGTCCACTCGTACCTCAACGACCTGTTGCACCGCCAAGCCTCACCATTCTTGTTCGTCGGATCTGGGATTTCTCGCAGATATTTCCAGACTGATGATTGGGAAGGCTTGCTTCGGCATTTTGCATCTGAGGTTGGACGGGCTTACGAGTACTACAGGGCGAGCGCAGATGGCGACTTTCCGCAAATGGCCTCCAGGCTGGCAGAAGATTTCCACGAACTCTGGTGGTCGAGCCCGACGTACTCCTCCTCCCGAGACGCATGCTCGGCCGAGGCTATCGGGAGGCAGTCGGCCTTAAAGATCGAGGTTGCGTCGCGAGTTAGAGGCAGCGTTGAAAGAATGCCCACCGGAGGAATCGAGAAGAAAGTGCGGATTCCGAGAGTTTCCGGCCAGCCCTTCCGATTGAATCCGGCCACACGTTCCGATGGTTTTCGGCCACCCCTAGGGGCTAGACACGGCGCTCGCGTGATCTAAAGGGCATCGACAATTC
>Ga0182012_10007749_pt1 | contig 10697 bp, 10 predicted proteins | sample 612S2SmetaG_FD_120486 | JGI IMG/M metagenome (GOLD analysis project Ga0182012, IMG submission 120486) | Permafrost microbial communities from Stordalen Mire, Sweden - 612S2S metaG | ecosystem: Environmental > Terrestrial > Soil > Wetlands > Permafrost | place: Sweden: Stordalen | collected...
CGAGGACGGCATCCATCTTTGGCGCCCGCGCGCTCGGTTCCCATGTTGAGGAGATCATCAACATCTTTGGCCCGACTGATTATTCATCAGTAGATGAGGCAGAAACTTGGGTTGGCATTGTTACGAGAGCGTACACCTCGTCACTCTTTCAACGCCTTCGTCTACTTCGGTCGGAGGTGGCGAGCAAGAACGACCTCAGCCATTAGGGCTGAGGTCGTTCGGGGTGGGTGGCTACGTGATTGAAGGCCGGCGAGCAGAGAAATGTCGATGACAAGGTCGGCGAGATACTCATCGTCAGGTGCATGCCGGCGCTGAGCGGAAGTTCCGTCACGAAGGAGCCGGCCGCCACAGACTTGCCACAGGTATGAAAATGTTGCGAGCGGCGAGTTGAGGCGGGGTTGTGGCTTCGGCGGATTCTCGCATTCGAGGTGTCCCCATTCCTCGCCAGACTTCCTGGAGTACGCCGATATGTTTCGTCCAGGCCGGCCGTGACGCTCCGGCGTCGTCGGCTACTTTCTCGGCGACACCGGCGAGCAAGTTGTCAATGAACGTGGATCCCGATGAAGGAATTCTTGCTCGAATCGCCGCTTCACCGAGTTGTGGATTTCGGGCGAGGTAGTCAAGAAAAGCTCGCAGTCGAGTCCAGTCTGGCTGTTCCTGCCCATTTCGATCGGTCGACCACGCGTCAGTGAGTTCGCCAAGCTGGGGAATGTAGGGCGATGGTCGGAGGCTGAATTCAAGTTCGTGTCCTAGGGCACTCAAGACTTTTTGCACCGTGCCAATGGTTGGATCAATCCGACCACGTTCAATGCGGCAGATCGTTGTGTATGACACGTCGGCACGGAACGACAGCGCACGTTGCGACAGACCCGCTTCTCGTCGGGCGTCTCGAATCAGAACCGCTGCTTCGTTCACGAGTGTTAGCATAAACGCTAACAGGGCGGAGGCAAATGGGGATGTCGGTCGTCTCGGTCCCTCGACCGTTTTGACGACATTCTCTGTCAACGGCTCCGATGTTGACAGGCCGCGGGGCTGTTGCCAAATTCGCGAGCCGTGGTATCGGGGAGGAACGGTCCACGATGCACTCGTCAGTCCAGCAGTCGAGAGCGGCCTCGTCCTACTGAGGCCTATGTTGCTTTCCGAAGCACCGAAGGCTTCTCGCTGGACCGGTCTTTTGCGAGGGCCGCCGCGCCGATCGCCCCGGCCTCCGGTCCAAGTTCCGCACGAACGATGTCGACCGGGAGATAGAAGCCGTCGGCGCGGGTCAGAGATTGGTTCATCCCTGAACTGAATAGGTCAAAAGTATTCGCGACGGTCCCTCCGATAACGGTGACGCTAGGCCCATAGACCGTGTGTAAGAGCGCAATACCGCGGCCCACTTTTCGACCATATTCAACAAACGCTTCCGTCGCCATCTCATCGCCGCCTCGAGCTTTAGCGGAGATCAGGCTGATCAACTCCGTCGGGGAGACCTCGCCACTATGGAGGGGGCTGAGCGCTCGTTCCAGTGCGAGACGAGAGGCGCTTTGCTCCCAGCATCCCGTGAGACCGCAGTAACAGATCACGTTGTCGCCAAATACCGGGATATGACCTGAATCGGGGTGTTGCCCGTTGAATTGACGAAAGGGCTGCCCATGCTCCAGCAGCGCGACGCCGATTCCTGTCCCCAAGGTAACGAGCAGTAGACGTTCCGCGTCCCGACCCGCGCCGTGTTGGTACTCACCAATCGCGGCGGCGACGGCGTCGTTCTCAATGAACACCGGCACCCCGGAAAGCGCTGCCATGAGGCCAACGAGGTTGAAGCCAGAAAACCACTCCAGCGTGTCGGCGTTCTCAATAATTCCCGTGCGAACGTCGATCGGTCCACTCGCGGCGATACCGATAGATGAAAGGTCCATGTCCGTCGAGACGATGTCCTTGATGACCGACCAGAGACTCCGGGCCCTCTGGTCCGGTGAGCCCTTGCCGAGATCACTGGTCGTCACAGTCGTGTGCCCGACCGTGACGTCGTCGTGGCGCACCACTACTCGCGTCGCGGTGCCGCCCAGATCGACCCCAACTTCTACTACCGCACCCGCACTCGTCACAGAGACGAAGTTATCTTCTTCCCGAATCGAAACTCTCCGGGAACGAATCCTTGGGCGCGCGCGAGCTCGACACTCAAGAGTTGTGTGAATACGGTCTCCAACATCATCTGACTCAACTCACTCGTTGACGCTGTGACGATCTCGCCCCCGCGCGCTGCTCCAATCTCAATGACCGTCGATCCGCTCTCTCGGAGATCCGATCCAAGTTGCTGGAGATTCCGGCTCTCACCTCGACCCGTGTAGAGCACTGCGGTGAGCCCGGGGCCGGCCATCTCCAAGGGACCGTGACGGAACTCGCCACCAACGAAACCTTCCGCGCTGAGCTTCGCTGCTTCTTTGATGACGAGTGCTCCCAGCAGCGCACTCGCGGATTGGTTGCCCGAGCCGATGAGGGCAAGTCTCGGTGCGTCGAAGGCGAGCGCACCCGTCGCCATTGCTCGAATGGCGTCAATTGGCGCAGTCCAACTGGACAGCTCGTCGGCCGCGGTGAGCACGGTGCCGAGCGACTCACTCTCCTCGACCCCTATCAACTTCTCCGCCAGCACATGATGGGCCGCCAGGGAGTTGAGGTAGCTCTTGGAACTGACCGTGGCCTCTTCGCCAGAACAGAGATCGACGACCACGTCACTCCGCTCGGCCAAGGGACTCGCGAGGTCATTCGTCACGCCGAGGGTGAAACTGGGGCGACAACCATCAATCTCGTCGAGGAGTGCCACGATTTCGCCACTCCGTCCAGATTGCGACGTGATCCACAACAGGCTGTTGCTGGTGAGGAGAGCGGGCGAATCTAACAGCTCACTCGTGCTGAGCCACCACGCCGGGTAGCCGCGTGCGACGAGTTGTCGCCACGTGGGAAGTGCACAGTGGTGGGATGCCCCCATGCCCGTGAGGATGACGCGATCAAAACTGTCAAGCTGGATCTTTTCGACGCCTTCAGCCAACGGCAGTCGTGCGAAATCTCGCAGTGCACCGGGCTGCTCCGCGATGTTTGCTTCGAAGGGACTCGTAGTAGTCATGGGCGACCTCTCGGATGCGGAATTCTTGTCAACTCGCGACCACTAGATCTGCACTGAGTGCGTCGAAAGTTAACTTGGTACTGGTTTCGAGGTTGTCGTCGGTCACGATGTCGTCCACCGCGTCGATACCGCAGATGCGCGCAAAGGCAGTTTGGCCGAATTTGCTGGAATCGCAAGCCACGATGATTCGACCAGCTGAGGCGAGCGCGGCGCGCTTGATAGCAGCGTCCTCGATGTTCCACTCGGTCAACCCGTTGACGGCGTCGAGCGCGCTGACCGTCATGACGTAGACGTCAAAGTGATACGACTCGAAGATCGATATCGCGCTTGGACCAACCAGACTCTGTTCGTGCGGTCGCACAATGCCGCCGGTCACCATGAGGCGAATGCTGGATGAGGGAAGCAGGGCATTGGCGACACGCAAGGACGGTGTGCAGATGGTCAGATCCCTCTCAACCAATCGCTCAGCAATTGCCACGCCCGTGGTCCCGGCATCCAAGATGACCGTTTGGCGATCCTCAAGCATGGCGTTAACCGTCTCGGCAATCTTGGCTTTCGCCGACGCATTGATCACCGCGCGAGCGGGAAACGGCGGTTCGTAACTGGCGCTCGTCATTCGGCGGGCTCCCCGGTAGACCCGAAGGAGGGCCCCTCGTTCACCGAGGGCTGCCAAGTCGCGACGCACCGTTGCGGGCGACACGGCGAACTCCGCGCTCAACGTTTCGACGTCGACGTGTCCACCTTGTGAGATGATCTCAAGAATCCGTTGGTGTCGCGCGCCTGGTCGCAATGCGTACTCTTTCCCTATTTTCCAGAAAACAAATCGATTCAAATCACGTTCAAATACGCACGTCATTTGCGAATTAACAGAAGAATAACAAAAAGTTGCTCCTTACGAGCAGATTTTCTGCACAAGTGCGCAAAAGTGATGTAAACATTAGACAGTGTTGCGGCGGTGTCGTCGACGGTGGGCGATGTGTCACTGTGGGCGGCTCTGGTGAAGGGCACAACGAGGAGGATCTATGAGGAGATTTGTTGGTCGGTACGGAAGGGCAAAGTCCGTTGCGCTCTTTGCCGCCGCGGGAGTTTTGGCCGCTTCGGCGGCGCTCTTACCGTTGAGTGCGGGTGCGTCTTCGAAGATTCATCTCACACTGTGGCAGCAGTGGGGGAGTACGGGGCCCAACGCGGTGGCACTCAACGCAGCGATTAAGCAGTACGAGAAGCTGAATCCCAACGTCACCATTACCTCGACGTACGTCACGAACGACGCAAAGATTCTCGCGGCGATCAGTGGTGGCAACCCTCCCGACCTCATTGACCTCGGAACGTCCATCCAAGTTGGTGGTTGGGCAGCGGCCGGTGCACTGTTGCCGCTCAACTCCTACGTCAAGGCGAGTGGCCTGAAGACGAGTATCTACGCGCCCGCGGCCGTCAAAGCGGTCACCGAGGGTGGCAGTCTCTACGGACTCCCGTTCATGGACTTCAACGCGGGTCTCCTCTACAACAAGAAGCTCTTCAAGGCGGCGGGCCTCAATCCGAACGACCCGCCCACGACCACCGCGCAACTCTACGCGGACGCGGTCAAGCTCACGAAGACGAACAGCAGCGGGGAGATCACGCAATTGGGCTTCCTTCCCGCGTGGCCCGGCGTCGCCAACGGTCAGACCGCGACGCTAGAGACGCTCGGATGGGTGTTCGGCGGCAACTGGACGTCCGGTTCGACCCCCACGGCCACCAAGGCAGGAAACCTCGCTGCACTGAAGTGGGAGGACTCCTTCTACCAAAAGTTTGGCGCGCAAAAGATGGCCAGCTTCGCCAGTAGCGCGGGCGCCTACCTCACCGCGACCGACCCCTTCTTCACCGGAAAATTGGCGATGACCTTCGACGGTCCTTGGGTACTCGCGTTTATGAAGAGCACCAATCCTTCGATGGTCCCGAACATTGGCATTGAGCCATTCCCGGCGACTCCAGGGAAGCCGTCGTCGGCGGGAACGACCTTCCTCGACACGAACCCTCAGGTCATTCCGAGAGGATCGTCGAATCCCCAGGCGGCGTTCAACTTCATCAAGTGGGAGACCACCAACGTGCCGCTGGCGACCTCGTTTGCCAATACTGTCTTTAACGTCCCCCAACTCTTGAGCGCCAAAGCGCCCAGTTACCCATTCGCTTCTATCTTCGTGAAGGAAGCGAACTCCAACAACGCCCACTCGTGGAACCAGAGTTGCTACTCGTCGACGTACCAGATCGACCTCAGCAACGCCGAGAGTCAGGTCGTACTCGGTAAGTCAACGCCGTCGGCGGCGCTGAAGGCCCTCCAGTCGAGTGCCCTCTCCGCCCAGTCGTCGTGCCCGTGACCACACTCGCGCACGACGACGAGTGCTGCGAGGGAACGGCGCGTCAGCGAACACGACGTTGCGAGCCACGGCGAACCAGGAGTTGAACCATGACGAAGAGTGAGGTTCGTTGAGCGAGATCGCCACGGCCCCACCGACGGCGCGCCTCGCTCGTCGTCGAAAACGAGCCGACGGTCGACAAGCCATGGTGTTTTTGACACCGTGGCTTGTCGGCCTGGCCGGACTCGTCATGCTGCCCGTTGGACTGGTGATCTATTGGAGCTTTACCAACTTCAATCTGATCGAGGCTCCTTCGTGGGTGGGTCTGCACAACTACTTCTCGCTGGCCCACGACGGCGACTTTTGGCTCTCGGTGCGCAACACCATCTACATCACGGTCATCGGTGTCCCACTGGGGATCATATTGCCGCTGGGCGTCGCGCTGTTACTCCAGCGAAAGACTCGCGCCGTCGCGATCTATCGAACCGCGATCTTCTTGCCAGCGATCCTCCCGCCGGTAGCCGGTGCGCTCGTGTGGATCTGGATTCTCAATCCCGACTACGGCTTGTTGAACGCCGGACTGCACTTGTTTCACATCCCGCCCATTGGTTGGCTCTCAAATCCCACGTACGCAAAAATCAGCCTTCTCATGATCGTGACCTGGGGTGCGGTGGGCACGAACATGGTGATCTTCATGGCCGCGCTCAATGAGATACCAGACGAGCTCTACGAGGCCGCCGTGCTCGACGGTGCCACGCCACGCCAGCGATTTCGCAACGTGACCCTGCCCATGCTCGGTCCGGTGCTCTTCTACACGGTCGTGGTCGGGACGGTGTTCTTTCTCCAGTTCTTTGAGCAAGCCTTCGTGGTTACGGCCAACCAGCTCGGCGCGCCCGCGAACTCCACGCTCTTCTATTCGATCTACCTCTACGAGAACGCCTTCGATTTCTTGAAGACCGGTACCGCGGCCGCAATGGCGGTCATTATGTTCGTGGCGACCATAGCCATTACGGGCATCTTCTTCGCGGTGCAGCGGCGTTTCGTCTACTACGCGGGTGATCGGCGATGATCGCGGTGGACGCCCCCGAGACCGAGCAGCTCGAGCGGGTCGAAGAAGCACAACGACGTCGTGCGAAACGGCGACGACGAAGTGCCGTCGGGCTCGTGGGCACGCACGGGACACTTATCGTCATCTCTGCGTTGTTCTTGCTTCCGATCGCGTGGATGCTCATTAGTTCGGTGAAGTCGAACTCGGCGATCTTCGTTTTCCCGCCGACCTTGCCCACGCATCCGCAGTTCGGGAACTACGGCAAGGCGGTCAAGTACATACCGTTTGCTCGCTACCTCCTCAACACCGTCATCGTCTCCGTGGCTTCCGTGGTCGGCACGCTCGCTTCGGGAATCTTGGCGGGCTACGCGTTTTCGATCATGCGCTGGCGTGGCCGCGACGTGACGTTCTACGTCGTGCTGGCAACGATCATGCTGCCGTTTCCCGTCGTGATGATTCCGCTGTATTACATCTTCACCCGCATTCACTGGATTGGGACGTTGCTCCCGCTGATTGTGCCGCCCTTCGCCGGACAGTTCATTACGCCGTACTTCTCGTCAGCGCTGGCGATATTCCTGTTCCGTCAGTTCTTTCGCTCTTTACCGTTCGATCTCGTCGACGCGGCGCGCGTCGACGGTGCGGGGCACTGGCGAATTCTGCGCAGCGTGATTTGGCCGCTCAGTCGCGGCGTGATCCTCACCGTCGGCATCTTTACGTTCCTGTCCTCCTGGACCGCGTTCATCGGGCCGCTGATCTTTCTCGACAAGCAATCGACGTTCACCCTCTCGTTGGGACTCCAGCAGTACCAGAGCATTCATTTCACGGCCTTTAACTACCTCATGGCTGCGTCCACGTTGTTCTGCCTGCCCGTCGTCGTGCTCTTCTTCGTGGCGCAGCGTTATTTCATGAAGGGCATCTCCTTCAGCGGTTTGAAGGGTTAGAGAGGAAGTTCGATGGCCACCATCGCAGTGGAGGGAATAAAGAAGGTCTACGCCAATGGTTTCGAGGCGGTGAAGGGTATCGACCTGCACGTCGCCGAGGGCGAGTTCATGGTGCTGGTGGGCCCTTCTGGCTGTGGCAAGACAACGCTGCTGCGCATGATCGCCGGTCTCGAGGACATTAGCGACGGTTCACTGTTGATCGACGGCAAGATCGCGAACGACATGGAGCCCAAGGAGCGCGACATCGCGATGGTGTTTCAGAACTACGCCCTGTATCCCCATATGACCGTGGCCGAGAACATTGGCTTCCCCCTCAAGCTCCGCGGCGTGCCCAAGTCCGAAATCGAAACGCACGTGACCGAGGCCGCGAAGGTGCTGGGACTCGGTGATCTCTTGAAGGTCAAGCCCGGACAACTGTCGGGCGGCCAGCGTCAACGTGTCGCCATGGGTCGAGCGATCGTCCGCGCTCCCTCGGTGTTCTTGATGGATGAGCCCCTCTCAAACCTCGACGCGAAGTTGCGCGTGCAGATGCGCGGTGAGGTCAGTCGAATTCAGCGCCGGGTCGGCGTCGCGACGGTGTACGTCACCCACGACCAGGTCGAGGCGATGACGATGGGCGACCGCGTGGCGGTACTGCACGACGGGCTCTTGCAGCAGTGTGACACACCGCAAGTCCTCTACGACCGACCAGTGAATACGTTCGTGGCGTCCTTCATTGGATCGCCGGCGATGAACCTCTACGAAGCGACGTTGGCCGCAGACGCACGTTCGCTCTCAATCGGGTCGCAGTCGATGCTGCTCAACGAGGCGGTGCTCAACAAGCACCCGGGACTCGCCAAGTTCTCCAACCAGCGTGTGGTGGTGGGTTTTCGGCCCGAGGCGCTCCAGGTGAGCGTCGACACCAGCGCCGGTCAAGTGTTGCGCACCAACGTCGACCTCGTCGAGGCGCTCGGCAATGAGCTCTTGGTCCACTTCAGCATTGACGCTCCGCGCATCGTTGCCGAAGTGCAAGAAGTGAGTGACGAGACGCTTGTCAACGGTGGCGAGGGCATCGCGCGTATTGACCCGCGCTCCGGTGTACGAGTGGGCCCAGTGACCTTCGACGTGGACATCGATCGAATGCAGTTCTTCGATTCGGTGTCGGGCGCCGCCATCTGGGAGTAGACGTCGATGAACGTCGCTGAGAGGTCGATGGGGAGTACGGGGAGTCGTGGGTCGTTGGTTGTCCGCCCCCCGTGTCGACGGCGGCGGGTCGCCAACCTACGAGGACGACGTTCGTGGTGTGATGACGAGGTTATGAAATTCGGCGGTGAAACCGGCGCCCTTCGGTGCGGCGCACATAACTCCAACGAATCGCTCCTCGGCCGGTGGCACGTACAGATGAGCGCAGAATTCCTCGGGGCCGCCGTCCAATGAACGGAACACCTCAACGGCATTGCCCCGCGACGCGAGGCGGATACTCAAATGGCCAAAGGTCGGGGGCAACTCCGTCATCATCCAGTTCGAGACGTCAAAGGTAACGACGGTGGAGAACCTGGGCAGTCCGTCAAGTAGTTCCACGCCAGTTTTGAACCACTGGTCATCGCTGATGCGCACCATGACCCCCGCTTGGTCGTACTGGGCCACAAATGTTCCGCTGACATCTACCGTGACGTCGAAGTCCCCCGAGACGCTTTCGCCAAAGAGATGTCCATTGTCGCGAAGAGCGTCAACGCTTTCTCCCGTGACTCGCCAGAAGTCGGTCGACGGTTCAGTGGTGACGGAGAGGTCACTCCCGTTCCACGTCCAGCGTGCTGGTTCATTGATCCACTCCACGGCGATCTCCTCTCCTGTCGTCGTCGATGCGTGCTCAAACCACGCTCGAGCGCGAAATACGTCGTCACGACACGCTAATTCGAGCGAGAGCAATGTGAATGATGGTGGCGTCATGGGGCGCTTGGTAAAGGGATCCGAATGAAGTTTCCTTCGCCACGTGTAATTGAACCGTCATCGGTCCCGTCGCTTCGGTGGGGAGTTCTCGGTGCTGGATCAATCGCCGGATCCTTTGCTTCCACGGTCATGGCGAACACCACGCAGAAAATTGTTGCCGCCGCCTCACTCACCCCGGGCAGGGCCGAGGCATTCGCCGCCGAGCACGAAATACCCGTCGCACTCTCGAGTTACGAGGATCTCGTGGCTCGCGACGACATTGATGCGGTTTACATCGCCAATCAACCCAACGATCACTTCTCGACCGCGGTGCTGGCGCTGAAGGCAGGTAAGCCCGTCTTGGTTGAGAAGCCCTTCACGAAGGACGTCGAGGAAGCACGGTCGATCTTTGCGCTGGCGCGTCAATCCGGCCTCTTGGCGATGGAGGCGATGTGGACGCGCTACTTGCCCCAGGTTGACGTGGCTCGCCAACTGCTCGAGTCAGGTGCGATCGGTGAGCCGCGGCTCGTGCTCTCCAATTTCTGCGAAGACGTTCGCTGGGAGGCGCGTATGTGGCGTAAGGGTCACGGGAGCCCCCTCTGGGATATGGGCATCTATCCGATCGCCATGTGCCAGATGGTATTGGGCGAGCCCTCGAGCATTGACGCGCGCGGGATCGTGCTTGACGATGGGATGGACGCAGAGTCCACGTCGTATCTGTCCTATCCGAGTGGCGCTCGATCGAGCTTTACGGTATCGGGCGTCGTTGACGCTCCGCACCGCGTGACGATCTCCGGCGAGGAGGGCGTTATCGAGTTCGGACAGCCATTTATCTTCCCCTCCGGCGTCGGAGTAGCCGGCAAGGGAGTTGATGCGCCGATGGAGTGGTGGAAGGACGAGTCCACTGTTCGAGGCATTGCCGGCCTGGCGTATCAGGTCACTGCTTTTGCGCAGTATGTGGGAAGGGGGCTTCTCGAGTCACCACTCCAGAGCCACGAGGACAGTGTCGCGTGCCTTCGCGTGGCCGCTGAGATTACGCGAGTCATTGGAGCAGATCCGTACTAGTGCCGGTCGATTACTGGTTCGGGGCTACACGCTGACACGACTTGCCGCAGCAATGACAGCCGAGGTGGACCGATACGAGGTCGAGATCTGTTCAGACCGCCAAAGTGGGTCTGGCTCGACGTTGAAACGTGAGCCGACGGCCATCAGGGCCTGATGGAGGCATCATCCAAAGTGATCTCGACGACCTTCGCTACTCGGCTCAGGTCAGCATCGGCAGTCAATAGTGAGGCGCCGTGCCGGTGCGCTACGGAGGCGATCATGCAGTCGACCATGCCACGGGGAGTGATACCGGCTCGACG
>Ga0182012_10007750_pt1 | contig 10696 bp, 5 predicted proteins | sample 612S2SmetaG_FD_120486 | JGI IMG/M metagenome (GOLD analysis project Ga0182012, IMG submission 120486) | Permafrost microbial communities from Stordalen Mire, Sweden - 612S2S metaG | ecosystem: Environmental > Terrestrial > Soil > Wetlands > Permafrost | place: Sweden: Stordalen | collected...
CACCTGCTGCTGGCGCCGCGCCGTAGCAATCACATCGGCGCCCGCGTCCGCGAGGCCGAGGCTCAGTGCGCGCCCAATTCCGGATGTGCCTCCGGTGACAACTGCAACTTTGCCTTCGAGACTAAAAAGCTTCGAACTCATGCTTTCTCCATTCCGGTTATGAGCAGGCCCGACCCATGCAGTCGCCCAAACAGTCCAAGCTTACCAGTTGCCTGCTATCGCTGAATGCGCGCCGATCCGCCCCCTGCAAACGCCCGCACCTGGTCCAGTGTCGCCATAGTTGTGTCGCCGGGAAATGTGGTCAGTAGCGCTCCGTGCGCCCATCCCAGTTTGAGAGCCGCTTCCGGCTCCTCGCCCGACAGCAGGCCATAGATGAAGCCCGCCGCGAATCCATCTCCGCCTCCCACGCGATCGTAAACCTCGAGTTCCGCCGTCGGCGCGCTGAATGTCTTGCCGTCGATCCACGTTACCGCGCTCCAGCTATGCCGGTTGGTGGAGTGCACCTCGCGCAGCGTGGTGGCCACCACCTTCACATGCTTGTGCTTCTTCACCACCTCGTCAATCATCCCGAAGAATACGCTCGGGTCGAGTTTCGATTTAGCCGCGACAGCCGGCCCCGGAATGCCGAGACCATGTTGCAGGTCCTCTTCGTTGCCGACCAGCACATCCACATTCTCCACGATCGTCCCAATGGTCTCGACGGCACGCTCGTTGCCGCCGTGAATCTTCCACAGCTTCTCGCGAAAATTCAGATCGAAAGAAGTGACTGCGCCCGCGGCCTTGGCGGCCTTCATCATCTCCGCGGCCAGCGGCGCCGTGGTTGGCGAGAGCGCAGCAAAAATACCGCCGCAATGCACCCAGCGCACGCCCCCGGCAAAGATCGCATCCCAGTCGAAATCTCCCGGCTTCAACTGCGCCGCGGCCTCATTGGCGCGGTTATAAAACACCACCGGCGCGCGCACGCCGAAGCCCCGATCGCTGTACACCGTCGCCATGTTGGGGCCATTCACACCATTGTGCTTGAAGTGCTTGTAAAACGGCTTAACGCCCATGGCTCGCACGCGCTCCGCGATAAGGTCGCCGATTGGATAGTCCGACATCGCCGAAGCGATTGCCGACTTCAACCCAAAACAATCTGCCAGGTTGGCGGCCACATTGAACTCGCCACCGCTGACGTGAATGCGACATTCCGTCGCTTTGCGAAATGGGATAATCCCCGGATCGAGCCTGTGAACCAATGCGCCCAGCGAAAGAAAATCCAGTTCCGCATCTTTGCGGATGTTCAACCCATCACTCATTAGCCGTTCACTCCTTGCTTTCCTCGCCGCATTTTGCGGTTTTTCAAACCAAAACAAAAATCAGCTGGCAGCCCCAAGAAAAACCGGTGCGATGTGCCGGTCGTAGAGGTTCTCCGTTACGTTCTTCGCAATCACTGCTTCATTTGCTTCGAGCAGGTCCAGATAGCGCTGTCCCATCTTCGCCGCAACCTTGAAGCCCACATGCAACAACTGGCGCAGGCTGCTGTTGTATGCCGCTGCGCCTTCAACGTGGCGCAATGCCGAAGTGTACTGTTCCGGGGACCATCCAGAAACCTCGTCCGGAGAAGGCAGTTTGGCTGGGTCGATGTCGATGACCGTAGCATACGGCGCGCATAACTCATCGCGATGCGCATAAGCTTCAGCGTAAATCTCCTTCGCCAGCGCCAGCCCGTCGCCCCCTGATTCCGCCAGTCCTATCAGCTCTTCGAGCCACGTGGTCCCGGCAGTCTTCAAGTGCACGCCAGCGTCAAGCCTCTTCATGACGGTGTGAATCGCCGGATAGATTGAGAACTTGTCGCTGCCCGAGTGCACGCTTAGCTTGAGATTCTCCGGCAAGCCGTAGTGACTAACCGCGTAGGAGATTGCGGCGATATCGAGCGCCATCTCGCGCTCAAACTGCGCCACGTCGCCCACATAATCCACGCCTTTGTTAAACCGGCCGCTGAACTTGGGTGCAATGGTCTGGATGGGAATGCCTTCGTCCGCGATTGCTGCCAGAATAATCAGCAATTCGATGGGGCTCTGCGCGCGGTCGGTCTCGTCCATCGAGACTTCTGAAATGAAGTTGCCTTCACCTTTGGCCTGCTCAATTTTGCGGTAGACTTCGCCGGCTTTCTTTACGGCGACAAGAAACTTGTGTGCGGACTCCCTGAGGTCCTCCGCCGAGATTTCGAGAGCGTCGTCTGTGCCTTCAAGTTGAAGGCGTCCCAATAACTCCGGATGCCGCTTCACAAAGCGATCGATGTCGGCTTCCTGCGCGGCCTGGCCGATGAAGTCCGCGACATCGATGGTATAGAAATCGCACGGATCGAGAAACCGGTCCACCGTCTCCAGCGTGATGTGATCGGCGTCAACGAAGTACGGACGCGTCCAGCCGAGCGCCTTGACCGCGGCGTCCGCGGCTTGCCGTGCCGATGCGGGCTCGGACCCGATAATCGTGTGCTCGCGGTTCGACTTGTTCCACACCGGAACGACTTCGATCCCCTTCGCCAGCGCCTGAACGCATGCTTGTAATTGCGCCTTCGCCTGGTGCGCAAACCGGTCCCCGGTCCCAACCGAGTATTTACTAAGCTTCAACGGGTGATTCCTCATGTCCTCTCCCAACTTCGAGTTTGCTGCGATGCGCCCACAGTCCAAGGCCTGGGTTTGAAATAAAAAACACATCCTCGCCATCGACCGTGTTATACCCGTGACTCAGTTTCTCGGGATCATAGCGACTTAGCATCTTATCCAGATCGCCATACGCAAACCCGACGCCCTCCACCTCTTCTTTGCTGAGCTTTCCCGGGCACCACGTAATCCTGAATCTTCCTTCGGAAGAACCATGGATCAGATGCGCGGCCGCGCTCAAATCGCCGGCCAAGTCCGCATTGGTCTTCACTGCTTCCAGGGTCGCCGGTGTCCCGCGATAGCCGTATTTGCGAATCAATCCGTCAATCGCCTTGTCCTCGCCGAACTCTCTCACGCCCGGCGCAAGGATGATCAACTCCGCTCCGTCCGCCAGCGCCATGCGCGTGCGATAGACGGCCTTGTTGCCCAGCCATGTCGAATGAAACTCATCCGGATCAAGATACACAACCGCTTTGTGGATTGGCTCGTCGAGTATCTCGAAGTTCACTTTCAAACTAAGTGCGGCCGCTAACTCAAAGCATTCCGCATCGTCGCCGATAAAGAGTCCGCGCACGGCCAGCCCGCCATCCGCCGCGCGTCCAACTACCGTCTGCACATACACAATCGGAAGATGCTTGAGAAAACGATCGGACGCGTAATTGAGAACACGCCGCACGGGATTGTCCGCGCGCCCCATGATCCGTTCCATCCCGTAGACCGCGCCCAGATAATGACTGCGGTTGATTCCCTCGCGCCCACCCGTGCCCACCAGGATGTTCTTGTTGTAATTCGCCATGCCGATGACTTCATGCGGCACCACCTGGCCAATGGAGAGAATCAGATCGAACCCGCCCTGCGAGATCAGCCGGTTCACCTGCGCCGGCCACGCATAGTTCAGCTTGCCCTCCGATTGCTCGCGAATAAACTCCGCCGGGACCTCGCCCAGCGTCTCCACATCCGTCCGCCAGTTATGAACTTGGAAGAGATGGTGCGGTGTCTCGCCGAACATGTGTTTCAACTGCGCCGGCTGCATCGGCGTATGCGTTCCCAGCGCGGGCAAAATCGCCTTTAGCCGGTCGCCGTAGTATTCCCACGCGTAGCGAGTCAGATCGCCCGCGCGCGAGTGCATCCTGCTCTGATCGGGCGGCACGGCAAGCACGCGGTTCCGCGGGCCAAGCCCGGCCAGACTCTCCGCGAGCAGTTCCTTCAACTGCGGCGCAGTTACATCGGCCTCAACACCGCCCGTGGCACAAAAAAGACTCATACGGTAAACCCACCCTTACAGCCGATACGCCTGTTTCACTAACCTGTAGGTCAGATCCGTTGCCACTTCGAATGCTTCATCTTCCTCCAGTCGGTGTTCAACCACCAGCTTGGCGAGGAATGCGCAGTCCATGCGCCGCGACCCATCGTGCCGCGCCGGAATGGATAAGAAGGCGCGCGTATCGTCGTTGAATCCAACCGTATTGTAGAAGCCTGCCGTCTCCGTTGCCTGTTCACGGAAGCGCGTCATTCCCTCCGGGCTATCGTTAAACCACCACGGAGGGCCAAGGCGCAAACACGGATAATGCCCGGCGAGCGGCGCCAGCTCCCGGCTATACGTCGACTCGTCGAGCGTAAACAGAATGATCGTGAGTGAATTCTCGTTGCCGAATCGATCCAGCAGCGGATGCAGCGCATCCACGTAATTGACCGCCCTTGGGATGTCGGCGCCCACGTCCCTGCCGTAGCGCTCATAGATCTTGCGATTGTGGTTGCGCACAGATCCGGGATGAATCTGCATGACCAGCCCATCTTCCAGGCTCATCCGCGCCATCTCAGTCAGCATCTGGGCGCGAAACAGTTCCTGCTCCAAACCATCCGCGTTGCCGCCGAGCACTTTGCTGAAAAGTTCCGAGGCTTCGGTCGCATCCAGGTCCGCGGTCTGCGCCGTGGGATGCCCGTGATCCGTTGCCGTGCAGCCGAGTTCTTGAAAACGAGCGCGCGCCTTGCGCAATGCGTTCAGGTAGCCGGGCCACGTCGAGGTGTCCTCGCCAGTCTGCTCGCCCAGCGTTGCGATGTTCTCCCGGAATCCCATGAACTCCGGATCGACAACCGGATCGGGACGGAAGTTCGGCAGAATCCTCGCCTTCCAGCCCGACGCAATAATCGCCCGATGATCTTCCAGCGAGTCAATCGGGGAATCGGTCGTTGCCAGCACTTCCAGATTGAAGCGCTCGTAGAGTGCGCGGGGCAGGAACTCCGGCGTCCGCAGCTTTTCAGAGATCGTGTCGAAGTAGACATCGGCGGTTTTCTCCGATAACCGTTCCTCCAATCCAAAAAGCTCCTGGAAGGCGAAATCCAGCCACATCCGCGTCGGCGTTCCACGAAACAGATAGTAGTGCTTGGCGAAGATGCGCCAGACCTTGCGCGCGTCCTTCAATTCCACTTCCCCGATTTCGAGGTCTTCGAGGGAAACTCCCTGGCTCAGAAGCATTCGGTAGATGTAGTGATCGGGCTGCACCAGTAGCTTTGCAGGATCGGGGAAGGGCTCGTTCTTCGCAAACCAGGACGCTTGCGTATGCCCGTGCGGGCTCACAATGGGCAACGCCCGTACTTGCTCATAAAGCGCTTTGGCTATCCTTCGAGTACCCGGATCGGCAGGGAACAGGCGATCTTCATGGATCAGCATGGCTTATACTCTACCCCTTTCACTGAGAGTCGGCAGACCGGCCTCCAGAGAGGTCAGACCACAAGTATACACACGGGACGTGCAGCCGTCATTTCAAGGGCGAGAAATTTCCAGGCAGGGACAGCCGTTCGGTGCTAACCTCATTTTGGCCCTCTTTTCAGGGAAACAAAGGGTGTTGACTCAACATGACCAAGACGGGGCAGGAACAACCCGACACTCATCGGACAATGGACGTGGTTAACCACATCCGCTCGCTCATTGAGAATGGAACGCTGAAGCCCGGCGACAAAATACCGCCGGAGCGCGAGTTTGCGCGCACTCTCAAGATAAGCCGCGCCAGTCTTCGAGCAGGAATCGGGTATATGGCGACGATGGGCATCATGAAAGTGCGGCACGGCGTCGGTACCTTCGTCGCGGACGGGCCGCCTGAATTCGGCAAGGCGTACCTGAGTTTCATGGGTGCGCTCCACGGTTTTCAGTCCTGGCAGATGTTTGAGGCGCGCTTGATTCTGGAAGGCCATCTCGCCGCATTCGCCGCCGAGCGCGGAAGGGAAGAGCACCACACGGCGCTCGCCGAAGAGGTTGGAGAGATGTTTGCCGCCGTCGATGCCCCCGCCGATTACCTCATCCACGACGTTCTCTTTCATCGCATTATTTCGCAGGCGTCGGGAAACCCGATTCTGTCTGTTCTCATGGAAACCATCGCTTCGGCGCTCTACGACTTTCGGCGCAAGACCGTGGAACACTCGGTAGATCTTCGCGAATCCGCTGAGATGCATCGTGAGATCTACCGTGCCATCCGCGCGCGGAAACCCGAGGAAGCGCGGATTCTCATGGAGAAGCACTTGCGCATGGCACAGACCGCGCAGAGCTCGGAGCGCACCGTGGGTCGGAAGACGGCAAAGAGCGCGGTCAAGCCCCGAAGCACCCGCGGGAAGTCCGGCCTCCCGATTCAGGATAATGAGTTGCGCCCATCGCTTGGCGGCCCCATGCACTGAGTGGCCTCCCGTTTCCGCTGCGTGACCTTCCCCTGTGCCTGCTCTCCATCGCGCAAACTCCGCGTTTCACGGCTGCAGCTCCTTTCAGGGTGTCTCTTCAATCGGCCGAGCACATTGCCCCGGATTCTTCCGCAGGCATCGCCTTCGCGCCGGGACTTGCCCCGGTTCGGGTTGGGGCATCTGCGCGACAGGATTTCCACAGCTTGACACCTGGCTCTCTCAATGAGGTCTGACCTTTGCTTCGCGACCTACAATTCCTTCTCATCGGCTAAATGGCTTCTTTTGCTTATCTTCTAAGGAATAAACCGCCAATTTCTTTTCTCTATTGACAACCCTGGCATTCATCAAGCACACTGTTTTGGTTTCAAAAGAGGTCTGACCTCTATCGACAGATTTAGCGGAAAGCCCGCACCGAAGAATCCATGGGGCAAAGCAGCAAGGCAGTTTTATGGAGGCAACAAAGATGCAATTTGATGCAAGAACGTATTTGAATCTCTTGAAGGCGCCCGGGAGACTGGCTGGGGGATTCCTTCGCTGCTCGGAGTGGACGTGCCTTGTATTCCTGGTCATCGGCCTGTTGGCGCCCATGAGATCAAGCGCTCAGTTGGGAGGAACCGGGACCATCGAAGGAACGGTCATCGACTCCACAGGAGCCTTAGTCGTTGGCGCCAAGGTGACCGCCCGGAATGTGGGAACGGGGGCCGAGATGGTTCGTTCCACTACCAGGAGCGGCCTGTACACCCTCGCTCCGCTCGATGCCGGCGACTATACCGTCACGGTAGTCGCTCCCAGTTTTGAAAAACTCGTGCGCGAGAACATCCATCTGGACGGCTTGCAGGTGCTTTCGCTCGACATGACGTTGCAGCCAGGATCGGCCACGCAGACTGTCACCGTGACAGACACGCCTCCAGCGCTGGAAACGGGTGAAGCAACACTCGGCGCCGTGATTGAAAACCAGGTTTATCAATCTCTCCCGCTTGAGATGGGCGGCGCGAATGGAATCAGCACCGATCAGCGCAGGACCACCGACTCCGCTTTGCTCATGCCCGGCGTCACCAACAACGAAGTCAAGAACAACGAATCCGATGAGCCGATGGTCATCAACGGTAACGCGAGCTCCAGCGAAATGTACATCGAGGGCCTTCCCTTCGAGTCCGCTTCGGTCGCCGGCGATCCGCGTTACATCTGGTCGGCGATTTCGGTCGAAGCGGTCGATCAGTTCCAGGTAAAGACCACTGCCTACTCGGCTGAGTATCAGGGCCTCGGCGTGGAGAACTTTACCATCAAGTCGGGCACCAACCAGTTTCACGGCTCGCTCTACGAAATCATGCGCAACACGGCATTCGATTCAGCGGGCTTCAACCCGGCCCAGTACCCAAGCAACTACGCCATCGCGGCGAAGCAAGGCCAGTTCTACAAACCGCCGGAGCACATGAACGAATACGGCGTGACCATCGGCGGGCCAATCTGGAAAAACAAGGTCTTTTTCTTCGCCAACTACATGGGCTTCAGGTTCTCCGCCCTCACCTCGCCGCAGACTGAAACCATTCCGACACAGGCGGAGTTGTGCGGCGACTTCTCGGCCGCGCTTGGTTCCGAAATCGGATCGACAGGCGTTTACACCAACGAAATCTTCGATCCCACGTCGCAGGTATCGAGCGGCGGCAGTTACTCTCGAACGCCGTTGAGCGGTGCAAGCTATACCTCTGCCGGCTGCGGTACCGGTCCGGTAAAAATGAATGTGATTCCGCAGGGCGAAATGTCTCCCACCGCCAAGTATCTCCAGCAGTACTGGTCCGGGGTGGATTATCTCAATTCGAATCTCACCAACAACTATCAGGGATCGTATAACTACGGCCTGAACAACTGGTCGACGACGGACCGCCTGGATGTCAACCTATCGGACAAGCACAAGTTTTCGATCATCGGTGCGTCAGGCCGCCAGGGGTTGATCGGCCCGGCGGGCAGCCAGACCACGCAAGTGGGTCCTCTGCCCTATCTTTACTCGAAGACCTACGCTCCAATCACCAGGGTTGTGTTGTTCAACGATACGTACCTGATCTCCCAGAGCCTGGTAAACCAGTTCAACTATGGAATAGGGCAATACCATGCGCCCGACTCCAACATCACCCTGCTGAACCCGGCGTGGGCGGCAACCAAGGCCGGCATTTCCAACCTACCCGCGGCCGGACAGGCGCCGAACAGCTTCCCGATCGTAAAGTTCACCGGAACAGACGCTCCGGCACAGTGGGGACCCAACCAGGGTCAGTATATCCAGAGCACCAACACCGATTCCCTGAAGGACAACATTCAGTGGGTCCACGGCAAGCACGTGCTGACCTTCGGCGGTCAGTTCGAATGGCTCGAGTTCAACGATCTCTATGCCTACGGAGCAAGCACTCCGCTCACGTTGAACTTTGCCGTGGCTGAAACCGCCGCAGTGAGCGGCAAATCGGCCGCCGCCACAAGCGGCACCGGGATGCCCTACGCCAGCTTCCTGATGGGTGCGGTCGATTCGTCAAGCTACACCGAGTACGCGCCGATCGCCCAGGAGACCGGTTCGCGTTACCACCCCTTCGCGTTGTATGTGAATGACGACTTCAAGCTGACGCCCAAGCTGACGGTGAACGCCGGACTGCGCTGGGATGTCATGCCTCCCTTCCGCGAATCGGAGAATCGCTTCTCCTTCATGAACCCGGCCATGACCAATCCCGTCACCGGCAATATGGGCGCGCTGCAGTTTGCCGGCAGCGGGACCGACGGTTGCAACTGCGCAACCCCCATGAACACGTATTACAAGGACTGGGGCCCACGCCTGGGCGCGGCCTATGCAATTGGCAGCAAGACGGTCCTTCGCGCGGCCTACGGCATCTACTACGCGCATGGCGGCGGCACCTCCGGCGGCGCAACTTCGCTTCCGGCCTCCGGCATGGAACTCGGCTTCTCGGCGGTCCCAAATCCGCCCAGCCCCGGTGACTCGCTCCCTGCCTTCTACCTGAACAACAGCGGCTACAACAGCACCCTCAACAATTCGGCCTTCGGCGGCACCGGTTATTCGGTCTCTGCTCCGCCGATCTACGACGCTTCTTACGCAACCTACTACTCCAATGCGGCCGGGTATACCGCGCCGGATAAGATCTCCTCCACGGTGTCCTATCTCGATCCCAAGTATGGCGGCCGCACACCGACCTTCGAGGGATGGTCCTTCGGCTTCCAGCGTCTCCTCACCAAGGACATCACCGCGACCTTGAGCTATGTGGGCAACCAGGGACACTTCCTGCTGCCGACCGGCGTCGCGCGCGGCTATTGGGGTAACCAGTTGAATCCGGCCTACCTGTCCCTCGGCAGCGCGGTCCTGGGCGCAACGGCCACAGCCACCAACGTGCCGGGTGGCTTGCCGTATGCCACCTTCAACAACAAGGTCAGTCAGGCGTTGTTGGCGTTCCCGCAATATAGCGGCGTCACTGACCAGGTCGATTCGGTCGGCAATGCCAACTACAATGCGCTACAACTCTCTATCGTGCAGCGCCTCAGCCACGGCATCACGTTCATGGTGAACTACACCTACAGCAAGACCATCGACGACATCGGAACCTTCCGCACCGGCTATGCCATTCCCACGGGCATCCTCGCCAACAGCGGCAAGGCCTGGCCCATCGACCGCATCGAGCGGTCGCGCAGCACGCAGGATCAGCCGCAGAACCTCGTCGTCACCAGCACCTACGATCTGCCTTTTGGCAAAGGGCACATCGGCGGCGGCAATCCCATTGTGCGTAACATCGTGGGCGGATGGCGCATCTCCGACATCGTTACCTATGCCGCGGGCAATCCGCTGGCGATTACCTCGAGCGCCTGCACAGGTACGAGTGGCCAGGGTACTTGCATGCCCGCATACAACACCGGCGCCAACTCGCTCTACCCGTTCAGCGGCGGCGCGCGCCAAAACGGCGGATGGGGGCATGGAGCAACCAGAAACGGTATTGCCGGTACTGTCAACGCTGCAACCGAACTGTCCTCCATGCAATACATCAACCCGGCAGCCTTCGTGCAGACAGGCTCATTCACCAACAGCACAACCTGCACGGCAACCGGAACGCCAAGCCCTTGCATAGGAGAGGTGCTTGGCGATGTCGCTCGTACCGCGCCGTATGGCCTGCGCGGCCCTGGCAACTATGACATTGACGGCGACCTGCGCCGGACTTTCGATATCTGGAAGGATGGCAGGGTGAAGTTCATCTTTGAAGCGAACGTCTTCAACGCCGTCAACCACGTCTGGTTTGGCAGCTCCGCAAGCACCGCGGACGGCTCGATCGGCTCGTCGGTCGCTGGAGAGTATTGCCCAAGTTGCAAAACAGTCAATGGCAACCCCAGCCTGGGCG
>Ga0182012_10007751_pt1 | contig 10695 bp, 11 predicted proteins | sample 612S2SmetaG_FD_120486 | JGI IMG/M metagenome (GOLD analysis project Ga0182012, IMG submission 120486) | Permafrost microbial communities from Stordalen Mire, Sweden - 612S2S metaG | ecosystem: Environmental > Terrestrial > Soil > Wetlands > Permafrost | place: Sweden: Stordalen | collected...
CTCTGGCGTCATCGTAGCAATAAAACCTTCTACGCTGTAGGTCTGTCCAGAGTTGGGATTTGCTTCGAATACAAGACCACAGGTACACGTCGAGGACACAGTGTGTATATCCTCTATGATCGAATTGGCAAATGTCATTGAATTAACACTGGCGTTGTCGGTAATCGTGTGCGTGTTGTTTGTAGGCAGCCCCCAACTTAGAAGTTCATTCCCATAAAAAGTATTGGGAGCAGGACCGGGACCGGATGGTGGAGAATTGGCCGCATTTGCTCCGTTAACATTACCAATGAAAGTGTACCCGATCGATCCGCTCTGAGCAAATCCTCCGAAAGCGCCCCACACGTTATAGCGGAAATCTCCACCCAGTACATACTCATTACAGGCCCCGGAGTAGCAGTTGATTTGAGCGTCAAAGGCATTATTGTAAAACTTGAACGTGCCCGCCTGTTGCAAAGGGAGATATAGATTCGACTCACCTAAGGTTTGCGTCCAGTAGTTATTCTCAATATCTACAGTGTTACTACTCGCCACATTATTGGATTCAAAAACACCTACATGGGTAAACGTTGAGTTCTTGATAGTTAGCCCACCACCGCCGCCACCATAGTTCTGAGTCCAGTACCACATTGGAATAGTAGTGTTTCCCAAATTAGAGAAATCTGTAAACGTGGCGGTAAGTGCCCCAAAATCCGCCGAGGCTCCCTGCGACCATGCAGGTTGATCTCCATTTGAGTTTGCAATACCCGTGATCGTCGCATGATTGCCCTGCGTGCCGTTGAAAGCAAAGTACCCATTAGCTGTAGCTCCCGTACCGGAAGTCGATAGGGTAATATATGTTCCGGGTCCACTTAATGAATTGTCGGGAGTCAGTGTACCGCCAGCATCAACTGTTAATGTACCCGCATTCATGTAAGAGTTACCCTGGTAGTCGAACGTCACCCCATTCTTCACCTCCATGTTGGACGACGAAGTAAAGTTGTTGACGGTCCAGTTCTGATCGATGGCCAGGGTATAGGCGGTCGCTGCAATAATGGCCGCGTCACCGGCAGCGGGAATGTACGTTCCGGTCGGACACGTCCCCGACCCCGTCCACGAAGTGCCTGTGGCGCTCAGATTCGTGTTTGCGCCCATCGTTAATGTGCATGAGGAACCATTGACGTTAAGCGTGTAGGGTCCGCTGGCCATTGCCGAAAGACTATCTGTCACCTGAATGGTAAAGCTGGGATTACTGATAACGGTAGGCGTGCCCGATATGACTCCAGTACTTGCATTTAGCGACAAACCCGTTGGAAGCGATCCCGCGGTCACTGCCCAGGTATAAGGGGCTGTCCCGCCAGCGGCCGTAAGAGTGTTGGTGTAAGCCACCCCACGATAAGCGGCGGTTAGCGGGGAAGTGGTGATTAAGGTAACCGGGAGGCCAGCAATCGTGTAGAAAGTTGACGGGGAGTTCATGTTGTTGTAATTGGCCGTAATGTAGGAAGCACTACGCTGCACGCCATTAGAAAAACGGAACTCAGCCATCCTGACGTTGCTGTTTAAATACCCCTGAATAACCGAAGGCCAATAGAGAACGTTGCTGGTGTGGGCAGAACCATCGGTAGCCCCATCCCGGTACCACTGTGCGCCAGTGCTGGAGGAGGTACCGAGAAAGGTAAAGACCTCGTAATGCCAGGCGCCGGTCGCCCAGGCATTGCCACTATTGCCGCTGAAGTTACCGGCCCCATTGTTATAACCGTTGTAATTCAGCAACGTGACGGTGTTGCTGACCTGAAGATAAAAACCGTTGGCTCCATAATTTCCGAACGTGGCAAAATTGGTAAACCCACTTTGCGCATTCTCGTTCATCCAAAACTCCACGGTGAAGGCCCCAGTCGGATTGAAGTCGGCCGTGCTCGGGAAAGTGACCCCGCCCGACGATCCGAAATTAAACGCCTTCCCTATGCCTCCCCCTGAAAATGGCCCAGCGACTGAATAAGTGCTGGTGTTATTAGTGGCAACTGCCGTATGCCCCTTAGTCGAGGAATCCGCCACGGTCGTGTTGCCCGCATTTTCCTGGAGATGGTATACGCCGTAGAAGTTTGAATCCCAGGTCGAAGTCGAACTGCCATCGGTGGTGATACCGCTATTTCCAACCCCGAGATAGACAACAGTATCCTGTGCCGCACCTGAGCCGTACAAGGTAGGAACCTGCACAAACATTTCGATTGCGCCGGTGGAGGTGCCGTACGATCCAGGAACCAACTGATAGTTAAGCGCAACGCTGCAGGCGTTATCGGAAAACGGGCGGATATCATAGCCACTTAAACTTGTTGCATTACCCCCTGATCCAGTTCCGGCCAGGGCGGGGTAAGTTCCGGCGATCAGCAGAGGATAGTTAGAGACGTTGGCCGCGCCTACCTTGCCCCCGGTATGCGAAACCGTGAAGGAAGGCCCAAGCGTATAAGCGCCGCACGCGGCCATCGCAAGATTGGAAATCGGGCCAAGCAACGCAGCCAGAGCAATGATCTTAGAAAGTCGCATAGAGCCTCAATCCTGTAGCCGCCAGGTACGTCAAAGTGCCCTGAGTGAACGTCGATAAAATAGACATCCGATTCCCCGCCGCGCAGGTAGTTGGAGTAAAGGTGGTAGTCACCACGCCTTCAATCGTTGCCGTGGTGATTCCTGGAAGGCTTACCGCACCGCCGCCCGCGAGAAACGTTGGATTGATAAGAGTCGTACCGCAATAATACGTAAGCGTCCAGGTGCCGGAGTGCCCCGCGTTGGTGTCTGTGGAAGTAAAGTAGTGCATCTCGACGGTGACCGTCTGATTGCTGTAGCCGCCTGGGAGAACAAACTGATCCTGTGCGGTTGGAGTAGTCACTCCAGTCAAATTGAGAACCGCGCCCGCTTCTGTTCCGGTGAACAGGGAAACATCGGGAACTCCGCAGTTCGTAACGCAGGACCATGTGGCTGCGCCGACCCCGTTGATGTTTGCCGCCGCGTTTTTGGCATACAGGTTTTTGAGGCTGGTCCCTCCACCACCCGAACCGCCTTGCGCTGCCCACACCCCTGGATTTCCCGCCGTAGTACAGCCGTATATGTTCTGCCCCGCCGGCTGATCGGATGCAAAGTATAATTGCCCCTGCGAGCACGCCGCAGGTATTTGTGCCAGGGTGCCGGTCTGAGCAGTCAGCGCCGGACCTGGCGTGATCTGTGCGATAAGTTCGGACTCGGTAAGGGCGAGCGGGAATATCAGGATTGGCAGTATAAACCAGCGGAGTACTCTCTTAAACGTCATGCGGCGCCTTAGCCTCTCTTGTTCGTACCCAGTTTACGTCCATTGCACGGCCCTTGTGGAAGTTGACTTCCAGCTTTCCCGTATAACTTAGCCGGTCGATTGTAGCGAGTACATCGGCCATGGAGGATGCGGGCAGACGGACCTCGGTGATGACGCGCGAAGCCGCCTTCGCGCCGGTCAGATGCGACAGCGAGGAGCCATTCAGCAACGGCGCGCCGCTATCGATTTTTTGCGCGTCCCGTCCGTCCCGTCCGTCCCGTCCGTCCCTTTCGCTTGCGGCCACCCTTACCCTCCTTCCGCTTCTCGGAAAGCATGATCGCTACAGCCTGTTTACGGTTTTTGACCTTTGGGCCGCGCTTTGATCCGCTGTGGAGCCGCCCAGCCTTATATTCGCTTAACACTTTATCTGAAGGCATACAGACATTCTAATGCGCTAATGCGCTGAAGTACGTACTGTGCTGTTACCGCCGCCTTTTTGCTCCAGTACAGGGGCTTTCGCGAAAGTTTCGGGCCTTCCGCGCTGGCCCCCTTTGCCGCCGCCTTTACCGCCCTGCTGCCCCTGGGCGGCTGCGGCGACTCTCGACTGAATCTCAAGCTGCGCGATCCACTTCTCGATCTCGTTACGGGCCTCGCGCATCCCTCCTTCTGCGTCAGGGACAAGGCAAGGGCCAAAATTCTTAATGTCGAAGGTGTCGGCGAGCGTCCACCAGGAGAGCGGGAATCCGACCTTCATAAGCTGCAGCATAAACAGCTTGCGCGTAGTCGAGTTGAACTCATTCAGGCTGTAAGGCGTGACGCTGAAGGTGAAGTTATTCTTGTGCCAGCGCGCGCGCTCGAACTGTTGAATAGCCATCGGCGCCATACGGTTGCCCGTGCCAGGGTCATATAGCCATGAGCCATCCGGGCCTTCCGTCATATCGAGCGTCACGAGCGCACCGTCCGAGGTACGCTTTTGCGTAAGCGGGATCAGCGAACCGGGCGCGAAGTCAAAGTCTTCCTCGGTCACGCCATCCGGCCCAAGCATCTGCATGCGGCGTGAAGCGGTCGCAAACTGGAACCAGTCTGACTTCCACATTTCGCCAAGGTCGCGGATCGCCGCTTCCATGTTACGGGACTCGTCTTTCACGAGCGGACCCATGGCTTCCAGCAGCTTTTCGGTCGAGTCGCCGGCTGGGGTTTGACGGGCGCGGGCAAGAGCGGTAACGTCGGCGACGCCCATCTGCTCTTTCATCATGGCCGGGAGGATTTTAGCGGCTGCCTCTATGACAGCGGGGTTCGCCTGGTACCACTGATACGGGAGCATGGGGACGAACTGGCCACCTGCGTTATTAAGCTGCATGTCGAGGCCGACGCGCAGACCAGGCATGCGTGGATTCGTCGTTTGCAGCAGGGACTGAGCCGTACTGTTGCGGTCGTAAAAAGCGGACGGGTTCAGCGACAGATTCATCTGGTCGCCGAGACCGCGCCAGAGTTCGATAGCCAGCTTTTCGAGCGACTGCCCGTAGCGCGTAACAGGCATCCCAAGGAAGTTCCATGCCTGATCGTCGCAGCGAAGCTGGACGGCGGGTACCTTACCGTCCCAGCGGTACGAGCCCTGGTGCTCGGGAGCCGGGTTCACAATGCAGGAGTCGGTCGCGATAACAAGGCGCCGGTTCGGGTACAGCAGGCAGTCTTCGCGCTTAGCGTACCGCTTCTCGGGGCGACCACCGGCGAGCATACGGCCAGTTTCGATCTCCTGACCTACAAACGGGACCGTGTAGCTCCAGGAGGTGCCCCACTGGCCGTCAGGTCCCATGATCTGACGCGGCACGCCGGTCTCGTTGACCGTGTCATCGTCGATGTAAATGTAGTAGACATCGACCGTGTCCCAGGTACTGGCTTCTTCTGGTTGCCGCGCGCCCTGCGAGAATCGCTTCAGGACCGCACTGGCAAACTTGACCGCCTGCGCGATCACCATGCCTTTGCCTAGTGTATTGACCCGGTTAGCCTTGATGTTATCGCGCTGCAGCGGGAACATTCGCCAGACCTGGTGGATGGGCATCTTCTTGCGCATGGCGACGGCGTAGGCCGACTGCAACTGGAGCGATGGGGCGAGCCCGAGAGGCAGTACGTCAAGCGGACCATAAGCGTCCCAGACAAGGTCGCCTTTGCCACGGTAGTAGTAGTTTGGGTCGTAGCGCGGGCCTATATAGGCGGTGCCGGTGGCGCAGGCATACTGCCAGGCGGCGCGTATGCGGCGATCGGCAAAGGTCATGTTCTGCCATGACATGAAGCCTTTGTTGAGAATCGAGTTTTGCTCGCGGTAGATTTCGCCTTCGGATTTAAAGGACGGGATGATGCGAAGGTTGGTTTGCGCGGCGACGATTTCGCGGTAGTTGCGGACGGTAGATTCGGTCTTGACGGACGAGAGCGACTGCACATCGGTGACCGCGAAGTCGCCGTTGATGATGTCGAAGCCGTCAGGGATGTATTTGTAAGCGGGTTGCAGGCGGAGGTAAGAGCGGGCGTCCGACAGCATCTGCTGCGACCAGGCGAAGATTTCATCGGGGGAACAAGGGAGCCATTCCTGGCGATGAGAGTTAAGCTCGAATGGCGCAGGACACAGGTAGGCCGTGTCGATAGGCGAGTGGCCGGGGTGACGGTTCACAGGCTTAGATTAACAGGTTCAGTGCTTCTTATGTTCCTTCAGGTGTTCCTCCTGAAGCTCGTCTTCGACATCGCCCCTATGACGGTCGCGGTCCAGCCATTCACGCAGCGCGTCGGCGTCTTCACCGGTGATATGAATAGGTGGATGGTCGGCACTGCGTGTACTGGTGTGTACCATGTAGCTGCCGTCTCCCTGCAACTCCACGTAGTCTATAGAGTCGTTTGCGAACGAGTACTTTCCGAAGTGAATCATTTTGCTCTCCTCGACTTCCAGCCCGTATCCTCCGCGCAGAAGTCCTGCATGTTACCCTGGTTGAACTCCAGCAACTGCGCATGGAAGTTCGCATTCAACACCTTCCCATACCGTTCCGCCGACTTCCGGTCGCTGCGATCACGCATCAGTTGCCGCAGCCCCAGGTACCGGCTAGACTGGCTGAACCGCGCGTTCACGTCGTCGCGCACCCGCTTACGCTGCTCCTGAAAGTACTCACGGTGCGTCTCGCGCCGCGCCGACATCAGGTTCGTCTCCCAGCCGCTGATCTCTTTCTGAACGCGGTTATAAGAGTGGATGTCGGTAAGCTCAATGCGCTTCATACCCGGTTCGGTCGGCTCGTTGTTACGCCCTGGAATGTAGTAGCGGTTCAGGCCACGCGCGAGCTGATCTACGGTGTAGTTGGCGCGTTCGTAGATGACAAGAGGTTCGAAGCGTCGTGCGTTCAGGGGAACGCCTTCGCCAGGTAAAGTGACGCGGCGCAGGGCCGGCGCGGTGCAGGTAGTGAGGGTGCCTTCGGCGTCTTCGAGCGCGGAGCCGCAGACTTTGGCGTAAGGCAGGTCGCGGGGGTTCTGCCGGTACTCTTCATGCTCGCCGTCGCAGTAGAGGCAGCGATAAACGGCGGTGCGCTGGAAGGTAGAGGCGTGAGTGTCGAGATCCATAGCCCACGACGGCAACGACTCAGGCAGCGTATAGCTGGATTGCGGCGCGCCTTCATCATCAACGACGATTACCAGCGTACGCGTGCCAGCAGGCGTGGCGACCTGCGTAAATACCTTTTCGATAACGCTAGTTTCCATTGGGTTCCGCTTTCAGTTTAGCTATAAGCGCGTCGGCAGTCAGTATCGCGCAGGATGCCAGGTGCTCCGGGTCCACGTGGTCCGGGTTCGCGATAGCAATCAACGCGCAACAGATGCGAGTGGCGATCTCGTCACGGTCCATCTAGCCGCGCCTCCTGAAACTGTTACTGCTACGGCGCCCCTTCTTTGTCTGACCATCCATTACTTTCGCCTCCGGGTAGTTACCTCTGATCTTGTCATGAAAGTAGCTGCCGGGGGAACCGGTCTGAAACAGCGTGTCGGCAGTAGTTTGCGAGACGCCGCGATACTGGTAAACGGCACCGTTCACAAACTGGATAGATAACGTCTGCGCTTCCGGGTCGTAGTCGCCCGCGTTAAGATGCCGGGATTGCAACCCGCGCCAGGCCATTTCAGGTCGCGTTGGCGGTCGCGGTCGCGGCCTGTGACACGATGGCGTTGTTAATAACCGCCGCGCCCTGGTTGATACTGTTCAGGACGCCTGCGATAGTGGTCTTCGACGCATCGGACTTGACGCCTACCGCGTCGGTGGTAACGACCAGATTGGTAGCGAGCCCAGTCAGCGCCGTGACTCCCTGAATCAGGTTTGTGGCCGACGCTTCCTGCGCAATAGCCATTTGGGTCGCGGTAAGGCCGGAAGCTACGTTGCCGAGTTCGACAGCAAGCGCCGGGTCTTCGCCGGCCGCAGTAAGTGCGGCGGCGCCAGTAGTTGCCACTTTGGCCGCCCCTGCCAGGACAGTAGAGATAGCCGCTTCATGAGACTTGAAGGCGTCAAAAATCTTCACGCCCAATTTTTCGAGGTCTGCAAACAGATTGAACATTGCGTTAGTTTCCTGCTTTCCTGGCAGCCGCCTGAGCGGCTATATTGGATTCGATAGTGGATTCCTGAACTTCTACTGACGTGGAATGTACCGCGGCGTCTTTAGCCGCCAGACCCATACCCGCGAGGCCGCCAGCCATGATGTAGCCGGCGATATCGCTTACGACAGGCCAATGTGCCGTGTACATCGGGTGGATAGCTATAAAGCCGGCGACGGCGGCGATCAGTGCAAACAAGGAGGTCTTCCAGCTTTTCACAAATGATCCTTCACGCTGAACTTAGAGAGCAGCATGCGCCAGGCGGCGAGTTCGGCAAGGGCTGTGGCGGAGACCTGCGAGACGGTAGCGTTCAGACGGTCAACGCAGCCAACTACGTCGGTGACGACTTCGGCAAGGTCGGTCGAGACAACGCCCGAGAGTTTGTCGAGAGACGTGGCAAGAGTAGTGACAGCGGTGTTAAAGCCCGCAGAGATCGTGAGCGCCGCCTGTTCGCCGATATCGGAGCCGAGTGCCATTACGGTTTTTTGCCTTTCGCCGCTTCCTTCAGTTGTTTGCCGTGATGTTTCAGCGTCTTCAGCGGATGCCGGATCAGATCATGGGTCTCACGCACGATCTGGCCGCTGCTGGCCGCGATACTCAGGACACCTGCGATGGTAGGGATCGTTACAGCCTGCAAAGCGGAGGCGGTAGCGGCTGCCAGAAACAGCAACGCGGCGGATAACTTCATTCGAGACCGATTATAGACTTGTCAGGTACGAAACGTCAATGCCGTCAACCACGGCGCGGGAACGAAAACGACGGCGCGGACCCGGACCAGCTAAGGAGCTAGCCTGAAGTACGACCACCTGAAAACTGGATAACGCTGTTCATTTGACCGGGTCCCCTGTGATGCCGCTCGGGACTTCCTGCGCCCCGTACGCCCACTGCGCGTACTGGCGTTCGCGGCGCGGCAGTTGCATGGGTGCGCCGTCCGCGCCCAGCAGCAGCGACTGATCGTAGGCCGCATGTGCCGGGTTGCGCCCGCTGTAGGCCATAATCTTAGAGGCGCGCCAGTAGTTAACGTCCCAGGAGTAGAAGCTTTTGAGGACAAAGCCTAAGCTCATAATGCGGTCGTCTTTTCCACCATAACCGGCGCGAAGCTGCTGCTCCAGCTCGTCGCCTTCGAGCGACTGCATCTCTTTAACAAAGAACGGAGAGCAGACTTCAATCTCGCCGTCACGGAGAGCCTTTACGATCATCTCGATCATGGCGGCGCGGAAGTAAAAGTTAGTGAACACGCCCATCTTCTGCGCTTTAGAGAGGTCCGGGCGCCGGTCGTCTATCTTGCGGTCGTTCCACATATGGAAGTTAGTCCAGTTCATGAGACGCAGGATGTTCTGGACCACGTCGCCTTTGCCTTTGCATTCGATGCACATGCGGGGTTGCTGAGGCTGGCCGTGGCGGGACCGGACCGTGTACCATGTGCCTATGGCTAACAGGAACGGCCACACGTCTAAGGCGCTGAGATGACCCGAGGCGAATTCGAGAACCTGCTTTGTTGGTCCTTCGAGGGAGTATTTTCGGACGCCTTCAATACAGGTAGAATCCTTGTCGATACCGTCGCCGGTGTCGCAACCGAATCCGTATTCGAAACCCTCTATCGGCGGTTCCCATACATAGATTTTGTCCACACTGCCCTTTTTGCTGTCGCTTTCAAGCGACCACCCACCGAAGCGCAAAGGCACGAGTTCGAAAGGTATCTTGACCCCGCCGCCCGCATCCGCGTTTATACGGATCGGCGGGATGTCATAGTTGATTAAGATCTCAGACGGCTGGATACGAGGCGGTACAAATTCAGCAGGACCCCGCAGCCCAAATACACCCCAAAGAGGCTGAGAATGAGTATTGGTTCTATAAAAATTGATTGTGTCAACGTCAAAGACGGTGATGTTGCTGGACTGGAACGCTTCGTCATCGTTGGCCGGCATCTCCTGTAAGAACTTGTTCAGGCGGTTCTCTTTGATAGCGCTGCCGCGCTCACACTCGTAATACCAGATTTGCTCCAGAGGCATCGACCAGGCGCTGCCGAGATGACGAGTCAGATAGTCGGTCTGGTGGACGTATTGCTCGGCCATGCGGGCGTGAGCCAGAGCCCATGGGGCCATCGATTCGGCGTAGTCGGCGGGGACCGGGCGCTGGAGCAGGTCTACGGGTTTCGGGTAGAGTCCGCCGACGAACCACGGGAGGAAAAGCGGTCGGAGGCGTCCCATGCGACGGGGCCAGTCGGACTTGGCGGTTTCCCATTTGTTGTGCCAGGGGTTGTTGATGCCTTCGGCGGTTCCTTCAAGAGCCAGGAATGCGCGCGGACTAGGATGCATTCCACGTAAAAGAGCGGAGTCCACCAGGTTAGTGAGGTCGTCGAATTCCGCAAGCTCAGATAGATGTACCACATTCGGAGAGTCGCCACGAGCCATACCAGTAGACTGCTGACCATGCTCCATAGTAATCGCGGAGCCATTAAAGAACTCCAGCAGTTTTCCGGCCTGGTCCACCTTGCCGAGTTTGCCCGGTTGCGAGCTTCCGGGCTGCATCCAGTAGGGCATCCTGACTAAGACGAACGATATAAGCTTGAACAGCTTCAAGGTCTTCTTGTCGGTCGAGGACGCTAAATATGCGTTTATATTTGAGTCGAAGACGACACGATGTAACAAGATCAACGTAATAATGCGGCTGATTCCGAGTTGACGGGCTTTCAGGATAATTAAGAAGATCGCGATCTCGTCGTCTTCCATCTCCGCGATCAGGTCGAGAAATATCTTTTGGGATTGCCATAGTTCCATCCTTACGGTTCGGTTGTCGGTATCTTTGATCCAGACGGCGCGCTC
>Ga0182012_10007753_pt1 | contig 10694 bp, 7 predicted proteins | sample 612S2SmetaG_FD_120486 | JGI IMG/M metagenome (GOLD analysis project Ga0182012, IMG submission 120486) | Permafrost microbial communities from Stordalen Mire, Sweden - 612S2S metaG | ecosystem: Environmental > Terrestrial > Soil > Wetlands > Permafrost | place: Sweden: Stordalen | collected...
AAAATGGAGCCGGTGTGCTTCATATATTCACGGTATGCTGGGCTGGCTTCGGCGAGGCGGACTTCCTCCAGGCGGGCGCGCCAGGCAAAGAGGCCGAAGTGGGTGGGCACAATGGCGAAAAGCGCCGAGCAGGGATAGGCGACGGCCAGGCCACCAAACATCAGTAGGTAACCGAGATAAATCGGGTGGCGTACGTAACGGTAGGGGCCGCGCAGAACAACGTTGCGCACGGCCACAAAAATGCCGAATGAGCGACCGAGATATAATGCGCCCCAGCCGGCGATGACGCGGCCGAAAATGCCAAGCGCGAGCCCGAGACCAGCCAGCGGCGTTTGCCAAGCGGGCGGAGCCAAGTTGTCGGACAGCCAGGGCGGCAGTGAATCGATGGTGCTATAGGTGAGGTAGAAAAAGGTGGCTCCGAGCGGGACAAGGATTTCCTCCAGCGTCTGCGGCCCAACGGTCATCGACTGGCCAAACAAAAGAGTGCTACCAATGGAGATATTGACGAGGACCATGATGGCGTGCTGAATAAAATAAGCAAAGTCAGTGTGGTCGCCACCGTAGTGCATAATGCGCCAACCGAGTACCACTTGGGTGATTTCCAACCAAGCAAACGCCAGAAACAGGAAGGATAGAATGTAGCGTTCCGTGAAGCTGGCAATCCAAGCCGCCTGTTGTTGGAAATTCGGACGCATGGGAGGGGGAGTTAATACTCTCGTGCTGAGTGTTTGGTCAAAAGACGGTCGCTAGATTCTACCCTATTTCGCTTCGACGGATTGATTGCTAAAAATAACGAAGTGTTCGTCGCTCCAGACTTTGTGGGCGGGTGCGGCGGGGTAGTTTTTTTGGAAAGCAGGAAAGTCTTTGGTGTCAACCAGTACATACACGCGGGCGGGACGGCCGAGAATTTTCAAAAACGGCGGCATAAGGATGTCCATAACTTGTGCGCTGGTGGCGAGCGGGGTGGAGTGGCGCAGGACGAAATAGTCAGCGAGGCCAGGATAACGAGGCGCAAGTTGTGGCGTATCGAGCATGAGGCCGAATTCCTGCTCGTCGGGAATGTGGCCAGCCACGCCAATCGTGCGATTGAGCAATGGGGCAAAGTCCTGATACTTGCCATAGTCCCAGAGTGTGAAAACCTGATCGGTGGGTTGGAGGCGAGGGCACAGCCATACGGCGGCAGGCGCAGTCGAGGGCTTGGTCGACGCTTCCTGCGCAAGGCCGGCGATGTAGATAGCTACAACAAAAAACACCAAGACAAATCCGTTTACAGTCAGTAAAGTGGAGTGAGAGCCATTTTTTACGCAATAACTGCAGTAGAGTGTCCAACCGCCGAATAACAGGAGAAATGCCGCGAGAACATAGAATGCTGCTGCGGTGATGGGCAGTGGGGATTTGATGAGCGCGAAAATTAATACTCCGCCGCCAGCGATGAGGCAGAAAACACTGAGTATGCGCAGGGGGCGCAATAGGGCCGGGGCACCGGGAGCTTCGATGGCGCGGGCGAGGAAGCGGCCAGTGAGCAGCGCGAGCGGTGGAACGCTGGGCACTATGTAGGGAATGAGTTTCGAGCTCGAGATGCTGAAAAAAGCCAACGGAAACAGCAGCCATAAAAGCAGGAAAAGGATTTCCGGTTCAGCTTTCATCCTTGCCCAGCCGCCTTTCATGGCACCAGCCAGTGCAGAAGGAAGAAAAAATGCCCAGGGTGAAAATCCGCCCACGAGGATGACGGAGAAAAACCACCAAGGTTCCACGCGGTTGGCGGTGCCGGGGTCGGTAAAGCGTAGGAAATGTTCGTGAACAAAATAGTACCAGAGAAAGCCCTGGCCGTCGCGGCTGCGGGAAAAGAAATGGGCCCAGTTCCACCCGCCTGCTGGTGGGTTGGCGACCGCGGCGGCGATGTGCCAGGGCAATGCCAGTACCAAAATGATAAGCAGGCCGGAAAAGAGATGGGCGTGGCGAAGCTCGCGCCATTTATTGAGGAAAAGCAGCCACAGAAAAATAATCGCGAGGGGAATAACGAGACCGATGAGGCCCTTGGTCATCAAGGCGAGGGCCATGCTGGAGTACATGGCCCAGCAGAGCCAGCGGCGGCGCGTTCCGGGTGGCGCTCGCACAGCCAAGATAAAAGCACACAACGCCCAGGTAAGAAATACCGATACGGCCATGTCGAGAATGACGATTTGGCCGATGGCATAATAGAGCAGGCTGGTGCCGAGCGTCCAAGCAGCCCAGCAACCGGCAGACGCGCCCCACACGGAGCGGCCCATGAAATAAACGGCGATGCACCCAAGCAATGCGAGTGCGATGGGCCAGAAGCGCACGGCCCATAGATTCATGCCGCCGACGGATTCCGCCCCGGCTTCGAGCCAATAGAAGAGCGGCGGCTTTTCAAAAAAAAGAACGCCATTGAGCCGGGGTGAAATATAATCGCCGGTGACGGCCATTTCGCGGGCGATTTCAGTGTAGCGGCCTTCGTCGGGGTTGGCGAGCGGGCGGAAACCAGCGGGAAGGAAATAGACGAGCACCAGCGCAAGGAAGAGCAGCCGCCATGCGCACGGGCTGAGGGCGTCGCGGGACGGGGCGGAGGCAGGTGAAGAGGAAGGGGCCAAGCTGACTTTGTGTATAACGCCGAACGGCGAACGCTCAACGCTTAACACCCAATTAATAAAGGACAACCCGTCCCGCTGCAATGCGCCGGGATAACAGGCTTGACCCCTTCTGCCAAAACCCGGCAATTTCAAAGGGCAAAGACCAAACCGTTTCAGCGATTTCATTTTCCCGACACCCTTCATCCAGCCCTGAAAGACTCCCACCATGCAAGTTCAACCCTATCTATTTTTTGATGGTCGTTGTGAAGAGGCAATTGAGTTTTATAAAACAGTGCTCGGCGCAAAAGTGGAAATGCTGATGCGCAACAAGGAAAGCCCCGAACAGCATCAACCGGGCCTGTTACCGCCGGGGTCCGAGAACAAGGTGTTGCATGCGTCCATTCGCATTGGCAGCGCGGTGATTATGGCTTCCGACGGTTTTTGCTCGGGTCAGCCGAAGTTTGAGGGATTCAGGCTGTCGCTGACAGTACCGACGGTGGCCGAAGCCGAGAAGCTGTTCGCGACCTTGGCGGACGGCGGACAAATACAGATGCCATTGAGCAAAACGTTCTTTTCGCCCATGTTTGGTATGGTGGCCGACCGTTTTGGTGTGGGCTGGATGGTACTCACCCTGTCCTGAGAAGTGAATCGTTACAATTCGTCGCCGACCTGTTCTTGAGTTTGTTAGCTTAATCGTTTACCTTGGTCAGTTGAGTCGATTATGAATGCCGCCACTACTGCCCAGCCGGCTTGGCGCCTGCAGCTTCCGCGCCTGCCCTTTCTGGCTGACTTGCGGCACTACACGCGAGACGATTTCCGGCGCGATTTGATGGCCGCCATCACGCTCACGCTGGTTTCCATCCCGCAGGCCGTCGGCTTTTCACTTATTCTCGGCTTGCCGCCGATGAGCATCATCACGTCCGTCATCGTCGGCGGCTTCGTCAGCGCCTGGTTTTTCTCTTCGCATCATCACGTGTTTGGGCCGACGACTTCCGTCTCTCTTATCACGGCGTCGACGATTGCCGCCAATCCCGATCTCGGCCTGCATCCGCTGCAATTGGCCGCCTACCTGGCCTTTCTTATAGGCATCGTTCAGTTTATCGCCGGCCTGTGCAATTTCGGTGAAGTGACCAAATTCATTTCGCGCTCAGTCGTCGTCGGCTACACTACCGCCATCGGGGTGCTACTGATGGCCAGTCAGCTGCACAATTGGGCTGGCTTCGAAAGCCCGGCGGGCCAGAGCTTCCTCGCGAATTTACAGGACGCGGTTTATGCAGTTATCAGCGGTGGCATTTCCTGGTGGGGCATTTGCATCGGCGGGGCCACGCTGTTAATTTTTCAGCTCGTCCAGCGTTTCCGCCCGCACTGGCCCGAGGCGCTGATCGGGTTGGGGCTGCTGGGCGTGGCTGCACGCCTCTTTGCTTGGGTGCATCCCAGCGTGCCCTTTCTGCTGGTGAAGGATGAAGGCGCTCTTTCCGCGGGCCTCCCGGCGTTGGCCCACCTGCCCTCATTGGCAGCCCAATGGACGATTTTGCCGCGACTGATTAACACTGCGCTCGCCATCGCCGTCATCGGCATGTTGGAGGCCACCGCCATAACCAAGTCCCTCGCGGCCAAGAGCGGGCAACACCTCGACCCGAACCAGGAACTGCTCGGCATGGGCGCGGGCAACATCGCGGCGGGCCTGTTTGGCGTGCCGCCCGGCTCGTCGTCTTTCACGCGCTCGGCCGTCAATTACCAATGCAATGCGGCCTCGCAGTTGGCCTCGATGCTCAGCAGCGCGGTTGTGCTCATCATCCTGCTGTTTTTTACGCCGATCTTCAATTACATACCTCTCGCCGCACTCGCCGCGCACCTCGTCCGCGTTGGCTATAAGCTCATCCAGCGTCCGCAAATTCGGATTGCCACGCGCGCGACTGGTTCCGATGCCGTGGTGTTCTTTGTCACGCTGGGCACGGCACTTTTTCTCAAGCTAGACACGGCTATCTACGTCGGCATCGGCGTCGCGCTGGCGCTCTTCCTGCGAAAATCAAGCCTGCCGCATCTGGCGGAATACACCTTCAACGCCGGCGGCCACCTCACCGAACTGCGTAATCCAGCTGACCGCCTCAACCCGCAAATCTCCATCATCCACGTCGAGGGAGCGCTTTATTTTGGGGCGGCTGATCTTTTTCAAAACCAGATGCGCCAGATGGCGGAGGATATAAACATCCGCATCTTTATTTTGCGCATGCGCAGCGCCCGCCACCTCGATGCCTCCACGGTCATGGCCCTCGATGCCTTTCACGATTACCTGCGCAAGACCGACCGCTATCTCTTTATTAGTGGCTGCAACCGCGATGTCGTTCGTGTCTTGCGTAACAGCGGCCTGCTCGCGCACATCGGCGAGGAAAATATCTTTCCCATTGAGGAAAATCCCACGGTCTCCACTCGACGCGCCCTCCAACGTGCGCGTACGCTACTCGCGTCAAAAATTGATGTCCGCCTCTTTTATGATCAGCCGCAGTCCGAAAACGCGCCCAGCCCCGTGACCGCAATTTCCTACGATATCTAAAGGAATAGTTTACTTTTATCTCAGCGCTATACCGAGCGCCAGCATCCTGGCCCAGAGCGCGAGGTATTGGGTTTGTTGGGTGAAAATTTATTCATGATGTTTGTGATTGAATCCAACGGCCTGATTTAATGCACATTTTCTGGTGCCAGGGGGGCGTTGTTGTCATCCCGCAAGAGCGTTATGCCAGTCGAACCCGGCGTCCTCGGCTTGACCAAATCCATGACATCATGGGTGATGGAAATATTGGCTTCCTGGCCGTGACCCTCGACTGCTGCCAGCCAGTAGTGGTCATTTATCCACAGTAAAACGTTGCGACCACCTGCTTCATCGGTCCCAAAATAGGGGCGGCCGAACTCGGAGAAATCCTGGGCCAGCAGGATTATGCTCTCCGGCGGGTGTGCGTTTAACTCCGCCAGCACGTGAGCTGGCCCGGCGTAGGCCAGGGCCGGTGGATGAAAATCCACCTCGGCCAATGACGACCGAACGCGCAAATGGTAGTTAACCGCGATGCCCTCCGGGAAAACGGCCAGTGTTTTTGCCTGCGGGGTTGCCAGCTTAAAGGCCTTCATGGCGTCTTTTAATAATTGGCCATTGTAAAATACTTTCAGTTCATAGGTGTAAAAGTGATCGCGACCTTCACCGACTTCAAAGTTTTTGATGGCATAGACACCCAAGCTGGTTTGCGCCGTCGCATAGACCCCCACTAACACCAATCCGGTAAATGCTATCGGCAGCAAGTGGTTGTTCCGCTGGCCGTCCAGCGCTCGCTGCGCCGCCTCGACTACCATCAGATGTACCAACCAAATCGCCGCCAGCGGCATCATGAAAAACCCAAAATGGTAAATTCTTCCGTTTAAAAAAATCCGCACCATCATCAAGGCGGCTGCCACCCCCACGACGGCCAGCCCCAGCCCAGTCAGTCCCAGCCACCACGACCGCTCCGATTTCAGATGATGCACCAAACTCCAAAGCACCACCACCAAGCCCGCAAATGAGTAGGTGGATTGCGCCACATAAGGCGCGATAAAATTGTAATTGGCATTCGCCATATAATGCCCAAAGGCAAACACGGCCAAAAACACCACTGCGGCCAGCCAGCCTGACAAGCGATTACCCAACGTCTGGAACAGATCACGCAACAATATGACCACCACTGCGGTGAGCGCGATATTTGACCAAATGATGGTGTCGATGCCCACGCCAAATAATTTAAAAGCCGATCCCTCCACCAATTGCGCTAGCGGCCCATACCAATTGGCCAACGTTTTGTAGAGCAAATCGCCTTCGCTCACCCGCCAAGCCAAATATAAATCACGCGGGAAATCCACCATCGGGTCCATCCAGCGCAACCAACTGTGCGCCAGCAAATAAATATAGAGCCCGAGAATGGACAACGGGTCTGCCACGGCCAATAGCACGGGCCATTTGATTTGGCCACGCCGAACCGGGGAAACAGCCGAAACGGGTGCGGGTGATGCTTCCAGAGGTTGAACCACCCGGACTTTTGCGCGTTTTTTTTTACTCATCGCGGTACGGCATGTCGAGAAAAACGATCGCCCAAGAAAAACCCGGAAGCGAAACAGATTTCAGCAAATATCATAAAAGCCAATCAACAAAAATATCGTTAATTAAAAAGCCAGCAGCGTTATTTGTTGCTGAAGTTAACCCCCTCCCCCCGAACCCGGCAAACCCAAACCAACTCTGAAAAAGCAATTTCTGATCAGTTTCCGTTACCCCAAGGCGATGCCGAGCGCCAGCAGCCCGGCCCAGAGTGCAAGGAATTGGGCGGATTGGGCGAGGAGTTTGTTAAAGCGGGGGCCATCGCCATCGCTGGTGGCGGCAAGAAAGCGGGCCAGCAATAGTCCAAGCGGCAATTCCACCATGGCCATCAGCACATACAGGTGCCAACCGGCCATGAAGAAACACACGGGGGTGGCGAGGGCGAAAATAATATTGAAGGAGTACAAGCGGTGCGCGAATTTTCGACCAAAACGCACCACGAGAGTGCGTTTGCCGGCCTGGGCGTCAGTCTCAACATCGCGGATATTGTTGACGAGGAGCATATTGGCCGCGAGGAGTCCGCACGCGGCGGCAGTGAGCCAGGCCGTGGGTGGTATGGGTGCACCGGCCTGCACATAAAAGGTGCCGAGGACGGCAATAAAACCGAAGAAGATGAGCGCACTGACTTCGCCGAGACCGTGGTACGCGAGCGGAAACGGGCCGCCCGTATAAGCGAGTGCACCGAGGAGGCTGGCGACGCCGAGGACAATGATAATCCATCCGCCGTACGGTATCAGTGCACAACCGGCGATGGCGGCGAGGCCAAGGGCCAGAAAGGTCGCGCCGAGCATGGCACCCGGCGAAATCAAGCCTGTGGCCACTGCGCGGGTGGGGCCGAGGCGGCCCGGGGCATCGGCTCCCCGGCGAAAATCAAAATAATCGTTGGCAAAGTTTGCGCCAATTTGCGCGAGCAGGGCAAAGGAGGCGCACAGCAAGGATGGGACGGGCTGAAAGTGCTGCTGATGCGCAGCGAGGGCGCTGCCCAAGGCCACCGGAGCAATGGCAGCGGGCAACGTCCGCAGCCGGGCAGCGAGGAGCCAGCGAGAAGGTATAGACAGTTGCCGACTCATGGCGAGGGCATCAGGAATTTACCGCAAAAACGCAAAACGTTCGCCCACAAATTGACACGAATTTTTCGGAATAAAGCAGTGGCGGCTTTGACGTTCAAAAACTATCCTTAGTGCGGCGCAACGAGGAGCGGTACGCGCTGGGTAAATGTTTTGCCGAATTTTTGCAGAAATTGCGGCCACGTAACATTTTGGGGTAGCGCGCCATTGCCTTGCTGCAGAGCGGCGACGCCGTCGTCAGTCAAAATGGTGAGGGTGATGTCTGCGTAGGCCAGACTGAGAAAAACGGGCGGATTTTTGGCATCGGTCATGCCATCGAGGTAGCCTGCGGTACGCGTGGGGGCGGCCACTCCGCCGTAGTAAATGGAAGGCGGGATGGTGGTAGTGACAGTACTTTGTGGGTAGCTCTGGATGGGGAGTGCACCGGCGGGATCCTGGCCGGTGAAGTAGAGGTAAACGGTAAATTGAGCAATGTTATCCAGTAGCGTATTGGAGGTGGAATAGGCGCCGTAGATGGGAATGGTCAGGGCGGAGGGGCCGGCAGAGCCTCCAAAAGGAATGCCGACAACCGGGGTGGCGTTGCTGGTTGGCGTAGTGGCGGCAGCCGCCAAATCGATACCGGTATTAAATGCGTCAACCAGATTGGTGGGGTGGGTATTATAGTTAAGGCCCATGATAGGAACTCCACTTACGCCGTAAAAAGTAGAAACCGGATCGATGACGACCCGGTGCAGGGAGAAGGTATTGGTGGTAGTGCCGGCGCCAGGTGCGGGAGGCGTGCCAAAGGGGTCAGCGTAGACCACGCGGTATTCCACTGCGCAAATGTCGCCCGCGATCGTTTTGCCCACGCCGCCTGGGTTTGCGTTGTCCTTGGACTGATGCATCGGGGTGCTGGTAAAGAAAATCAAGCGGGAGTCAGCGGAGGCGGGAATGTTGGCACCCGTAGGCGGGTTGTCGGTGGTTAACGAAAGCCACTGGTTGCCATCGCTGCGGAGGATTAATCCCTGCATGTCCTGGGTAATGGTGTCGAAGACAAAGCGGGCGTTGGTGCTGAAGGTGAGATCGTCCGAGGAGCGATTCCAAGCCGACATGACTTGGGTAAGAATGACCATGACCAGGGAAATAATGAGCGTCATGATGGCCGTCGCGGTCAATATTTCGACCAAGGTAAAGCCTTGGGCCGGACGGCGGTTGAGCGGGAATAGACGGGCGGAAATAGCGCGCGCCGGGGTATGGCAGGGGGCCGGAGGCATGAGAGGTGGATGCAGGGAGGGAAAAATTACGCAACCGGCTTAACGCAGTTTAGCCGTGGTGTAAGTGAAGAGGCGGTTGCTGGTGCTAAATGTACTGATTATTTGATTTTCAGCCACTGGAATGCCCGCAGTGCTCTGGAGATTGGCAGTTGAAATATTAAAGGCCTGAATGTAAATGGGCAGGTAAGCTTCGGGGTAGGGTTTTCCGCCAGTGCCATCCGGATCAGCCAGGATGGAGGCGTCAATGGCGTTGTCAGGGAAAAGACCATTGAGAACGTTTTGAGTGGGGGCGACATAGAATTGCTGCTCATTAAGCCCCGTCAACGGGTTGCTGCCGCCAGGGGCAGGAGCGGCATTGTTGGGAAAATGGAGGACAAGCGGGGAAAGCGAAAGGGTCATGGCGATGACGGGGCCACTGATACGGGATTCGTTCACTGCGGCCAGAAAGTCTGCCATGCCATTTTTGGGGTAGTAGGGGAAGCGGGGCGTAGTGGGGTCCGGGGTGTTGATGACCAGGCTGGGGTCCGGGGTGTTGACGGTGTCCGCAACGGCGGTGATATTGAACCGAATGACATGTTGCACAGGAGTAGTATCGGTCCCGCCCACGGAGCCATTGGGAATTTCGTCGTAAAAAAGGAAAACGGTGGGGGAATTGGAGTGTGAATCGACTACCCACTGCCAGACCGATTCACCGGTGGTGGCGGCGCCACTGCTCCAAAACGGGGCGGTTTCAATCAGGCTGTTCATTTTAGAAATACAGGAGGTGCCGGCATTGAGCGCCTGGGTGTATTGAACTTCGTTCAACGTCGGGGCGATAAGGCCGAGGACGGAGATGATGGTGATGCCCATGATGCCGAGCGCGAGAATAACCTCGACGAGCGAGAAGCCGGGAGCGCGGCGGCGGCGCGCGGGTTCTGCGCCAGGGCTAGGAGTGATAGGGAGGGAGAGCATGGCAGACTAAAGGGGGTGGGATTGGCACCGAGCGGAAAGGAAAAAACCTTACTTGCCGGGGTTTTGAAAGTCATCCGGGCTGCGGAAAGCGGCGGGGCCACCCAAGGCGCGCAACTGCACGCCGGTGAACAGCAGGCTGGCATTGTCGCCGGAGCCACGAAAGCTGATGGTGCTGTCGCTGGTGGTTTCGGCGGCACCAATCAGAATGTTGTTATTGCCATTGGCATTGTAATAAAATCCATCCGGGGTAAATTCGATGAAGTAATACCAATCGGCGGAAGATTCGCCTTCGGCGGCTTCGGTCAGGGGAAAATTGATTTGCATGATGCCGGTGGTAATCCCTTTGGCATGGACGTCGACGGCACTGAACGAGCCGTGAATGCCATTGGCCGCCACGCCAATGCTGTAGTCCTGGTTGCTGTCGTCCACGGCGCTAGTTTTGGGGGTGGCGAACGCAGGCACATCTGTCGCAAAGCTGCTGGACTTGGACGGGACAAAATAAAGGCCGCTAGGCAGGTAATCACCATTGGACGCGGCCGTCCAGAGCAGGTAGGGCTGGGTGTTATTGGGGGCATTGGGCCGGGCCGGGGCGTGGGGGTCGTCGGACTCGGCAAATATTACACCGTAGTAGCGGAGGATTTTGGAGTTAACGACGGTAGCCGAAGCGCTTTCGTCGGCCACGGCATTTTTATCGGCGTAAATAATCAGGCGGGCGCGG
>Ga0182012_10007754_pt1 | contig 10693 bp, 10 predicted proteins | sample 612S2SmetaG_FD_120486 | JGI IMG/M metagenome (GOLD analysis project Ga0182012, IMG submission 120486) | Permafrost microbial communities from Stordalen Mire, Sweden - 612S2S metaG | ecosystem: Environmental > Terrestrial > Soil > Wetlands > Permafrost | place: Sweden: Stordalen | collected...
CGCAGCGGATCGATCATCTTGAGAAATAGCTCTGTCGCCTCCTGCGCATTCCTCAGCTTCAGGATGTGAGTGATCCGCATGTTGGCCTTCACCGCGAAGACAAAGCCGGCCGGCGTGGCGGCCACCCATTTTTCAAGCGTGGAAGCGGACGGCAGCCTCCGGAACGTGTAGTTAATCTCGACGGCATTCAGCCGGGTGGCATAGTGTTCCAGAAACTTCGCGGCCGGAAGCTTCGCAGGATAGAACGTCGGCTTCCACGAGGGATAAGCGAATCCGGATGACCCGGCGTAGAGTTGCGGCATGAATTCGATTATGAATCACGGATGGAATAGAATTCTTTTCGCCCGGATTCATTGGCTTTCGTGGATGAGTGAGCCGGTAAAGAAGCGCCAGCGAGATATACTCAAGTTGGGATCTGAGCACGATGCACAGGGAATACGTGGAGAAGCGGAACGACGGTTACTACGTGGCTGGAACCCGCGTGTCTCTCGATTCCGTCGTCTGCTAATTCAACGAGGGCAGTTCTCCCGAGGCTATCCACGAGGACTTCCCTCTGCTGAAGCGAGCGCAGATTCACGGCGCCATCGCGTTCTATCTTGACCATCAGCCGGAGATTGATGAATACCTCGCGCTAACGGAAAGGGAATTCGAGGGCAGCGCTACTCCACTGCAGCAAGCGAATCCCGCGCTCTGGAAAAAGCTCGAAAACGCCCGCGCAAAGATGGGCGAGCCTCGCGGTTGACCGTTCGCTTTCAAGCCGATGCAGACCTCAAACACGCGATCGTGAAAGCAGTCCGCAAACTGGAGCCGGCCGTTGATTTTGCGTCCTCGGCCGATGCTGGGTTAGAAGACATCGGCGATCCCGAACTCCTCGAACGTTCCGCACAGCAGGGGCGTATCCTGGTTTCTCATGATCGCCGGACCATGGTCGCTTATTTTCGGTCGCGGCTTGAAGCGGGGAAGTCCAGCCCAGGTTTGTTCATTGTCTCTCAGGGCGGGCCGGTCGGACCCGTGGCACGTACGATTGTTCTCGCCTGGGCAGCCTCCGAGCCAGGGGAGTGGCGCGACCAGATACACCATTTGGCGTCGATGGCGCGACACGTGTTTAGCCGTTGACCAATACGCAATCGGTCGTCGAGCAACCCAGCCAGTGGACGACTAGCGCGATCTCGAGACGCCCCTGGCCTGTTACAATTTCCCCTTACTATGCGCTATCTCCTTCACTGGCTCATCAGCGGCGTCGGCCTCGTCATCGTCGCCAACGTCATCCGCGGCATCGAAGTCGACGGCTTCCTAGCCGCCCTGATCGCCGCGCTTGTCTACGGCCTACTGAGCGCGACGATCGGGTTCCTGCTCAAGGTCATCACGCTGCCCCTGGCCATCCTCACGCTGGGGATCTTCCTCCTCGTCATCAATGCTCTGATGCTGCGGCTGACCGCCGCCTTCGTGTCCGGCTTCCGCGTGCTCGGCTTCGGGCCGGCGTTCTTCGGGTCCATTCTTCTGACCATTGTCGATGGGCTGCTACGCTGGTTACTTCACGCATAAATGCCTACCCTTCTGGCCGCATCCGAAAGCCTTGAACTCACTATTCCCCATTGCGAACGCGGCATCGGCGACGTCATCCTGAAACCGGATTCCGATAAACTCATTCCCGGCGTTCGCATCCAGCCGCTTACCTTATGGCCGGATGACCGCGGATACTTTCTCGAAATCACTCGGGGCGGTCAGGGACTGGTCGCGGAGTTCCCGCCGGAAACCACGCAGGTTTCCGCGGCGCTCAGTTACTCCGGTACGATGAAGGCGTTCCACTATCACTTACACCAGACGGATTGCTGGACGGCCGTCAGCGGAATGTTCCAGGTCGTATTAGTGGATCTGCGTAAAGACTCGCACACGCTAGGCCGCAAGAACACAATCTATTGCGGACCGCTGCGGCCGTGGCAGATCCTGATCCCGCCCGGCGTCGGGCACGGTTACAAAGTGATTGGCGGCGACCCTGGGTTACTGGTCTACGCGACCAATCGTCTCTATAACCCGAAAGACGAGGGGCGAATCGCCTACGACAACGAAAGTATCGCGTACGACTGGGAGATACAACACAAGTGATCTTCGTCACCGGCGGCGCCGGTTTCATCGGCTCCCAGTTTGTCCGCGATTCCTTGCGGCGCAAATTGGGCTCGCTGATCGTCTTTGACAACCTCACCTATGCGGGGAATCTGGATAACCTCGAATCTGTTCAAGATGACCCGGATTACGAGTTTGTCCGCGGTGACATTACCAGCTCCGAAGATGTTCTTGCCGCGCTCCCGGAACGTTGCGACGCCATCGTGCACTTCGCCGCGGAGTCGCATGTGGACCGCAGCATCCTGAGTGCGGCCGAATTCGTGCGGACGAATGTCCTGGGTACGCAGGTGTTACTCGACGCGGCGCGCGCGCGGAAGGTCGCGCGATTTCTGCACATCTCGACAGACGAAGTGGGCGGCAGCATTGCCGAGCCGGGCCGATTCCAGGAAGGCGACCCGCTCGTCCCCAGCAGCCCCTACGCAGCCAGCAAGGCAGCGGCGGAGCATCTGGTCCATGCCGCGCATCATACCTTTGGTCTCGACACCATCATCACCCGCACGAGTAATAATTACGGTCCTTATCAGTTCCCGGAGAAGCTTCTGCCGCTCGCGATCGCCAAGGCCATAAGCGGCGAACCGATTCCAGTCTATGGCGACGGCTTGCAGGTACGCGATTGGATTCACGTGGAAGATAACTGCCGCGCTCTTCAGGTTGTGCTGCACGGCGGTAAGAGCGGCAGCGTGTACCACATCGGCGGCGGTAACACCCTGCCGAACTTACAAGTACTCAGGACTCTGCTGCGCGTGCTGGGAAAGCCCGAATCGCTGCTCACCACCGTGGTCGACCGTTTAGGACATGACCGCCGCTACGCGGTGGATTGCTCGAAGATCCACGAAGAACTTGGCTGGAGCCCGAAAATCCCTTTTGAAGAGGGATTGCGAAGCACGGTCGAGTGGTACCGCGAGAATCAGCGGTGGGTCGACCGTGCGCGGAGCGGCGAGTATCGCGAAGTAGAACGGCGCATCTACCAGACGCCTATTGCATAACCCCAGGAGGTGGCGGCGGAGTCTTCCGGGGCCGCTTGATCCCCGAACGCTTCACAGTGCGCTTCACCGGCGCGGACGCCGAGTTGCCGTTCACCTCGCCGCCGCCTTTGCGGGACGAGCGCTTTGTAGTGGGGGGTGCGCTACGAACTGTCGACGAGCGGGCAGTCGGTTGACCCGGCACAACAGGCTGCGCTTCGTCTTCCTCAATGATCTCCTCGGGAACCGGAAGCGGCTCAGGCTCGGGCAAAGCCGGCGGATGGAACTCAGCGCCCAGATAAACCATCAGGCCCCGCTCCTCATCCGGCTGGTTCTTTACAACGCCCTTATCCTGCGCGAAATTCAGGAAGTCGCCAAACGCCTGGAATCCGAACTTGGTGAAGTCGAATTGCGGCTGTTCTTCGCGAACCCAGACAGATAAGTCCTCCGCTGTCACGCCTTCTTCCATCTCCAGCCGGTGCGTTTCCAGAACGTCCCGCAGAGACGGCAGGGCTTCTTCCGGCCTGATCGACTTTTCGGCCACGGCGGAGTGCTTCCGCTGGATCATGTAGCGGCCTTCACCGCCCGTCACCAGTACATAGTCGGCCTTGCGCAGCTTCTCGACAAAGTCGGTAAAGGAATTTGCTCCGTAGGCCTTCTCGCTGAAGCTGGAATCGAGCTGTAACATGGTGGACTTCAGTAAGCCCAGTTGCGGACGCACTTCGCGCCGTTCCAACACCTGCAGGGCGCGCTCCACCAGAGGCATCGCCTGCGCCAGGTCGAGCACCGGACGGCGCTGCTGCGGCGGCCGCGGCTCGCGATCGGGCCGTGGACCTTGTCCGCCTCCTGAGCCCTGATTCTGCTCCCTTCGCGGTTCGTCCCGGTGGTGCTGCTGCGGAGGAGGCGACGAACGTCCTCCGGAGCCGTCCACCAAGTTCTCGTAACTGATGAACTCGTGGCAATTCTTCTGTAAGATCGTGCTGGTAAACGCCCGGCCGCCGACCACAAAGATCGTCTTGTCGTACTGCTTGAGCTTATTCACCAAAGCGATGAAATCGCTGTCGCCGCTCACAATGGCGAAAGCGTTGATGTGGTCGTGCGTGAACGCCATTTCGAGCGCGTCCAGCGCCAGGTTGATGTCGGCCCCGTTCTTATCGCCGCGCGGCGACGGGTCGCGCTGAACCATTTGGACAGCGTGCTCGGAGAGCTGCCGGGTGAACGTTTCCAGACGGCCCCAGTTCGCGTAGGCGATCTTAGTGACAATCTCGCCGCGCTCCTTTAGCGCTTCTAATACGGCTGCCACATCGAACTCGCGATTGAGTGTGGACTTGACGCCGATCTCGATGTTGTCGAAGTCGATAAATACGGCGATTTTAAGATGCTTTTCCATCGAAAACCCTTCGTTTCTTCCTTCTCGCCGCCCGTCACCTAAGCCGCTAAGTAGCAGTCTGGCCGGACGGCTGTCCCGCGCGTTCGCGGATGAAATGCACTATCTCCTCAAGCGAGGAGCCGGGTTGGAACACCGCGGCTACCCCTTGTTGCTTCAACTGAACCGCGTCCTCATCCGGGATGATTCCGCCGAGAATGACCATAACCCCGGTCATCTCTTTTTCCCGCAGTAACTGCATCAAGCGGAGAACAATCGCATTATGCGCGCCCGATAAGATGGACAGGCCGATTACCTGCACGTCTTCCTGCATAGCCGCGCTGACGATCATCTCCGGCGTCTGCCGCAAACCAGTATAGATGACCTCCATACCGGCATCTCGAAGCGCCCGCGCAATAATCTTGGCCCCCCGGTCATGCCCATCGAGGCCGGGTTTGGCTACCAGCACTCGGATCGGTTGGCTCATGCCTGGGACGCGGAACGCATATGCAGCGCTTTGTTACAGGATACTCTGTTCCCGATACGTTCCGAAGACGGAACGCAGCGCGTCGCAGATTTCGCCCAGAGTCGCGTACGCACGAACGGCCTCAATAATCGGTGGCATCGTGTTTTCGCGGCCGTCGCAAGCGCGTCTCAAACTGTTCAGCGAACGGTCCACGCGGGCGCCATCCCGCTCGGCCCGCAGCTTCTTCAACTTGGCGCACTGGGCTTCTCGCGCGGTCTGAGCGATCTGCAGAATCTCGATCGGCTGCTCGGCCTCTTTGCCGGCAAATCCATTCACGCCGACGATCACGCGCTCGCCCGCTTCCACTTCGCACTGGTATCGATAACTGGCGGCGGCGATCTCGCTCTGCGGGAATCCGCGTTCGATGGCCGCGATCATGCCGCCCATCTCATCGATCTGCCGGATATAATTCCGCGCCCCTTCCTCCATGTCGAGCGTGAGCCGTTCCACAAAGAAACTGCCTCCCAGCGGGTCAACCTCATTGGCAACGCCACTTTCATATGCGATCACCTGCTGGGTGCGCAGCGCGATGGTGGCGGCATGTTCACTGGGCAGGGCATAGGCTTCATCGAGCGAGTTGGTGTGGAGCGATTGTGTACCGCCCAGCACCGCCGCCATCGCTTGCAAGGCGGTCCTGACAATGTTATTCGCAGGCTGCTGCCACGTGAGCGAACAGCCGGCCGTTTGAGAATGGAAGCGCAACTTCAGGCTGCGCTCGTCTTTCGCGCCATACCTCTCTTGCAAGATAGTGGCCCACAGTTTTCGAGCGGCGCGAAACTTGGCGATCTCCTCAAAGAAGTCGCTATGCGAGTTGAAGAAGAAACTGAGCCGGGGGGCAAACTCATCGATCTTGAGACCGCGCTCAATGGCCCAATCGATATATTCCAACCCGTCGCGCAAGGTGAACGCCAGCTCCTGTAGCGCCGTCGAGCCAGCCTCGCGGATGTGATAGCCGCTGATCGAGATGGGGTTGAACCTGGGAATATGGCGCGTCGCGAACTCGATTGTGTCGGTCACCAGGCGCATCGAGGGGCGCGGCGGGAAGATATATTCCTTCTGGGCGATGTATTCCTTCAGGATGTCGTTTTGCAGGGTCCCGGAGATCTTCGCCCAATCCGCTCCCTGCTTCTCGGCCGCCACCAGGTACATCGCCCATAGGATGGACGCGGGCGAGTTGATGGTCATGGAGACGGTGACCTTGTCGAGCGGAATGCCCGCGAACAATGCCTCGACATCGGCCAGCGACGACACCGGCGCGCCGCACTTACCGACTTCCCCTTCGGCCAGCACGTGGTCGGCGTCATAGCCCATCAACGTTGGCAGATCGAAGGCGACGGAGAGTCCCGTTTGACCTTGCGCCAACAGATAGCGGTAGCGCTGGTTGGTCTGTTCGGGAGTCGCGAAGCCTGAGAACTGGCGCACCGTCCAGAGCCGGTCGCGATACATGCCGGCGTGAATTCCGCGGGTATATGGAAATTCCCCAGGCTGGCCTAACTGGAACCCCGGCAGGCTCTCCGGCGTGTAGAACGGCTCGATGGGCGTGCCGCTGATCGTCGTATGGGTCAAGCTTGCCTCACGATTGAAGTCTATCGTGAAGGCTCGCGGGATTCGCCACTGTGGAAAGATCGCCGAGGGGTTCTCCGAGATATTTCTGGCGTAGAAGCCTTCGAACAACCTTGCCACTCTGCGTCTTGGGGAGATCCGGGACCACCAAAACGGCGCGGGGGCGGAAGGGAGCGCCGAGCACATCTCCAATGTGAGCGATCAACTCGGCCTCTGTGGGCTGGGCGGCTGGTTTCAAGACCGCGTAGGCCACGATGGCTTCGCCTTTCACCTCATCCGGGACGCCGATCACTGCGGCTTCCGACACCGCCGGGTGCGCCATCAGCGCGTCTTCCACTTCCGCCGGGCCCACTTTGCGACCCGCCACGTTCATCGATTCATCCGCGCGTCCGTGGAGAAACCAGCAGCCGTCTTCATCCACGCTGGCCCAATCGCCGTGGTCCCAATAACCGGGAAAGCGCGACCAGTAGGTTTTGAGATAGCGCTCCGGGTCGCCCCAGATTCCTCGCGTCATTGAAGGGGCGGGCTTGGCGCAAACCAGATAGCCGTCCTTGATTTCCGTGGCCATGCCGGGCGCCGGCGCTCCCAGAGTACAAGGCTTCAATGACTGGATGGGCAGCGGAAACAGGAAGCAGCCGATGATCTCCGTGCCGCCGGAGATGTTGATGATGGGGCAGCGTTCGCCGCCGATGTGCTCGAAGAACCAGCGATAGGAGACTTCGTCCCATGGCTCGCCGGTGGAACCAAGCAGGCGCAGCGAACTGAAGTCGTGGCGCGAAGGATCACTGGTTCGCATGAGCTGCCGGATGGCGGTGGGAGACACGCCAAAGGTGGTGATGCGGTCGCGTTCCAGAATTTCCCACAGACGGTTCGGGCTCGGATAATCCGGTGCGCCATCGTACAAGAACACGGTACCGCCGAAATGGTGATTGCCGATAATGGACCACGGGCCCATCATCCAGCCGATATCCGACAGCCAGAAGAAGCGGTCATTCTTTTGATGATCGAAAGCGAGATAAATTTCCTTGGCGGTCTGCATGAGCGCGCCGGCGTGCGTGTGGACGACGCCTTTTGGTTTCCCGGTGGTGCCGCTGGTATAGAGCATCAGCGCGTGCGCTTCCGAATCAAGCGCGAGCGATGGACGCGGCTTGTCGGATCCCTTGGGGAGTTCGCAGAAGATGTGTTGCACGGCGGGGCAGGCTCGCGCGGCTTCCTGAACCTTTGAGAGCAGCGGGATCTGTTTGCCGCGCCGCGTGAGATGTTCAGCGGTAAAGATCACCTTCGCACCGGAATTTTCGAGACGCGAGGCGATGGCGCCCGCTCCAAAACCGGCGAAGATCAGAACCGGTACGAGCCCGAGTTTGAAGCATGCGTAAAGGGCTGTGACGGCGTCCGCAACCATCGGCATCACTAAGGCTACGCGATCTCCTGGCTCAAGATTCAGATCCGCCAGGGCGTTCGCGACCTGAGTCACCTCGCGGCCAAGTTCGGCAAACGTGAGTTCCCGCCGCGAGCCGTCTTCACATTCGGAGACGATAGCCATCCGGCCGGATGCGGGGCCGCGTGCGTGACGATCCAGCGTGTTCGCGGCGATATTGAGCTTGCCTCCGCTATACCAGCGAGCCCATTCGACACCGCGCGAGGTATCGAGAACCTTTGTGAAGGGCTGCGACCATTCGACGCCTAACTCCACCGCGAGATCGCCCCAGAATTCTTCGAGGTGTTCGACGGAGATACGCAGGAAAGCTTCCCGATCTCGTTCATACGAGTTGAAGCCAAGCCTCTGCATGTAGCGGAAGACGTTGGTGCGGGTCGCAAATTCGGGTGTGGGCTGCCAGATCCAATCAGACATTGGGGTTATTCCATCGGGCTACCCAGCCGTTGGAGTGCTGCGGCGGCCGCCGCTTTTAGCGGAGCCAAATCGCGCTCAACGAGGAACCACAGGCGCTCGCCTTCAACGCGATCGTATTCGTGCCGCAGAAAATTTCCGAGAGCTCGGAGCGTCGGCCAAGGGATTTCGGGGCAAAGTTCTTCGGCCAGGCTTCCCAGCTTTTTCGAGGCTTCGCTGATTCGCTCCAAACATCGCTCAACTACATCATAGGTCTTGTGATCTTCCAGGAACGCCGCGGCGTTCATGCCAGCCGTGTGGCCTTCAATACGGCGATTTTCGAGAATGTCTTGAAAACGCTGGACCGGGTCCTTAGAAGGCACGCGTGGCCTCGGCCTCCACGGTTCGCTGTACGCGGGGCTTGAGGGTCCCCTCCTCGCTCAGATCGAGGGGGACACCCAGTAAGGCCGCTAGTTGCAGTTCGATGCCGACGACATCGAGCAGCGACAGGCGGCGGTTTTTGTCAAATGCGGCTAGAAGATCGACGTCAGATTTCGGCCCGCCATCGCCCCGTGCGGTGGAGCCGAACAGCGACAGGCGAACAATGCCCGCCTCCTTGAGTTCTCGTTCGTGCGCGCGTAACGTGTTTATGACCTTCTCGCGGTCCATGGCTTATTCTTGCCCTCGGTTTCTTTCTGGTCAAGGGTCGCTGAAAAAAGGGGCAGAGTTCTTTACTGCGTCTCCTTATGGTAATTCGGAAACGCCGGCTTTTCATATTTGGGCAGGGGATGTTCTTTCAACTCTTGCAGCAGCACCTCTACCGCCTTCTCCAGTTGTGGGTCATGGCCTTGACGGACTAAGGCAGGGTCATAGTCCACATCAATGTCTGGAGGCACACCGTGGTTTTCGACGTCCCACTCCTTCGACAGGTTGTAGAAAGCAAGATTCGGCGCAGTCACAAAACCGCCGTCAATCAACTGAGGAAATCCGAAGATGCCCACCAAACCACCCCAGGTGCGCTTACCCACTAGCTTGCCGACGTTCTCCTGGCGGAAGAGCCAGGGCATCGCGTCGCCTCCTGAACCGGCGTATTCGTTGATGATCATCGCCTTCGGTCCGAAGATCTGATTCTGCGGCGTGGGGAATTCGGAGCCGTAGCGAGTCATAAAGAAGTTAGTCTGGGGACGCTTCAGATAGTCGATGATGTAGTCGGCAATGTCTCCTCCACCATTGAAGCGCTCGTCGATCACCGCGCCCTCCTTACCGATTTGCGCAAAGTAATAGCGATTGAAATTCGTGTAGCCCTGGTCGGCCGTATTCGGGAGGTACACGTAAGCAAGCCGGCCGCCGCTCATCTGGTCGACCTTGAGCCGGTTGTCATCCATCCAGGCCCGATTGCGGAGGTTGGATTCGTCGGCCAACGGGACCACGGTGACTTCGCGCGAGTTTGCGCCGGAAGGATCTTGACCTACCCGGATGACTACGGATTTATCCGCCGCTCCTTCAAAGAAAGCATAGACGCTGTCGGGCGGCTTCAGATCGCGGCCATTCACTGCGAGCAGGTAATCCCCCGCCACCACATTCACTCCGGGCTGTGTCAGCGGAGCTTTCAGGTTCGGATTCCAGTTCTCACCTTTATACACACGGGCAAAGCGATAGCGGCCGTTCTCAATCCTGTAATCCGCGCCCAGCAACCCCCCGGGCACCTTCTTCACGTCGGGATACGCGCCACCACCCACGAAGAGATGGCCGATTGAAAGTTCACCCAGCATCTCCTGGAATAGATAGTTCAGGTCGTCACGGCTGGCCACGTTCTCCGCGTAGGGACGGTACTTCTCCTCGGCCGCTTTCAGATTCAATCCGTGCGTATTCGGATCGTAGAAGAAATCGCGTTCGATCCGCCACACTTCGTGATAGATCTGACGCCATTCCTCTTTGGGATCGACGCGCATTTCCATTCCGTCGGTCTTCAAGGCACCTTCACCCGCCTTGGGGGCTGCCCCAGATGCGGCAATGAACCACGTGTCCCCCTGATGGAAAAGCATCTTTTCGCCGTCACTCGACAGATCAAACGACTTAATGCCCTCCACGATTTTCTCGGTCTTGCGGGTCTTGAGATCGAATTTCTGCACCGTCAACGTCGGCTGGTCTCGAAACGCGTCCGTTACGTCGCTCGCCTCGACGAGATACAGTATTCCCGTCTTGCCGGCGAACAACCCGGTATAATCGCGCTCCGCCATCGGGAGGGCTAGAATACGCTGGTCGATGTTATCGAAGTCGATTCGGACGGTAACGGGTTCTTTGTCTTTGTCTTTGTCTTTGTC
>Ga0182012_10007755_pt1 | contig 10693 bp, 7 predicted proteins | sample 612S2SmetaG_FD_120486 | JGI IMG/M metagenome (GOLD analysis project Ga0182012, IMG submission 120486) | Permafrost microbial communities from Stordalen Mire, Sweden - 612S2S metaG | ecosystem: Environmental > Terrestrial > Soil > Wetlands > Permafrost | place: Sweden: Stordalen | collected...
CACCTCGGCTCCAACGTTGGATTCGATGCACACGCGGACTAAGTCAAGAGAAAGGCCGTCGCTCAAATCGATAGCAGCTGATACGCCTAGCTTTCGCAACGTCACGCCTGCTTCGATTCGAGGTACCGGAAGGATAGGTGAGCCTGCAGCAAAGGCATGTGCGGCAGCGCCGAGTTTGCCCGTTACGTAAATTCGCTGCCCTGCTTTGGCGGTACTGCGTAGCAGAGACTTCCCGCGAGGAACGCGGCCGCAGCAGGTTACATCGGCGATCACTTTATCGAACCGGGACAAGTCGCCACCTGCAAGGGAGATCGAATATTGTTTGGCGACTCGCAGCAGGCCTTTGTAGAAGCCTTCAACGAACGCGCCTCCCAGCGTGGACGGTACTGCTAACGAAACCAGACAGAAGACCGGCTGTGCGCCCATCGCAGCTAGATCAGAGAGACTGCGCGCCAGGGCTTTCTCTCCAACAGCAGCGGGCGAGTGGGTGGCGAGCGTGAAATGACGGTCTTCCAAAACGAAGTCGGACGTGAAGACCAAATCCTCGTTCGCGCGTGGTCGAAGAATGGCGCAGTCGTCGCCAATGCCACGGACCAATGACTTGTCGCGGAAGTTCTTTACCGTCAGGCCGCGAATGCGATCTATAATTTCGGTCTCGCGCATCGCTCACCTAGTCAGCTAGGGAAGGCACTAAAACTAGCCCGGCAGGAAGCTCTTCGCCGAAGATGCGGCTTGATCCGGCCAGGTCTTGCTCCGCGCCCGAAAGCTGACGCAGCAGTTCTGCGGAGCGCGTGCTCGGCTGCAGCGCCGCGCGAACTTTCTCCAGCGTGGCGGGAGGCAGGTCGCGTGCGGCGTCTCCAGTCTGCTGAGCAATTTGAACCACAGCCTCAAGCAAGGCAGGTGTGTGCGGAAGGCGCAACATACCTTCAACCCATCGCGCGGCAATGGCAGAGCTGACCACAAGATTGATGGGACCGCTAAAGAGCTTGCGTGCTCCAAGGCGCGACATACACCAAGTACCAGCATCCAGCATGTCTCCGCGCCTAACAATTTCCAGCAGCGTATCGCCCAGTTGCGTCTTGGTTTGTGTTGGCAACAACTCAAGGCTAGAAGCGGTGCGCCACATTTCTCGAACCAGGCTTTGGTTCAGCCTCTGCTTATTCTTCTGTTTCGGTAACAACGCCGGTGAGAGGCGCTGAAAGATGTCGGCTTGCTGATTGCGATTAAGGCCGCCGGCGATGCGGCCACAAAAAATCCACCAGTCGATCTCGCACTGCACCTGATTGCCGAAAGTGATACCACTGGCGTAGACTCGTCGCGCTTGCTCCACGCGAAAATCGTCGCCTGGAAAACCAAAGCCAGGTCGTAAGCAAAAGCCCGTTAGGTTGAGCCAACGAACTTCATGCGGTGGGTTCTTGCGGCGGCCATCGGAAAGTGCAAGAAGCTTATCGGCCAAAGCTCGCACGGTCGCCAAAGGCCACGACAAACGGCCCAAGCCGAGCACCTGTTCTAGCCGGGCAGGAAGTTGCTCTGGAGGCAAACCCGAACCGGGCTTGGTGAACACTTGTTCGATCAGAGCCTCCGCGTTCGCCAGCGCTTCCGAACTGGTCACCGCAGTGGAGCGCACTGTGGCGGCGGCAGAGGGCGAGACCTCGGCGGAACCGGTAGCTTTGCGAAGCTGAAACGCAAGCTGCCAGCGATGGTCACTCACTTTCGAAGCGGCCCAAGTTTCCAAGGTTCCTACTTCACTCAAACGCGCGCCCAAAGTCACCGGCACCAATCGTTCGCCGCCTTTGCCAAAGCGGATCACCGCGTGGAGCGGAGCATGTAACCGCGGGTCACTGGCTGGGTCGCTCAAATCTCCATCGCCCGCCAGCGTTACCACGTCACCGGCGGCATCGTCTGTCCTGCTGAGCGAGCTATACAGCCGAAATGCGACTGGTGTGTTGGCTACTAATTGGAGCTCCGGTTGTTCCAGCTTAATCTCAGTTCCTTCTTCAGTGCCGCGTGGCATTAGGCAGACCGCCTTGATCGCCGCCGACTCGGTTTCGTTACCTTGCACGCCCAGAAAGTAGGCGCGCGGCAAACCGCCACGAACCAGCACTCCCGTACCCGAAGCGCGTACGTAAGAATAATAGGCAGCGCCGATGGCCACAGCCAGATCTAGGTCTTGATTCTCAAAGATCACCGGCGCGCGGCCAAACCAATGCGCCACCACGTCGCGAACCCGATCGCGGAACATCTGCGGAATAAAGAAGCCGCCATTGAAGAGAATCGCGTCCACGCCATGTTCGGCGGCGGCGGAGTTCTTCAAAAAATCTGCCAGGTGGCGAGTCACTGCCGGATCGGACACGTAAGGCAGCCCGAGCTCACGAAAGACACTCTGTTTCTCTTGTTGAGGCTTGTCGTTTAACTCGCATGGCGGAAGAAAGCCGCCCAGCGAAAGTTCCAAGACTTCCTCGCGCGTGATGGTCGTCTTGAGTGTACCGCCAATAAGCGACGAACCAGCACCAACAATAGTGACTTCCACACTCGCTGGACCACCCGGCGCGAGCAAACTCTCTTTGGCAGCCGAACATTGACGGCGAAGCGCGCTGCGCTGTCTGAGAGAAAGCGTCTTGCCCAGCTTCGATTCGGCGAGCCAAGAAATGGTTAAGTCAAGGTTGTCGCCGCCGAGCAAAAGATGCCGACCCACCGTGGTGCGGGTGAATTGCACCCGGTCGCCTTCGCGATCGACACGCACCAGGGTGAAATCGCTCGTTCCGCCGCCCACGTCGCAGATCAGCACGAGTTGCTTGTCGAACAGCTCTTTATTCGAGCGCGATAAATGTCCGGCAATCCACGCGTAGAAAGCAGCGGCTGGCTCTTCCAGCAACGTGAGATTTTCGATCCCGGCAGCGCGCGCCGCTTGCACGGTTAGTTCGCGGGCTTCTTCGTCAAAGCTGGCTGGCACGGTGAGCACAACACTTTGTTCTGATAGAGGCCCGTGCTTGCCGCGATTCCAGTTATCGCGCAAATGTTCCAGATAACGTGTTGACGCCTCAACAGGCGAAAGCATGCGGCCTTCTTCCTGCGAATCCCATGGAAGAATCTTGGCCGTCCTATCGGCCTCGGAATTCGAAAGCCACGACTTGGCGGAGTGAACTGTTTTGGTGGGAACCAGTGCGCCTTGGTCGCGTGCGTAAGTGCCCACCACCGGAGGCTCACTCAAATAAAGGAAAGACGGAAGGGTTCGTAACGTGCCGGTTCTAATTTGATCTAGTTGTTGCTCAATCGGCAGAACATGAATCGGGGGGAAATCCGCTTCAGCAGCTTCGCGCGGATCAATGTAAGCCAAGGCAGAGTTTGTAGTTCCTAAATCTATCCCAATATTCATGCGGCAGCAGCCCGTTCCCGAACGTTGAACTCCAGTTTCCAACGGCGTCCGTCGGCGGCGACGCACCAAAGTTCCAGCATCCCGGTTTCTGTCACGTAGCTTTCTAGGGTAACGGGCACGATTTCTTCGCGCGAACCGTCGCCATGTGCTGGCAGAAAGACTTCCATCGGAGGAAGTTCTTGCAGGCTATCGGAAATGTCGTCTAGTAAGAAACCCGCCGCGTCATTGTGACGCGAGACTGACGAGAAGAAACGGAACTCTGCAGGTTCGCCAACCACGAGTGCGAACTTACGTTGTGGCAGCTCCACGCGCGAGCCTTCTTCGAGACCAAATGGCACAACGGTGAGAGCCTTCATAGGCGCAGGAAATCCAGGCACGGCGGGCAGGGAACTTTCGATGCCAACATAATAAGACCGGGGAACGCCGCCGCGAATCCGGACGCCCTTCCCTGAACGGGCGATCCCGTAGTAAGCCGCACCATGTGCCACGGCGTGCATCAAGTCCGCGCTTTTACTCTCGTTCTTCAGTTCAACCACGGGGCTTGTTTGCCACGAGTTCAGAACTTCAAATAAACGGTGTTCAATGGCGGACGCTTGCAACACCCCTCCGTTCAGCAGCAGGTGAGTAGGCTTAGCATTTCCAGCATTTCGCAGGAATTGGGCAAGATGTTTGGTAACTGCCGCATCGGCTGCGTAATTCAAGCCGACTTCCGCTAGCGCTACGCGCCGATTGCGCTGCGGTGCCGCATCGCTCGCAACAAGCGGAAAGAAGCCTTCGACGATGAGCTTCTGGATATCGTCGCGAGCGATCTTACCTTTTATAGTGCCGCCAACTAAACCTGATCCTCGGCCCAGAATGGTAACCGGGTGACTTGCCGGAGCGTCTTCTATCAGTAGGGTTTCTTTGGCAGTGCGGCATTGCTGCCAAAGAGAATGGAATTGCAGAGCGTCTAGCTTCGTTCCCTTTTCGGCGAATTGCTGTTCAGCAAAACGCGCCACAGCGAGATCCATGTTATCTCCGCCCAAAAGAAGGTGATCGCCTACTGCAATTCGCTCCAGTTGGAGTTCGCCATCTTTGTCGGTGACAGAGATAAGAGTGAAATCTGTGGTGCCGCCGCCGATATCGACAACCAAAATCAAGTCTCCTGGCTTAACCAATTCACGCCAGTTGGAATTTCGTTCGATCCAAGCGTAGAAAGCCGCTTGTGGTTCTTCGATGATTGTGACTTCTGGATAACCCGCAAGCTTAGCGGCGCGCTGCGTGAGATCGCGGGCAGAGGCATCGAACGACGCAGGCACTGTAATCAGAACGGTTTGCTGAGCGAGTTTAGCCTCTGGATGCGCGTTGTCCCAAGCGCTTCTCAGATGTAAAAGGTACTGGCGCGACGCTTCAAGCGCAGAGATCTTGGCAACACCTTCAGGAGCACTGAGCGGGAGCAGAGGCTGCGAGGGGTCTGCCGCTTGATTTGAAAGCCACGACTTGGCGGAACTAATCAACCGGCCGGCATTTTCGACGCCACGGGTGCGAGCGAAGCGGCCCGTTATATAGGTTGGCTGCGGATTCCACGGCAACGCGAGCGCACCTTCGACAAACTCTTTTTCGCCGGGTATATAAAGCGAAGAAGGAAGCAGATCGAACTCGGCCACTTCGCCAGGGTTGGCAAGTTGCGCAATTGGGAAGAGGGTGACCGACGGATTTTCAACTCCACCAGCAGGCGCAGAAGCGAGCGCGCTATTGGTTGTGCCTAAATCGATACCAATGATGTACTGCGACATGAAGTAAGTGCGTTACTCAATTTCGATCTCGGCTGGCGCAATGATGCTTACATCTTGCTTACCGAGTGCGGGTAAGTTGATCGACGTGGCTTGCCAACCGCGATGCCGCAAAGTGCCGCCGGGAACCTTGCCGCTGGCGGGTACGTTGCCGATAAGTTTGATGCGGTTCGGGTCGGGAGCTTTGGAAGCGTCGAGTTTGTGGTTGGTGCCCTCAACGCCATCGATCACGGGCACTAGCGAAACGTGCCTTGCCAAGCTTGCCTTGGAATCGGCATGAACAGTGCGCACCGCCGCACCGACTTGCTCGTCGGAGTAAGCGGCTACGTCTTCCATCAGGAAGTCAACGAGGCGGGCATCACGCTGGAGAATTTGCAGAATTTGCAGAGCGCCATCGGTTAGTTTGATTTTCGGTGGCTCGGGAGGAGGCGCAACTACGGGCTTGGCTTTGGTGAAGCCAAACTCGGACGCTACGGATTCAGGCAGAACTCCTGAGAAGAGCAGTGAGAAAAAGCTGCTAAATGCAGCTGAAATTCGGGACAAAAAGCGACCTCGTCAGTTGACAGGATATCAGTTAGGTTATCCAAACTGATGCGTTGGACCTTCTCCGCCAGATGTTGGACAATGAAGTAGGACGAGCGGCATACGAATGAATCGGGACACTTTACATTCACTCATCGATCGAATTCCGGAGCAAGAGATAACCACGGCTGGGCTTTTCCTGCAATACTTGGCGTCACATCCGATGCACCGAGCCGCTTTGTCCGCCCCCGATGATGATGAACCTGTCACGCCAGACGATGTCCGAGCCATTCAACGATCAAAAGATGACACAAGCGCTGGTCGAGTGGCCAGCCACGAGGAAGTGCTACTAGAATTTGGATTAGAATGAGGTTCAATTGGCCCGACTCCGCTCGCGCGGAACTACGAGCTATAGACCGTGAGGCTGCTCTTGAGATCCTGCAATCCTTAACTCGATACTTCAACTCTGGGGAGGGTAATCTGAAAGCTCTGAGGGGACAATTTCAAGGTTTGGTTCGGCTCCGCGTTGGTGATTATAGGGTTTTGCTTGAAGTTACAAATGATGAGGCAACCGTAGTGAAGGTGGGCCATCGGTCGGATGTTTACCGTTAAGAATTATAAGGCCTTCTTTTTGTGGGGCTACGTTGCTAGACTGCTTAAAGGTGCGGGGACGTAGCTCAGATGGATAGAGCGGTCGCCTCCTAAGCGACAGGTCGGCAGTTCGAATCTGCCCGTCCCTACCAACTTTTCATTAGACTCGTCCGTTTTGACCTAGTGGACACATTAGCCTAGTTTCCCGACAAACATTTGTAAACCTTGCATTTCTCGATTGTGCTGCGATATCTTAAGCGTCAATGAATCCGTATCGACTCATCCGCGGGAACTCCTCGTTGCTGACCGCGGCGGCCCTAATGCCTCTGATTTCGACGCTCGCTGGAGCGCAAGGGGCGAGTACTCAAGCAGGTGGCGAAGCGAACCTGATTCTGCCGGATCTTTCGCAGGCTACCTTTTTCCACGGCGCGGTGAACGGCCAGACGTTGCTCACAGCGGGCTTGCTAGTTGTAGCGCTCGGCTTGGTCTTCGGCTTGGTCATTTATAACCAACTCAAGAATGCCGCCGTGCATAGCTCGATGTTAGAAATTTCCGAGCTCATCTATGCCACTTGCAAAACCTATCTAATTACGCAAGTAAAGTTTTTGGTGATTTTGGAAGCCTTCATTGGCGCGATCATCGTTTTCTACTTTGGTTTTCTCCAGCATTTTTCAATCCCTAAAGTGATCATCATTTTGATGTTCAGCGTGATTGGCATCTGCGGTAGCACCGGCGTGGCGTGGTTCGGCATCCGCGTGAACACTTTTGCCAATTCGCGCTGCGCATTCGCCAGCCTCAAAGGCAAACCGTTTCCGTGTTACGAGATTCCACTCAAAGCCGGCATGAGCATCGGCATGCTGTTGATCAGCGTCGAATTGCTCCTAATGCTCTTCATTCTGCTTTTCATCCCGCACGATTATGCCGGACCTTGCTTTATTGGCTTTGCAATTGGCGAATCCTTGGGCGCGGCTGCATTGCGAGTTGCCGGCGGCATCTTCACCAAAATCGCCGACATTGGCGCCGACCTGATGAAAATCGTTTTCAAGATCAAAGAGGACGATGCCCGCAACCCAGGTGTGATCGCCGATTGTACAGGCGACAACGCGGGCGACTCGGTTGGACCCAGCGCCGACGGTTTCGAAACCTATGGCGTAACCGGTGTGGCGCTGATCTCATTCATTGTTTTGGCGGTGAATAGCTCACTGGTGCAAAGCCAACTGCTGGTTTGGATTTTTGCCATGCGCGTGATGATGGTGATTTCTTCCGGCGCATCGTACTTGATCAATGCCGCGCACGCGAAGGCTAAATACGCCAATGCCGACGAGATGAATTTCGAAACACCATTAACCAATCTGGTTTGGCTCACTTCGTTAGTGTCGATTGCCGCCACCTATGTTGTTTCCTATCTAATGATTCCTGAATTAGCGGGAGACACAACGCTGTGGTGGAAGCTTTCGTCGGTGATCACCTGCGGCACCTTAGCAGGCGCCGTGATACCGGAACTGGTGAAGGTATTCACCTCTGTGGACTCCACACATGTTCGCGAGGTGGTGGCGTCGTCGCGCGAAGGTGGCGCGTCGTTGAACATACTTTCCGGTTTTGTGGCTGGTAACTTTAGCGCGTATTGGTTGGGCTTGGCGATTCTCTCCCTAATGGGAGTTGCTTATGCCTTCAGCACAATGAACATGGACAACCTAATGGTTGCGCCAGCAGTATTCGCATTCGGTCTGGTGGCGTTCGGCTTTCTCGGTATGGGTCCGGTTACCATCGCGGTCGATTCTTACGGACCGGTAACGGATAATGCCCAATCGGTTTATGAGCTCTCAACAATTGAGCAAGTTCCGGGCATCGAGCGAGAGCTAAAGCAGCAGTTTGGGTTTGATGTTGATTTCGAAAAGGCGAAAGAGCACCTGGAAGAGAACGATGGCGCTGGCAATACATTCAAGGCGACGGCTAAACCAGTTTTGATCGGTACCGCTGTCGTGGGCGCTACTACGATGATCTTCTCCATCGTTGTCGCGCTGACGCATGGCTTGCGGCCAGATCTGCTATCAAATCTTTCGATTTTGCATCCCCCATTCCTTCTTGGTCTCATCGCGGGTGGATCAATCATTTATTGGTTTACCGGTGCATCGGCACAGGCTGTGACCACTGGCGCATATCGAGCCGTTGAGTTCATCAAGGCAAACATCAAATTGGAAGGTGTTACGAAAGCTTCAGTGGAAGATAGCAAGAAGGTGGTTGAAATCTGCACTGTCTACGCGCAGCGAGGAATGTTCAACATCTTTCTAACGGTGTTTTTCGTGACCCTGGGATTCGCGTTCGTTGAACCGTATTACTTTATCGGCTATCTGATTTCGATAGCGCTTTTCGGTTTATATCAGGCGATCTTTATGGCAAACGCCGGCGGCGCTTGGGATAACGCTAAGAAGATTGTTGAAACCGAGTTGAAGATGAAGGGCACTCCCTTGCACGATGCCTGTGTGGTGGGAGACACCGTTGGCGACCCATTCAAGGATACGTCGTCGGTTGCATTAAACCCAATCATCAAATTCACGACACTGTTCGGCCTACTTGCCGTAGAGTTAGCGGTTTCGCTTGAAGAAGGAGGCTCCGCCGTTTTGGGTAAAGTGTTAGCGGTGGTGTTCATTCTAACGTCAATGTACTTCGCTTGGCGGTCGTTCTACAGAATGCGGATTGGCAGCGGGGAAGCAGTGGCAACTCCCGAACCTATCGCGACCGGCGCACACTCCAGCTAATCATGCGAATAGCGGGAGTTTGGTTAGGCATAGTGTGTGCGCTCACATGCGCGGCAGCCGATCGGTTTGAAATGACTCTGACCGATCCCGGCAGCGGTTGGTATGGATGCGCACAAACTCTCTGAGATTCCCGCGCGCATGAAAGAGTTTGTAAATGCCGGCGCGATCTCGGGTGTGGTGACCATTCTGGCGCGCCACGGCAAATTGGTCGAGTTCGATGCCGTAGGCCTGCGAGATATCGAGAGTAACTCGCCCATGCAGAAAGACTCGCTCTTTCGCATTGCATCGCTCACCAAGCCCGTTACATGCGCGGCAATTATGGTGTTGGTTGATGAAGGGCGCGTCTCGTTGATTGATCCGGTAGAGAAATACTTACCGGACTACAAGGGAATGAAGATGAACCCGTGCCGCGCGGGTGCAGGTGCGCACTGCCAGGCGGTTACGCCGCACAGACCAATCAACATTGAAGACTTGATGACTCACACCTCGGGGCTCCCGAGTTCGGCGGATATGAAGGGCGCCGAACCGAAGACACTCGCCGAGTTGGTTGGTCGCGGTGCGCACAGCGAACTCCTTTTCGAGCCAGGTACCAGTTGGAATTACAGTAATCTGGGCATCGATATCCTCGGGCGAATTGTGGAACTTGTCAGCCACAGGCCTTTCGATCAATTTCTAAAAGAACGGCTTTTCGAACCCCTCGGAATGAAAGATACAGGTTTTGTGGTTCCGCCCGAGAAGCGCGAACGGATGGCTTCGCTCTACAATTTCTCGGGCAGCAAGCCTGAAAAGATAGAAGCAGAGTGGAGGAACGCTGGCGCAATCCCTTCTCCTGCCGGGGGCTTGATTAGCACGGCAGCGGATATGCTGCGCTTCAACGAGATGATGCGCAACAAAGGGAGCTTGGATGGCAAACGCGTTCTCTCACCATCGGCGGTTGAGTTGATGAGCATCTCACACACGGGAGACATGGAGGCAGGTTGGGTGACTGGTGTGGGACATGGCTTTGGTTACGAGGTGGTGCGGGAGGTACGCGGTATGTTCCGCTATAACTCAATCGGCACGTTTGTAAAAGGCGGAGCTTACCGCACTTACGAATGGGTAGACCCAGCGCGCGACTTAGTAGGTGTGATCATGATGCAACGAACCAATGGCGGCGCAGACTCGTCGGATGAAACGAATGCGTTCATCGCGCTGAGCACAGCGGCGATCGAGCATTAAATCTGTTGCTGCTTCCATGTGCCACGGCGGAAAAAGACCAAAGCAATTGCTGTGAAGACCAAGTCGGCAATCGGTACAGCAGTGAACGCGCCGCGCGGACCCCAGTTAAGCCTAATCGCCAGCCAGTAGGCAATCGGGATTTGACAAGCCCAGAACGCAACTAGGTTGATCAGAGTGGGAGTCATGGTATCGCCCGCTCCGTTGAACGCTTGCATCAGAACCATGCCCCAGGCATAACTAACAAAGGCCAATCCGAAAATGCTCAAACACGAGACGGCAGGGGAAGACACTGCTGGATCGTGAGTGAAGATGGCCACCAGGACGCCGGGGAAAAACACAAAAGCCACCGAGACCAAGGTCATGTAAGTCATGTTGTAAAAGCCCGTTCGATAGACAGACTTTTCAGCGCGCTCAGGTTTCTTCGCCCCAAGGTTCTGGCCCACGAGCGTAGCGGC
>Ga0182012_10007756_pt1 | contig 10693 bp, 9 predicted proteins | sample 612S2SmetaG_FD_120486 | JGI IMG/M metagenome (GOLD analysis project Ga0182012, IMG submission 120486) | Permafrost microbial communities from Stordalen Mire, Sweden - 612S2S metaG | ecosystem: Environmental > Terrestrial > Soil > Wetlands > Permafrost | place: Sweden: Stordalen | collected...
ACCACCGACAACGGCAATATCTTGAATTGGCTCCAGCAATCCACTAGCGCCGCCACCTCGACGCTGTCGAATTTGCAGAGTCAACTCGGCAGTTTGCGAGACGCCGACGCCGCGCAAGCCGCAACCGACCTTTCCACCGCGGAAACTGCTGAGCAAGCCGCCATCGCAGCCCGCGGAACGCTACAAATTAAGTCTCTCTTCAGCTACCTTGGTTAGGCGCCGTTATATAAATGAGGGGAAATGTTTCCCATTCGAACGTTCGCCTCTTTCTTGATCTTTTCTTCCTTTCTAGCCGCGCAATCCCCCAAAGAAACCGTCTTGCTTTGGCCCAACGGAGCGCCGGGTGCGCAAGGAGACGCTGACGAAGATAGACCTTCTCGAGCTCTCTGCCCGCCCAGCCCTGCCAAAGCAGCCACTGGCGTGATCGTTTGCCCAGGCGGCGGGTACGCCCACCTCGCCATGGATCACGAGGGCGTCCAAATTGCCGCTTGGCTCAATAATCTTGGCATAAGCGCGTATGTTCTTAAGTACCGGCTTGGCCCCAAATATCATTACCCGGTCGAGTTATGGGACGTACAGCGAGCCATTCGTTATATACGTTCTCGCGCTGCTGATTTTGGCATTCGGCCCGACCACATCGGCATCTGGGGATTCTCCGCTGGTGGTCACCTCGCCTCAACTGCCGCTACTCACTTCGCGGCTTCCGATCCTCAAGCCGACCTAATCGACCGTCAAAGCGACCGCCCAGACTTCGCCATACTTTCCTATCCGGTTATCTCTATGCTTGAACCCTATGTCCACATGGGTTCCCGCCGTAACCTCCTTGGTGATAAGCCCGATCCTGCCCTCGTGCAGCTTCTATCGAATGAACTACAGGTCACCAGCCAAACTCCGCCGACGTTCTTATTTCATACGACTGAAGATCAGGTTGTTCCAGTTGAAAACAGCATCGAATTTTACCTCGCCTTAAGAAAGGCTGGCGTTCCCGTCGAGATGCATATCTATCAAAAGGGCCATCATGGTGTCGGTCTTGCCACGGCTGATCCAGTGCTGCGTACCTGGCCTGATCACCTAGCTGCTTGGCTACAATTAGAGGGTTTTCGGTAAGCTGATTTCTCTAAATTTTTCTATCACTTAAAACAGCTTTTGCCGACAGGTCCTATAGGCAAGTGTAGGGTTGGAGGCTCCTGGTTTTTGTGCAAGCGATATTACACAACTCTTACAGAACCTAGGAAGATTTCCTGATAGCTTGAAAGCACACAGTATCTATGACGGGACCTCTTGTGACAACTCCAGAAGTGACTCAAATACCAGACTCGCTTTTCCATAAATCCGAGCGCTTAAACTGGCCTACAACAATTGCTATGGTGATTTTTCACATCGGCGCGATTGCGGCCCTCTTCTTCTTTACTTGGAAGCTATTTTTCATCACGGCCGCGCTTTATTGGGCGACCACCGGCTTGGGCATCAGCCTCGGCTACCATCGCCTCCACACGCACCGCTCTTTCAAAGTTCCCACTTGGCTCGATTACACATTCGCTGTTTGCGGGTCTTTGACCCTCGAAGGTGGACCCATTTCCTGGGTTGCTACCCATCGCATCCACCATCAGAAGTCAGACCACGATGGAGACCCCCACTCGCCTCGTGACGGTGCTTGGTGGGCTCACGTAGGTTGGCTGCTTTTCGGCGAAGCTAACCATATGAATACAGTAGGTATGTCTAAGTACGCGCCAGATCTCGCCAAGCGCCCTTTTTACGTATGGCTCAATAACTACCATTGGCTGCCGCTGGTTGGCATGGGCGCCGTACTTCTTGCGCTCGGCGGTCTTCCGCTCTTTTTGTGGGGCATCTTTGTGCGCGTTGTTTTCGGCCTGCACGCCACTTGGCTCGTGAACTCGGCCACCCATATGTGGGGCAGCCGACGTTTCAACACCCGCGACGATTCGCGCAACAACTGGTGGGTCGCCCTGATTACTTTTGGTGAGGGCTGGCACAATAACCACCACGCACATCCCACGTCCGCCCGCCACGGTCTCGCTTGGTACGAATTCGACCCTTCCTGGCTTCTTCTCCGGTTAATGAAAAAGATCGGTCTAGCTAGCTCAATCCAGGTCGCCAAACTTGATCGGCCCGTTCCAGAGCGTAAAGCTGCTTAAGCGACGACAATCCAAACCGAACAAATTTTGAAACAGGGCAAGGCGCATTCTCGCGACCTTGCCCTTCTTATTTCAATTTCCGCGTCTCGCCTACTAATTCTCTCAATCTTTCGTCGTTTGCCGTTCCGTGCGTTCGCCACCGAATGTCCCCGTGGTCATCGAGCAACAGCAGGTAAGGATCGTCACCTGCGGTGAAATCCGCCACCTTCTTCAGATCCGCCTCACCCTTCACCACAACCAGAAAATGATCCTGCCGCGCCACAGGGGTTGAGCCTTTCATCGCGTGCACGATCATTCCGCGCACAAATCTTGGCGCGTCTTCTAGAACCGCTACCTGGTAGACATCAAACCCATCGCCGAGTTCCTTGCGCGCCCGCGTATCCCATTCTTTGACCGCATTTTGCGAACTCTTACTGAATCCGACAATCAAAACCGCGGCTCGCCCTTTTAGTGATTCCGGCAGAATCACTTGTTGTCCTGCCAAACTTTCGCTCGCCGTTTGCGGCATGTGCGCGATTACCTGGCCACCTGATAATTCCGCAAGTGCCAACACAGGAATTGCAAAATACAAAAGTCGAAGCAATTACCGTAGCTCCCTAGTGTGTTATGTGTCCGCTTGCAATCAATTCAACTGACACCGTTTTATCCACTTTGAATAGAAAGTTGCTCGGATCTTTCATGCCCCAATCGACATAGGGCACAACCAGCTTGCCCGTTCCATTGACCTCGCTTCCACTGATACTCAACTGCAGAGGAATAATCACCTCATGGCTCGACCCATGAATAGTGAATTGGCCGTAAACCCGCACCGTCGATGGTCTATCTTTCGATAGTATCCCTTCCATTTTGATCACTTTGAAACGCACCTCGGGATATTTGTCCGTTTCCAGAATCTCCTTCTTCATACGCTTGTCGCGCGCACTATTTCCGCTCTCGCCGCTCTCTGTCTCTACAACCAATTCACCGGCGATACTGTTTGTGGCGACATCCACGTCAACGTGTCCGCGCTTCAACTGGAATGTACCATGTGTGGTGTGGACATTTCCGGCCAAACTCCAATTGATCTTCGTTGTGGCGGGGTCGAAATCTACCGCCAGTTGTTGTCCAAAAACGGCCGGTGCGAACCAAAGTGTTACCGCCAGCGCAATCAAAGTTATTCGTGGCAAATAAGGCGCTCCCTAAGCCGTCAAGAAATCCATTCCGAAACCCAATAGGTGGCGAGAAAGCAAACCAGTCATTGGTGTCTGACCGACGTGGAACTTCAGCATCGATTCAAAAACCTGCGGCCTTTGAGCCAGCGCCAGCATCGCCCGGCGTTGCAATTCGGAATGCCATTCCATAACCAGCATCAACGAAGCCATCATCCTCGGTTTAGTCGCAATCTCCTGGTGACGCCGTGCGTAAGCCTCCAAACATCCCTGGCGCAAGGCGTGGGCCAACGCCTCCGCTTGCTTGAATGCCAAACACATTCCTTCGCCAGTGATCGCATCCACTGAACCGGAAGCGTCGCCAATCAGCGCCACGCCGTCTTTGTAGACCCGCTTTAACTGGCGCGATATCGACATCGAACCCTTCTCGGGCGAGCCATGTTCCACGTGGGCAAGTCGCCTTTGCAGCATGGGGAAATCTGTCAGCGCATCAGCTAGCCGCAGTTTGGAATCGCGTGACACAACCGCCACACAAACCTCATCCGAGGATATTGGCGTGATGTAAACTTGGCCACGCCGGCCCCAATAGAGCTCAACGTAATCAGACCACGGGGCCATCTTATAGTGAGTTCTGAATCCGTAACGAAGTCTCTCGCTTTTCACTTGGTCCAACCCCGCGCTATTTCGGATAACCGACTTCTGCCCGTCGGCTCCCACAACAAAACTCGCCGGCAAGATTTCTCCTTGCACTGCAAGACCGCCCTCGCAAAGATGCACGTTCTTCGCTCCCCAGACTAAGCGCACATTAGCCGCCTCGGCATGCTTCACCAGCAGTTGGTGCAGATACGTTCGGCGAATTCCCCTACCGGCGCCGTTCGGAAAGTGGCCGGTCACAGTAGACGCGCCATCGCTAAAACGAATGCCGCGGAGCGGATATCCGGCAGCCGAATCCAACTCCACCCCTAAGTGCTTGAGCGCGGCCACACTATCAGGCAGCAGACCTTCTCCGCAAGCTTTATCGATCGGCGGAATCGCGCAGTCCACTACAGTAACTTGAAACCCATGCTGACGCAATGCCAGCGCTGCCGCCAATCCCGCCGGACCACCTCCGGCGACGCACACGTGATTAGTCATTGTTCATTTGTCTGGGGTCGCGATTCTCGAAAGACGGTTCCCTGCGGACCACCGTTGCAAATTGTTTCGCAGCCTTACAACGAGATGATCGGCCGAGTCTTCACTGCCTTTTTTATTTGGCCTCTTTCTTTAACTCTTCCCAGTGCGCCAGCAATCGATCCATTTCCCGCAATTGCCCCATTACCGCAACTCTTTGCGGCGCTGTCGGCGCTACATCCGCTTCTTGCAAAATACTGAGTAATTGCCCAAGCGAACCTGAGACGCTGGAAATCGTAGGAGGCCCGCTAACCGCCATTCTGCCACCGCCGCCGAATCTTCCCCCTCGCCGTCCGGCCAGATCGTCCAGCTTTTTCGCAATCTCTTTTGAGCGATCATCCGACTGGCTGCGCAGCTTTTCGCGCATCGCCTGCAATTCCTTCTGTACAGTGGCAGCTTTCTGCACACAGTCATATGCCTGTTTCGAAAGTGTGAACTGCTCCGTCAAACCTTCAACCGGCGTCTTCACTCGCGGGTCCATCTTCACAACCAAGGGTTGCTCATAAGCCTTTCCATCCACGGTCAAGCGCACAAGGTAGGTACCGGGCAAAACCCAAGGAGCATTATTGGCAGGCGCGGTATCCTCGTAAATCGCCTGCATTGGCAGTTCTTCTCTGTTCGAAGCCACAGGTGTGTAGTGCATGTCCCAAATCCAGCGATGGAATCCTGCCGTTACCGGAACCTTGCGCGGCGCGCGCGCCCAATAGGTTGGAACTTGCAAGCGCTGCAAGTCCACTTCTTCGTCAGGCTGCTCACTTGAATATTCCCGAATCAGCGTCTTGCCCACACGATCCAAAAGGTCGATCTTCACTGGTGCCGTAGCATCGGTGCCCAAATAAAAATTGATCACGGCTCCATCTGGCGGGTTCTTACCGGCTGCCTCATCGGGTGGAATAGGCGTATCCGTATTCGTGTTCCAACGCACTCGCATTGCTGTCTCCGGTTTGAAAAGCGTAGCGGTCGCAGTGTTATCCGTCTTGATCTGCCGCAGCGGGGTGACGTCATCCAAAATCCAGAAGCCACGTCCATGTGTAGCCGCAATCAAATCGTCGCCCTTGATCATCAGATCGCGAATCGAAGTAGCCGGCATGTTCATACGCAAAGTCTGCCAGTGGTCGCCGTCATCCAATGAAACGTAAACCTCGCGCTCAGTCCCCGCGTAAAGCAAGCCCTTGCGGTTCGGGTCTTCTCTTACCACGTTCACTGCTGCACCATCCGGCATGCCACTAACTATCTCGGTCCATGTCTTCCCAGAGTCCCGGGTCCGCAGTATGTGCGGGCGCAGATCGTCAAGCCGGAACGTGTTAATTGCCGCGTAAGCCGTGCCTTTTTCAAAATGGCTAGCGTCAATAATAGATACCTTCGCGAACGGTTTCAACTCCGCTGGCGTTACATCTTTCCAATGCAGCCCGCCGTCGATCGTCAGATGAATCAAACCGTCGTCCGTCCCCGCCCATAAGCGGTTCAACTCCAGCGGCGACGGCGCCAGCGTATACACCACACCGCACTGCGAAGGTTTTGCGGTGGGTAAATCTCGATACTTGCCTACACTTGCCGGAACTTCCCATGTCTTGCGCGAAAGGTCTGGACTAATTTCTTGCCAGTGCCGCCCACCGTCGCGCGTCTTCCAAACCATATTCGCGGCGAAATACATCACATGTGGATCGACCGGTGAAAACAGTACTGGCTGCGTGCGCAAAGCACGATAGGATGCATCGCGCAAGGGCTTCGGCCCCACTTGCGCTGTCTCCCCGGTGCGCCTGTCGTAGCGCGTCACCTTCCCGCCATAAACTAAATCCGGATCAAGCGGATCGGGCGCAACATAACCATATTCTTCAACGCCCACCGGATGCCAATCGCGAAAGGTGATCTCGCCATCGTTGCCGCGGCTTGCCACACAAGCCGATCCGCTTTCTTGCTGACCGCCACATACGCGATACGGAAATGCGTTATCGGCCGATACGTGATACATCTGGGCCGTCGGTTGGTTGAACCACGAACTCCACGTGTCGCCCCCGTTCACCGTCACAATCGCACCCTGGTCGCTCACAATCAGCAGCGTATTGGCATTGTTCGGGTTGATCCAGATGCTCTGATAATCGTCTCCACCGGGAGCGCCCCGCAAGCCATTCCAGGTTTTGCCGCCGTCGAGTGACTTCCACGTCACTGTGCTCGCGCTATACACAATCTCGCTGTTCTGCGGATCAACCGCGGGCACTGGCAAATCACCGCCACCAATGCGCGCTGCCGGCCTCGGGTCACTCGTCGTCTTTTCCCAATGCGCGCCCATATCGCTGGTTCTATAAATGCCAACTCCCTGCTGCGTCGCTACCGATGCATAAATCCGGTTCGGATCGCTCGGCGCGATCGCTAGGTTTGCTTGAATCACTCCCTCAGGCAGGCCCTCTTTAAGCTGTGTCCAGGTACTGCCTCCATCGGTCGATTTGAAAATGCCACCATTTGTGCCGCTCCACGAACTATTTTCCCAAGGGCCTTGCCGCGCTTCCCACAACGCCGCGTAGCAAATCCGCGGATTCTTCGGGTCGATCTCCACATCATTCGCGCCCGTATTCTCGTCCTTATAAAGCACCTTGGTGAAAGTCTTGCCGCCGTCTTCTGAAAGAAACACACCGCGCTCTTCATTCGGCCCATAAGGATGCCCAAGCACTGCCGCCAGCAATCGGTTCGGGTCGGTTGGGTCAATCGCCAGACGCGCAATCTGTTGCCCATCGCGCAATGCTAAATGCATCCAGCTTTCGCCGCCGTTTTCCGACCTATAAATACCGTCGCCCGTTGAAAGATCGGGCCGCTGCAAGCCTTCGCCGCTTCCGACATAAACAATATTCGGGTTAGACGGCGCTACTGCAATCGCCCCAATCGAGCCAGTTGGTTCATGATCGAAAATCGGCTTCCAAGTCCGGCCGTAATCATTCGTCTTCCAAACTCCGCCATTCACCGCGCCAACATAAAATACACTGGGCTGACTTGCCACTCCGGTAAGCGCTCTCGTGCGGCCCCCACGATAGGGACCAATCGACCTCCAGGCCATCTCCTTGAACAAACTCGGATCAAACGTCTGTGCCGCTACCTGCAATACGAAAATGGCTGCGGGAATTGCCAGCCTCAATGTTGTTCTCAATGAAATGTCCTCGGTCTTTTATCTAAGCGTATCTTCACCTGCGCCTGTGATGGCGCCGGTGTCTATGCGTTCCTTGCGGCGCACTCAAATAGCCGAACACCCGGTCATCAGCAATCGAACTCACCACAATTTCGGGGCCGTTCGGCAAGTTTCTTTCCAGTTGCACATGCTCCTGCAACTTCACATCTTGGCGGTAAAATTCACGATCCTTCGTCCGAACCGCAATGTCATAGGTGTTCGCTTTGGTATTTACTCCGGTCAGCCGAATCTGCACTCCGTCCAAATCTTGAAAATCCGGGTTCACCAAGAGGTCGAACTCCGTAACCTTCAAGTTCTTGCCGGTTGGTATATCAAGGTTCGCTGCCACTGGTCCGGTTGAAACCGACTTTGCGTCGGCAACGGCCTCGGGCGCAGATGCCGGAGCCGCGCCTTTAATCGGTGCGCCGCTTGGCGTATTATTCAGCCTCACTCTCTGAATCGAATCCGGTAAAGAACCCAGCGCGGGCCCAATCCTATGAAACAAATTCCTCTCGCTCAGCACGAAGAACGCAAACGCGCACGCCGCGCAAAGGCTTCCTAACCGCAAAGCCTTCCAAAGCAAATCCCCCTGCAACTGTGGCTCCCGCGCAGCCGCAGCCGAATTCCCCACTGTCCCGCGATTCGCGTAGCGCGCAATCACCATAGAAGTCGAGTGCTTCGCTGGCCTCAACACTTTGAAAGGACGACGTTCAATGCCCGTGTTCATGTGTAAACTCATCTGTGTGAACGACTTTTCCACATTATCTCTTACTTCCTGAAAAATGAAGAGGATTTCATCCGCAAGCTGCAAATTTTGTGGTATGTTGCCCTTGCCATGTCAGAATCTTCCAAAATTTCCCGCCGGACACTGCTAGCCGCGATGGCCGCCACCCCATTAACAGCGCTCGCCAAACATAAGCAAATCCCAGTTGGCCTCGAACTGTTTTCTGTGCGCGAAGAACTGAAAAAGGATTTGCCCGCCACCCTCGCAGCCGTCGCGAAACAGGGCTATCAATGCGTAGAATTCTTTTCGCCGTACTTCGACTGGACTCCCGATTACGCCAAAGATGTCCGTAAACAACTTGATGGCCTCGGCATCAAATGCCACTCGACCCACAACGGCCTGAAGTCCTATCAAGGCGATGGCATGGATAAAGCCGTTGAACTCAATAGCATTCTGGGCACGCGCTTCATCGTTCTGGCCAGCGCCGGCGATCCGAAAACCATTGACGGCTGGAAACATGTCGCCGAAACACTGAACGCTGGCAACGACAAATTCAAAACGGCAAAACTCCATGCCGGATATCACAATCACGACATCGAATGGCGACCCATTGATGGCCAGCGCCCTATGGATGTGCTAGCCACGAATACCGATAAGTCCGTCGCCCTGCAACTCGACGTGGGCACTTGTCTTGAAGCGGGCAACGATCCCGTAGCTTGGATTGAAAAGAACCCGGGCCGCATCAAATCTCTTCATCTGAAAGACTGGTCGCCTGACAGCGGTTACAAAGTGTTATTCAGTGAAGGCGTTGCGCCTTGGAAAAAGATCTTCGCTGCAGCCGAATCGGTTGGCGGTGTAGAGTTCTACCTGATCGAACAGGAAGGCAGCCGCTACTCAGAAATTGAAACAGCCGACCGTTGCCTTGCCGCATTCCACAAACTTTACACTTAAGCGTGACACCCATCCGTGTACTCATCACAGGCGGCACGTTCGACAAAGAATACGACGAGATCAACGGCCGCCTCTTCTTCAAAGACTCTCATCTGCCTGAGATGCTAACTCTGGGCCGCGCCAAGTTGAACCTGGAATTGCGCACCCTCATGATGATAGACAGCCTCGACATGACCGACGCCGACCGCGCCCTCATTGCCGAACAGTGCCGCGCCACTCCAGGCCAACACATTGTAATTACGCACGGCACCGACACCATGGCCGAAACAGCGCGCTTTATTGCCGACCGTATCCAAGGAAAGACTATCGTCCTAACGGGCGCAATGGTGCCTTACAAGTTCGGCAGTTCCGACGGACTCTTCAACCTTGGCAGCGCACTCGCATTTGTGCAAACCTTACCGCCTGGCGTTTACGTGGCGATGAATGGCCGTTGTTTTCCAGCGGCGAGTGTCATCAAAAACAAGAAGACCGGAATTTTTGAAGAGCAGTAGTGGGGAACAGCGCTAAGCTAGGCTGATGAAAACAGACACCTTCAACCTCTTTCTTCGATACTAAGACTGGCGACCTGTTTGTCTATTACAATTTGGACGAAACCCCAGATTACTACCGAATTTACAAGTTAGGTCTTCCATTACAGCGAATCGAGTAAGTTGGTTTCTGTCTTTACTCGTCTCCGCAGCGCTGGCGCCCTTCCCACCCACCAGCATTCCCAGTCACAACCCTTATCTCCTTCATTTCACACACTTTCCTTGCAAACGCTTTTTTCGCTGTGCTACACTGACGTTTACGGGATCGGTCTACCCTCCCGTACCTCTTACTCTAGAAAGCGCCCGACCCGCCGCTGGTCTCCGGGCGCTTTTTTATTGCTCACAAGGAGTGTTTCTCATGTCCTCACAAGCTCAAATCAACGCCAACCGCACCAACAGCCAGTCCAGCACCGGTCCCCAGACGGATGCTGGCAAAGCCAAGTCCTCCCACAACGCCGTCAAATCCGCCCTCACTGGCCAAACCGTTCTTCTGCCTACCGATGACACAGCCGCCTACGAAAAGCTCTCCCAATCTTTTATTGATCTCTACCGCCCCGCCACCTACCAGGAAGAAATCCTCGTTCAATCGCTCATCGATACCGAATGGCGTCTCCGCCGCATCCCCACCTTGGAAGCTGCCTTTTATGCCGTCGGCTGCCGCGACTTCGCTGAGCTTGCCCCAAATCAGCAAGACACCCTCGCTGCCCACATCTTCCTCAAATACGAGCGCCAATTCAAAAATCTGAGCACTCAGGAAAACCGCCTGCGCCGCATGCGCGACAAAGATTCCGCCCGCCTGCGCGCCCTGCAAGCCGAGCGGAAAGAGGCTGAAGAAGCCGCCGCCAAACGGGCCGCCCAAG
>Ga0182012_10007757_pt1 | contig 10693 bp, 8 predicted proteins | sample 612S2SmetaG_FD_120486 | JGI IMG/M metagenome (GOLD analysis project Ga0182012, IMG submission 120486) | Permafrost microbial communities from Stordalen Mire, Sweden - 612S2S metaG | ecosystem: Environmental > Terrestrial > Soil > Wetlands > Permafrost | place: Sweden: Stordalen | collected...
GATGCCGGCTTCACCCTCATCGAACTGATGGTTGTCCTGTTGATTCTGGCCATTCTGCTCGCCATCGCCATCCCGACATTCCTCGGGGTGACCAAGTCGGCGAATGACCGGGCTGCACAGTCCAATCTGAACACCGCGTTTCTGAACGCCAAGGCGGCGTACCAGTCGGGCGGCCAGACCTACACCGGAGTGACGGCGGCGTCGCTGTCGACTGCCGAGCCGAGCCTGTCGTTTACCTCGGGTATCCCGGGTAACTCGTCGGCCCAGAACGTCATCTCGGTGTTCACGGCTGCGGACGGCAATGCCATCGTGATGGCCGCCTTCTCGAAGTCGTCCAACAACTGCTGGTACCAGATCGACAACCCGGCTGGTAACGAGGCAGCCGTGGCACCGTTTGCTGCGAACTTCCAGATGAACGGCGTGACGGTTCCCGCGGCCACATCCACCACGGCAGCGGCTGGTGCCCTGACCTTCCCGAATACCCAGGCCGGTACCCTGTACGTGGAAGTCAAGGGTGACACCTTGCAGACTGACTGCAGTGCCTCCACCCCCAAGGTGGGCGCTTCAGCCTCGCTCGTGCAGTGGTCGACCACCGGGTTCCCGGCCCTGTAAAGCTGGGAGTGTCATACGGAGCTGCGACGTAGTCGTCGAGCCCGTGTTCAATCGGAAATGCCCCCTCCTCTGGAGGGGGCATTTCCGCGTGGATGGGAGCCGGGTGCGGGATTCGGGCCGGGCTCCGTCCTATCGGTGCGGTTTCCGTCTGGAGCCGTCCGCCACGCTGATTGTCGCCCAGGCCAGCTGGATCTGTGTTGGGTGGAGGTGTGCATCGGTACTCAAGCAGGAGGACCGTCGTCACGATGGTAGTGGGGTGAACGTGTCCCACATCTCGCTTCCCGCTCACGCCGGCCCTGTCGGCCCGAAAACCACCGGTTTAAGGATGGTGGTGGCGCTGGTGTCCGCTGCCGGGGTGTCGAAATGAACGCTACCGGGGTGATCGAAGGCGGTCGTGACGGACGCCTTGGTCAGGTCACGGGGGAGGGTGGCCGGCGGATCGACCAGGTGCGCCGACCGTCATGGACCGTCGAGCACCTCGGCCGCCGACGTTGGCCGTTGTTGGGGATGTTGACCTTCGTGGTGGTGTCCATGGCCTATTCGATATGGTGGGGTCCCCTCGTTCATCATTCCCAGACGTGGATGATCCCCGGTGACATCTGGTCCACATTCCGTGCCGCCCATTGGGTGGGGTGGGGCGACATCGGCGGTATCTATGGAAGCGACACCCAGCTGGTCACGTTCCCTGGAATCGCCGTCCTCTTGGCCCCCGTGGCCATGGTGAGCAGCGCACTGGGCCTGGGTGAGTCCCACTTCCCATTCTTCCTCAGCCGGCCCACATCCTGGCTCCTGCTCGGACCGACCATTCTCGTGTTGGGGTCCTCCTGCCTGGTGGCCATCGACGCCATGGCCGAGGAGCTTGGAGTGTCTGGAGCTCGTCGGATCGCGCTCGTGTTTATGGAGGCGGTGGTCATCTTCCAGGTGGTTACCTTGTGGGGCCATCCCGAGGACCTGTTGGCGTTGTCCTTCGCGCTCTACTCGCTGCTTGCCCTGTTCCGTGGTCGTTGGGCACTATCTGGATGGCTCTGGGGGGCAGCCATTGTGATGCAACCGCTGACTCTCCTGATGTTCCCCCTGGCCTTCGTGCGAACACCGGGTCCGCAACGGGGCCGCCTGAGCCTCTACGCCGCGCTCCCTTCGGTGGTGCTTCTCATCGGCCCACTTCTCTCGCAATGGCACCAGACATCAGAGGTCCTCTTCCATCAGGCCAACTCCGAGGTCCTCGATCATGCGACCCCTTGGATTGCACTGTCACCGGCTCTGTCGCGGACGACCGTCGGTGCAGGACCGGGGCGGATGATTGCTGTGCTGGCGGCCGTTCTTCTTGCCTACCTGGCCTACAAGAGGCCTCCGTCGGTGGTCGGCCTCCTTTGGCTCTGTGCCCTGGCTCTCAGTTTCCGATGCTTCTTCGAGTCGGTGATGGATGTCTTTTACCTGGGCCCTCCGTTGGTGCTCATCGTGCTGACGGCTGCCACCGGCACGAGTTGGAGGCGTTTCCTCGGTGCATGGATAGTCGCCATGGTGGCGACCGTGTATTGCTACCAGCGTGCCTCCGAGTGGGGCTATTGGGTGCCGATGGTGCTTCTTTTGGCCATCGGGTTGGGCTGGGCCTGGCCGGGTAGGTCCGAGGTCGGTGTCTTCGGCGTGATCCGGGCTACAGAGGAGATGCCGTCGCCCCATGAGGGTCGAGTTGCTTCCGTCCTGACGGCGGTCCGGTGGCGCGCTTCCTCCCCGTTAAGCACCACTGTGGTGCCTCGGGACCCGAGTCCGACAGGCAGCACTGGGTGTCCGCCGGGGCCACCAGGGCCATGTTGAGCAAGTCGCAGAAGTCTCCGCCTCCGACCGCCTTACGAAGTGTCGCGGAGACGAACGTGTCCATCATCAAGGTGGCCTCCGAATCGTCACCGCGCCGAATGGCGGTCCGGGTCGTCAGTCGGATACGCGGGCGAGCCGTGCCCCTGATGGTCATGGTGGTCTTCGTCGCCGTCGGAATGGCGTATTCGCTGTGGTGGAGCCCTGTGGTCCACGGTAGTCACGCGTGGGTCACCCCGGGGGACATCTGGTCGACGTGGCGGGCGGCCCACTGGGTGGGGTGGGGTGCGCTCGGAGACGTCTACGGGCAAGACACCCAACTGGTGACGTTCCCCGGCATCGCGGTTCTGCTTGCTCCCTTTGCCATGCTTTCATCCCATCTCGGGCTCAGCGACTCGATTGATCCCCTTTTCCTGAGGACCCCCTCGGCGTGGCTGGTGCTCGGCCCTGCATCGATGGTGCTGGGCTCGTCGTGTCTCTTCGCCCTGGACGCCGTGGCGGAGGAGTTGGGGGCTAGCTCCCGCCGCCGCATTGCCTTGTGCTGGGTGGAGGCGACTCTCATGTTTCAAGTTTTGGTGATCTGGGGCCATCCCGAAGATCTGCTATCGCTGGGCCTGGCCCTCTACGCCTTCCTGGCCATGGCGCGGGGCCGGTGGACCCTCACCGGATGTCTATGGGGCGCGGCGATCGTGGTCCAACCGCTGGTTCTCCTGCTGTTTCCTCTTCAGTTCGTGCAACTGCCGAAGGGTGCCCGTCTCCGGGTGTGTGTCCTTTCCGTCCTGCCATCCGCGGTCTTCGTCGGCACGCCGCTTCTGTCGAATTGGACCCAGACATCGGGGGTGTTGTTTCATCAGGCCAACTGGCCCAACATCGACTATCCCACCCCTTGGATCGCCCTCGCTCCCCGGTTGAGCAGCACCAGCGTGGGGGCGGGTCCCGGTCGGATGTTGGCGCTGTTGGTCGCCGTCGGTCTGGGCTACATGGCGTGGCGGCTGAAGCCGTCGATGATCGGCCTTGTCTGGCTCGGTGCGGTCGCCCTCAGTGGGCGGTGCTTCTTCGAGTCGGTGATGACTCCCTTTTATGTCGGCCCTCCGCTGGTGGCGATCGTTCTGGCGTCGTCGCTTCGTCCCGGCTGGTTGCGGATGACCGGTGCCTCGGTCATCGCCTTGGAGGCGACGGTACTGGCTTTTCAGCACTTTTCGGAGTGGGGCTACTGGTTGCCGATGGTCGCACTGCTTTCGTCCGGTCTGTTCTGTGCCTGGCCTGGTCGGACAGCCGTCGGTCTTCCGCAGGTTGCGGAGGAGGTGCCGTCGGTCGGCGTTCGAAATGACGGGGACACCGCTCCGCAACTGATCGGCTGAGGGGCGCCGCGTTACAGCGGCCCGACGGTGTGCTTCCGCCCCGGCAGGTACTCCCGTGACGTCTCCAGGGCGGACAGGGAGTCCGCCACCACCCGGCGGGTGTCGTCGGGGTCGATGACCGCGTCGACGAAACCCCGCTCCGCCGCCTGCCAGGGGGTGAGGAACCGGTCGGCGTACTCCTCCCGCAGAACCTCCTGCTCGTCGGGCCCGGACCGGCGGTGCAGGATCTGGACCGCCCCCTCGGCCCCCATCACGGCGATCTCCGCGCCGGGCCATGCGAAGCACAGATCGTTACCCAACCCCTTGGAGTCCATGACGATGTAGGCCCCGCCGAAGGCCTTGCGCAGGATCACGCAGACCCGGGGCACGGTGGCCTCGGCGTAGGCGAAGGCCAGTTCGGCCCCGTGGCGGATCATGCCCCGCCACTCGAGATCCTTGCCGGGCAGGAAGCCCGGGGTGTCCACCAGGGTCACCAGCGGGATGTTGAACGAGTCACAGAACCGCACGAAGCGGGCCCCCTTCTGGGACGCCGCGATGTCCAGTGTCCCGGCCAGGGCCTGGGGCTGGTTGGCCACAAAGCCCACCGATCGTCCGCCGATCCTCCCCAGCGCCGTGACCAACTGGGGGGACCACCGGTTCCACAGCTCGGTGACCGCACCGTCGTCGGCCAGGGCCTCGGCCACCCGGCGCACGTCATAGGAGCTGGTGGTCCGGGCCGGAATCAGTTCCCTCAGCGACGGGTCGGTCACGTCCGACCCATCTCCCGAAGGCACCGCCGGAGCCAACTCGTCGGTGTGGGACGGGAGCAGGCCCAGCAGATGGTCCACGTGGGCCAGGGCGTCCTCCTCGGCGGCCGCCTCGATGGCGCACAGCCCGCTGGAGCGGGCGTGCATGGCCGTGCCCCCGAGTTGATGGACGCCGATACGCACCCCGGTGAACTCCTCCACCATGGCCGGGCCGGACACGAAGGCGAAGGCGTCGGCCGTCATCACCACCAGATCGGCCAGGCCGAGCATGAGGGCCGGTCCGGACAGGGCCGGCCCGGTGACCACCACCACCACCGGCACCACCCCCGAGCAGCGGGTCAGGGCCCGGGCCGCCTGCCCCCACCCGTGGAGCGATGCCACCCCGTCGGAGACGTCGGCCCCGCTGGAGGCCAGCACCATCACCACCGGTATGCGGAGTTCGAGAGCGGTGGCGGCCGCCATCCGGATGGTCTCGCCGTCGTCGATGGACAGGGCCCCCCGCCGGAGGGTGGAGACCGAGCGCACCACCATGGCCGGCCGGCCGCCGAGCTCTTCCACCCCGGCCCGGATCGTCCCGGTGACCAGGTGGCGGATGATGGGTGCGGTGGGGGCCTCGATGGTCACCGTCCCATGCTAGGGAACCTTCCTCCGGGTCGCGGTGACGGGCCGGGGTGGGCCGCCCCGGCCCGAACTCGCTCCGTCGCCCGACCGCGCCCGGTCAGACCTCGGGGGGCTCCCCGTCCGGAAGGTCGGGCCGTCCGGGGTCCGAGCGGTCGCCGGCACCGGACGCCACGTCCCCCGGGTCCGGGTGATCGGTGGGGGGTTCGGCCCCCGGACCCGCTGATGTGACCGGCTCCGGCCCCTCCGGTGGGGCCCCCACGGTCCGGGCCCCCCGGCGGTCGGCCCTCTCGAACTGGCGCTCCACGTCGGCCCACACCAGGGTGTCGTGGGGGTCGAGCTCATCGTCGGAACGGGGCGCCCGGGCCAGCACCACCGCGCCCACGATGAGGAGGACGAACAGCATGGTCAGCTTGGAGATGAAACCGGCGATCTGCTGGTCGTTGAGCGGTCGGAGGCCGACGGCGGCACGGGACCGGGCGAACTCCGGGTAGAGCGGACGGGTGGAGAAGATGTAGATGAACGACAGGAACGCCGGCACCACGGCCTGGGCCACCAGGTAGCCGAAGCGGATCACCGGTTTGGGCCGGGGGATGCCGGGCAGGCGCCCGAGCACGGGTATCCACAGCACCAGGCCGGCCGCCACGATGGCCAGGTCCACCAGGCCCCGGGCCACCGGTGAGGACGACTGGGCCCGCACCAGGGCCGGGGCCATCGATCCCACCACCACCACGGTGACGGTGGCGATGGCCACCGGTGGCCGTTGGAGCCGGATCAGCACCGCGTCCACCGGCGCCGGCCGGGTCAGCCACTGGATGACGTCGTAGGGCATCCCGAGGAGCAGCATCGGGGCCACCGCCATCACCAGGATCAACCGCTGGGTGACCAGCGCCATGAGGGACCAGTGGGTGGCCAGGTCGGCGACCGGCCAGGTAAGCGCCACCACCAAGGCCACCAGCGCTGCGGCGAGGTGGATCTTCTGGCGCCGGGTCCACGGGATCGGCGACGGGGCGGACCTCTGGAGGCGCCGGTGTCCGGCCACGACCAGGCCTGCGCCGACCACCACGGCCAACCAGGCCGGTCCGTGGGGCTCCCAGGCGTACGGGGTGGAGGCGCCCACCGTCAGGCCCGGGGCCCCCGGGCCCTAGATTGACCGCGGTGCAACGCCTCGACCGCCTCGAACGGGTCACGGACCTCCTGCTGGTGCTCCTCGATGCGCCGCGGCCGCTCAGCCTGCGCGAGATCGCCTCCCGGGTACCGGGCTACCCGGACAGCCACGGGGCCCGCCGCCAGGCGTTCGAACGCGACAAGCGGCTGCTCCGCGACGAGGGGGTTCCGGTGCTGGTGGTCCCCATCGGAGGTGAGGACCAGTTGGGATACCGGGTCGACCCCGACTCCTACTACCTCCCCGACCTCGGCCTGGAGCCCGAAGAGCAGGCGGCGCTGAACCTGGCGGTCGCCGGAGTCCACCTGGGCGAGCCTATCGGCCGCGATGCTCTGGCCAAGCTGGGCGCCGGGTCCGAGTCACCGCTCGGATCGGTGACCCTGCCCCAGGTGGATCTGCGTTCGGTGGACACGCTCCCGGCCCTGCCGGCGGTGTTCGAGGCGGTCCGCCAGGCGGCGAGCGCCCACTTCGTCTACCGGGGGGAACGCCGGGATGTGGACGTGGCCGGCCTCCGTTTCCGCAACGGCTACTGGTACGTCATCGGCTTCGACCGCGACCGGGCCGGGGCCCGGACCTTCCGGGTCGACCGGATCGAAGGGCCGCCCGAGCTCGACGGTCCCCGGTCGGCCCAGGTGCCCCCGGACTTCGATGTGGACGGAGCCTTCGCCCGCGATCCGTGGCAGTTCGGCGGAGGGGAAGAGGTGGAGGTCGATGTGCTGGTGGACGGGGTGGAGGCCGGCCGGGTGGTGGCCGAACTCGGTCCGGACGCCGTGGTCGGGCACCGGGGGGACGACGGCGTGGTGGTGCGGCTGTCGGTGACCGATCCGGACGCGCTGGTGGTGTGGGTCCTCGGGCTGCTGGACCACGCCGAGGTCATCGGGCCCGACCCGGTCCGGACCCTGGTCACCGACCGGCTGGAGGCCGTCGTGGCCGCCGCTCCCGATGGACCGGGCGGGCCGTGAGCTCCACCACGGACACCGCCGCCCGCCTCCGGCGGCTCCTGGCCATCCTGGCCTGGCTGGCCCAGGAGGGTGAGGCCCCCATCGACCGGGCCGCCGCCCAGTTCGACCTGTCCCCCGAGGCGCTGGTCACCGAACTCGAGTTGGCCGCCTGCTGCGGAGTGCCGCCGTACACACCGGACCAGCTCATGGAGATCGTGGTCACCGAGGACACGGTGTCGGTCCAGGTGGGCACGGCCCTGGCCCGGCCCCGGCGCCTCGGCCCGGCCGAGGGCTTCGCCCTGGCCGCATCGGCCCGGGCCCTGCTGGCCGTGCCCGGCAGTGACGAGGGGGGTGCCCTGTCCCGTGCGCTGGCCAAACTGGACCGGGCCCTCGGGGCTGACAGTGTGGCCGTCGAACTCGACACCCCCGTCTTCCTCCCCCTGGTCCGTGAGGCCCTCGAGGCCGGGGGGGCACTCGCCGTCTCCTACTACTCGGCCTCGACCGACCGGACCACCGACCGCGTCATCGTGCCGGTGCGGCTGTTCGGCGCCGAAGGGCACTGGTACGTCGACGCCCACTGCCGGTCCGCCGGAGGCGTCCGCCGGTTCCGGGTCGACCGGATCGGCGCGGCGCGGCTGGTGCCCCGGCCGGCCACGGGCGACGGTCCGGAGTCCGCTCCCGGCACGGGTGGGCACCCGGGAGGCGGCCCACCGGATACGGCCCGCGCCACGGACGACGCCTTCGCACCGTTCGTCCCCGGACCGGACAGCCGGAAGGTGCGGCTGTCCCTCCCTCCGTCCTCGGCCGGGTCCGTCGAGAACCTCCCGACCGCCGGGCCCGCTGAGGTCGTCGACGGGCGGGTGGAGATCGAACTGTTCGTCGGAGGGGACGCCTGGCTCGAACGCCTCCTTCTGCAGCTGGGCCCGGACGCCCGGGTGGTCCGACCGCCCGAGTACCGACGTCTCGCCGCCGATGCCGCCCAACGGATCCTGCGGCGATACCGGGCCGCCGGGGCCTCCTGACCGGTCGCCGTCCCGGCCGGCCTCCCGCGCGTCGTCCCCTCCCACCCGCGGCCCGCCGGGGAGGTCGGATATGCTGCTCGGGCTTTGGCCCATCTACGGACAGTGTTCCCCTTTTCGGTGCCGGACAAGATCGCCACGTGGACCCGGGGCGGACTGGCCAAATCCCGCCACCGCCTGGTCACCATGCTCCCGCCCGAGGGCGTCGGTGCGGAGATCGGGGTCTGGAAGGGGGACTTCTCCGCATCGCTGCTGCGCTACACCCGACCGACCGTTCTGCACCTCATCGATCCGTGGGCGTTTCAGGAGGATCTGCCCAAGGCGTGGTACGGCGGCCGGTCGGCCCGTTCGCAGGCCGACATGGACACCATCAGCGATGGGGTGTCGGCCCGGTTCGCCACCCAGATCACCGCCGGTCAGGTGGTGATCCACCGGGCTCCCTCCACCGAGGCCCTGGCCGGGCTGCCCGACTCCGCCCTCGACTGGGTGTACATCGACGGCAACCATCTCTACGACGGGGTCATGGCCGACCTCACCTCATCGCTCACCAAGCTCCGGCCGGGTGGATTGATGGCCTGCGACGACTACGGGTCGCCGGGATGGTGGTTGGACGGGGTGCGCCGGGCCGTGGACGACTTCGTCGCCACCGGAGCCGTCGAGGCGGTGGCCGACCTGGGCTCCCAGTTCGTCATGCGCCGGCCCCTCATCTGATCGGAACGCCACCGGCTGATCAAAGCCCTGGTCAAGAGCCGAAAAATTAATTTCTAAAGTTCCGGGGCGGACCTGCCGAAACAGACAGTGCCGGGTCTGTCGAGCGGGAAACCTGCAGCCCCCCAACAGCACGTTGTCATCCCGCTCCGGACCCGGCCCTTTCGCGCCCGGATGCCCGCCGCCGGTGGGGCGGCCTCCGGGGCCCGAGGGTGGCGGCAAGGTTTCCGGCCAGTCGGGCACCGCACCCTGGGTCGGGTGCTCAAGATCCACGTGGTCCGCCCCGACGGCCATCTCTACTACCTCGGAGAGCTGACGCCGGACCGGGACGGGCCCGTCCTGGCGGCCGGGGAGTCCCCGGGCCGGTGGTCGGGCGCCGGTGCGGAAGCTCTCGGGATGTCGGGAGCGGTGGACGCCCCGGGTTTCGGCGAGGTCCTCGACGGACGGCACCCCGGGACGGGACGGGATCTGCGGGCGCGGTCGACCACCCGGGGGGTGTCCGGGTACGACCTGACGTTCTGCGCGCCCAAATCGGTGAGCCTTCTGCACCTTCTGGCCCCGGGCGAGATCGCCGGCCAGGTGGGAGCGGGCCACGACGCCGCCGTGGGCGAGGTCCTGTCCTATCTCCAACGGACCGCCCTGGCCGTGCGGAGAAGGACCCGGGACGGCGGGCGCCAACTCCTCCCCACCACCGGAGCGGTGTCGGCGTCCTTCGTGCACCGCACCAGTCGCGACCTCGATCCCCACTTGCACACCCATCTGGTGGTGGCCAACCTGGCCCACGGCGTCGACGGACGGTGGTCGGCCGTGGACAGTCGGAGGATCTTCGCCCACGCCCGCTCCGCCCAGGGGATCTATCACGCCCGGCTCCGGATGGAGCTTCGAGACCGGATCGGCGCGGCGTGGGACGTGCCGGCCAACGGCCTGGGGGACGTGGTCGGTGTGGACAGGACCCTGCGACGCCTGTTCTCCCAGCGGACCGCGGCCATCGACCGGTACGTGGCCGATCGGGCGGGCCGGCCGGGGGGACGCCGTCTCCTCGATGTGGCCGCCCACGCCACCCGGCCGGACAAGGACCGGACCCGCACGCTGGAGTCGCTGCGGGCGGAGTGGGCGGGACGGGCGGCCGAGTTCGGGTTCGACCTCGGTGACCTCACCCGGGTGGTTGGACGGGCGCCGGCCGGCCCGGAGTCCCGGGTGTTCGACGGTGACCGGGTCGGACAGCGGCTGGACGAGCTGGCGTCGGCCCGGCGCTCACTGGCCCGACGCGACGTGGTGGCCGTCCTGGCCGATGCCGCGCCGGGTGGCATCGGGGCCGGGATGCTTGAGGCGGTGGCCGACCGGGTGCTGGCGTCGGCCGGCGAGACGGTGCCCGGTTCGGGCTCCGGTCGGGGGTCGACCCGGCCGGCCGTCGGATCCGGCGTCCGCGAACCGCGGTGGCCGGCCGACGGCGTGGCCCGGGTGCTGGACCGGGAACCGGCGGTTCTGCTGGCCGGTGTGATCGACCGCCGCGCCACCGTCCCCCCGGCACCCGGGCGCGGGCCGCGGATCGGACGGGGCCGCCACGTCGGGGCCGAACGGGGCATCCCCGCCCCCGGCCTCGATCGGTGAGGTCGACGGCCACCGTGGTCGGGCCCGTACCGTCCGCCCGCCGCCGGCTCAGCGCCCCCGACCCTGTCCGGCCGGACCGGATGGCACCCGTCGGGAGGGC
>Ga0182012_10007758_pt1 | contig 10693 bp, 11 predicted proteins | sample 612S2SmetaG_FD_120486 | JGI IMG/M metagenome (GOLD analysis project Ga0182012, IMG submission 120486) | Permafrost microbial communities from Stordalen Mire, Sweden - 612S2S metaG | ecosystem: Environmental > Terrestrial > Soil > Wetlands > Permafrost | place: Sweden: Stordalen | collected...
CACGGCAGACCCTCGGTAAGCACCGGGAAGGGAATGTCCTCGACCCCCTCCATCAGCCGCACCAGCCGGTCGTGGTCACCCGGCCGGCAGGGCGCGAAGCCGACCCCGCAATTGCCCATCACCACGGTGGTCACGCCATGCCACGACGACGGCTGCATGCGCGATTCCCAGGTCGCCTGGCCATCGTAGTGGGTGTGGATGTCGACGAAGCCCGGCGCGACCACCTTGCCGCGGGCGTCGATCTCCTCGGCCCCGGTCCCGGCCAGAGCCGGCCCGATGGCGGCGATCCGCCCGTCCTTAACCGCCACGTCCGCCTCGTAGGGCGCGCCGCCCTGGCCGTCATAGACGAGCCCGCCGCGCACGACGATGTCATAGGTCGGGTTCATGAGCCGCCTCCCTGGCGGTGAATGATCGTTGGTCACATTGTGAGCGCGGAGGGAGGGGGTGCCAAGCGGGAGTTTGCCAGGGTCGTTGGGATGACGGAACTGTTCCGCCGAAGTACCGATGGCGGGCGTTCAACGCCGCTCGTATAACCAATTCAGGTTCTCAACCATGGGTAATTTGGGGGCGGTGCGCATGCCGAATGGCGATGATGAACCGAAGTTGGAATTCGATCACAATGTCATCGAGCACCTAGGCATTAGGCTCTATCAGAACAAGCCTGGAAACGTCCTGGCTGAGGTAGTCTCGAACGCTTGGGATGCTGACGCGACCGCCGTTGCCCTTACCCTTGCGGAGCCGGACGCCGCGTCTGAAGACCGCTTCCTATCGGTCGCCGACAACGGCAGCGGCATGGACATGGAGACCATCAAGAGCCGCTATTTGGTCGTCGGAAAACCAAAGCGGGCCGGGCCGAAAGCCCGGTCACCGGGCGGCCGGCGACCCATGGGGCGCAAGGGCATCGGCAAGCTGGCACCCTTCGGCATCGCTCGAACTATCGATCTCGTCACTGTGCCGAGGAGCGGCTGAGTTGGTTTACCCTGGACCTAGATGGGTTGTTGGCGGCCGGTCAACAGAAGGCTTCCTATCCCCCGCAGTTCGTTCTGAAAGACGAGCCACTTGGTGTCGACCTTCCTGCGGATGCTCCAACGGACATTGTCGCCTTCATCTCCACGGTTAGAGGGTCTGAGAAGCGGTCCGGGACCCTCGTGAGAATGCGACGTTTTACCAGTAACCAACCGATCACCGCCGACGAAGTCAGGGCTGCGCTCGTTGCCAAATTCACTGTCGTCCTCGCACGAACTGACTTCGAGGTCTCGATCAATGGCGTCAAGATCGACCCGGCCGCCGCGTTGCCCGAATTTGAGTTCAGGATTCCGGCTATAAATGAATCGACGGAGACTCTTAGCGGCGGTGAGGTCCGCTTTTGGGTGGGTTTCATAAGCTCCGCCGAGTGGGCCGCCGACCAAGCTGGCGTAGGCGTGTTCGCTCACGGAAAGAGCGCTCAGGACCGGCCCTTCTTCTTTGGCGCAAAGGGAAAGGAAGTGCTTCAGCGGTATATGTATGGCGTCGTAGAGGCCGACTGGCTCGACGAATTGGAAGCCGACCTCATCTCAACAGACCGCTCCAGCCTCGATTGGCTGAACCCAGACGCCGCGGAACTCTACGAGTGGGGGAGAAAGAAGGTCAATTCCTGGCTCAGTGAATACGCGGCAGTAAGAGCAACGAAACACGGCCGGGAGACGCGTCTAAGGGCGGAAGAACAACGAGAGGCGCGCGTCATTCCGAGGTTCTCGGTCGCTGAGAATGAACAGATAGACCAGCTCGTGTCCGACGCCACTTCCGAACTCGGTCGAAATCAAGCCGCCGTGACCGACGAACTCTTAGACGCGGTATCACAGGCATGGATAAATCTCCCATCGCGCCGTCTCCTCACCGAACTTTGGGCCGAACTCGGCAGTGCCGGCCGGGGTACCCGCGAGTTCGTCACGATAGCAGCGAAACTTCGTGAACACTCCGTCCCGGAGGCCATGGGATTGGCCATGACCTTCGCTCAACGTGCTTACGCCCTAAGTCTCCTGCAAGACCTCGTGAACGTCAGAAGCGAGCGAAATCTTCAGGAGTTGATAGAAGCATTCCCTTGGATTGTGCAGCCGAGGGGCGACCTGCTGACCGCTGATAGGCAACTGAAGACAACGCTTGAAAAGGCAGCTCTCAACGAAGGCGACGGATCCCGAATTGGCCGAGCAATTCGCGCAATTTCCGATGCGGAACGGGCCGATTTCGTCTTCCTCACAGACGCGAACAAGAGAGAGATTCAAATCATAGAGCTGAAAGCACCAGCGATCGAGCTGACTTTAGACCATGATCGCCAGCTCCGTGACTACCTAGATTTTGTTCAGACGTTCCGTGACACCGCTCGAGTGACCGGCGTATTGATCGGAAATCCTGGGCGATCACCGCTCATTTCGACGGACACGCGGATCACAGTTAAAGGTTGGACGGACATACTGCTCGAGTGCCGCGCTGCCTATGTCCAGATGCTTGCTGCGATGCTTGAACAGGCGGACCCGGCCGCGGACGATGCTCGAATGAAGCTGGTCGTAGAGTTTGGGGGCGAGCCCGTGTGGGAGATGCTCAGAGAGATGGCGAAGACTGATGAGGCTCTGGCCGAGCTAATGACGCGTTTTGCCCATCTTGAGGTCGAGACTACATCCTCGGATTGAGCGACCACCGGTCAGTAAGAAGCTGTTAACCATTTCAGTCGGAAGCACGCGCTATGAGGCGCGGCTGTTTCACCTTCTACGAATTCTTCGCCGGCGGCGGCATGGCGCGGCTGGGCCTGGGCGAAGGCTGGGACTGCCTGTTCGCCAACGACTTCGATCCGATGAAGGCGGCCGCCTACCGGGCCAACTTCGGCGAGGACGATCTGCGCCACGGCGACGTCTGGAAGCTGCACCCGCACGACCTGCCGGGCCGCGCGGACCTCGCCTGGGCGTCGAGCCCCTGCCAGGATCTCAGCCTCGCCGGAGCCCGGGCGGGGCTGTCAGGTGGACGCTCGTCGGCCTTCTTCGGTTTCTGGTGGCTGATGGAGGCCCTGGGCGGCCAGGATCGGGCGCCCCGGGTGATCGTGATCGAGAATGTCAGCGGCCTTTTCACCTCCCATGGCGGGCGCGACTTCGAGGCGGTTTGCGCGGCCCTCGCCGGGGCCGGCTATCGGTTCGGGGCGCTGGAGATCGACGCTTCGGCCTATCTGCCGCAGTCGCGTACCCGCTGCGTGATCATCGCCACCCTGGCCGACCCCGGCGCCCTGGCCGGCGGTCGCAGCCCCAGCCGGGCGGTGCGCGAGGCCCGTGACCGGTTGCCGTCGCCGCTGAGGGCCCGCTGGGTCGACTGGCGGCTGGTCGCGCCGCCCCGGCGGAACCAGACCCTGGCGGCGATCCTGGAGCCGGACGACGCCGTCGCCTGGCGCTCTGACGCCCACACCGCCGCCCTGGTCGAGCTGATGGACGGCCTGCACCGCCGGCGCCTGGACGCAGCCCTGGCCTCGGGCGAGCGGCAGGTGGGCGCGGTGTTCCGGCGGATGCGCCAGGGCCGGCAACGGGCGGAAGCGCGCTTCGATGGCCTGGCCGGCTGCCTGCGCACCCCCGGCGGCGGCTCCTCACGCCAGTTCATCCTGGTGACCGAAGGCGGACAGGTGCGCTCGCGCCTGCTGACACCCCGGGAGTCGGCCCGGCTGATGGGCCTGCCGGACAGCTACCGCCTGCCGACCTCGATCACCGCCGGCCTGCACCTGGCGGGAGACGGCGTCGTCGTGCCGATGGTCCGGCATCTGGCGGCGGAAATCCTTGAGCCGTTGCTGCTCGGCGCGCCCGCGGCCGTCGCGGCGGCCTAAGCGCTTCCAATCTCGCCGCCAGTCCTTAAGTTTGCCGGCGACAGGGCCCGTCAGCGTAAGAAGGCATTCCATGGACTCCCCCGCCAAGGACTACGACGCCGCCCGCTATAAGCGCGCCGGGCGCGGCAAGATTTTCGACTCCATCCTCGACACCATCGGCGACACCCCGCTGGTGCGCCTGCCCAGGCTGAGCGCCGAGCTGAAACCGAAGGGCGAGGTGGTCGCCAAGCTGGAGTTCTTCAATCCGATCGGCTCGGTGAAGGACCGCATCGGAGTCTCGATGATCGAGGCGCTGGAGGCGCAAGGGCTGATCAAGGAAGGCACCACCATCGTCGAGCCCACCAGCGGCAACACCGGCATCGCGCTGGCCTTTGTCGCCGCCGCCAAGGGGCTGAAGCTGATCCTGGTGATGCCCGAAAGCATGTCGATCGAGCGGCGCAAGATGCTGGTGATCCTGGGGGCCAAGCTGGAGCTGACCCCGGCCGAGAAGGGCATGACCGGCGCCGTCGCCCGGGCTCGGGAGCTGCTGGCCGAGATTCCCGGCTCGGTGATGCCGCAGCAGTTCGAGAACGCCGCCAATCCGCTGATCCACCGGGTGTCCACCGCCGAGGAGATCTGGAACGACACCGGCGGGCGGGTGGACGTGGTGGTCTCCGGCGTCGGCACCGGCGGCACCATCACCGGCGTCGGCCAGGCGCTGAAGGCTCGCAAGCCCTCGGTGCGAATGGTGGCGGTTGAGCCCTCCGGCTCGCCGGTGCTCTCGGGCGGCGCGCCGGGACCACACAAGATCCAGGGCATCGGCGGGGGCTTCGTGCCGGCGATCCTCGACCGCAGCGTCATGGACGAGATCGTCCAGGTCAGCAACGAGGACGCCTTCGAGATGGCTCGCAAATGCGCCCGCATCGAGGGGATTCCGGTGGGCATCTCCTCCGGCGCGGCGCTGACGGCGGCCTTCGACGTCGCCTCCCGCCCGGAGATGAAGGGCAAGCTGATCGTCACCATCATCCCCAGCTTCGCCGAACGCTATCTGTCGACGGCGCTGTTCGAAGGGCTCTGACCTGACCGACGTCTATGGGCCGGAGAAGCGCTCGGCGGTGATGCGGGCGGTCAAGGGCCGCGGCACCACGCCGGAGCGGGCGGTGCGGCGACTGGTCTGGTCGCTGGGCGGCCGCTATCGGCTCAACCGCGCCGACCTGCCGGGCAAGCCGGACATCGTGCTCGCGGGCCGGCGGCTGGCGGTGTTCGTGCACGGCTGCTTCTGGCACGGCCACGACTGCGCCCGGGGCGCTCGCGTGCCGAAAGCGAACCGCGACTACTGGACCCAAAAGATCGCTCGAAACCGCGGCCGCGACCTGGCCAGCCGTGCGGCTCTGGAGGCGAAGGGCTGGCGGGTCGAGACCGTCTGGGAGTGCGAGCTGAAGGACGCGGCGGCCCTGGCTGAGCGCGCGGCGGCGTGGCTGGCGGCCAAGGGGGATAGGCAATGACGTCAGACGAAGTCCGCATGCGGCTGATCCGCCGAGACGACGCGCCCCCGACCAATCCGCAAGGCCTCGCGTTCGAGTTCGGGCTGCAGGACACCAAGCAGGGGATCGATCCGGGACGTCGGTCCGCGGATGGGGCCTTCGTCTTCGACTTCGTTCTGCGGGTGAAGCCGGGCGCCGACCCGGAACGGCCGGTGTTCGGCGGCCCCTACGCCAGCGGCCCGGCGGATGACCGGTTCGTCTACCTGTCCTGGCGGCGTATCGACGGCGGCGGCTACATCAACCGGGTGAAGGCCCGGCTCGGCGGCATCAACTGGACCATGGTGCGCGCCGCGCAGGCGGAGGACCGGCCACTTACCGCCGACATGACCGGCTGGACGCCCCACGACCATCGGCGCTCCGTGGACTGGCGCTAGGTGTCGTCGCGAGGGCTTAGGCGTCAGCGCCAGGCGCGGCGTCCAGCCAACCGGCGGCGCGTAGCCTGGCGATGGACGCTCGGCTGACCGGTACGCTGAGGCCGTTGCTGAGGCGCAGCGAGAGGTTGCGGCCGTCGCTGACTGGCTGCACCACCGCCGCCCGGGCCACCCACCAGGAGCGGTGCACCTGCATCCCCTCGACGGCGGCCAGTTCGGCGATGGCGTCCTTCAGCGGCGTCAGGATCAGGTCCGAGCCGGCGGCGGTGTGCGCCCGCACGTAGTGGTCCTCCATCTGCAGGCAGAGCAGGTCGCGGCCAAGGCGCGGGGGCAGGCGGCTGAGAAAGCCGCCGCCGGGGTCCACGGCCGGGCCGGCGGGCGGCGGCGCGGCCCGCTCCAGGCGCGCCCGCGAGACCGTTCCCCGCCAACCCCGGTCGGCGAGGAAATAGTAGCCGAACGAAAACGGCTCCGAGATCGCCAGGACCTGGCCGTATTGCTGGAACAACGACGAGAGCTGGCCGTGGTTCGGCGGCCACATCCAGGCGGCGAAATAGGCGAGGCCGATCGACAGCGGCACGGCGCCGATGGCCACCCCCATGGCCAGGGCGAACCAAACCGGCAGATCCAGCCGGATCGAGGCCCGCATCGACAGCCGGACGATCAACGAAATCACGATGAAGCCGATCCAGGTGTTGGCCACCCAATAGGCGACCCGGAGCTCGACCGGCGCGCCGTAGAAGGTGCCGAACGGTCCAATCAGGCCGAAGAACACCCCGGCCGCGGTCATGATGGCGAGATCGATCGCCCATTCGCGCGGGGTTCCGAAGAGGCTCGGCGTCTCGGTCATCGGGCCTGGGTTTACCGCGCGTCGGATCGGGGCGGCAATCGCCGGCCGCTCGCCCATTCGCCCGCCCGCGAACCCGTTCGCCCGGCCGCGCAGGAGCGATGGCGAGGCGGCGAAAGGTGATGTCTGTGGCGCTCACCGCCGAGGAGCCCGCCATGACCGTCACCAGCCAAGATCCCGATACGCTCGCCGAGGCCGAGGGCTCGCGGGTGCATCCGATCGTCCACGCCGGCAAATGGATCGCCGCCGACCTGTTCTCCACCCTGCTGTTCGTCGGCCTGTTCGCCCTGACCGGCAGCGTCTACGTCGCCACCGGTCTGGCCATCGTCGCCGGTATCGCGCAGCTGGCCTGGCTGAAGCTGCGCGGCTCGCCGATCGACGCGATGCAGTGGATGAGCCTGGGCCTGGTGGTGGTGTTCGGCGGCGCCTCGCTGATCACCCACGATCCGCGCTTCATCATGCTGAAGCCGACGTTGATCTACGCGGCCATGGGCATGGTGATGCTGAAGCCGGGCTGGATCGTCCGCTACCAGCCGCCGTTGGCGGTGCGCTGGAGCCGCGATGTGGCCATGGTCTTCGGCTACGTTTGGGCCGGCCTGATGTTCGCTACCGGGGCCCTAAACCTCGCCCTGGTCGCGCACGGCGACACCAAGCTGTGGGGCTGGTTTCTCGGGGTGTTCCCGATCGCTTCCAAGCTCGCGCTGTTCGCCGTGCAGTACGCCCTCACCCGCGCTATCGTCATCCGCCGGATGCGCGCGGCGGGTGCGCCGCTACGGAGCGCGCCCGCGGGTCTCGGCGACCAAGTGACCGGCTAGGGCTCAGCGCAGCGCCCGCCGGTCCAGCGGAGGGCAGGACCCTGGACGCCATCGAAGCCATCCACAGTCGCCGCACCGTCCGCGATTTCCAGCCACGCGAACTGGACCGCGCGCTGATCGAGGCCCTGGTCTGGGACGCCGCCCAGGCGCCGCCGCCGGCGATCCGCAGCGTCCGACGCTGGGCGTTCAACGTGGTCACCGGCGCCAAGCGCCTGGCCGACTACGGCGAACGGGCCAAGGCCCACGCCCGGGCGACCCGGCCGGACGGCCCAGGCTGGGACTGGGTCGACGACCCGGGCTTCCGCATCTTCTGGAACGCCCCGGCGCTGATCCTGATCTCCGGCGCCAGGTCGATCGCCGAGAGCCCGTGGGACTGCTGCCGGGCAGGCCAGAACCTGATGTTGTCGGCCCATGCCCGAGGACTGGGGGCCTGTTGGGTCGGCTCGCCAATGGCCTGGCTGACAGCTCCGGAAGGCGCGTCGGAAGTCGGCATTCCGGACGGCTTCGCACCGGTCGCGCCGATCCTGGTCGGCCATCCGGCGGTCACGCCGCTGCCGCGTGAGATCGAACGACCCGAGATCGTCTGGCGCTAGAACGCCTCCGCCGGCAGCGCCATCATCGTCTCGGCGCCGGTCTTCAGCTTGGCCAGGTGGGCGGCGGTGTCGGGCAGGACGCGCTGCAGGAAGTAGCGGCCGACGACCAGCTTGTTGGCGTAGAACGGATCGGTCTCGCCGGCGGCGATCCGGGCGTTCGCCGCCTTGGCCATCAGCGCCCACATGTAGGCGAGGCCCGTCAGGCCGAAGAGGTGCAGATAGTCGGTGGAGGCGGCCGCGGCGCTGTCGGGATTGCCGACGCCGTTCTGCATCAGCCAGAAGGTGGCCTCCTGCAGCTGCGCCTTGGCGGCGGAGAGGCCCTCGATGAACGGCGCCAGGGCCGAATCCTCGTGGTGGGCGTCGGAAAAGGCGTCGATCTCGGCGAACAGGCTCATCACCGCCCGGCCACCGTTCGCCGCCAGCTTGCGGCCAACCAGGTCGAGGGCTTGGATGCCGTTGGTCCCTTCGTAGATCATGCTGATCCGGCAATCGCGCAGGTACTGGCTGACCGGGAAGTGCTCGGTGAAGCCGGAGCCGCCGTGCACCTGCATGGCGTCGGAGCAGATCTTGAAACCGCGGTCGGTGAGGTAGGCTTTCAGCACCGGGGTCAAGAGGCCCATGTAGTCCTCGGCCTTCTGGCGCACCGCCTCGTCGGGGTGACCGTGGGCGAGATCGCCGTGCAGGGCGGTCCAGAACAGGAAGGCGCGGCCGGCCTCCAGCACCGCCTTGGAGTCCATCAGCATTCGCCGCACGTCGGGGTGGACCAGGATCGGGTCGGCGGGGCCGTCGGGGTTCTTCGGGCCGGTCAGGGCGCGGCCCTGCAGCCGGTCCTTGGCGAAGGCGGCGGCGGCCTGATAGGCGGCCTCGCCCTGGGCCAGGCCCTGCATGCCGACCCCCAGGCGCTCCTCGTTCATCATCACGAACATGATCGGCAGGCCGCGGTTCTCCTGGCCGACAAGCCAGCCCACCGACTCGTCGTGGGCGATGACGCAGGTGGCGTTGCCGTGGATGCCCATCTTCTCTTCCAAGCCCGCGCAGGAGACGCTGTTGCGCTTGCCGGGCTTGCCGTCGGCGTCGGGCAGGAATTTCGGCACGATGAACAGGCTGATGCCGCGGGTGCCGGCCGGCGCGCCCTCGATCCGGGCCAGCACCAGGTGGATGATGTTCTCGGCCATGTCGTGTTCGCCGGAGGAGATCCAGATCTTCTGGCCGCTGATCCGCCAGCTGCCGTCGGCCGCCGGGACCGCCTTGGTGCGAATGAGGCCGAGGTCGGTGCCGCACTGGGGCTCGGTGAGGTTCATGGTCCCGCCCCACTGACCGCTGGCCAGCTTCGGCAGATAGAGTTGCTTCTGCTCGTCCGAGCCGCCGGCCAGGATCGCCGAATAGGCCCCGTGGGTCAGGCCCGGATACATCGAGAAGGCCATGTTGGCCGACGAACTCATCTCGCTGAAGGCCAGGTTGACCACATAAGGCAGCCCCTGGCCGCCGAACTCGGCCGGAACCCCCAGCGCCGGCCAGCCGCCGTCGACCATCTGGCGATAAGCTTCCTTGAACCCGGGCGGGGTGGTCACCGAGCCGTCGGCGGCGCGCACGCAGCCGTGCTTGTCGCCGACCCCGTTCAGCGGCGCGAGCACTTCGGCGCAGAACTTCGCGGACTCGTCGAGTATCTGCTCGACCACGTCCAGGGACGCGTCGGCGAACCCCGGAAGGTTGGCCAGCTTATCGATCTCCAGCACGTCGCGCAGGATGAACAGGTGCTCGCGCACGGGCGGCTGGTAGGTCATGGGCGGCTCCCGGCTGGAACGAGGGGTGACTCGTCCGACGACCCCTTACCTTAGCCCTCCCCGCTGGCGCGGGGCGAGCCAGGGTAAGCGCTGGAGATCGTCTTATTTCGCCGAGGCGAGTTCGGGGTGCCGGCCGTCGACGCGGGCGCGCAGGACGTTGTTGTATTCCTCCGCCCGGGGCAGCAGGTCGGGGCGGCTTTTGGCCAGGCTGTCTTCCAGCCGCGCGCAGGACTCGTGCAGCACGGCGATGGCGTGGTCGAGGTCCTCGCGCTGCTGCTCGAGGGTGACGATCCGCTCGCGGAAGCGGCGAAGCGCGGTGGCGTTCTGCGATGCGCCGCCGTCCTGCTTGTCGTAGAGGTCGAGTATCTCGCGGATCTCGGCCAGCGACAGGTTCACGCTCTTGCCGCGCAGGATCAGCTGCAGCCGGGCGCGGTCCTTGTAGGAATAGATGCGGTTGAGGCCCTGGCGGGCCGGCGCGAGCAGGCCCTTGTCCTCGTAGAAGCGCAGCGCCCGGGGGGTGCACTTGAACTCAAGACAGAGCTGGCGAATGGTGAAGGTGCGCTCGGGGCGCCTGAGTTCCGTGGGCATGACCGGTCTCCCTGTGGCATCGCGAAGGTCTCTGCCTGATCGCTGATAACCGAAATCTAGCTTCCTCTTACGTTAACGTCAACTGGTGGGGTTCATGCTCTATTTCATCATCCGAGCCTTGGTTACGGCGGTGGGCCTTTGGGTCGCCGCGCGGGTGTTTCATACGGTCGAGGTGCGCGACACCGCCTCGCTGATCATCGCCGGCTTCGTGCTGGGGATCGCCAACGCCATCGTCCGGCCGATCCTGACCTTCCTCACCCTACCCCTAACCATCCTGACGCTCGGGCTGTTCCTGCTGGTGGTGAACGGGCTGATGGTCGAGCTGACCAGCCTGGTGCTG
>Ga0182012_10007761_pt1 | contig 10692 bp, 9 predicted proteins | sample 612S2SmetaG_FD_120486 | JGI IMG/M metagenome (GOLD analysis project Ga0182012, IMG submission 120486) | Permafrost microbial communities from Stordalen Mire, Sweden - 612S2S metaG | ecosystem: Environmental > Terrestrial > Soil > Wetlands > Permafrost | place: Sweden: Stordalen | collected...
CCATGCTCGACCAGATCGCCAAATCCACCACCCCCGCAGCCCAATACATCGCCAAATACTCGCAGGAGCGCTACTACCTCTGGGACGAACTCACCGCCTGCGCCCTCCTCGACCCCACCCTAATCACCCGCGAAAAATACGTCTACCTCGACGTCGACATCCACCACGGCCCCGAATACGGCAACACCCTAACCTGGGAAGACCAGCTAGCCCCCAAAACCGGCCTCCAAAAAGTCCACGCCCAACTCGACCTCGACCTCCCAAAATTCCAAAAGCAATTCATAGACCTGATGTCCGCCCCCACCCAGGCCCATTAGACTTGGTTTCCGCTCCGACGCCGACTGTTTAGACCTGAGGAGCACCCGGAGCCACCAATCCAAGCGCTGAAAGCGCGCCGTTATCCCAGCCCAGGGCAACGCCCTGGGTGAGAATGCAGGAGAGGTGAAAAGGGCTGAAAGCCCGACATAATCACAACCACCCCATCAAACCAACAAACCCCAACCCCTCCCCAACCCCCACCACCTCATCTACCATGAACCCATGCAACTCGACCCCAACCAGGCCTCCGAATCCCAAGACCCGCTAACCCTCTTCGACCACTGGCTATCCCAAGCCGCCGAAACCGAACCCAACGACCCCAACGCCGCCGCCCTGGCCACCGCCACGCTCTCGGGAGCACCCAGCGTCCGCATGGTCCTTGTCAAGCGCGTCAGAGAAGAGGGGGAAAACGCCGACCACCGCTTCTGCGTCTTCACCAACACCCAGAGCCGCAAAGGTCTCGAACTCGCCCAAAACCCCCAGGCCGCCCTCTGCTTCCACTGGAAATCCCTCCGCCGCCAGGTCCGCGTCGAGGGCCCAGTCTCCCCACTCCCCGCAGCCCTGTCAGACGCCTACTTCCACAGCCGCTCCCGAGCCAGCCAGATCGGCGCCAACGTCTCCCAGCAATCCCGCCCGCTAGCCAGCCGAGAACTCCTCGAAGCCCAGTTCGACCAATTCACCCAATCCCTCCCCGACCCGGAAACCAGCCAAATCCCCCGCCCCAACTACTGGCAAGGCTTCCAAATCCACCCAACAACCATAGAATTCTGGCAAGACGGCCCAGCCCGCCTCCACGACCGCTTCCTCTTCACCCAAATCAACGGAGAATGGCAAAAATCCCGCCTCTACCCGTAACCCTTCCGGACGCTCGCCCTTCATCGCCGTCATGCAAGCCATAAGTCTCCTATGCCGCGGCGGCCGCGCCGAAGAACTCTCGGAAAAACAAATCGATCACTCCCGCGCGAAGACTGAAGGAACACTTACCAAGGAGACATCCTGCAAGATACGATTTGCATCCCAATAGGCTATCGGCGTAACAGCCTGTGTAAAATCCCCTCATGAGTGCCAGGGAAGCCAACCTGGTTTGAGCCATGGAGGGAAATTCCCCAAGAAATTCTCTCCGAGTTGCGCGCTTTTCGAAGACCGTTATGCAACCCTGAGTTTTGCAACCGAGGACGTACGTGTACCGCCCAGCATCGTCCAGCACCGATGCATCCCCCACTTCGCCCGAGTCTCCCTCACGCCGCATCTTCGGCTCCGGCGAAATGGCAGATCTCGTTCGCGCCTTCGACTGGTCCGCCACCTCACTCGGCCCCATCGAAACCTGGTGCGATCCCTTGCTCACCTGTGTCAACCTCCTGCTCTCCTCGCGCCATCCCATGTTTCTCTGGTGGGGTCCCGATCTCATTCAGTTCTATAACGACGCGTATCGCCCTTCCTTCGGCAGAGGAAAGCATCCCGGCGCCCTTGGCCAGCGGGCTCTGGAGTGCTGGAAAGAGATATGGGACATGATCGAGGCTCGCATCCACACGGTAATGTACAGTGGACAAGCCACCTGGTACGAGAATCAGAATGTCCCGATCTTGCGCAATGGCCGCCTTGAGGAGGTCTACTGGACCTGGAGCGACAGCCCCGTTCGCGATGCCCAAGGCAACATCCTCGGCGTATTCGTCACCTGCTCGGAGACTACGGACCGCGTCTATGCGGAACGGGAGTTGCATCGCAGCCGCGAACGGCTCCAACTTGCCCTGGAGGCTGCTGATCTGGGCATGTGGTCCTATGACCCGAGAGAAGAAACCTTCACCGCGGACACCCAGATGCAACGCATCTTCGGCGCTCCCGAGCCCACCGGCGATCACGACTTCTGGCAGTTGCAGCTCCATCCCGACGACCGTCGAGCGGCACGCGAAGAATTCGCCGCCGCTCTCGCCGGTCTGCGCACCTATCACCTCGAATATCGGGTTCTCCACCCCGACGGCATCCGTTGGATTCGCTCCAAGGGCAGAATCCTCGCAGCCGAAGGCGAAACCAAGGCCATGTTTGCCATCGTCGAGGACATCACGGAACGCAAGCTCGCCGAGATCGAACTCCAAGCCAGGGCTCGCGATCTGCGTGAATCCCAGCGCATCGGCAAAATGGGGTCATGGCGGCTGGTGCTCGCCACCGGCGAGCTGACCTGGAGCGAAGAGGTCTACCGCCTCCTGGACCACGACCCGAGCCTCCCCGTCCTCGACTACGCCAAGCAGCCGGAAATCATAGAGGCCGATAGCTTTCGCCGCCTGCAGGCTGCCGTGGATCAGTGCATCGCCACCGGCCAGTCCTACGAACTCGACGCCAAAATGTACCTTCCCGGCAATGGCAAGGTCGTATGGTTGTCCACACGCGGAGAACCTGTCTTCGGACTCCAGGGCAACGTCATCGAACTGAGCGGCACCGTGCGCGACATTACCGACCGGAAGCTCGCCGAAGAAGCCCTCCGCGACAGTGAAGAACGACTCCGCCTCGCGCTCTCCGCCGCCCGCGATATGGGTACCTTCGACTGGGATATCCAGCCCGACCGATGCATCGCCGATGCCCGCTTTTGCACCATCTTCGGCCTCGACCCGGAACTCGGAAAGCGCGGCCTTCCCATGGCCGCAGCGCTCGCGAACGTCCACCCCGAAGACTGGCCGGAAGTCGAACGCCGGGCCCGCCATACCATGGATACCGGCGAAGACTTCATCATGGACTACCGCGTCCAAACCACTCCCATCATGTTGCGCTGGGTCTCGGCCCGCGGAAACTGCCTTCGCTCCAACGACGGCGCACCCGTCCGCTTCACCGGCGTCATCCTCGACATCACCGAGCGCAAGGTCACCGAGCAGGCCCTGTTGCGCTCGGAAAAGCTCGCCGCCGTCGGGCGGCTGGCCTCCTCCATCGCCCACGAGATCAACAACCCTCTCGAATCGGTCACCAATCTCCTCTACCTCGCCCGCTCCGCCGAACTCCCGGAGCCGAGCCGCGAATATCTCGCCATGGCCGACGCCGAACTCCGTCGCGCCTCCGCCATCACCAGCCAGACCCTTCGCTTCCACAAGCAGTCCACCCGCCCAATCGAAGTCACCTCGGAGGACCTGATCGTCAACACACTCGGCATCCTGCGCAGCCGCCTCCGCAACGCCAACGTCACCGTCGAACAACGCATGCGAGCCAACCGGCCAGTCCTCTGCTTCGACGGCGAAATCCGCCAAACCCTGTACAACCTTCTCGTCAACGCCGTCGACGCCATGCAGCCCGAAGGCGGCCGCCTCCTGTTGCGCAGCCGTGAAGGGCACGACCACACCACCGGCCGCCCCGGCCTCATCCTAACCGTCGCCGACACCGGCACCGGCATCTCACCGGAAACGCTAGCCAAGATCTTCGAGCCCTTCTACACCACCAAAGGCGTAGCCGGTACCGGCCTCGGCCTCTGGATCGGCAAGGAGATCCTGGAGCGCCATCACGGCAGCCTGCACGTACGGAGCTCCCAGCACCCCATCCACACCGGCACCGTCTTCACCGTCTTCCTCCCCTTCGAAGCAGCCACCCGATAAAAGGCCCTAGTTCCCCTCGGTCAGCGGAGCCACATCCGCCACCAACTCCCGAGCTGAGCCCCGCGCCGCAACCGCAATATACAGTCCCGACCCAAAAATCAGCGCCGCGCCCACCAGTACATACGCCCCCGGCAGCGTATGCCAGATCAGGAACGAAACCAGCGTCCCCGTAATCAGTTGCGTGTAGTGGTACTGCGAAACATTCGCCGCCGAAGTGTGCTTCACCGCAACATAAAAGCAAAGCGTCCCCAGCGCGCAAAACAGCCCCATGCCAAAAAGCCCAGCCAACAGCAGCCCAGTCAAATGCCCCGTAGACGGTTCCAACCGTGCTAAAACCAGCGCAAACCCGATCGCCGCCGTCACCACGCCAGAGAAAAAAGCCAGGCTCTCCGGCGTCTCCGTCCGCGTCAGCACTCTGGACCACACCATATTCACGCTGAAACAGGCCACGCAAACCAGGCACGCGCCCACCCCAATCCAGTCCCACTCGCGCGCACTGCCAAAGGGATTCACCGCAATCACCACCCCGGCAAACCCCGCCGCAACCGCCGCCAACCGGCGCGCCGTAAGCCCCTCGCGCAGAAACACCGCCGAGAGCAGCGCAATCACCATCGGCGCCATAAAAATCAAAATGTAAAACAGCGTCAGCGTAAGATGCCGCAGCGCCACCACCACGCAGACATTGTTGGCCATATCCAGACTGGCCCGCGCCAGTTGCCGGCCCAGCCGATGCGGCCGCAGCACCCGCGCCTGCCCGCGCGCCGCGCAATACGCCGCCAGACACAGCGCCATAATCAGACCAAGAAAAGCCACCATCTCATACGCCGGCAGCCCGGATTGCCCCACCAGCTTGATGCAGGTATCGCCCAAAACCCAAAACGTGAACCCAGCCAGCGCAAATCCAATCGCCTGCAGGTCCGAAACCGATCGTTTCATCCCACTCCCGCCGGAAACAGCTTCGCCCGCAACCCCATTTGCGGGTATGCTGATCGTGCTTCCTGCTGTCCCGTTCTTCTAATTCAGGATAAATCCCATGCCGAATCTCGCCTCCGCCGCGCTCGTCGCCTTCGTGCCCATTCTGGATAAAGAGAAAGCGACCGACTTCTACGTCGGCAAACTCGGCCTCACTCTGGTTGCGGACCAATCGCCCTTCGCTCTCGTTCTGGACGCGCACGGCACCACCATCCGCGCCACCATCGTTCCCGAGTTCACTCCCCACGTCTTCACGGTACTCGGCTGGCGCGTTCCCGACATCGCCACCTACGTCACGGACCTTACCGCCGCCGGAGTCAGCTTCAACCGCTACCCGTGGTTGAACCTTGCCGACGACGCTCTGCCCATATGGCACGCGCCCGGCGGCACGCAGATTGCCTGGTTCACCGACCCCTTCGGCAACGTGCTCAGCCTGCAGCAGGACCCTGCGGCATAGATTGCGCAGTGCGCGACAGCGATTGCGCAGCGAGCTACAAGCATTGCGCAGTGCGCCGCACCGATTGCGCAACGCGCGACGGTTACTGCGCCTTGCGCACCGGCTATTCTGAAATCAGCCCGTGTCCGACTTCGCACAAACCGTAAAGCAGCAAGCCGACATCGTCAAAGTCATCGGCGGCTACATCCGCCTGCGCAAATCCGGTGCACAAAACTACTCCGGCCTCTGCCCGTTCCACAAGGAAAAATCCCCGTCCTTCAACGTCCACGCCAGCAAGCAGTTCTTCCATTGCTTCGGCTGCGGCCAGTCCGGCGATGTCTTCAGTTTTGTCGCGAAAATCGAAAATCTCACCTTCCCGGAAGCGGTTCGCACCGTCGCTCAGAAGTGCGGAATTCCGCTGCCCAAGCGAGAATTCAACTCGCCGGAAGAGGCCGCGGAAGCGGGTCAGCGCCGCAAGTTGCTCGATCTGCATGAGATAGCCGCGCAGTGGTTCGAGGAGCAGTTGCGCTCCCCGGAAGGCGCAATTGCCCGCGAATACCTGGCCGGACGCGGCGTTACGCCGGAAGCCATCAAGCTCTTCCGAATCGGCTACGCGCCGGACAATTTCAACGGCCTGCGCGACCGGCTCTCTTCGATGGCCGACGCCGAAACCCTCCGCGCCTCAGGTCTTTTCAGCTCTAAAGATTCGGAAGACAACGCCGGAAACGTGGTTCGCGGGCACATTTACGACCGCTTTCGCAAACGGGTGATGTTCCCCATCTGCAATGAGTCAGGGAAGGTTATCGCCTTTACTGCCCGTACCTTAGACACCGGCGGCGATGCAAAATCCGGCCCCAAATACCTCAATTCGCCGGAGACTCCGCTCTATACCAAGGGGCAAGTGCTCTTCAATCTGGATAAAGCCAAATCCGCCATGCGGCAGATGGAGTTTGCGCTGCTGGTGGAAGGGCAAATGGACTGTATTTCGGTCTACATGCGCGGCATTCAGAACGTGATCGCCACTTCTGGAACCGCATTTACGGAACAGCAGGTCGGCCTGCTGCGCCGCCAGACCAGCAACGTAGTGGTCAACTTCGACCCGGACGCAGCGGGCGCCAATGCGGCGGAAAAGTCGATTGCGCTGCTGACCGAAGAGGGTTTCACGATCAAAGTGGTTACGCTCGATGGCGGTTTGGACCCGGATCGCTTCATCCGCGAGCGCGGAGTGGAGGCGTATGCTGCGGCGATCCGCGGCGCGCGGCGGCAATCGGATTACCTGATCGAGCGGGCGCGGCAGCAGTTTCCCGGCTCCAGTTCAGACGCCAAGATCAAGGCAATGAACTACTTGCTGCCGCATATCCGGCGCATTCCGCAGAAGCTGGAGCGTGACCAGTTTGCCCATGACGCGGCGCAGAAGCTGGATATCGATTCCGCCGTGCTGCGGGAGGAATTGCGCCAAGCCGCGCTCAAACGCCAGGATCATATCGAAACGCGCTCCAGCACCGGATTGCTCCCGTGGGAGCGGTTTTTCATTGAAGCGGCTTGCAATGACTCCAAATCACAGCAGGAGTACGACGCCCTGCATGCCAATTTGAGCGCATTTGACCGGAAGTTGAAGGATGCGGGAGCCAATTGGGAGGATTTGTTGCAGAATTTTCCCGCACGCCTGCTGGAGCGCTTGCTGGCGCGACGGCTGGGCGAAGACATCGAACACACGGCCGAGACCGAGGAGCAGCGGATTCTGCTGCATCGGGTGTTTCTCGAGGCGGGCGAACTGACGCGCACCCATGAGCAGGATATGGAGATTGTGCGCGACCTGGAGATTCGTGCGTTGAGAGGGAAGATCGCTAAGTTGCGCACTGCGGTCGAAGTGGCTACGGACCGGAATTCGCTGGAAACCATTCGGCTTTCGCAGGAGATTCTGCAATTGGAGCGGAAGCTTCGTGAGTTGGAATGCGAATCCTAGACGAAACAATGTGTGTCAAAGTCGGCAAGTCCTTGAATATTTGTATCTTGAGCGCTACAAAGGGACATGGGAGACGCTTCAGATGTACCCAGACTTCAAAGAACCCATGTCTGCCTTGAACGAGAACCAAGTTGAATATCTCATCGTGGGGGCTTACGCCGTCGCGATCCACGCGCAGCCTCGCGCGACCAGGGACTTTGACATTTTGGTTAAAGCAGACGCTCAGAACGCACAATCGCTCCTAGCGGCTTCGGCGCAATTCGGAGCGCCACTTCGAGGCCTGTCCTTCGCCGACTTTGCGGACCGGGGCCGTTCTTTCGTATGGGCCACGGTACCAATAAGCATTGATGTCTTGACCTTAGCGGTGAAGGCTCAAGAGGTTGTTCCGATTCAAGCGCGCGCCCTGCGGGAAGCGTCGACCTTAAATCCCAGCTCCAATCGACCGGTTCCGCTTAAGGTGTCGTATCGACCAGCCACTGGGCCTGGCCGCCCTGCCCATCGGTTTGGGTCGTATTCTTGTCGATCTGAATGCCGTTGAGGGTGAATTCGCTGGAGCTTTGGAACATTTGATAGCCGCGAGCCGGCAGGGTTGGCACATTGCTGCCGGACTTCCAGTAGTGCTGGAAAGGCAGGTCGTAAAGTTGCTGGCCGCTTAGCACACAGTTGGCTCCTACATAGAGACCCGGGACGTAGCCGGTTGCGGCGGCGGCGTTGAACCAAGCTGTGCAGTAGTCGATGACGTCCTGGGCTGGAGGATTGGTGGTCAGACCTTCGAGGTCGCACCAGATGTTAACGCCCGGAGGAAATCCGATGGAAGCGGCGTTTCCGGCGGCATTGGCGCCGTCCGAGGTTCCTAGCGCCTGAGTAGGAATCCATCCATCCTTCCGGGGATGCTGGACGGCCATCAGACCCAGCCCGGCAGCCAGGATATTGTTGGCCTCCGCCGCTGACAGGTCGTTGCTGCCTTGTGTGGTGGCGCGGGAGAGGTAGCGCAGGCAGAAGGAGTAGCCCTGCTCGGCGAACTGTTGCGCGACAGTCAATGAGACGGGAGTGTTGGCGTCGAATCCGAGCGCGCCGTCCGGGGCGGATTCGATTGTTCCGGGTAAGGGCATTTCCTGACTCCTTCATCCCTTTGAATTTCGAGGTCAAATTCTGCTATCGGGGTCCTTAGCTAAAGCCGACTGGAGCGAACGGCCTCGGCCCTCACTACTTGGCTGGTGCCAAGAGACTCGACAGTGCAGAAAGGTCATAGCTTATACCAAATTGACCTCGCCAGTCGCCACCCTTTTGGAGGTCTGTCTGGTTAGACCACTTTGCCGCTACGGGAATACTCATTCCCTTTGCTTTGGGGATGTTGAAGACTACCTTCGCTTGCGCAATCCCAGTCCACCCCGTCGTTCCCAGTAACACCTGGGCATTGCTGGGTAATGGGATGTTTGTGCCGGGAACGAGATTGCCAGACGTGATATTCAGTACCGTTTTGTCGTACTGGTATTGTCCGTATGCCGCAAGGCTCGCCGTGGCACTTGGAGCTGTCTTAGGACCCAGTGGCTTGTCCAGTTCGCCCGAGAATTGGCAGGCACGGAGTTGCTGGTAAGTAGCGCCCTTCGGAAGAGAAGCGTACCAGGACGCGTAAGCATTGAGATTAGTTTGGAATCCGCTCTTCGCGGTATAAGCGTACGCGATGGTCGCGTCATTCGTGCCGGGCTTGTTCGGCTGGACGGAGTAGGAATACTGCGCTGTGAGGAGGTTCCCACGGGCACTATCCAAGATCGTGCTCAGTTCGTCCCCGACTGCGTACTCCGACTGAAGCGCCTTGAAAGCATTGCCCCTAAATGCCGTATCGGTTAGCGCAGCCTGAGTCTCAACGGCTTCAGCCAGGGACTTGAAATTCGCCGCAACTAATTGGAAATCGGCCTTTGTTATGTCAGCCGCCTGCTTGGCGGGGAAAGACGCATCTAGCGCGACCTTTGCGGCGGCCACCGTCGGGGACGCATAGATCTCTGAAGCGTGTGCTTCCAGCAAAGCTATATCCGATCCTAGAGACTTGAGGTCGGGAATCAACGCCGCATCTTTCTTAAGTTCGCTTATCCAGTTTTCCTGAAATGTCGGGTTGCGGGGGTCACCCTTCCTCTTTAAAGAATAGCTGGCGGTGAAGGAGTTGAATGTCAAATTGTTACTTACTGGAATCCAGACGCTCGAAATCGACGGAGGAGTACTTCCGTTCGCAGGAGTCGTCGATGCTGTTTTCGTCGAAGCTGCTTGGGAGACGTTGAAGGTTGCTTTCATCGAAATGTGTCGCAAAATATCGCCGCCGCCCGGGGAGAACATGGCTTCGCTCGCGAGGTATCTTCGTAATCCTTCGGCATTAGCAGTAATTGTCAGCGAGGAACTATTTGATGTCGTTGCGAATGCGCCGCTCTCTGCTGCAACACTGATGAAATCGGTCGTTGTTGGCTTACTCACCAGGTTGGTAGCGCCGCCGGATTGACCATTCGCCCCATTCTGAGCCGTGGCGGCGAGGGTCGATACAGCACTTCCGATCGCTTCTCGTCCTTTGCTGCTGAGGTCTGTTGCGAGTTTCTGGTCAGTGATGCTTCGCGCCATCGCACAAACGAATTTTGTCGAGTCGAGGAGCGGCGCATCGAGCACGGCTTTCGCGTCGCTGACGCTCTTGGGGTTGGTCCTTAGCAGCGCCTGCCCGATGGAAGCGCAATATCTTTCTGCGAAGGGGCCAGCACTCTTGCACATAGCGGCGACGTCTTCGCCTGTCATCTGGGAATTATTATATGGGAGGCTCAGTGGGGCAGGTCCGCACTGCGCACGCAGTGCTTCGAACGGTTGAAGAACTGCGGCGATCGAGAGTGTCATCATCCAAATCATTTTCATGGAAGTACCCTTTCAATAAGGCTCGAACCGTTTTCAGGCAAGACTTTTCCCGATCCGGGGGAGTTGTCGGGGTCAAGGCGAAAATCATGCTGTAATCGTGTAATCTGCAATCAGGACCGCTTGCCCGCCGAGGTTGGGGGTATCGATGACGTTCGATGCATCGGGATTCATAAGATCGAAGTCGAACTCGTCCCCCGGTGGGACAGGTTGAACGAACGAGAGGCGGAGGATGTTAGTCCCGGACAAGACTGTGAAAGTCACAGATTTTCCAGGTGTCCCCGGAAGGTCAGTCCCCACGGGATACTCGGCGTGGGCAATTAGTGTGGTTTCCTCTCCGTCGATACTTAACATTTCGACGTTTCCTGCCGTTCCCGTGTAGGTGCGGGGGCCAGTGGGGATAAGTGCCATGGCAGTCTCCTCCTTGTTGAATCGATGATCCTCAGGAATTCTCCCTGATAGGTGGCGAAATCTGTGGGATCCAGAATTTGCCCCTCTGACTTGCTAAGCGAAACGCGGAAGAATTTGGTGCCATGTTCCAG
>Ga0182012_10007763_pt1 | contig 10690 bp, 9 predicted proteins | sample 612S2SmetaG_FD_120486 | JGI IMG/M metagenome (GOLD analysis project Ga0182012, IMG submission 120486) | Permafrost microbial communities from Stordalen Mire, Sweden - 612S2S metaG | ecosystem: Environmental > Terrestrial > Soil > Wetlands > Permafrost | place: Sweden: Stordalen | collected...
GCGCCAGTGAGGCCGCCGATTGAAGAGCCAGCACCGCGCCGGTGAAGAATCCGGTCAGCACCACGATGGGCAGCGATCCGACCCCGATCAGGTCGGCCTGGGTAATGATGTCACCCCAGTAATGCGGCGCGCGGAAGAGGCTGCTGACGGCTTCCCAGCAGAAAATCGAATACTCCTGCACGGCAAAGAGCATGCGCTTGGCGATGGCATCGATCTTGTCAAGGGCAAAGGGCATGGGCAAGGTGATTCGAGTAAGAGACTTCAGTTCGGTGGGGCTCGATTCATCTCCCCCGGTCAGAATAGCCTATTTGACTCGGGAGGCCGATTGCGAGATGCAAATGCGTTACGCATCACACAATCCGCGGTTTTCTTTCGGTTTCCGACGAGCGCGGTACTCCTCCGGCGCGGATTTGCATCCAACTCCAAGACGATTCGAGGATGGTCCGGAGCGGATGAGTTTGATTTGGCAATCGGTAACCAAGTCGGCGACGGGCGCGGCGCGCGGTGCGCCTGCGCATTCGTCTCCGCTGCTGCATTGGCTGGTGAGCCTGGGAGGTCTTGGCCTTTTTGCGGTCGGAATCGCGGACTCCTCGGTGATTCCACTGCCTTTGCCGGGGAGCACAGACCTGCTTCTCCTGCTGCTCACGGCGCATCGCCGTACGACCGCCCTGATGGCGGTCTGGCTTGCCTTTTGCTCATTCGCCGGCTCGCTGCTGGGCGGCTACCTCACCTGGAGCGCCGGACGCAAAGGCGGAGAAGTGGCCATGGAACGTTATGTGCCTAAGCGGTTCCTGGGTCGCATCAGCACGCTAGTTCAAAAGCACGGTATCTGGTCCATCGCGCTGGCGACCATCCTGCCGCCGCCGGTCCCACTCACGCCCTTCCTGCTCGCAGCCGGAGCTCTGGGCTTGGAGCGAAACCGTTTCCTGATCAGCTACGGAACAGCGCGGGCGGTCCGCTATGGCCTGCTTGCCTGGCTGGGCATCACATACGGCCGCCACTTCGTTCGCCTTTGGGAGAAGGAATTGAACGGGTGGTCGACGACGATTCTATGGGCTTATGCGGGTCTGGTGGCTGCGGGCATCGCATTCGGGCTGTGGAAGATGCGTCGTGGCCGGCAGCAGAAACCGTCGCCCGCATCTGCTGCGGAAGACGCGGCCTGAGAGCCTACGGTTGCAGGCCAAGTCCATATGGCAAAGACAAAAACGCTGCCAGCCACTGCCGGTACTGAGGTCAGTCCCGGTCCAAGAAAAGTGTAGGCTCAGAAGCGGACCGCGTTTATAGTGGTAGCGGGCGTTCCAACCACACGTCGAAACCATAGAACTCATCTCAAGCTTGCCACGCGGCTCGAATCGCCCGGTGTGAAAACCGCAACAAAAGCGGGTTCCCGGCAATTGCGCGAAGCCGGAATCACACACCCGAGATGATTTCTTACGAATCTCTACGATACTTAAGCGGCAATCGAACCGCGAGGGAGCGATGGACGGCGAAGCTGAACCAGTTGAACAAGTTGAGCAACAGGATATAACCCGCCTGCTTCAGTCCTGGGGCAACGGAAACAAGGACGCACTCGACCAGCTCATGCCGGTCGTCTATTCGCAACTGCGCAAGCTCGCTGTGCGCTGTCTCTACTCAGAAAAGAAGGATCATACCCTCCGCGCCACGGCCCTGGTGCACGAAGTCTACATGCGCCTAGTTCACGCCGACCTCGCCTTCAACGACCGCGTTCACTTCTATGCTTTGGCCTCACGCATGCTCCGGCATATTCTTGTCGATCATGCGAAAACGCAAAAAAGAGAGAAACGCGGTGGTGACGCCGAGCGAATACCACTGGATGAAGCCGTCGTTTTCGGTCCGGAAACTTCGCCCGAGATACTTGAGTTAGACGAAGCCCTGACACGCCTCGCGCAGCACGATCAACGCAAGGCCGACCTCATCGAACTCCTCTTTTTTGGCGGTCTCACCTACGATGAAGCCGCCGAAGCTCTCAAGATTTCCCCCGCCACGGTCCATCGCGAACTGAAACTCGCCAAGGCGTGGCTCTACCGGGAGCTCACTTAGTCTTATGCCCAGGACGCTCGACCCAAACCGATGGAAGCAGATCGAAAGCCTCTTTTATGCGGCATCCGAATTGGCTCCAGAGGCGCGCGCTGAATTCCTGAAACTTCAATCGAACGGCGATCAGGATCTGTTGGACGAAGTCATGTCCCTGCTCGGCGCCCTCTCCAGTTCGGAAGGATTTCTCGACAAGCCTGTCTCCCAGGTCGTCAAACAGATCGCCGCGGAGCAGACTCGGGATCGCTTGGAAGAGGGCAGCTGTTTTCACCAGTACGAGGTAGTCCGGAAGATTGGCGCAGGCGGTATGGGCCATGTCTACCTGGCGTGCGACACGCGACTTCGCCGCCAGGTCGCACTCAAAGTGCTGGCGCCTTATCTCACCTACGACGTGCCGGCCCTGCGGCGCTTCGAGCAGGAAGCTCATGCAGCCTCCGCCCTCAATCACCCCAATATCCTCACCATCTTTGAATTCGGCGAATTCGAAGGCCTGCACTACATTGCTTCTGAATTCATCGACGGGCCCACCCTGCGCCAGAAGCTGCAACAAGGCCCGCTCGATATTCCTTCCGCCGTGAACATCGCCATCCAGATTGCCAGCGCTCTCGTCGCAGCACATGACTCCGGCATCATTCATCGCGACATCAAGCCGGAAAACATCCTGGTGCGCGGCGACGGTCTGGTCAAGCTGGTCGATTTCGGCGTAGCCAAGCTGGGCGACGGCAACGCGGATGCGCGTCCCGCCGGTTCGTCCGCGCGAGCTACCCCGAGCGACCCAGGCCAGACGCTGCCGGGAACAGTCGTGGGTACGATTCGCTACATGTCTCCGGAGCAGGCCCGCGAGCTGCCCGTCGATGGCCGCAGCGATCTCTTTACTGTGGGCTCAGTGCTCTACGAGATGCTGGCCGGAACGCCGGCCTTTTCGGGTGACGACTTTGACAAGATCGCCCAACATATCGTCTCTATCGACCCGCCGCCGCTCCATGAATTCGGGGTCGAAATGCCGCAGGAGTTGGAACTGATCGTTGAAAAGGCCCTGCGCAAAGAGAAGGAAGCGCGCTACCAGACTGCACGGGATCTGCTCGTCGACCTGAAACAGTTCCAGAAAAAGCTGGAGTTTGAAGCGAATCTCATTCGAGCCGGCTTTACTCCAAGTGGCAATCTGCGTCCTCGAACTGTGGGCGAAACCCCCTCCGGAGGGAATTCCTTCGGACGCGTGCATTCCGGTCCGCATTTTGCGGCGTCAGGCCAGCAAACTGCAAAACCGGGTCGCAAAAGATGGCTGATTGTCTCCGCTGCGGCGCTTGTTATCGCCGTGACGGCAGGCGTATTTCTCCTGATGCGCAGGCCGCAAGGCGCGGCGATTGGCGATGCGCCACGCAGTATTGCCATCCTGCCATTTCGCAATCTCAATCGCGACCCCGGAACGGATTTTCTTCAGGTATCGCTCTCCGACGCGCTCATCAACAAGCTTGGATACGTCAAAGCTCTCACCGTTCGCCCTTCCTCCGCGGTCGACGGATTCCGCAACAGCACCGACTCCGATCTCAGGCAGATTGCCTCCCAGCTTCGTGTCGATCTGCTTTTGACAGGCAGCTATGAAAAGGACGGGAACGACCTCCAGATCGACACGCAGCTGATCGACGCCGTCCCCGGCACGGTGCTCTGGCAGCGATCGATGAAGATTCCCTACGATCAGTTGCTAACCGTGCAGGACCGCCTGGCGCAGCAAGTCATCGAAGGCCTCGCGCTCAAGCTTTCGGCCGGAGAATCGCAGCGGATTGCCCTCGACCGGCCGGCGAATACGATGGCCTACGAGTACTACCTGCGCGGCGTCGATCTCTACGCGCTCAATGAGTTCGACGAGGCCATCGCCATGCTGAAGAAATCGATTGCTCTGGAACCGGACTACGCCCTGGCCTGGGCGCAACTGGGACGCGCGTACACCACGCACGCTTCGCTCCAGTTCGGTGGCCGCGACCAGTATGTACTGGCCAAAGCCGCGTACGAAAAGGCTCTTTCGCTCGATCCCAGTATGGTCGATGTGCGCATCTATATGGCCAATCTGCTGACCGACACCGGCCGGGTGGAAGAAGCAGTTCCGCTGCTTAAGGAGGCGCTCAACGCCAATCCAAGTTCAGCGGAAGCGCATTGGGAGATGGGTTACGCCTATCGCTTCGGCGGCTTACTCGACCAATCGGCGGCCGAGGCGGAACAGGCGCGCCGCCTGGACCCGGAAGTGAAGATCAACAGCTCCGCCATCAACGCCTACCTCTATCGCGGTGAGTATCGCAAGTTTCTGGACAGCGTGCCAGCAAACAGCTCGGGGTATGCCCTGTTCTATCGCGGTCTGGCCGAGTATTACCTCAAGGACTACACCTCAGCCGAGGACTACTTCGACCGCGCCTACGCCGAGGACAAGAACATTCTGCCTGCGCCCATCGGCAAAGCGCTGAGCGACGGTCTGAAGCACCATCCCGGGGACGGTTTGAAGCTCCTCCACGATACCGAAACGCGCTTCAACGCCCAGGGCGTCAGCGACCCGGAGATGCTGTACAAGCTGGCCCAAGCTTATGCCGTGCTCGGGGATGCCGCGTCAGCGCTGCGTGTTTTGCAGCAGAGCGTCGAAGGTGGATTTTTCTGCTCTCCCTATATGGCCAAGGATCCGCTGATCGATAGCCTGCGCGGCCTTCCGAAATTCTGTGAACTGGCGGGCCATGTGGACGCCCGCCATTCGCAGTTCCTGGTTCGATTCGGCAAAGGGCACACACCCTAGGGGGTGGTTGCAGCAGAACGTCTATTCTGCGCCCAACTCCCGCACCATGGCTACGGACGCCGAAGCTCCAATCCGGCAGGCTCCCGCTTCCAGCATCGTCTTCGCGTCGGCCAGGGTGCGAATCCCGCCCGAAGCCTTCACCCCGCAGCGAGCTCCGGCTACGCCGCGTAAGAGCGCCACGTCGGCTGCCGTTGCGCCTCCGCTGGAAAAGCCGGTAGAGGTCTTCAGAAAATTGGTTCCAGCCTGAATGGCAATTTCTGAAGCCCGCAGCTTCTCTTCGACCGTCAGCAGGCAGGTTTCCAGAATCACTTTGAGCAGCGCGCCATGGTGGTGGGCGACCTGGGCCACACCGCGAATCGTCCTCTCAACCGCGGCATGTTCGCCGCTCTTGAGCTGGCCCACGGATAGCACCATGTCCAACTCCTTTGCGCCCAGCTTCACCAGCGCCTCCGCCTCATGGCGCAGCGTGGAGCCGAGCGTCGCACCCAGCGGAAAGCCGATCACTACTCCCACCGGGACGCCCGTACCCGAGAGCATGCTCACTGCCGCTGGGACCCAGACCGGGTTGATCATGGCGCAGGCAAACCGGTAGCGAACCGCCTCGTCGCACAGGTTCTCGACCTGCGTCCGCGTCGCCTCCGGCTTGAGCAGCGTGTGGTCGATCACCGCTGCCAGTTTGCGCCAGTCGGAAAGCGCGTTGGCCGCGAAGCCCGCGGCGTCAAAAAATCCATTGTCCTCATCGAGGTCGGCGTCCACATCGGTGTCAAACGCAATGGCCGAGCCTGGTGAGATCATGGTGTGAGATTGCGTAGCAGGGAATTGCGCTGTGCTGGGCATTCTCCTGGGTACTCCTTCTGGAATCGATTCCGGTTACTTACGTTCAGTGTTGCCCGCCGGAACTGGAGTATAGCGCTGTTCGTCCGGGGCGAGCTACGGGGTATCGGGCGGCATCAGGCAAATATCCGGTAAATTCCGGTAGCGCTCGGAGTAATCCATCCCGTATCCGATCACAAACAGGTTGGGGATGGCGAATCCGACGTAATCAGCTTCAATCTGTTCGATGCGTCGCGAAGGCTTGTCAAGCAGCGCCGCGATGCGCAATGTCTTGGGATGGTGCTGGAGAAAAATCTTGCGCAAATAGGTAAGAGTCAACCCGGTATCGAGAATATCCTCCACAATCAACACATTCTTGCCTTCGATCGGCTCGTCCAGGTCCTTGATCAGCTTCACTGCGCCGGACGAGGTGCGGCTGCCCTTGGCGTAGCTCTTTACCGCGACAAAGTCGAAGGTCGCATCGACGTCAATGCACCGCGCCAGGTCCGAAAGGAACGGGGCCGCGCCCTTGAGCACCCCCACCATCACCAGCTTTTCTCCAGCCAGATCGGCGGTGATCTGCTCACCCATCTGACGCACGCGCTCCGCGATCTGCTCGCGGGTTAACAGGATTTCCAGGCCATTGGCCGTAGTCGTTGCCATGCGCTTTAGTATCGCTTGTGAGACGGCGGCAAGGGAAGACTGGCACGAGGTAATAGGGAGCGGGGAACTGGGGACGGGAAAGCCCGTGAATTCGCATCCGGCTGTTCTCTGATACCTGTCCGCTCCTCCCTGTATTCTTGATAGGTATGCTGCCTTATCTACACATCGGATTTCATTACGTCCTGAACTTCAACGGACGCCTTATTCCCATCGGCCCGTGGGAGATTCCCACCTTTGGCCTCATGCTCTGGGTCGCCACCGTCTGCGGCGCGATCCTCATGCACTTCAGCTTTCGCCGCGACCGCATCTTCGACCAAGAGGGCCAGCCAGCCGACGCGCTGGGTATCGTCGCGCTCACCGTGGTCGCCGGCATCATTGGCGCCAAGCTGTGGCATGTGCTCGATTCGCCCTCCGAATTTCAGATGGATGGCTGGTCGGTGCTCTGGTCGACTGGCGGATTTGCCTGGTTTGGCGGCCTGATTGCCGGCATTGCCGCGCTGATTGTGCAGGGCAAATTCCTCGGCCTCAGCGGTTTGCGCACGCTGGATTTGGCGTCTCCGGCCGCGGCGGCAGGGTACGCCATCGGCCGCATCGGCTGCCTCACTTCCGGCGACGGAGACTATGGCATTCCCAGCAAACTCCCCTGGGCTATGGGTTTTCCTGACGGCATCGATCCGACCCCGCCGGGAGTGCGCGTGCACCCAACGCCGATCTACGAGTGCATCGTCGGCCTGATCATTGCCTGGTGGCTGTGGAAGCGTGGCGGCAAAAAACTCGCGGTGGGCGAAGTGGTCGGCGAGTACCTGCTGCTCACCGGGGTGGCCCGTTTCCTGGTGGAATTTATCCGCCGCAATCCGAAGATTCTGCTTGGGTTGTCGAACGCGCAACTGGCCAGCCTTGGGTCAGTCGCCGCCGGTTTGGCGCTGATGTGGTACGCCTCCCGGCGCGGCAAGCCAGCGCCGGAAGAACGCGCTGAAATTGCCAAAGCCGCTTAACGAGGTTTATTTCTTTGAAAGCATCAGTTGGCCCAGATGGTAGGCCGCGTGATTGTTGCGGCTGAAGAGAATCGCCAGCCGGTTGCGATGCGGCTCTCGCGCGAAGTCTTCTTCTGAGACCGTGGAGTGCCGCTCCAGCCATTCGGCCGGCGTAAGCTGCTCGAAGAGACTGGCAAGACGCAGGTTCAGATCTTTCCAGTTCTGGCGCAGTTCTGAGATTGGCGGCAATTCGGCCGACGCATTATCCGGCTGTACGACGAACGGCTCACGCAGCGACTCATAGTGCGCGTCGCCCAGCCGAAGCTGCGGAATCATCGAGTCGTTCACCGCGATCAGGTGACCGAGCAGATAAACCGGCCGATTCTTCCCCGGTGCGATTTCAGTCATCATCTGCTCGTCGGTGAGCGAATCGAAAAACTTGCCGGCGCGGCCAATCCATTGGTCCCAGGACTTCAACGCCGTCGCGACAAAGATCGCTTCCGTGCTTTCGGGTGTTGTCATTCGGGAATGTCCTCTGATTGCGGTTGGTTGAGGGTACGCTCAATGCCCAGCCGGCGCTTTACCGCCAACCTTGAAGCTGCGAATGAAGAATACCGCAGGGACCATCGCAATCGTAAGCCAACCAATCACCCGGAAGCAGTCCATGAAGCCCAGTAGCCGTGTTTGCTGTTCCAGCAGGTTGTAGTAGTGCAGGGTCGCCGCCCGCATCGAATCGGCCTGCGAGTAGCCATGCTCGGTCAGGTATTGCGCTGTGGCGCGAATCGACTGCTGCAAGCCGCCGGAGCTGGCTGCAAGCGTGTCGCCGGTGCGCGCCTGGTGCAGATCCGTGCGCCGTTCACTCACGGCGGTGACCATGGCAATGCCAAAGCTTCCGCCCCAGTTGCGCGCCAGGTTGGTCAGGCTGGAAGCGCGGTTGTTCTGCTCCGGCTTCAACTGCGAGTAAGCGATCACCGAGATGGGCACAAAGAAGAAGGCATAGCCAAACCCTTGCAGGCAGCGGGCCAACGCGTAGTGGTCGTAATCGGTCTGCAGGTTGAAGCTGCTGTACATCATCATGGATCCGAAGACCATGCACAAGCTGAAGAGCAGCAGCATCTTGGGATGCACAATGCCGCGCTGAATCAGTTGCGCGCCCACCGGCGCCAGCAGCGTAATCACAAACGCTCCCGGCCCCAGCACCAGGCCGGCGTCAATGGCGCGGTAACCGTAAAGCGACTGCAATACCTGCGGAATCATCGTCGTGGTGGCAAACAGGCCCACGCCGAAGACAAAGTAGAACGCCGAGGCGATGGCGAAGTTGCGGTTGGCCAGGAGGCGCAGGTCGATGATCGGGTCAGAATGGTGCAGCTCCCACCAGATGGCTCCAGCCCAGGCCGCGATAGCGATCACAAACATCCACGAAATGATCGGGCTACCGAACCAATCGTCGATTTGGCCGCGGTCGAGTACCAGCTCCAGCGTCGCCGAACCCACGCCCACCAGGAGAATGCCCACCGTATCGATGCGCAGCCCGCCGGCTTTGCGGCCCGCCTTAAGCAGCGCTTTGCGCTCTTCCACAAACGCCGGCGGGTCATGCACAAACTTGCTGGTCAGGTAGAGCGAGAGCGCGCCGATGGGGATGTTGATGAGAAACACCCAGCGCCAGTTGTAGTTGTCGGTAATCCATCCGCCCAGCACCGGGCCGATGGCCGGCGCGGTCACAATGGCCACCGTATAGAGCGCGAAAGCTGTGGCGCGCTTGGCCGGCGCAAAGGTGTCGACCAGGATCGCCTGCTCCACGGGCGCCAATCCGCCGCCGCCGATGCCCTGCAGAATGCGCGCCATCAGCAAGATGTTCAGGCTGGGCGCGATGCCGCAGCAAAACGACGTAATCGTAAACAGTGCTACGCACGCCATGTAGTAGTTTTTCCGCCCAAAGAGCCGGCTGAAGAAGGCGCTCATCGGCAAAACGACGGCATTGGCGACCAGATAAGTCGTCAAGATCCAGGTAACTTCGTCGAAACTGCGGCCAAGTCCGCCCGCGATATAGGGCAGCGAAACGTTGGCAATCGAGGTGTCCAGCAGCTCCATGAATGTGGCCAACGTCACCGTCAGCGCCACGACCCACGGATTGATTTGCGGCCGAACTACCTGCGGCGCTGCAATGCGTGCCGGTTCTGCGACCGGTTCAGTTATGGAGACGGAGTCAGAAGGATCGAGAACGCTGGATTCAGCCATCATGGCACCCTTCAGATATGAGACCATGTGGTCTCATAAAAGGATGCAAAAATCTGACTTGGCTCTTAAGCCGGGGTGGTTTGGAGGAGGGAATCCAGGTACAGGTTGAGGTGTTCCACGGATTGCCGCAAGGCACCATCGTTCCGCTCGATCCGGCTGATAAGCATCGCTCCTTCGAGTGAGCTAATGATGTGGTTGACTACGGCGCTCCGGTCGATTTCAGCGCGGATCGCGCCAGCGTCAATCCCATCCTCCAGGATTCCGGCGAGCATGGACTGCCAGCCACGCAGTGCTTTTCGCACCTTGTCGCGCAGGATGGGATTGCCGTTATCCGAGTCGACTGCCGTGTTCAGCAGCGGGCATCCGCCAGGTAAACCACTGCGAGTCAAAAAGTTGGCAATATGCTGTTTCAGCTTTGCTACAGGATCGGCGATTCCGTCCAGGTGGACTCGCCGCTTGGTGGAGGCGACAGACCAGGCGTAGTCGAAGGCTTCAGCAGCCAGGTCTTCCTTGCTCACGAAATGCCGGTAGATGCCACCCTTTTCCAGCCCTGTAGCCATCATGATGGCCTGGATGGAACAGCCCTCGTACCCGCGCTGATTGAAGATCGCTGCCGCCTCGGCAATGATGCGTTGCCGGGTTTTGTCGCCTTTGGAGATTTCTGTGGTCATGATGGGGCTTTCACGGCCTGGTTTCAAGAAATGAAACCGACCGGTCTCCAAATATACCACTTTGCGAACTTCGCGGCTAGCCGAGCAGCTTGTATTTCGTTTCCGCCAGCCGGTAAAGCCGCCGCCAGACCAGCCGGTTCATGCTTACCACCATCAGCGAGATCAGAATCGTCGCCAGCAGCAGAATCGGGAAACTGCCGGAGTCCGTCGCGGCGTCAATCTGCGCGCCCAGGCCGATCGTCGAAAGTGTCCGGTCGTTCAGCTTTGAGTATTCCGCAAAAACGCTGGCGTTCCAGGCTCCGCCCGATGCCGTGACCATGCCGGTAATCAGATACGGAAAGATCCCAGGCAGAATCAGCGTCGTCCAACGTTGCCATCGCGTGAATTTGTAGAGCGAAGCCGCCTCGCGCAAATCGGAAGGAATGGACATCGCACCGGCGATCACGTTGAAGAGGATGTACCACTGCGTTCCCAGCAGCATCAGCACCACCGCGCCCACA
>Ga0182012_10007764_pt1 | contig 10690 bp, 9 predicted proteins | sample 612S2SmetaG_FD_120486 | JGI IMG/M metagenome (GOLD analysis project Ga0182012, IMG submission 120486) | Permafrost microbial communities from Stordalen Mire, Sweden - 612S2S metaG | ecosystem: Environmental > Terrestrial > Soil > Wetlands > Permafrost | place: Sweden: Stordalen | collected...
CACGTCATTGCCGAGAATGGCCTTTCCGTCATAGGCCGAGTTGACGATGTCGGGTCGGCTGACGATGAGGCGCATGGCCTCGCGCACCCGGTTGTCGTTGAACGGAGGCTTGTCCAGGCGCATGGTGAACGGGTTCCAGTTGGCGCTGCTGTACGGAAACACCGTGATCCCGCTCTGGCTTTTGAGCGCAGGCAGCGACGACGGCGGAATAGCCCCGATGATGTCCACCTCGTTCGAGAGAAGTGCGTTTATCTGCGACGTGAAGTCCGGGTACTCAGTAAGCACGACGCCGTCGAGGTAGGGCAGGCCCGGCTTGTAGTAGTAGGGATTTCGCTTGAAGACGGTCGTGGCATTCGGAGTGAAGCTCTCCAGCATGAACGGGCCCGAACCGATGGGTGCCTTCACGTCATAGCCGACCGGGACGATCTGGTTCTGGTAGGTGGCGAAGTGCTGTGCCAATGATGCGTAGGGGATGCTCGTCGAGAAGCGCACGGTGTATTTGTCCAAGGCGGTCAAGCTCGACCCGACGATGTTCCCGAGACCACCGTAGAGTCCGGCCTCGGCGTTCGCCGGGTTGAGAATCCGCTGAATGGTGAAGATCACATCAGCTGATGTCATCTCCTGGCCGTTGGAGAACATCACGCCCTTTTTCAGCGGGATCGTCCACACGGTGGCCGTCTTGTCCGACATGAGCCCGTCCGCCACTCCGTAGGCGAGGTTCAGATCAGCGTCCCAGTAGAACAGCGGGCTGTAGATGTTCCACACCCGCATCATGTCCGGGATGCTGAACGGATTGTCCGCATCGAGTGTGTCGGTTTCCGTTCCGCCGGTCATGCCGACGCGAAGAGTCCCGCCCTTTTTCGGACTTGCCTTGGCCAGTGCCGCACCGGCATCGGACATGGCTGCGAATGGTCCGAGCGCCGTGGCCATACCGACGCTGGCGGCGGCCCCCGCGGCGCCGAGGAGGAGGGAACGCCGACTGAACGGACGCCCGATCAATCCTTCATCAGATCCGATCGGCTCACTCTGTCGATCCACCGGGGCTTCCTCCGTCGTATTAGGGGATGAGTCGCGTCCGAGGATCAGCCAAATTTACTGTAGGCCTTTACTCTGACGTTTTCGTAACTCTATTGAAATGACCCGGTCCGCCGCAACAAAGGATGTTCTTTCCTGCGTTAAATGTTTGTTTCAGATGTATGTCTACTTGGGGTCCGAACGTGGCGTGCCGGTGGCCCACTCACGAACGCGTCATGCGTGTCCGGGTTTCTCATTGAGGCATCGCTTCGTCCGGTTGCGCGAAGAACTCACCGAGGACGGAGGCGACGGCATCTGGTCGATCGATGTTGGGCTCATGCCCCCCGTCGATCGTGATCGATGACCCTCGACCGGTCATCGCGGCCATTTTGGCGGCCCAGCCTGACTCGAGGAGAGGGTCGGCCGCGCCCTCGACAAAGCAGAGCGGCACCTGATTGCCGCCCAGCCCAGACATCCACTCGTCATTCGGAGCCGGCGCCGACAGCGCGGGGTTATGGAGCCGCGCTGAAGACATCGCCTCCCAATGGCCGGGGATGAGGGTGTTCTCGTAGCGGGTCCGGATGTGAGCGTCCAAGCCCGAGAGGTCGCCGACCAGTGTCGCCGTGACATCGCGCGCTGCCTCGAGGCTCGGCGTGTAGCCGGTGAGGGCGGCCATGGCCTCGTTGTTGCGGAAGAGCCGGCCTCCCGTGCCCGAAATGGCAACGGCCCGGCGGACCGGGATCTGCCACCGGCTCTCGATGGTGGCGCGCACCGCCAGTTCGGCACCGAAGGAAACCCCGGCCAAGAACACGGGCGAACCCGGGCAAAGGGCCCGGCACACCTCGGCGATGTGCTCCAGACGCGGATCGTAGGGGGAGCGGTCGAAGAACACGACTTTGGCCGAGTGGCCCCACCCGAGCAGGTCGGGCACGATCACCCGGTACTCGTCGGCCAACGCGGACGCCACCGACCCCCAGCACAGCGGGCCATCGGTGCCGTAGGCCCCGTCATGGAGGAGCACCAACGGTGGAAGCTCCGCCGCGCCATGGACGCTCACCCGTGTTGTGAAGCCTCCGATCACCAGATCCATCGCCACTTCCGTCGCCTCTTCCGTGATGTCACCCCATCCCGTAAGGATCGGCGTCTCCGACCGTTATTCATCAGACTATAGAAACCCGCAGCAAGGATGGGATATTTGCGCCGAGATACGAGACTACCCATACTGGTCTGATGAAAGGGCCGGGTGGCAAGGGAGAGAATGGCCTGTCGTCCACGGGGACCGCCACCAGAACGCAGCCCCTCTCGTTACGGGTGACCGGGAGGATGGCTGACGGAACCGAATTCAGGGACCAGGTACCCGTGCTCGGGTTCCGGGACTACTGGTACCCCGCCTGCGGGGTCCGCGAGCTCAGTCGACGGCGCCCGCACCGGGTGCGACTCCTCGGTGATGCGATCTGCCTCGTGAAGAGCACCGACAAGGTGGTCGCATTGGCAGACCGCTGCCCGCACCGCGGCGCACCGCTCTCCGCCGGCCGGTGCCACGTCGAGGGAACGGTGTCGTGCCCGTACCACGGCTGGACCTTCGATGGAGCTGGCAGGTGCGTCGCCGCACTGGGCGAAGGCCCGAACTCGACGGCTGCGCTCACCTCCACGGTGCGCACGTACCCGACGGTCGTCCTGAAGGGGATCGTGTTCGTCTGGCCGGGCGACGGCCCGCCCACGAAACCCGAGCTCGACCTTCCCCCGGAGCTGAGCGACGACAGCGTGATCTTCCACGACGCCGTGGTGTGGAAGGCCAACTGGAGGCCGGCGCTCGAAAACCTCAACGACCACCACGTGTTCTACGTGCACCGCAACTCCATCCAAGCCCTCATGCAGCCGCTCCGGAAGATGTCCTACCAGGGATCCCGAGCCGTGATCACCGGCGGTGGAGTACATCTTTCGAGCTATAGCGACGGGACCGCCGCCGACCGTCCCGCCCAGGAGCTCTATCCCCACCTCGGCGCGCTGTGGCCACGGACGAACTACCGGCGGACCTGGGCCCCTCTGTTCGCCACGCGGCCGCTGGCGTGGCTGTGGCGCCTGGGCGACGGGAGGTCCTACTCGAGCGAGATGGTCGGCTACCACGGCAACGACGAGTGGGACATCGGCCCGCACATGCCGGGAATGCAACGGATCAACGGTGGAAGCGGCCTCTTCACCCGCTGGTGCGTGCCCGTAGACGAGCACACCACGAACGAGTTCTATCTCTGGGCGACCCGCGTGCACGGGAAGAAGCACATGGCGGCCGAGCGGGTGAAGTACGAGATCGCCCACAAATGGCTGCGGAACCGGAACCTCGGCCTCCAAGATGGCCGGATCCTGGCCCGGATCCCCTACGACGCGCCCGAACGGCTGACGCCGTGGGACGTCGAGACTATCGGCTGGCGCCGCCTGGCCATCTTGTCGGCGCAGCACGGTGGTCGCCACGACCTGATTCCGCCCGACGTCATCGAACGCGTCAACCGCACGGCGCACCTGGCCAAGGAAGACTCGGCAGACTCGACATCACCGTGACGACGGTCCTGCGCGGTGCTGAGGTGATCGACGGTACGGGCGGCAGAGCGTTCTTTGCCGATGTCGTGATAGACGGGGCGCGCATCGTCGGCGTCACCGGTCCCGGCGAAGGGCACGGAGACGCGGTGGTCGACCTGGCCGGACTCGTGCTCAGCCCGGGGTTCATCGACATCCACACCCACTACGACGCGCAGATACTGTGGGACCCCGACCTCACCCCCTCGAGTTGGCACGGCATCACCACCACGATCATGGGAAACTGCGGGTTCGGCATCGCTCCCGCTCTTCCCGAACATCGCACGTTGTTGATGGAAACGCTGGAGAACGTCGAAGGGATGTCGGTCGAAGCGCTGGCTGCCGGCATCCCTTGGACGTTCGAAAGCTTCCCCGAGTACCTGACCGCACTGCAGAACGCCCGGCCTCGTTGCAACTTCGCAGCGCTCGTCGGCCACAGCGCCCTGCGGATCTTCGTCATGGGGGAGGACGCCTACAGCAGGGCGGCGACGACGACCGAAGTAGCGGCCATGCGGGACCTGTTGGTAGAGGCGCTGGGCCGCGGCGCCCTGGGGTTCTCGACCTCGCGCTCACACGCCCATGCCGGGGCCCACGGTCGGCCCGTGCCGAGCAGGTTCGCCGATCGCTCGGAGATCTTCGAGATAGCAGACGCTCTCCGCATAGTCGGTACAGGCGTCATTCAGGTGGCCTACGGGAGCGAGATAACGCTCGACGACATCGCCGGGCTGGCCGAAGCGACCGGGCGACCGGTGACATGGACGGCCCTGCCGGCGGGCCGGGCCGATATGCCTCCCGACACCATGCTCGCGGTGCAGGACACCACGACGGGCGAGCTCTGGGCGCAGATCTCCTGCCGCCCCATCGCCATGCAGGTGAACCTCGCCAACCCGTTCGCCTTCGCCCGTATGCCGGCCTTCGCGCGGGTACTCGGCCAGCGAGTGGGAGACCGGGCTGCCCTGTACGCAGATCCGGTGTGGCGAGCACAGGCGCGCTCTGAAGTGGACGACTACTGGGTGGCGCGTTGGGAGAAGACGTTCGTCCACGAGACCGTGCAGCACAAAGAGCTCGTGGGTGGGCCGTCGCTGGCCGAGCTGGCTCGGCAGCGTGGAGTGACCCCCCTCGACCTCCTCTGTGACCTCTCCCTCGCCGAGGATCTCTCCACTCGTTTCCTCGTAATTCTCGACAATGACGACGACGAGGCGCTGGCCACGTTGCTCCAAGACGACCGCACCCTCTTGGGCCTCTCCGATGCCGGGGCCCATGCCGATCAGCTGTGTGACGCCTGCTTCTCGACGCACCTGCTCGAGCACTGGGTGAGAGAGCTCGGCGTCCTCACGCTGGAGAAGGCGGTCTGGCGGCTCACCGGCCATCCTGCCGCCGTGTTCCGCCTGGCCGATCGGGGTCGGATCGCTCCTGGATACATCGCCGACCTCGTCGCTTTCGACAAGAACACGGTGGGCATCGAGGATTTCGAGCGCGTCTGGGACCTCCCCGCCAATGCCGAGCGCCTCATTGTGCGCAGCCGGGGTGTGGAAGCGATGTGGGTCAACGGGCAGTTGAGCCGCGCCAACGGGCAGGACATCCCCGGCATCCGCGCCGGTCAGTTGCTGTCGTGCACCTGAGCCCTCGGGCTACTTCCCGATCGCCTGCACCTGAGCCCTCGGGCTACTTCCCGATCGCCTGCACCTCGGGGAGGACGTACTTACCGAGCATGGCGATGGTGGCCATGTTCTCCTCATGCCCCATGCCGTCGACCCGGTAGATCAGCTCGTCGACACCCATGGCGTGCAGCTTGTGCGCCCGCTCAATGAAGAAATCCGGCGTTCCCATCGATATGTACGGCGAGCAGTCGATCAGGTAGTCGAGATCGGTCTGGTGCTCTTTGATCTGTTCGAACTGGCCGAGGTACGCATAGTCCTCCGATCTGCTCGAGAGGTCGCGGTAGATCTTCATGACCGTCTCCACCCAGGTGAAGGCGACCGGGCCGCCGTGGACCTTCGCCTCCTCCTTGGTGGCTTTGCAGCAGGCGGCCGTGGTGAACATGGCCAACCGGTTGAGCAGGTGGCCGGAGCGGGGCGGGGTCTTGCCGATGGCCGACTTGTAGGTGTCGATGGAGCTCTGCGCCTTCTCCCAACCCAAAATTGTGTTCCCCGTCATCACGCCGATCCCCAGTCGCGCCGCGTAGCCGTGTGACTCGGTCCCGGTTGCCGAGAGATAGACCGGCAGGTGCGGCTTCTGCAGGGGACGGGGGGAGAGCGAGCGCGGTGGGACGTTGAAGATCTTGCCCCGGTACTCGAACTCATCGTTGGTGAAGGCCAGCAGAATGATGTCGAGGGCCTCGTCGCGAATCTCGCGGGTCGCATCGGGCGGGATGCCGAAGCCGTCGAGGGTCCACGGATTGTTGGACCGGGCCGCGCCCAGTTCGACCCGGCCACCCGAGAGGATGTCCAGCGTCGAGAGTTGCTCGGCCAGGCGGATGGGGTGATTGAACGGCAGCAGGTTGGTCGACATGGCCCGGAACCGGATGTGCGACGTCCGGGCGGCAATGAAGCTGTGGATGGTCTCGGGGCTGGCCATGGTGGCGATGTACTTCCCGAAGTGCTGTTCGCCCGCACCGTAGGTGTCGAAGCCGACCTCGTCGGCCAGCACCGCCTCGTCGACCATTTCGGCGAACCGCTCCACCTGGGTGATGCCGGCCGGGCACTGCCCTTCTTGCATCAGCGCGACCTTCACGACGGCCTCCTCTTCTCCTCGCCGTCCCCGCCCTGCTCGCCCAACATGCCCTGCTCGCCGTCCCCGCCCTGCTCGCCCACCCTGCCCTGCTCGCCGTCGCCGCCAACCTCGCCGCGCCCGCCACCCCGGCCCTCCTCGATTACGGCCGTGGCGGCCATCTCGATGAGGAACTCGGGCTTCGCCAGGGCGACGACCTGCACGCCGGTCATCGCCGGTGGCACAGGGCCGTCGAAGTAGCCGGCCCGCACCGCTTGCACCTCGGCCATGCGGCTCATGTCGGTGACGTACATCGTCAATTCGACGATGTCCTTCATGCTCCCACCGGCAACGTCGAGCAGGAGCGCCAACTTGTCCAGGCATGTCCGGGCCTGAAGTGTCATGTCGCCGACGCCGACCACCTCGCCGCTTCGATCGGTCGACACCTGTCCCGAAAGGTAGATGGTCCGGCCGGAAGCTGCCTCGACGGCCCGCGAGAAGCCTTTCGCCGGGCCCAATGAATCGTGGCTCCACGCCCTGCGAGCCCCGCCGGTCACGGCCAGAGCGACCCTCGGAGGGTGCCCGCGTGCCACCCAAAGGTCCGCATCTCGAAAACCTATAACTCCGACATTAGAGGACGCAAAAATCATCGAGCGGCTGAACGAGCTCCCAAGGTGTGTTGGCGAAGCTGGTCACTGTCGATCAGCGCCTTTCATCAGGTATATCGTCGCACAGACTCGGCCCGCGGGATCCTCCGGTATCGGTCGAACGGCGGGACGGTCCTGAATCCTCGGTTGACTTGCAACCCCAGTTACACTACTTTTCGATGAAACATCCGATGTATTGCGATAAAGTCATGAGGGAGTCCATGAGGCAACGTCCATGAACCCGCAGCAGCCCTCCAGCACCCTAGAGGAGCATGCATCGCACGTCCACGCAGCGTCACTCGTCATCAACGGCCTGGCGCAGGGTGGGTCGAGCGTCTACGCAACAGTGGCCGCCGCGGCCGAGGGCGGTGTCACGGCGATGAATCTCACGGTGGCGGCGAACGACACCTTCCGCAGCGCTGCCCAAAAGCTGTGCAACGTACGCCGGGCCCTGGACTCGTTGCCCGAGTCGCTCACGGCCCGCATCATCACCGAGGCCAGCGAGATCGACGAGTGCAAAGCCGCCGGGTCGGTCGGCATCATCGTCGGATTCCAGAACGCCGACCCTATCGAGGACTGCCTGGCCTACCTCGAGATGTTCCGCCTGGCGGGACTGCGGATACTGCAACTGACATACCAACGCACAAATTTGTTGGGGAGCGGATGCGGGGAGAAGGTGGACGAGGGACTGACGGCGTTCGGGCGTGAGGTCGTGGCCGAGTGCAACCGTCTGGGCATTCTGGTGGACGTTTCCCACGTCGGACCCCGGACGACCCTTGACGCCATCGACTGCTCACAGGTCCCGGTGGCCATCACCCACGCCAACCTGGCCAGCTTCAACCCCATTCCGCGCAACAAGACGGACGACATCATCCGGGCCATCGGCAAGTGCGACGGGATGATCGGGATCACGGCGATTTCGCGGCTGATCCGTCCCGACGGGAGCGTCAGGGGGGCCACCGTGGTGGATTACGCGGATCAGATCGAGGCTGTCGCCGATCTGATCGGATACGAGCGGGTCGGCATGGGTCTCGACATTTACGAAGGCATGACACCGGAGGTCTTCGAAGGCCGCAAGAGATCCTTCTTCGTGCAGTTCCCGGAACTGGCGATGGGCGGCGACTTCGAGCTGGACACTTACTTCGTTTCCGGGCTGGCATCGGCGGCGGACGTGCGGTCGGTGACGGCGGAGCTTCTGCTGCGGGGCTGGAAACGCATGGAGATCGAAGCCGTCATGGGCGGGAACTGGCGGCGCATGCTGGAGCGCTCCTGGCAGCCACGTGACCGTGCCGTCACAGTGACCGTGCAGCCCGTGTGACCACGCAACTATCTGAACCGTGCAGCGGACGTGACCACGCCGCCACAGTGACCAAGGGCGCGCCGGCTGAGGGACGGACGGCACCACTGCGCGATCATCACTGAACAGGAGAGGAGCGGAGCATGCTGGTTGGCTATCACAAGGACTCGCCGTGGCAGGAGTGGCGGCCCGGGGTCAGGTCCAGAGCATGGTCCTCGCCGTCCACCGGCGCTGCCGTCGCCCATATGGGGGAACAGATCGTGGCGCCCGGAGCCGGGGCCCCCGACCACTGGCACCACTACGAGGAGCACTTCTGTATTTACGCGGGGACGGCCGAGGTGCGGGTGGCCGGAGAGGTCCAGGTGGTCGAGGCGCCGGCGACGGTCATCTTTCCCCCCGAAACCGTCCACGGCTTCACCAACGTCGGCGATATCGACCTCCACATCATCGGCGCCGTGCCCTATCCGATCCACGAGACCTTCTTCGTCGACGACCCAGCGGGCACGGTCACCCGCAGCTGGGAGCCGGGGATCCACGGCCACCGAAAAGTGAGCGTCGAGGCCGAGTCCTGATGTAGGGCCGCCCCACGCCCGGCCGCCCCACGCCCCCTCGACGCCCGGTGGCGCACCGCTTACCCGGCCGCCCCAATCCCCTCGGTCAACGCGGAGATGATCATCGCCAATGTTTCCGCCCCCTCGTCGATGCTGCCCGGGAACATGTGGAAGACATGGAACTGCCCGTCGAACCTTTTGTAACGGGTCGGCACGCCGGCTTCCATCAGACGCTCGGCGTAGCGATCGCCCTGGGCGCACAGATCGTCGCACTCGGCCGTAATCACGAGCGCCGGCGGCAGGCCGGAGAGGTCGCTCTGGTGGAGCGGGGCGGCGTAGGGATTGGTGCGGTCCTCGGGGTTGGGGAGGTACATCGGCCACCAGTAGTCCCCGGCGGTACGGACGTAGCCCAGGTCGTCCGGCGGCCCCACCGGCCAGGTCGGGTCCACGGCCGGGCAGAGCAGGACCTGGACGAAGGGGAGCGGCAGCCCGCGGTCCCGGGCCATGGTGGCGGTAACCGTCGCGATGTTGGCCCCCGCGCTGTCGCCGGCCACGCTCACATGCCCGCCGTCGATGCCCAGCTCGTCGGCATGCTCGCGCACCCAGGCGTAGACGGCGATGCCGTCCTCGACGGCGGCCGGGAATGGATGCTCGGGCGCCCGCCGGTAGTCGACGCTGATGACCACCTGCCCGGCACCTGCGCACCAGCGCCGGGCGGGGGGCTCATAGGTATCGAGATTGCCGAAGACGAAACCGCCGCCATGGAAGCAGATGGTGGCGGCCAGGGTGCCCTCGGCCTCGGGCCGGTAGATGCGGACGGGGATCGGGCCGCCGGGCCCGGGCACCGTCGCCGGCTCGACGCTCCTTACCTCCGGCCCGGCCTCCCGCCAGGTGGCCATGAAGGCGTAGCGCTTGGCATCGAGCGAATCGCCGATATCCGTCGGGACGCTGGCTGCCCGCTTGTCGTGCACTTCCTGGGCCTGCGCGGTCAATGGCAACGTTCCGTCCTCGCTCGTCGTGGGGGCATTTTTGAAAACTGCTAGATGTCTAGCGATCTCCAGAAGAACTTCGGCATCGATTGGCAACAACCAGGTTCCAACTGGGTCCAGACAACAGGGTCAGACAACAGGGTCAACCCGGCTCGATGCGGATGAAAACAGACGATCGCAGGCGTCACCTGCCACGCAGTTGAAGAGGGGAATTTACCGCTCGGCTTTCATCGGGGCAAGCAAAACCGCTTAACATCGGATGTATGGGTGAGCCCCCGGCCGAGTCCACCTCTCATCCGTACTCCCTGGCTATGGAGGCCAACGGCATGGTGTACGTCTCGGGGGCGGCCGGTATCGACTATGAGCAGCACGCCCCCGTGCCCGGTCGCCGGCCCTGTGTGGATGCCGCGCTGTCCGAAGTCGAAAAACGCCTGCACGCGGTGGACTGCTCCCTCGCCAACGTGGCCAAAATGACCTACTTCCTCACCGACATCACCCTGCGCAACGAGGCGAACGAGCAGTTCGAAGAGGTCTTCAGCGAGCCGCGTCCCGCCCGCACCGTCCTGGGCGTGCAGTCCCTGCCGTACGGGGCTCAGGTGGTGATCGAGTGTGTGGCGCACCGGGACTGGCAGCGGGCAGAGCGGACAGTCTGACGGTCCACCGCCTCGTATCGTGGGCTGACGATGTCCGCTGAGACGTGGTCCCTCCCGCCCTCGCCCGCAGCCGCCCCCGCCACGCCCCCAGCCGAGCCCGTGGACCTGCCCACCCTCACCACGATCCAGAACCGCGTCCTGTGGCTCGCCACATCCATCATCCACCACGCCAACAACGTCCGGCCCCACTCCGACTCCGGCCTCAAGGTCGGCGGCCACCAGGCGTCCTCTGCCTCGGCGACCAGCATCATGACGGCGC
>Ga0182012_10007765_pt1 | contig 10690 bp, 6 predicted proteins | sample 612S2SmetaG_FD_120486 | JGI IMG/M metagenome (GOLD analysis project Ga0182012, IMG submission 120486) | Permafrost microbial communities from Stordalen Mire, Sweden - 612S2S metaG | ecosystem: Environmental > Terrestrial > Soil > Wetlands > Permafrost | place: Sweden: Stordalen | collected...
ACCGGTCGTGCCATGATCGGTTCGACCGCGTCGATGACGTCGGAAGCCGCGGTCGTGAGGGTCGCGCCCTGCTTGATCAGGTCATTGGTGCCGGCGGCGCGCGGATCGAGCGGCGAGCCCGGTACCGCAAACACTTCACGCCCCTGTTCGGCGGCCATCCTGGCGGTGATCAGCGAGCCCGAGCGCAAGGCCGCCTCGATCACGACGACACCAAGGGCTGCACCGGAGATCAACCGGTTACGCCGCGGAAAATCGCGGGCGCGGGGCACGTGGCCGAGCGGCATTTCCGAAATCGCCGCGCCGCCGGAAGTGAGGATCATCGCCAGCAGTTCCTCATGCTCAGGCGGATAGATGCGGTCATGGCCGCCGGCCAGGACCGCTACCGTGCCGCCCTCGATACTGGCACGATGCGCCGCGGAATCGATGCCGCGCGCCAGCCCCGAGACAATGACAAAACCGGCCTCGCTGAGTTCGCGCGCCAGCGTGCCGGCGAATTTCAGCCCGGCGCCGGAGGCGTTGCGCGAACCGACGATGGCGATCACGGGGCGCATCAAGGCTTCCGGCGCGCCGCGGATCCCGAGCAGCGGAGGGGCATCGTCGATTTCAGAGAGCCGTGGCGGATAGCCGGCTTCACCTGATGCGACGAGGCGGAGGCCAATGCGCTGGCTGGCGGCCAATTCAGCCTGCGCATCCTGTTCGCTGCAAATCCGTCCCGGCCGATCGGCGCCACCGCGCCGCGCCAGTTCGGGCAGCCGCTGCAGCGCGGCGCGCGCGCTGCCGAAATGATGGATCAGGGAGCGAAAGGTGCGTGGACCGACATTGTCCGAACGGATCAGGCGCAGCCAGTCGACCCGCTGCGCGTCAGTGAGTTGAGTTGTGCCTGAGGTTTTGACGTCCACGCCGTCCCCCCCGAGGCAGCATGGATCAATCGTGGGGCGCGGGGAAGGGGGGTGCCCCGGCCATTCCGGGGCACTCATATTACCTTGCCCCGATCCGCCCCTCGGTCCCCGCCTGCAATCGCCAGATGTTTTCGCGGTGCATGTAGAACAACAGGATCGTCAGTACGGTGAATAGCGCGGCCAGTGCGAGTTGGCCGAACCACCACAGGAAGATCGGCGTGACCAGACTTGCCACCAGCGCCGACAGCGATGAGTAGCGCGAGATCACGGCGATGGCGAGCCACACCACGCAAAACAGGATTGCCGCGTGCCAAAACAGCCCGATCAGGATGCCAATATAGACCGCGACGCCCTTGCCGCCCCTGAACTTGAGCCAGATTGGAAACAAATGGCCGAGAAAGGCGCCGAGCGCTGCCAGCATCGCGGCGTTGGGGCCGCCGTAATAGCTTGAAATCAGCACCGCGACCGTGCCCTTGAGTACGTCGCAGATCAGCGTCGCCGCGGCGAGGCCCTTGCGTCCGGTGCGCAGGACATTGGTGGCGCCGATATTGCCGGAGCCGATCGAGCGCAGGTCGGCCGTGCCCGCAAGCCTGGTCAGGATCAGCCCGAATGGGACCGAGCCGAGGAGATAGCCGAGCACGAGCGCCAGCGGCAGCGCTAAGTCAGGCGACATCGGCGCTGCTCCCGTCGCGGAATATCGTCGGCGCATCAGACATGCTCGTAGACCGTGCGTCCGCCGACGATGGTGCGCACCACACGGCCCGAGAACCTTGCTTCATCGAAAGGCGTATTCTTGCATAGGGATTTGAGATCGGCAGGATCGAGCACCCAGGGGGTCTCGGAATCGATCACGATGATGTCGGCAGGCGCGCCGGGTCGCAGCGATCCGCCCGGCAGTCCGAGCAGCTCGGCCGGCCGGGTCGACATCGCCCGGATCAGGCTTTTCCAATCCATTTCGCCGCTGTGAATCAGGCGCAACGCCGCCGGCAACATGGTCTGCAGGCCGACCGCCCCAAAGGCTGCTTCGGCGAACGGCAGCCGCTTGACCTCGACGTCCTGCGGATTGTGGTCGGACATCACGACATCGATCAAGCCGGAGGCGAGAGCCGCGACCAGCGCCTGGCGGTCGTCCTCGGTGCGCAGCGGCGGCGACAGCTTTAGAAAAGTCCGGTACGGGCCGATGTCGTTTTCGTTCAGCGTCAGATGATTGATCGAGACCGAGGCGCTGACCTTGAGCCCGCTATCGCGCGCACGCCTGAGAATTTCCAGCGATTCGATTCCGCTGAGCGACGCCGCGTGATAACGGCCGCCGGTCAGCGCTACCAGGCGCAAGTCGCGCTCGAGCATCACGGCCTCGGCCGCGTTGGGGATGCCAACCAGGCCGAGGCGGGCGGCAAATTCGCCTTCGTTCATGACGCCTTCGCCCACCAGATCGGGATCCTCGGTGTGATGCACGATCAGCGCGTCGAAATCCCGCGCATAGGTCAGCGCCCGTCGCATCACCTGCGCATTGGTGACGCTCTTGTCGCCATCGGTGAAGGCCACCGCGCCGGCGGCCTTCAAGAGCCCGATTTCGGTCATCTCCTGGCCGAGCATGCCCTTTGTCAGGGCCGCCATCGGCTGGATGTTGACGATCGCGGTGTCGCGGGCGCGGCGCAGCACAAAATCAACCGTGGCGGAATTGTCGATCACCGGCGATGTATCGGGCTGGCAGATGATGGTGGTGATGCCCCCGGTCGCTGCCGCCTGGCTGGCGGAAGCGAAGGTCTCGCGATGGCTGGCGCCGGGCTCGCCGACGAAGGCGCGCATGTCGATCAGCCCGGGCGCAACGATCCTGCCGGCGCAGTTGATGATGTCGGTGCCTTCCGGCACTCCGGCGGCACCGATGCCGCGCCTTGCGTCGCGGATCATGCCGTCGACGATCAGGACGTCGCCGGGCCCATCGATGTCGCGCGAGGGATCGATCAGGCGGGCATTGGCAAGCAGGATCGGGCGGCGATCGGTCAGCATGACGTCACGCGTTCGGCAGGTTGCGGGCGAGTGCCTCGAGCACCGCCATTCGCACCGCCACTCCCATTTCGACCTGCTCGCGAATCAGCGACTGCGCGCCATCGGCGACGATCGAGTCGATCTCGACGCCACGGTTCATGGGACCGGGGTGCATCACCAGCGCATCCGGCTTGGCGTAGGCGAGCTTCTTCTGGTCCAGTCCGAAGTAGTGAAAATATTCCTGGGTTGACGGCACGAACGAGCCGTTCATGCGTTCGCGCTGCAACCGCAGCATCATCACAATATCCGCGCCTTCGAGGCCTTCGCGCATGTCGCGGGCGACCTCGACGCCCATCCGTTCGATGCCGCGTGGCAACAGCGTCGATGGCGCCACCACGCGAACGCGCGCGCCCATAGCGTTGAGCAAGAGGATGTTGGAGCGCGCCACCCTCGAATGCATCACGTCGCCGCAGATCGCGATCACGAGCCCCTCCAGCCGGCCCTTGTTGCGGCGGATAGTGAGCGCGTCAAGCAGCGCCTGGGTCGGATGCTCATGGGCGCCGTCGCCAGCATTGATGACGGAACCGTCAACCTTGCGCGCCAACAGCTCGACGGCGCCGGAGGCATGGTGCCTGACTACCAGAATGTCCGGGTGCATGGCGTTCAGCGTCACCGCGGTATCAATCAGGGTTTCGCCCTTGCGCATGGAGGACGATGAAACCGACATGTTCATGACGTCGGCGCCGAGCCGCTTTCCCGCGATCTCGAACGAGGACTGGGTGCGGGTTGAGGCCTCGAAGAACAGATTGACCTGGGTGCGTCCGCGCAACGAGGTGCGCTTCTTGTCGATCTGGCGATTGAGCTCGACATATTCCTCGGAAAGGTCGAGCAGGCCGGTAATATCGGCGGCGGAAAGACCCTCGATGCCCAGCAGGTGCCGGTGACCGAGGACGAAGGTCGATTTCGAATGAGGGGTCATTAAAGCGAGAGCTATAGGCAGGGATTAAGTGCGGGGCAAGGGCCAATAGGACGCTTGCGAGTTTTCCCCCGCGGATGTTCGTAGGCCAAGGATGCGGCCCTAACGGAAGGGAGGCTGTTCCCCGGGAAATTGGGCCTTGCATTCTGTCATCCAAGCCGACCCACGGGTCGCGCTCATGCGCACCCTAGGACAGGCGATGACATTCCTGAGTGCTTCGGTGATACTGCAGTTGATGCCGGATGGCTGATAAGCGAGGGCCGTGAAAAAGCCATGACCCCTTCTTCATTTTCAACCCACGACGTGCTGAACCAGTCGCCGCCGTTTTGGGATCTTGATCTGTTTGCGGCTGATTTACCGCTTGTGGAGGCGGTCGTAGCCAATGGCGGCGCGGCGGCGCTTGCGGAACTTTCCGAATTCGGCAAACACTGGGGTTCGGCTGCGATGGCGGAGCGGGGCCGGCTCGCCAATGAAAACACCCCTAAACTCAGAACCTTTGACGCCCGCGGCGTCAGGCGCGACGAGGTCGAGTTTCATCCGGCCTATCATGAATTGATGGCACGCAGCGCTCATGCCGGCCTGCACAATTCGACATGGAACGCAGAGGGCAAGCCGGCCGGAGGGGCTGCCGAAGTGGTCCGCGCCGCGAAATTCTATATGGCGGCTGGGGTCGAGACCGGCCACTTATGCCCGGTCACCATGACTCGCGCCGCGGTGGCGGCTCTGGCAGCACAGCCGGATCTCCTGGTTGAGACAATGCCTGTGATCTCGACCCGCGCCTATGACCCGAGCTTCGCGCCGTGGCCGACCAAACGCGGCATGATGCTCGGCATGGGCATGACCGAAAAGCAGGGCGGCACCGACGTGCGTTCCAACATGACGCGCGCGGAGCGCGACGGCTCTGCCTATCGCATCACCGGCCATAAATGGTTCATGTCGGCACCGATGTGTGATGCCTTCCTGGTGCTGGCGCAGGCGGAGGAGGGATTAACCTGCTTCTTCATGCCCCGTTTTCGGCCGGATGGATCGGTCAACGCCATCCACTTTCAGCGCCTGAAGGACAAGCTCGGCAACCGTTCCAATGCGTCTTCCGAGGTGGAATTCGCTGAAAGCCATGGCCGGCGCATCGGCGACGAAGGCAAGGGCATCAAAACCATCATTCAGATGGTGCAGCTGACGCGGCAGGACTGCGCCATTGCTTCCGCCGGCCTGATGCGTTCGGGATTGGCGCATGCGCTGCATCACGCCAGACATCGCAGCGTGTTCCAGAAGCACCTCGCCGATCAGCCGCTGATGCGCGCGGTTCTGTCGGACATGGCGCTGCATGTCGAGGCCTCGATCGCACTGGTGATGCGGCTCTGCCGCGCCTTCGACAAGGCATCATCCGGCGACGCCGCCGAAGCGGCCTATGTGCGGCTCCTGACGCCAGCCATCAAGTACTGGGTCTGCAAGAGCGCGCCAGGATTTCTCTTCGAAGCCATGGAATGCCTCGGCGGCAACGGTTATGTCGAAGAAGGCATCTTGGCGCGGCATTACCGGGAGTCGCCCGTCAATGCGATCTGGGAAGGTTCCGGCAATGTGATGTGCCTCGACGTGCTCAGGGCCTTGTCGCGTGATGGAGAAGCGGCCGCCGCGGTGCTGCGAAAGCTTGCCGAACAGGCCAAGGGGCTGCCCGGCGCCGCCGAGGCGGTGGCCTATGTCGGCAACGCATTCCGCAGGCCGGATGCGGAGCGCGCAGCGCGGTTCGCGGTCGAGCGGCTGGCGCTGCTGGCAGCCGCGGTCGCGCTCAACGAGGTGTCGCCGCGTCACGCCGAGCTGTTTGCGGTGACCCGGCTCTCGGCAAATCACGCGACGATGTACGGCGCGGTCGACCTTGCGCCCGACGATGTCCGGGGCCTATTGGACCGCGCGCTGCCGTGATCGCCTGCATCTTTTTCCGCCATTGAAAGCCGGTTGATGGATTCCCTTGTTCCCGAAAATCCCGGCGCTGCGGAAATCCCGGGGCGGCGCCCCCCAAGAATCTGGAAGTTCTGGGGCACCGCGTTGTGGGGCCTGTTCATCTTCGCTGCGATGTTCGCGGGGCAGATCGCCGTGATCGCCTGGTTGGTACTGCGGCGGCCGGGGCCGATCGATGTGGCCGCCGCGATCCATATCGTCGGCGGCGGCCTGACGATTTCACTATCCGTGATCACAGGGCTGCCAGCCGTGCTCGCCGCGCTCTGGATCGCCATCCGCATTTCGGGCACGCCGTTTGCCGACTATCTCGCACTGAGCCGGATCTCGTGGATTGATCTTGCGATCGGCGTCGGCGGATTGTTTGTCCTTGTCATGGGGTGGGATTTCTTGTCGCGTGCGATCGGGCACGAGGTGACCCCCGGATTCATGGGAGACGTACTGCAATCGGCGCAGGCCGACGGTTCGGTGTGGCTTCTGGTGATTGCGTTCTGCGTCGCCGCGCCGATGTCGGAGGAATGGTTCGCGCGCGGCTTTCTCTATCGCGGCTGGTCGGAATCCTTCCTTGGCGTGCCCGGCGCGATACTGCTGTCGTCGCTGGTATGGACCTCACTGCACCTGCAGTATGACTGGTTCTTTTTCGGCGAAGTGTTTTGCATCGGATTGTGGCTCGGCTATCTCCGCTACCGCGGCAACTCGACCTGGCTGACGATCGTCCTGCATGGCCTTAATAACCTTGCCGCGCTGGTCCAGACCATGTTGCTCGCCGGGCAGCCGTAGGCGCGGTCAACGCAGGTTCGCCAACCGGTCCAGCGCACCCTGCAGGATGAAGATCGCGGCGTGTTCGTCAATCACAGCCGCGCGCCGGGCGCGGCTCATATCCATGCCGATCAGCTCGCGTTCGACCGCCGCGGTGGACAGCCGCTCGTCCCACAGCGCGATCGCAAGATCGGTCAGTTTCGAGAAGTTGCGCGCAAACGCACGGGTCGATTGCGCCCGCGGTCCCTCGCTGGCGTCCATGTTGATGGGCAGGCCGATGACGAAGCCCGCGGCGTGCCGCTCGGCGGCCATCACGAGCAGACGCGCCGCGTCGGCCTTGAAAGCCCCGCGATGGATGGTCGTGACTCCGGTCGCGAGCCGGCGTTCGGGATCGGACGCCGCAACCCCGATGGTCTTGGTGCCGAGATCAAGCCCGATCAGCGCGCCACGGTCCGGCCAGTGCGCGGCAGCATCGATCAGCGGAAGAACAAGGGCTGGCATGCCATCCGCATAGCATGCGGGGTCGGACGCGGGAAAGGTTCGATCCGGAAAAGCAGTTGCTAAACGCGGCGTCCGGATCATGCCGAAGATAGTTCATGGAGGCCGCCTTCCGATGACTGCAAGCCTCAATCGGGAACATGTATGTGATCCGGCGCGAGCCCTGCCTGATGGCGCTCGTACATGGCGATGTAAGCTGCCTCAAGATGCCGGGTGAAAAGCCTGGTATCGAATAAAGGCGCAGTCAGGCGGTTTTGGTCAAGCTTGGATTTGATGGCCCGCAGCTTTTCGGGATTCGTGGCAAGATCGATCGCCTGCCGCTCGTATTCCTCCGCTGTTTCGGTAATGAGTTCGGGCATGTGGATTGCGTTCAATAGACTGGCCGCTACCCTGCCTGCAAACGTCTGCCCCAATTGCGTCAGCACAGGCAAACCGGCCCACAAGGCATCGCTCGCCGTGGTATGAGCATTATACGGTAGCGTATCGAGGAACAAATCTGCCAGGCGATGGCGAGCCAGATGATCAGGGAGCGGTTTTCTCTCCGCGAACACAAGGCGCGCAGGATCAATGCCCCGCACCGCGGCCTCACGCCTGAGATTGACAACCGCCGTAGCATTATCTTCAAGAAGCCAGAGCACGCTGCCTTCCACGGACTGCAAAATTCGGATCCATTGATCGAAGGTCTTGGGCGTAAGCTTGTAATTATTGTTGAAGCAGCAGAAGATAAAACCATTACTCGGAAGGTCGCATTCCGTCCTGGTGAATATCCGGTCGGAGATTCTCCGCCGTGCATCATTTGCCTGATAGCTGTTAGGAAGATAGACGATTTTTTCGGAATAGCTGGTCTGATGCGATCTGGGGATCACAACGGAATCGGCAATCAGGTAATCAATGTAGCTTGCGCCCATCGTGCCGGGATAGCCGAGATAATTGACCTGTATTGGCGCGGCTTGACCAGCGAAGATATTGGTGCGGGCGTTCTGGGTAAAGCCCTTCAGATCAATCAGCAGGTCAACCTCGGCAGCTCTGATTTTTGTGACCACTTCGGCATCGCTCAGCATTTCAGCATCGATGAATTGTTCGAACGAGTCCTCCAAGCGTCGGCGGATCGACGAGAAGTCATTGGGGCCGATCGATATTGCCGTAGTCTCGAACTTTGATTTATCGTGCTTTTCAAACACGCCGGCCATGAGGTGGGACGTCGCATGTTCATGAAAATCAGCCGAAACATAGCCGATACGAATTCTATTGTGTTTGTGACGCGCCGTTCTCTCGGGAGGTTGTTGCGCGGCTGGGTATAGCTTGTCAACCCATAGCCTTGCACAATTGTATTGATCTTCCACTGTCGATTTGATGCCGAGAAAGGCGAGTGGCAAGGCGTTCTGCTTATTACTTCTGACTGATTCAATCAGGCGATCGCAGTCCGAGTCAAAATTGTTCCAATCGCCCACCTGCAGTTTCGCAGCCAAACGACAGCCTTCAGTTCCCACCAGATCAGGCTTAAGCGCCAGCGCCTTGTCATAGGCAGCGAAGGCTTCGACGTGGCGCTTGAGATCGCTGAACACATTGCCACGACCATGCCATGCTTCAGCCATATCCGGCTTGAACGACAGCGCTTTGTCATAGGCGGCGAGGGCTTCTTCGTGGCGGTTGAGTTCCTTGACGACATGGCCGCGACCAAGCCATGCTTCAGCCAAATCCGGCTTGAGCGACAGCGCTTTGTCGAAGGCGGTGAGGGCTTCGTGGTGTCGCCGCACCGCATTGAGCGCGTTGCCGAGACCATACCATGCCTCCGCCAAATCTGGCTTGAGCGACAGTGCTTTGTCATAGACAGCCAGGGCTTCGAGATGGCGCTTGAGATCGTTGAGCGCATGGCCGCGGCCAAGCCAAGCTTCCGCCAAATCAGGCGCCAGCGCCAGCGCCCTGTCAAAGTCAGCGAATGCGGCGTCATGGCGCGCGAGGGCGTTGAATACGTTGCCGCGACCAAGCCATGCTGCCGCGAAATTAGGCTCGATTGCCAGCGCTCCGTCAAAGGCGACAAAGGCCTCGTCATGGCGATCGAGAGCGTTGAGCACGTTGCCGCGACCAACCCGTGCTTCCACCAAATGTGGATTTAGCGCCAGCGCTTTGTCAAAGGCGGCGAGGGCTTCGTGGCGGCGTTTCAGAGCGCTGAACACATTGCCCCGACCGAGCCACGCTTCCGCGAAATCGGGCGTCAATGAAAGCGCCTTGTCATAGGCGGCGAGCGCCTCGTTCTCACGCTCGAGAACACCGAATAAATTGCCACGGCCGAGCCAGGCTTCCGCGAAATCAGGCTTCAGCGATAACGCCTTGTCATAGGCGGCCAGCGCGTCGTCATGGCGCTTGAGATCGTTCAACACGTTGCCGCGGCCAAGCCAGGCCTCCGCCAAATCAGGCCTCAGCGTCAGCGCCTTGTCATAGGCGGCGAGCGCCTCGTCATGGCGCTTGAAATCCCTGAGCACATTGCCGCGGCCAAGCCAGGCTTCCGCCAGGCCCGGCTTCAGCGATAGCGCCCTATCAAAAGCGGCGAAAGCCTCGTCATGACGCTTAAGATCCCGGAACACGCTGCCGCGGCCAAGCCATGCTTCCGCCAGATCGGGCTTCAGGGACAGTGCCGTGTCATAGCCGGCGAGGGCCTCTTCGAAGCGCTTCAGAAACGTTAAAGCCTTTCCCCGGTTGGCGTAGGCTTCAGCGTAGCGCTCATTCAGCGCGATCGCCGTGTTGAAATCCGAAAGCGCCAGATCGTATCGCTCCAGATCATTGAAAACTGTTCCACGATTATTCCATGTCTCTGCGACGTTCGGGTTGATAGCTATGGCCTTGCTGAATTGCTCAAGGGCCTGCTGCGGCTTGTTGAGATGCTTCGAAATCAGGCCATAATTATAGAACGAAACGTCCGATGCACGATTTAGCCGGGTCGCCCGCTCGATAAAATCCTCGGCTTCCGAAAAGCGCCCCTGGCTCATCAAGACGACGGTGATGAGGTTGAGGGCCGGGATATGCTTGCTGTCGGCCTTTAGTACTTTTCTGAAGAGCGCTTCCGCGGCAACGAGGTTTTTGGCATTCAAGGCGGCAAGCGCCTCATTGAAAGGTCTGTGCGTATCAGTCATGTTGAACCATGGTACCCGCGTGCAGAGCGCTCATGCGGCAATCTATTCCACGGGGCTTGGCGCCATGTCCCGCCACGATCTGAGGGCCCCACCACAACACGAGATCCCGCAATCATACCGCCCGTCATGCAAGCCTGTCCAGATCGGCGCGTTTTTAGACCAGCCTTTCGAGTCCCGATCCGATCGGCGTCCCTCAACCTGAGCCCCCAGCTCCGAAACCAGTGCTGCACACGGACCATGAACAGCGTCTTCATGGAAAGGAGCATCGCGCAAGCGATGTGTCTCGAAGGATGGCCGCAGCGATGATGGTTCGAGATGCGCGGCGTTGCCGCGCTCCTCACCATGAGGCAGCGCAGCCGACGGACCGCGCCGCAGAATAAGATCTCGCCACGAACTCCGAACCCTCATCCTGAGTTCCCCATCGGCGCGGCCGACCCACTGCGCATGAAAGTCTGTTCTTCATTTCGACGCCGAGTTGTCCTCAT
>Ga0182012_10007767_pt1 | contig 10689 bp, 11 predicted proteins | sample 612S2SmetaG_FD_120486 | JGI IMG/M metagenome (GOLD analysis project Ga0182012, IMG submission 120486) | Permafrost microbial communities from Stordalen Mire, Sweden - 612S2S metaG | ecosystem: Environmental > Terrestrial > Soil > Wetlands > Permafrost | place: Sweden: Stordalen | collected...
CTCTCCGCCGGCTTCGCCCTCTTCTGGAGCCTTCTGGTCGCCGTCCGCGGCGTCACCACCGTGGACTGGCTGGTCTTTGTCGCGCTCGGCGTGCTCTGGTTTTACGCCTTTACCAACTTCGCACTGTTTTACCTGCGCATTTCCCGCGCCCACTTCTCGGTCCTTTCAACTTTTCTTTCGCCCCTGGGACTGCCCCTGTTTTCCGGCCTGCTGACCCGCTCCGCCAAGGCCCACCAGCAGGGTAGCGTGCACTGGCGCGGACGCGACTATTCCACGGACAATGCCGTTGGCGATGAAGCCGTCGGCGACGCTTCTGCCGGCGCAACCAACGCTGCAAGCAAAGCAGTTGCAGCCAAAGACGAGGTTGGAGCATCGAATCCTAAGCAGGGCAAATAACCGCCCCCGCCGGAGCCATTCTCAAACCATGATCCTGCTCACCCGTAAGGCTGAATTCTCCGCCGCGCATTACTACCACCGTCCCGAGTGGAGCGCCGAGGAGAACCAGCGCGTCTTCGGCAAGTGCGCCAACCTCAACGGCCACGGGCACAACTACACCCTGGAGGTCACCGTCGCCGGAGAGGTGGATGCCATCACCGGCTTCGTCATTGACCTCAAGCTTCTGAAAGACATCCTGCAGCAGGCCGTACTCGACGACTTCGACCACCGACACCTCAACAAAGAGGTTCCGGAGTTCGCCACCGTCATTCCCACCACGGAGAATATCGCCATCGCCATCTGGCGCCGCTTGGAAGGCAAGCTCGCTCCCGCGCGGTTGCATCGCGTCCGCCTTTACGAGCAGCCTGACCTTTTTGTGGATTGTTTTGGCGATAAAGCAGGGGAGGCCCAGTGAAGGTTCACCTCACCCGCCGCTATCTTTTTTCGGCCTCGCACCGCCTGCATAGCGATATGCTCAGCCCGGCGGCCAACCGTGAAACCTACGGCAAGTGCAACAATCCGCACGGCCACGGGCATAATTACTTTCTGGAAGTCACGGTCAGCGGCACGCCCCACGCTCAGACGGGAATGCTCTGCGACCTCGGCGCGCTCGATACCATCGTCCGCAGCCAGGTGCTTGAGCGCTACGATCATGTAAATTTGAATGAGATGCAAGATTTTGCCGCCACCGTGCCCACAACGGAAAATCTCACCCTCGCCATCCAGCAACTCCTGAGCCGCGCCGCGTTGCCGGCTCATCTGGAAGGTATCCGCATTGAGGAGACCGGCAACAACTCCTTTGAGGCGCCGAGTGACGTAATGGGCGGTAACGCCCCGCGCTCCGTACAATAGAATCCCCGGGCGCTGAACAAACTGATTGGGAAGCAGGATTTGGAGACAAGAACTTTATGAAGGCAGTCGCCATCAACAACAAGCGCATCACCAGCGAGCCCCACTCCGGGCCCGACCGCCCCGCCATCGAGGAACTCGTCCGCCAGATGCTCGCCTCGCTCGGCGAGGACCCTACTCGCGAGGGTCTGCTGGACACGCCGAAGCGCGTCGCCAAGAGCATGGACTACCTGACCAGCGGCTATCAGCTTCAGCCCGCCGACGTCGTCAACGACGCGCTTTTCACCGTGGACTACGACGAAATGGTCATCGTCAAGGACATTGAGATGTTCAGCATGTGCGAGCATCACATGCTGCCGTTCTTCGGCAAGGTGCACGTCGCCTACATTCCCAACGGCAAGGTCATCGGCCTCAGCAAACTGCCGCGCCTGGTCGAGGTCTTCGCCCGCCGTCTGCAGGTGCAGGAGCGTATGACCACCCAGATCGCCGAGGCCATTCAGGAGATCATCCAGCCGCAAGGCGTTGGAGTGGTCGTGGAGGCGCGTCACCTCTGCATGATGATGCGCGGCGTCGAGAAGCAGCACAGCTCGGCCGTCACCTCGGCCATGCTCGGCACCTTCCGCCAGCCCAGCACGCGGAATGAGTTTCTGTCGCTCGTCCGCAAACGGCAGAGCAGCAGCTTCTAAGATATTCTCTTGGACCATGCGCCCCATCCTTCGGGATGGGGTTCGCCTTTTCCGTGCTACTCTTTTCGCATGGCAGCCCGCGTAAAACTCGCCGTCGTCACCGGAGCCACACGCGGCATTGGTCTTGCCATCGCCGAAGAGCTCTCCCTGCGCGGCTTCCGTCTCATCCTTGTCGGCCGCGACCAGCGCCTGCTCGATAAGCTCGCCGCGCGCCTGCCACTGGCCACGGCCTTCGCCTGCGACATTCGCGATCCCGAATCCGTCGCCCTCCTCGCCACGACCCTGCGCAAACTGCGCCGCGTGGATGTGCTCATCAACAACGCCGGCATCGCCGGACCATCGCAACCCATCGCCACCCTGGACTTCGCCACCTGGCGCGATGTCATCGAGACCAATCTCCACGGCACCTTCCTGGTCACCACGGCCATTTTGCCGCTGATGAAGAAGGGCTCGGTCATCGTCAACAATCTCAGCGTGGCCGCCCGCACCAGTTTTCCCGGCATGGCTGCCTACAACGCCAGCAAGCGCGGACTGCTGGGCTTCACCGAGACGCTCCGCGAGGAACTCCGCGAGCGCAAGATCCGCGTCGTCGCCCTATTGCCGGGAGCCACGGACACCGCCATCTGGAAGCAGTTCTGGCCCAACGCGCCGCGTCGCGCCATGGTCGCACCCGCTACCGTCGGACGCCTGGTGGCAGAGGCTGTCACCCTGCCGCTCAACGCCAACGTCGAGGAGTTGGTCATCACCCCCTCGGCCGGCACACTCTGATCGCGGTCTGCTCTTGTCGTTGTTCTTTACCTCCGAAACCTTTGAAACTTCCATAACCTCCCCAACATCCATTCATTACGATTCTCAGCGGCTCGTAACTCTCCCAGCCCGGGCGTACACTGTCTTCACGGAGAACTCGAAATGACCCAAAGCTACCCTCGCATCGCCATCGTCACCGGCGCCACCAGCGGCATCGGAGAAGCGACCACCCGCAAGTTCATCGCCTCCGGATACGCCGTCATCGGCAGCGGACGCACGGCCGCAAAGCTCTCGGCCCTGGAGAACGAACTCGGCGCGGCCTTCGTCGGCATCGCCGGAGACGCCGCCGATGATGCCGTCCTCGACCGCCTCTTCGCCACCGCCGAGTCGCGCTTTGGCCGCCCCGCCGATCTCGTCATCGTCAATGCCGGCCGCGGTATGGGAGGCTCCGTAAAGGACGCCGACCGCACCGATTTTGCCGAGGTGATCAGAGTCAACGTCATTGGCGCACTGGCCCTCATGCAGAAGGCCGCGCGCATCCTCACTGCCGAACAGAAGACGCGCTTCCCGAAGCATCCGGCAGATATCGTCGTTATCGGCTCTGTCTCAGGACGCAGCGTCTCACCATTCAGCGCCGTTTACGGCTCCACCAAGTTTGCCGTGCATTCCATGGCCGAGGGACTCCGCCGGGAGATCGGGCCGCTTGGTGTGCGCGTGTCGCTCGTCGCTCCCGGCATCGTCATCAGCGGCTTTCAGGACGTCGCCGGCTACAGCGATGAGCTGGTCAAGAAGTTTCACGATAACTTCGGCCCCCTGCTCGCCGGGTCAGACATCGCCGACGCCATTCACGGCATCGTCAGCCTGCCCGCGCACATCCACCTCAGCAACGTCGTCATCCGCCCCACGCGGCAGGACTACCCATAGCTCTGCGCCCAGCTCATTCGAGCATTAAGAACCAAGCCCCGCCATCTCCGCGGGGCTTCTTCTTTGGCTCCTCTGCTACCAGCGTCGAACTTACCGAAAGGGAAGTGGAGCTACATTGACCATACTTACAGAGCGTGGATTGCTACCATCAGTTGCTCGAGGAGTAGGAATATTCCCCGCAATTGGCTTACACAAAGCTCTACCGGAGGTTCAAAAGTATGATCAAGAAAATCGCATTTGCCGCATTCGGACTGGTGCTTGCACTGGCCCTGGCTTCGCCGCCTAAGGCAGAAGCCCAGGTCGCCGTAGGAGTCCAGCTCGGAGGCCCGGCCGTTGTCTTTACCAGCGGCTACCACGATGGTTATTACTATGAGGATGGCTATCGTTACCAGCGCGACGCCCGCGGCTATCGCCACTATGATCGCGGTTACGGCGGCCATCATGACTGGAACAACGATCGCGCCCATCGTGACGGCAACCATCATGACAATCATCATCCGGATGGCGACCACCGCGACTACAAGCGCTAACCAGTTCACAGCAAAGTTTACGGTGCCCCATTCAAGCCTGATATTGGCTTGAGTGGGGTAATTGCATTTGACCTTGCACTCAACCTCTGAAACCTTCGAAACCTCTGAAACCTCTGAAACCTTGTTCTTTCCCTACCGGTACATGTATCTGCGCACCCTGGCAGGGAAGAGGCTCATCAGTCCAAAGCCTGCGGCAAATCCTCCCACGTGAGCCCAAAAGGCCACGCCGCCCATTCCCTTTTCGTTCTGCACCAGCGCCGTGCCTACTCCACTCAAAAACTGGATGACGAACCAGTAGCCCAGCACCGCCCATGCCGGCAACCACAGAAAAAAGATGAACAGGAAGGGAACCAGCATCAGCACCCGCGCCCGCGGATACAGCACAAAGTATCCGCCCATGATGCCGGCAATCGCTCCGCTGGCACCCACCATCGGCACCGTCGTCGTCGGGTCGCTCAGCACCTGAGCAGCCGCCGCGGCCACGCCACACACCAGGTAGAAGGCCAGATAGCGCCCGTGCCCCAGGGCGTCTTCCATGCTGCGCCCAAACACCCAGAGGAACCACATATTCGGCAGCAGGTGATACCAGAAGCTGGCGTGCATGAACATGCTGGACAGCACTGGCAGAAGTGCCATGGGCAGCGTCATGCCATGCGCAGCGCCACCAGCAACACCATGAGCAACCCCGTGCGCTCCGTGCACCACCGCTGGATGCAGAAAGCCTTCGACGCCCGCCACCAGCCGCGCCGGATTCAAGGCAAAGATCCGCACAAACTGCGCCTGCGCCCGCGGGTCCAGAGTGCCTTCCAGCAGATACGCCACCACGTTGGTCACAATCAGAAGGGTGTTGACCAGCGGCGCCGAATATCGTGGAGTGTCGTCTTTCAGTGGGAGCATGGTGGGTGGCTGTCAGTTCGTCCTTGGTCTATTCATCATACGGCATCGCGGCCGCCCTTGGGACGGCTTCAAAACACGCTCTGCCGGACTCCTGTTGAAACCCACTTCGCCGGCATTCCACTCGCACCGCGCCCCGGCATTTGACCCCGGCCGACATTTCCTTGACCATGGAAGGGAATGCTCAACGCCGTTCTCATCATAGACAAGCCCGCCGGATTCACCTCGCACGATGTCGTCAACCGCCTCCGCCGCATCACCGGAGAGCGCAGCATCGGTCACCTCGGCACCCTCGATCCCATGGCCACTGGCGTCCTGCCCATGGTCCTGGGCCGCTACACCCGCCTGGCGCAGTTTTTCACCGACGCCCGCAAGACCTACGAAGGCGAGATCCGCCTGGGCTTTGCCACCACCACCTACGACGCCGAAGGCGACCCCATCGGCCTCTCCGGCCAGCCGCAGACAGCCAGCGACAACGAATCCACCCCGGGGCAGGATGCTCCAGAGCAGGCAGCGGGTGCCCCATTCAAGCCCTCCGCTGGCTTGAGTGGGGTAGTTGACTTTGATTCTGATAAGGCAGAAGCGCAGCATTCCATTCAACTGCCGCCCCAGCCGCTGCCGACTCTGGACGAGCTTCGCGCCTATCTTCCGAATCTCACCGGACGCATCCTCCAGCGGCCGCCCGACTTTTCCGCCAAGAAGGTGAAAGGCGTCCCGGCCTACAAGCTGGCCCGCCGCGAACAGCCCGTCGAGCTCCAGCCCGTGGAGGTCGAGGTCCACCGCTTTGAACTGACCAACATGGAAGACGACCTCGTGCATTTCATTGCCGAAGTCTCCGCCGGAACCTACGTCCGCTCGCTCGCACATGACCTCGGACAGGCTCTCGGGTGCGGCGCTCATCTGGCCACTCTGCGGCGCACGACCAGCGGGGAATTCAGTATTGCCGACGCAGTAACTATCGAAGAATTAGCAGCCTACACGGATAATCTCAAGCAGAGTCTAGATAACTTTTCCAGCGTTTCTACTTTGTCAGAATATACATTATCGGACATCGTAGAGGAGGAGATTCGCCCCGAGGAGGTCAACGGCAACGTCGCCGACACCCCCTCCCCCCTGCCGGCCGCTCCCCACGCCGGGGAGCTTCATTTCGCACCTGAGGTCGCCGCGTCGGCACACACGACCAACGCTCAGGAACTGCCGAGCCCCTACCTGCATCCGCGCCGCATCCTCTCCGGTATGCCGTCGGTCACCGTCGCGCCAGAGGTCGCCGCCGCCATCCGCAACGGCCGCCCCGTCAACCTGCCGGAGTTCTCTACCGCGCCGCTGGTCAAGGTCTTCGCCAACCGCGATCTGCTGCTGGCCGTGGCGCAGCGCATCGCCGGAACGCTCTTCCAGCCCAAGGTTGTCCTCTACGGCAGCAACGAGCCCCTGCCGGATTAAGCCATCATCAAGCTAAGACTCGGTTATTCAGATAGTTGGGGATACCAGGGCGGACGACTCTTGGTTGCAGTAAATGGCTAGGCCGTGGCTTGCATGATCCGCTCCACGTCTTCCGTAAAGCGCTTCAGCTCGGCCAGGCGCTCGGGTGTGGCTTCTATGATTTCTTCTTTGTATTGAAAGACTTGGCGCCCATCGCGCTCTACCAATACGCCCAGCAGTTCTCCCATACGCCATCCCGGACGCCCAATCATCTCCAAGCCTGCCTGGCCGCGCTCCGCCGGTATGTTCTGGAGCAGAACCAGGCACTCTCCGCGCAGCACTCCAATGGCGCGCGGATAGCGTTCGGAGGTTTCCAATGAGTAACCCTCGGCGTACAACATGGCGAGCTGTCGGGCTGATCTATCGTTATCGGCCATACTATTGCACATCGCTGTACATATTTATTGTCTATCGTTTACCGCTATTACATAAAGTCTTTGATTATCTTTGGAACCATCTGCAATATTAACCTTCCTGCACACCTACCTCGGTCACGCCGGAACGCCGGTAGGCCCGCAGGATACCCTCCAAGTCCACCACGCCAACCAGCATTCCCAGGTTGCCACGGTGCACCACCGGCAACAGATGGCGGTCCTCCACAAAGCGCAAAGCAATCTCCAAAGACTGATCCTGATGCAGACGCGGCACACGGCTGCGGACAAGCGTGCGGACCGGCTGTCCGCCATCAACCCCATCCGCCAGCAGGGCTTGCCGGCTCAACACGCTCCAGCGCCCCTCGCCAAGGTCCACGGGAAGGTAGGGCTCCGGGCTGGTATTGGCCAAGGCGCGCGCGGAACTCAAAGGCTCGTCGCCCAGCAATGCCCTGCCCTGCACGGGGCGCATAGCGTCCTCTACGGTCAACACGGTACGCTCGCGCTCTTCTTCCAGCGACGGCAGGTCAAGGCCATCCTGGCGGGAGAGAATGTCAAACAGCGGCGTGGGCTGCCCCCAGCTCGATATGACGTAAGCGATTGAATTGGAGATCATTACCGGCAAAATGATGGAGTAGTTCCCGCTGACCTCCAGCACCATGAAGACCGAGGTCATCGGCGCCCGCATGATTCCGGCGAAGAGCGCGCCCATGCCGACCAGCGCGTATGCCCCAACGGATACAGAGAGATACGGGAACAAATGCTGCTCATAGGAGCCGACCGCGGCACCGACCATGGCTCCCATGTAGAGCACCGGCGCGAAGATTCCGCCCGGGGTTCCGCTGGCAAAGCTGAGCACGGTGGCGATCAGCTTGAGGATGGCGAAGAGGGCTAACATCTTCCAGGCAAAGCGGTTATGCATTGCCATGTCCATCCACTCGTAGCCCGCGCCCAGAGGCTGCGGAAAGCGGATGGCGATGAAGCCAATCATGCTGCCTGCCAAGGCCGGCTGCAGATACAGAGTCCACTGCGGCTGGCGGCGAAGATAGGGGCGCAGGTGCTTGATCAGCTTAACGAAGAGCAGTGACGCCACGCCCCCGATGATGCCCAGGGCGGCAAAGGCCAGTAGCTCTCCGGCGCTGCCCAGCCGGTAGTCCGGAACGTGGAAGAGCGGCGCGGAACCAAGGAACCAGCGCTCGACGACGACGCTGGAGATGGCTGCAAGCACCACGGCTCCCAGGATTCCGGCGCTCCAGCGGCCGATGACCTCCTCGATGACGAAGAGGACGGCCGTGATGGGAGCGTTGAAGGCGGCAGCCAATCCGGCGGCGGCACCGACAGGGGCCATCAGGCGCAGGCGCTCACGGCTGAGCTTGAGCCAGCGGCCGAGAGCCGAGGCCAGCCCGGCGCCGATCTGGAGCGACGGGTCCTCTGGGCCGAGCGACTGGCCGCTGCCGATGGCCAGCGCGGAGAGAAGGAACTTCCCTGCCACGGTCTCCGGCGAAATGTAGCCGTCGTATATGTAGAGCGCGCCCTTGGTCTGGTTGATGCCGCTGCCGCGCGCCTTGGGGACAAATCGGATGGCCAGGAAAGCGATGACCAGTCCGGTGAGCGCCGGGACGAGCACGACCCGCGGCCAGGACGGGTGCATAGAGCTGCCCAGCAGGAGAATGCGCGCCCATCCGATGGCGATGCGGAAGAGGACGACAGCAAAGCCCGCGAGGGCTCCGATGGCGATGGCCAGAAAGAGGAAGAACTGCTCCTCGCGGATGCTGAGAACGCCGGTGGGGCCAGCCATGCGGCGCAGGCTCTCAAAGTACTTTCGGCGCACGGGGGTGGAGAGCAGATCGTGGAGGACCTGGCGGCCGAAGCGTCCGCGGGGGGTCATCGAATCGCTCCCAGGCGCTGGCGGCCAAGCTGCATCAGGTGTTCGTCGGCATCGTTGGGCTGGGAGCAGCCGGCCTCGGCGCTGGTCTCCGCCTGAAAGGCAAAGCGCATCGCACTCTCAATGACGTCATCCCGCCCGCGGAGCTTGCGTGGGGTCATTAAGGGCTCAAGCTGAGCGGCCCACTGGCGCAGCCCGGCCCACTGGCTGCGCGTTGCATCCCGCAGGGGCGAGGTGACGATGGAGGCGTCACAGGAGTCCAGACGCTGGCGGGCGATGCGGTAGGCGGCAATGGTGCGCTCGGCGCGGCTGACGGGCGTGGCTCCGGGAGCAAAGGGGTCGAGTGCCTCGATGGCCTCCAGGTCCCGGGAGAGGATGACGCCGGCGCTGCTGGGCGGGTGGATGGCGTCGAGGTAGCGGCGCGCCTCGTTGTAGTTCCCTTCCAGAAAGCTGGCGCGGGCGGCGCCGAGCAAGGCATCGCGGTCCACGTGGTTGCGGACAAGAAGTAGCTGGTAGAGCATCCGGGAGCGGGGCGCGTCGCCGTTGCTCAGAAAGAGTTCGGCGAGCTTGGGCTGCTGGGTACTGGCGCCGGGCATGGACTCCTCGGCACTGATGAGAACGGATTCGGCCTCCTGCTGGCGGCCCAGGGCGATGAGGTATTCGGCGGTCTCCAGGCGAACGCTGACGTTGGCGTCGGCCTGGTCGTTGCGGCCTGTCCAGACGCCTTCAATGGCGTTGCGGTAGTGGACGAGGGCGAGGTCGGGCTGCCTGGAAACGGCCTCCAGACGGGCGAGCTTGAGGTTGACCGAGGCATCGTCGGGACGCTGCTCCCAGAGGTCGCGGATCTGCGCCATGGCCTCATTGCGGAAGCCGCTCTCCAGCAGCGCGTCGCCCAGGTTGAGGCGGACATGGCGCTCGTCGGGCGAGTAGGCGAGGGCGCTCTCATAGGCTTTGACGGCCTCCGCGGGGCGGTGCGCGGCCAGCAGGCTGTCGCCTCCGGCTGAGTATTGCTGGGAGAGTGAGGCCGCCTCCTGCTGATAGTGGGTGACGACGAGGCGGGTGAAGCTGAAGCCGAGAACGATGATGAGGGCAAGCTCCGCCAGGGGGCGCCAGTCACCGAGGCTCCACACATGGCCGGCCTCGTCACAGGCGCGACAGTGGCCATCGGGCCCCAGAGGCTTGCGGCAGATTTTGCAGGTACCCGTTGTCTCGCTCATCCACACCCGGCGTCGGAGGCCATGGACTTGCAACGGCCCCGGCGCGAATTTCCAGCCATCTGTCTATGATGCGCCGGGGGTGAGGAAAAAATCCAGCTACAAAAAGGGTGGAGTGGCCAAGGAGTGGCGATTGCGGACTGTGAGTGCCGTCAGAGGGCGCTGAAAGATATAATAGGTAGATTCTTAGCCCGATGAAGTGGAGACAAGAGCCGCGTGGACCTGAAGGCAACCGTCAATCTTCCCAAGACCGATTTTCCGATGAAGGCAAACCTGCCGCAGAACGAGCCCCGTATGTTGGAGCACTGGCAGAAGATTGGCATTTATGAGCTGGTGCGAGAGTCGCGTAAGGGCTCGCCGACTTGGGTGCTGCACGACGGACCTCCGTACGCCAACGGGGCGATTCATCTTGGCCACGCGCTGAACAAGTGTCTGAAGGACTTTATCGTGAAGTCGAAGACGATGAGCGGCTTCGATTCGCCTTACGTGCCGGGCTGGGACTGCCACGGCCTGCCGATTGAGTACAAGGTGGATCAGGAGCTGGGCGGCAAGAAGCTCCAGATGGACCCGCTTGAGGTTCGCGAGGCCTGCCGCAAGTATGCCGCGAAGTGGGTGAAGACGCAGAGCGATCAGTTCGAGCGGCTGGGAGTGTTTGGAGATTTCGCGAACCCCTAC